>Ga0181520_10000317_pt1 | contig 106979 bp, 82 predicted proteins | sample PEATcosm2014_Bin_29_FD_132451 | JGI IMG/M metagenome (GOLD analysis project Ga0181520, IMG submission 132451) | Peatland microbial communities from MTU Mesocosm Facility, Houghton, MI, USA - PEATcosm2014_Bin02_30_metaG | ecosystem: Environmental > Terrestrial > Soil > Wetlands > Peat | place...
CTGGTCGCGGTAGGGATGCGGATTGCGCCGCACCCCCCGCACAGATCCGGACTTGAAGAATTGCCTCATCCGGCTCTTGCCTCAGGTAGTAACGCGCACGCGGCAAGAAGGGTAGGGATGGCAGATTCGGGCCGGAGGCAACCAGCGGTCGATCAGACGTTGCATTCGGGTCCACGTCACCTTGCCAAGCTGGCTTCGCCGACACATCACGCGATGCCAGTATCGGCTGACCTCGTGGCGAAAAGCCCGTAATGCAGCGCTGTTCGTGGGCACGCCATAGTAACGAATATGCCCCCCCACGACCGCTCTCAACCATCGCCCCACATCTTCGAGAGGGTCATGCATGCGTCGCCGAAGTTCCGACCTCACCACCTTCAGCTTCGCCCGCATGCGCTTTCGGATCGTCTGCCGCAGCACCGTGAACCGCCCCCTCTGGGTCGTCCCGCAGATATGCGTGAATCCCAGAAAGTTGAACGTTTCCGGCTTCCCTTCGCCACGCTTGGCCCGGTTTTGGGCGGCGAAGCGCCCAAACTCCAGCAGTCGCGTTTTCTCCGGGTGTAGTTCCAGCTCAAACTTCTTCACGCGTTCCTGCAGTTCGAGCCAGAACCTCTCGGCTTCCGCCTTTTCCTGGAAACCCACCACGATGTCATCGGCAAATCGCACCACGAGCATATCCCCGCGCGCGTTCTTCCGCTGCCACGCCTGAATCCACAGGTCGAAGACGTAATGCAGGTAAACGTTGGCCAGCAGCGGCGATGCACTGCCACCCTGGGGCGTCCCCTGCTCACTCACCGTCAGCTTCCCTTGCTCCAGCACGCCTGCTCTCAACCATTTTTGGATGAGCCGCACCACGCGCCGGTCCCCAATCCGGTGCTCTAGGAACTGAACCAGCCATTTTTGCGACACGCTATCAAAAAGGCTCGGATGTCCAGGTCGAGCACCCAGTTCACCTTTCTCTGCATGATCCCCAGGTAGAGCTGGTCCAGCGCATCATGCTGGCTTCGCCCTGTGCGAAATCCATGCGAAAACTCGGCAAAGTCCTGCTCGTAGATGGCGTTCATCACCTCTACGGCCGCCCGTTGGACAATCTTGTCCTCCAGCGCCGTCACCCCGAGCGGGCGTTGTCGCCCGTCGGCTTTCGGAATGTACGTTCTACGCACCGGTTTTGCCCGATACGCTCCTCGCTGCAGCCTCTGGGACAAGTCGTGGAGTCTCTCATCCAGGGACTCGCCGTAGTGCCGCCACGTCTCTCCATCCACCCCTGGAGCCGCTTCCTTCTTTAACTGGAAGTAAGCCCACTCCAGCAGTTCCCGGTCATAGACGTAGTGGAAAAGCGCGGTGAATCTGGTGTCCTTGTTCCTTCCTGCTGCTTGTCGTACCCGCTCCAGCGCATTGAACACGTCTCCCCGGCTCTGTGTCCGGACCGCGTTTTGCTGTGGCAGGTTTCCCTCGGCCAAGCCCCTTCCCTCGTTCCTCTCCGCAACCGGTGGCCCGGCTTTGTTCGAGTCTGTCCTCAGTACTATGGGCTTGTCCGACTTCCAGGGTTCGTTCATCATCGGCTTCTATCCTTGGACTTCCCGCTGCGTCCCGAGCAACAGCTCCTCGGGAGAACCCGGGATCTCCCGGTTCCCGTGCATAACGCGTCCATACGTGCCAGGGTCTTCGACCTCGCGGGACTCCGCCGCACCTCGCGATGACGGTGCTGCGGATTTTGCCTTCCGAATAAACTCAGTCCGTCGGCGTCCCGAAGTTTAATGTATTTTCGCGGCTCAATAGCCCGGCCCGTACTTCCCCCTGTCAACGCTTCAGCCAGTCCCTCTCGGGGTTCGCCGCATGACTCGGGGCCAGCGTGGTTCGCTACTCCTTCGCTGTGTGACTCTTTCATTCACTACGCTATGCCGGTCTTCCCGGCGCTTTCGAATTTATACATTTCCTGCAAACAAATCACGTGTTCACAATCTACTACCAACGCCCGGTCTACAACCGGTGGAAGCGTCGGGCTTTAGCCCGACGAATCAAACGTCCTTAAAACTTAATTTTTCCGGGAGCGAGACGCGTCAGGGCACGACTTTAGTCGTGCCGTAAACGGTTCCTTAGGAAGTACGGCTTTAGCCGCTGCGCTTCGCTTTTTCCTTGCGTTCGTATAAACAGCGGCTAAAGCCGGCAATTCTTTTGCATCGAACGGCACGACTAAAGTCGTGCCCTGACACGAACCTCAACCGTTAGAACAGGCCTTTCCAGCCCGAAGTAATACTTGTGGGTAATTGAAAGGGCTAAAAGCCCGGTGCTTCCACCTGTGCGTATGCCCGAACCCTAACTTCAAAATATGGAAACTCCATGCAGAGGACCCGCGGCGTGCCGTGGGTCCTCTGCGTTCGAAGCTTTCAGCGGCCCTTATTGCGTCAGCCGCAGAAGTATCCGCGAAGCGAGACTCTGAAAAGCCGCATCCATTTCGCTGGCACAGGTAGCGGACGGGCAATCCGGGACAAAGTAGGTCACGCCTGTGGGCAGAGCATTATTGTAGGTGGAGCTATTGGGGTCGTTGGCCACCTGATAGAGAAAGTCTTGATTGATGAGATTGCCCACGCCCACCGAGTACACAAACGTGGGCGGGGTTTGCAGGCGCAGGCTCAGGGCGACCTGCTCGGCCCGATACATCGCATCATTGGAAACATTCATCTCCGTAAACTGGCCCGAATTCCCGGGCTGTTGGGCCGGAAATGTGGATACATTACAGTTCACGCCTTTCCCCGTGTTCGGGTCCCAGAAATTGGGAAAGCCGCACCATCCTAACTGATCTTCAAGGGGAGCGCAGCCGCCATAGTCCACCGCGGTCGACTGGCAACTTGGCAACACATCCTGAATGGAATTAGCCCAGCCGTCGGTGAGAAACACCACCACCTTGACCGCATTTTGCCCCGGGGGAATGGTTAGGCTGGTCTCTTGAGGGACCGACGCCTGGAGCCCGCCAAACGAGAAGGTACCTCCGTCGAAAAATCCACCCGGTGTACCCGGCGTGACGCAATTCATCGAATCGATCAGGCTCGTGATGGGGGCGTCGAATCCGCCCGTCTGCATGGGAACGTCGGTGCTCACGAGCGTGGAAAACGTGACTACCGATATGCTATCGATGGTGTTGTCAAAATGACCGATGAAGTCCGCTAAAGCTGGGGGAAGCGCGGCGCAGCCGCCGTTGAAATTCATGGAACCGGATTTATCCAGCACCAGGGTCATGATTAGCCGGTCGCGCGCCACTTGGGCCGAGTTACTGACTGTAACCGTACTGAATTGTGGGAAGTAACGCATGAAGTAGGTATTGATGGTAGTCGAGGCGTTGGCGGTGAAATAGAGATTCCCCGCGGCGTCAGTAGTGAAATTCGAGGAGAACGAGGGGCTGCCGCTGAGACCGTTGGGACCGTTGGCATCGCCAACGGTACTTCCATAATTCGCGGTAAACGTATTCTGCGCCAGGGCCTTGGCCGCCGTTTGGCCCAGCGCATAGTTGCGCATGCCGGTCAAAGTGGCGGCGTCCACCGCCTTGGCAAGTTGTGCCCGCTTAAGGTAGGCCAACCCACCGTCGATCGCCAACCCTAAAAACAGGACGACCCCGGCGATCATAACCACCAGCATTAAGAGGCTTTGTCCTTGTTCCTGGGAACCACATCCACGATGCCAGAGTTTCATGCGCTTCCTTTCCGTCAAAAATAGGCCACGTCGTACAACCTGGAGGGCAGAGTCAGACCCAGCAGGCTTCCGACCGGGGTAATGGGGGCGAAGGAGTAATACACCTCGGTGACGAAGACACTCTGGTTCAGTTGTGGTTGGACAGCGGTCGGCAGCGTGGCCACTCCGGTGGCCAGCGATCCCACCTGACTGGTAGCCGTAATCCCCCCCTGCGAGACTTGTCCGCCAATCACATAAGCTCCAGCGATATTGGTCACCTGAGTAATAATGACCGCGCCATTGGTGTTGAAGTTCAAAGGAGACGATTCCGTCATGACGGCATTCGCCGCGTCCGTCAACGATGTCCCGCGCGCGGTCAGGATCGAACCCTCCCGGGTCAGGTTCGTGATTACCTGCATGTCATAGATGAGGCGCCCAAAATCGACCAGCGCAAAAGACATCGTGATCAGCAGCAGGGCGGCGAAAGCGAACTCCATGAGGGCCTGGCCGGAATCCCCGGTCTTCCGGCTTCTACGCCCGAGGCTGTAATGTCGCAACACGATCATGCCTGTCCCCTCCTTTACAAACTGTTCGCCGGCGGAAATAACTCATTTTTGAAACTGACGCTCACGGTAAAGGCATAGGCTCCATTGGGGAAAAACTGGGCGATGATGGGCGTAAGCAGAGGCAGGTTACAGGCCAGCGAGATCGTCACGGTGTCTCCGGGGCCGCCCGCGTTGTCAGCACCGCCCCGCAGGCTGGAGACCTGAATGCCGGTCACGCTAGCCCCCGCCGCCGCGTTGCTAGCGGTTTGAATAATGGATTGCACCCGCGAGAGATCTTGTCCGGCGTTATTCGGGTCGGGGAGATGTTGGCCTGTGATCGCGAAGCGCCCGGCTTCCCGCACCGCGTTCTGCAAATCCATTTCAACAAAGAACAGACGGCCCATATCGCACACGCTGCAGACCAGCAGAAAAAATATGGGCGCAACCAGCGCAAATTCCAGCAAGGCCTGTCCGGTTTGGCGGGCACGCGGACGCAATCGATATTCATGCCACATGCTGTTCCCTCCCCTGCTCCCGGTCGATCGCGGTCTCCGCGGGAGGCGGTGTTACCTCCAGGCGCACACCGGGACGGCGTGTGGCCAGGGCGTGCTGAAAGAGCTTCGGACCGAACCGTCCGACTTCACGGCGATAGCGAAGGTATTCCGGGAAGGCCGAGGTGAGAATAGCTTCCTCGTATCGCACCCGCAGAAGCAGCAGGCAAAACCAGCTCAGGAATAGGAGTGCGATGGGCAGACTGGGATGCACGAGCCAGAAGCCGGCATCTTGCAATAAGTACGACGTATAAATGGGATGGCGGGCCAACCGGTAAGGGCCCGTCGTAACTAACTGCCGCGCCTGCGGCTCCACGCTAAAGGAGTGGCGCAATTGCCAGAGACTCCACAGCACCAGCAGCGATCCGAATAAAGCTAATGTCGCGCCCAGGGAATTGCGCACTTGATTTCCGCTGATGGCCAGCCAAGAGGGTTGCCATTTCTGGATTAAGGCGATGGAAACGACGGGCCCGAAACTCACGGCATAGGCGGTTGCGCGCGGCACAAGGCCACGGGCGCGCGCAATTGCCGTCCCCCGCACAAAGAAGCCCCAAGCGGAAAACAGATCGTGCGCCAGGGTGGGCAGCAGCATAAGTGAGAGAACAGGGGCACGCGCCACCAGGCAGACCGCAAAGCCTAGGCAACTCACACAACCCGCCCAGTCGGACCACTGCCTTCGACATTTCTCCGCCGTCCAAACCGATTGCGCACAAGCAGCCACTCAGCACCCCCACTCAGTCCTATGCACTCGATTCGCCAACTAACCAGGAAAATAAGCAAGGAGCGCACCCGCAAGCTGTTCCTAGATTCAAAAGGGTTTCGCCCATACACCCGCGCGCTTGCGGGAATAGGCGGGCGCGGCCGGCATCAGGTAAGTGTCGCAATTTCCGGACAGTTGTCCGAAGGGCAGGACAGTTCGACGCCCTGGCTGGCCAAGGGGATTTTCGCAATTCATAGAAGCCATGACAGTTATCCCGCAGCGCTGGAATGTACACGCAATTGCAAGAGGAACGGGCGAGTGGAAGGGTCGACGGACCCGAAATCAAACCGCTCCGGAGGAAACACATGGAACTCATCCGCAAAATGTGGAGAGATGAAGACGGTCAGGATGTCGTGGAATACGCACTCATCGCCGTGCTTTTGGCGATCGCTTCGATTGCCACGATGACAACTCTGGGCACGACCATCAGCGCTCAGTGGACGACGATCACCAACAAGCTGTAATCACTTCGGCGGTTCGAGCCCGCCCGGTTTTGGGCGCCGCCATTCACGCAGGCGCAGTAACGGCCCAACGGTTCACCGGGAATTATTTGGCACGGGGCGGCCACAAACCGCCCCGCCAGCTTTCTCCAGTGCCGAGGGACGCCACGATAGATGAGGGGAATCCTGTGATCTGGAAGCTTGTGGTTGTCGCGTTCGTGGTAACGGTGGCCATTGCGGATGTGCGCTGGCGCAAGATTCCCCGCGCCCTAACCCTACCCGCTTTCTTCGCCGGCCTGCTTTATCACGGGGCCACAGGCCAATTCTGGAATGCCTTGGGAGCCGCCGCTTTGGGCTTCGCCATCGGCATGGCGTTGTTCACGCTGGGCGCGGTGGCGGGCGGAGACGTAAAACTACTGGCGGCTTTGGGCGCGTTATTGGGATTCAGCGTTTGGACGAACGCGATGGAGTTAACCATCTTCGCGGCGGGAGCCGTAGCCGCCGTTCAGATCGTCCGTCATCATGCGGTGCGCCAAACCTGGCGCAACTTGCGGGAGATCGTCCAGGCGCTGTTTCACAGAGGTTTCCAGGAGCATCCGGTGGTGAACGTACGCAATCCGGCAACGCTCCGTTCTCCATTCGGCTTGGCCGCCGCGATCGGCACCGTGATCGCGGTACTGCGGTAAAAGTGGCCTTAGGCCCCAGCGGCGCGCCGGCTCTGTAAATCGTAAGACATGGGAGGACAAATGAATCGCAACCGCATGCTCATGATTGGAATGGCGGCGCTGGCCATCGCCGGGGTGCTCACCTTGGCCGCCTATCATGCTTTTATCGGCAAGGTCGACGCCATGAAGCGGCGCACCGGCAGTGTCGTGGTGGCCACCCGGGATCTCGGATTGGCGGCCAAGATTCAAGCGGCCGACTTGCGCCTGGTCGAACTGCCCACCGCCGACCTTCCCGAGGGAACGTTTGACGACGCCACGCAGGTAGTGGGCCGCGGCGTCATAATTCCCATGACGAAAAACGAGATCGTATTGCAAAGCAAACTGGCGGGACCGGGAGCCGGCGCCGGTTTGCCTTCGATTATCCCGGACAACATGCGGGCGGTCTCGGTGCAGGTGAACGACGTGATCGCCGTCGCCGGCTTCGTGACCCCCGGCACCCGGGTGGATGTGCTGTTGACCGGATCCCCGTCGCGCAACTTTAACAACATGGAGACCCTGACCACCACCGTACTGGAAGACGTGGAAGTGCTGGCGGCGGGGGAGAAGCTCCAGCCCAGCGCGGAGGGCAAACCGGAGAAAGTGCCGGTGATCACCCTGCTGGTTTCCCCCGAGGACGCGCAGAAGCTGACGCTGGCCAGTCAGGAAGGCAAAATCCAATTGTCCTTGCGCAATCCTCTGGACGCAAAAAAACGAAACATGATTCCGGTGCATAACGCGGCGCTATATGGCATACCGCCCACGCCGCCGCCGGTGGTGGTAAAAGTGGTCCGGCACGCCGCCAAGACGCCCCTGCCACCGCCGCAAGCGGTCTACACCGTCGAGATCATCAAGGGCCATGAGAGGGATCAAGCGAAGTTTTAGCAATTTTAAAAATCTATTCAAGGAAGAAGAGAAGAGATGCGCGTACCTTGGAAAGTTGGGGCTGTAGCATTTCTGATAGCAGTGGCCATGGCGTTTAGTACAGTGTGCGCCAGCGTGCCGGCCAACGCGGAAACCGCCGTGGCTGCCGCGACGAGCAAGAGCGCGGAGACCAATCAACCGCCAGCGGCGCCGCTGGAAGCGCAGTCCGCGCCCACCGATACAACCGTACAGCAGTCCGCGCCCCCGCCGGCTCCCGCGCCGGAGGAGGTCGTGCCCTCCGGGGCCGCGCCCCTGCGGGTGCTGGTGGGCAAATCGTTATTGGTCAACACCGCCGACCGGCTGAAGCGGGTGTCGGTGAGCGATCCCGCCGTGGCCGACGCCCTGGCGGTGAGTCCCAACCAGGTGCTTGTGCATGGCCGCATCCCAGGCGAAGTCTCGCTCATCATCTGGAATCAGGCGGAGCAGTCCCGCACCTTCGATCTGCGCGTGGATGTGGACGTCTCCTCGGTAGCCGAGGACATGAAGCGGGTCTTTCCCGCCGGCAATGTCAACGTCTCCGCCTCCCGCGGTTCGCTGGTTCTGGCTGGCCATGTGGCCACCAAAGAGGACGCCGATCGCGCCGGATTGATCGCCAGCGCCTTCTCCCAATCGGTGGTGAATGTACTGGAATATGGAATTGTCGGCGCCGACGAAGTCATGTTGGAAGTGCACTTCGCCGAAGTGAACCGGGCGGCGCTCGCCCAATTGGGCGTGAATTTGTTCTCCACGGGCGCCGCCAACACCTTCGGCGCGACTTCCACACAGCAATTCAGCCCCTTCACCGGCTCGAAAGTGGGTTCGGTGGGTTCCAACGTCAACCTGAATGGAGCGGTGACCGGCAACAACACCGCTACCGGGCAAATTGGCGCCAGCAATGCCTCGCAACCGGGCAGTTTCGGCACGAATAACCTGTTGAATATTTTTCTATTCCGCTCCGATCTCAACCTGGGCGCGATTATTCAGGCCCTGCAGCAGAAAAACATCATGCAAACGCTGGCGGAACCCACCCTGATTGCGGTCAACGGCAAAGAGGCCAGCTTCCTGGCGGGCGGAGAGTTTCCTTATCCGGTCTCCCAGGGCATCTCGGGAGCGGTCACGATTCAGTGGAAGGAGTACGGCGTGCGGCTGAAGTTTGTGCCGCTGATCATGCCCGATGGCAACATCCACCTCCAGGTGGCGCCGGAAGTGAGCGCGTTGGATTTCACCAACGGCCTGACGGTGGCGGGCTTTGCCGTTCCCGGTCTTTCCACGCGGCGAGCCCAGACGGAAATCGAACTGCGGGATGGGCAGAGTTTCGTGATTGCGGGACTACTGGACAATCAACTGACCAATTCCTTGTCGAAGATGCCGGGAGTGGGCGATATCCCGATTCTGGGCTCGTTATTCAAGAGTAAGAGTCTGCAAAAGAGCACGGATGAATTAATGGTTCTGGTGACCGCGCGGCGCGTTTCGCCTTCCTCGCAACCGGCGCCACTGCTTAAGTTTCCGGAATCATTTCTTGGGGAGAACAAGACGGCCGCTCGTCAATCCGAGCCGGCCAGCCACTGAGGCACCAGCCGAAGTAACGAAGGGACGCAATGAAACAACTGTCGGTCATGATCATGGGGACGGACGAGGAGCAGAGAACGATTCTGCAAATGCTGGTGAATGCCACCAATGTGGCTAAGACAACCCCGAGTGTGGCCTCGTTTACCGCCGGGACAACGGAGTTGACGCTACGCCGCATTCAGGAAACCGCCATCGATGTGGTGATCCTGGATATCCCCAAACAGTCGCCGGGTCCCGCGCTGCACGCCATTGAGGTATTGCGGGCGGAAGCGCCGCAGGCGATTCTGATCGCGGTGGGCGACACCAGCCAACCCCAGGTGATCGTCAGCGCCATGCGGGCGGGCGCCCGCGAATTTCTCGAGCGTCCCACCAGCTCCGCCAATCTGTTGGAAGCGTTCGCCCGGCTCACCGCCGCGCAACGCAAGACGGAATTTCCGGAGCAGCGCGGCAAAGTCTTCACCTTTGTGAACGCCAAGGGCGGCAGCGGAGCGACCACCCTGGCCGTCAACAGCGCGATCACCATGCAACGGGCATTCGGAGGTGTGGTGTTGGTGGACTTGGCGCTGTTGGGCCATGCCGCGCTGCATTTGAACGTGAAGCCGAACTTTACCATCGTGGACGCATTCCGCAACCTGCATCGTCTGGATCACGCGCTCCTGCAAAGCTATCTGACCCGCTGCCCCACCGCCTTGCAGCTCTTAGCGGGAGCGGCGCAGCCCATTACCGACGACATTGTCGACTCGAATTTTGCGGGCCTGTTCGACCTGCTGGTAAACCACTTCCAGTTCGTCGTCGTGGATGCCTCCTCGCGTATGGATCGCGCCATGCGTCTGGTCTGTGATCTTTCCGATGCGGTCCTGATCGTAGCGCAAAGCGATTTGCCCTCCTTATGGAGCGCCGCCAAGATCCATGACTATCTCAACGAGACGGTAGACAGCAGCCGTTTGCGGCTGGTGCTGAACCGCTACCGCAAAATTCCCGGATTCAGCGAATCGGATATCGAATCCACCACCCACATGAAAGTGATCGCCAAGATCCCCAATCACTATCCCGCGGTGGCGGCGGGCATTGAGCGCGGCCTGCCGGTCGCCCAGCAGAGCCATTCGGAGATGAGTCGTGCGTTGATGGACTTGGTCGAACGCCTCCCCAACCAGCCACCAGAGACTAAAAGCAGGAGCCTTTCGTTATCAGGAGTTAAGTAATGGCGGCCCCAGATACAACCGATAGTGCTGCTTACCAGCAGATCAAGACCCAGTTGCATCGCAAAATCCTGGATCGGCTGAACCTGGAAAGGCTCGACCGCATTCCCGGCGACAGCGCGCGGGGAGAGGTCCTCGGACTGGTTCGAACTGCCATCTTGACCGAGGGCCTGCCGCTCTCCTTCACCGAACGCGAGCGGCTGGCGCGGGAAATTTTGGATGAGATCTTCGGCCTGGGACCGCTGGAGACGCTGCTGCAGGATCCCAGCATCTCCGATATTCTGGTCAACCGCTACGATCGGGTTTATGTCGAGCGGGCCGGCCTGTTGCAGCGGGTGGATCTCAGCTTTAAGGACGATCAGCATCTACGACAAATCATCGACCGTATCGTCTCGCGAGTCGGGCGGCGGGTCGACGAGTCGTCGCCCATGGTCGATGCCCGTTTGCCGGATGGATCGCGGGTCAACGCCATCATTCCGCCCCTGGCGATCGATGGGCCTTGTCTTTCCATCCGTCGTTTCGGACACGATCCCCTGACCGAAAAGGAATTGGTGGCCAATCACACCCTGACCCAATCCATGGCTGACCTGCTGGCCGCCATGGTGAAAGGCCGGCTGAACATTCTGATCTCGGGAGGAACGGGCGCGGGCAAGACCACGCTGCTGAATGTGCTTTCCGCGCACATTCCCAACACGGAACGCATCGTCACCATTGAAGACGCGGCCGAACTGCAATTGAAACAAGAGCACGTGGTGCGACTGGAAACCCGGCCGGCCAATATCGAAGGCCAGGGAGCGGTGCGCGAGCGGCAACTGGTAATCAACTCGTTGCGTATGCGCCCCGATCGCATCGTGGTGGGCGAGGTGCGCGGCGCCGAAGCCTTCGACATGCTGCAGGCGATGAACACGGGCCACGACGGCTCCTTGACCACCGTACATGCCAACACCCCACGCGACGCCGTCTCCCGTGTCGAGAACATGGTCTCGATGGCCAATCTGAATGTGCCGGACCGTGCCATTCGCCAGCAGATTGCCTCGGCCATCAATGCCGTGATCCAAATCGCCCGCATGCCGGACGGAACCCGCCGGGTCACCAGCATCTGCGAGATCACCGGACTGGAGGGAGAAGTCTTGGCCATGCAGGAAATTTTTTCTTTCGAACGCAAGGGATTTGCGGAGGGCAAGGTGCAAGGTAGATTTCGGGCGACGGGTGTGCGCCCAAGATTTGCCGAACGCCTGGCGGCCGCCGGGTACCGCCTTACCATGTCGCTCTTCGACCAAGTGGTCGAAGTGTGAGCCGCGATCGGGGGAGGATGCGATGGGGATCATTCTGACTTTATTTGTCGTGCTGGCGGTGGGGGTTTTCGGCCTGCTCTCCGGATTCGACCGGCGTGGCGAACCGGCGCGCATGTTGCGCGAGCGCTTGGCCTCCATCGAACAGGCCGCCCAACGTCATCCGGGCGAGGACCTGACGCTGCTGCGGGACGAATTGCTCAGCTCCGTGCCGGCGCTCAACCAGTGGCTGAAACGATCCAACCGCGTCGTCCGGCTGCAGCGCTTTTTGTCGCAGGCGGACGTAAAGATCAGGGCGGGAAGGTTCTTGCTGATCTCCGCCTGCTCGGGGGCGGCCGGCTTCCTGCTGGCGCAGTGGTTCCTCTCCGCGCTCCCCCTAGCCGCTCTGGGCCTGCTGGGCGGCCTGCTTCCCATCGCGTTCGTGGCTTGGCGGCGGCAACGCCGCTTTCACAAGTTCGAGGCGCTTTTTCCTGAAGCCATCGACTTGCTGGGACGTTCGATGCGCGCGGGGCATGCCCTCAATACTTCCCTGGAAGTGATTGCCGTGGAACTGGCGGAGCCGGTCGCCGGCGAGTTCCGCAAAATGTTCGACGAGCAGAAATTCGGACTGCCCATGCGCGACGTATTGCTGAATCTCACCGAGCGCATGCCGCTGGTGGATGTAAAGTTCTTTGTCACCGCCGTGCTGCTGCAACGGGAGACGGGCGGCAATTTGGCCGAGATGCTGGACAAAATTTCTTACCTGATCCGCGAGCGCTTCAAACTTTTGCGCCAGGTACGGGTATACACGGCACAGGGACGCATGACGATGGGAATACTCATGGCCTTGCCGTTTCTCTGCGCCCTGATGATGTCCACCCTGTCGCCAACCATGTTTCGTCTGCTTTATACGGACCCCATTGGGAAAATGCTCATAGGAACCGGCTTTCTCATGATGGGCATGGGCTACCTGTTGATCCGCAAAATCATTCGCATCCGGGTATAGGACTATGGAAACGCTGATTATCGTTTCGCTATTTGTGATGTTGACGGCAGCCATGTTCGCGTTGGGGATGGCTTGGTTTGCTCCCGCTCCCCTGCTCGGAACCCGTTTACAGTCGCTGTTGGGCCAGCAGGAGGAACGGCCGGAAAATTCCACTTTGCCGGAGCGGATGGAGCAGCTATTGCAGCCGCTGAGCAAGGCGGCGCCCACTTCGCCGAACGAACTCTCCGAAACCCGCTTATGGCTTACCCAGGCGGGCTATCGTCAGCCTCACCATCTGCAGATCTACCTCGGCATCCGTGTTCTCAGCGCTCTGGCCTTGCTGGCTCTGGTGGTGGTGACGGGCCTGGCCTTCCATGCCAAGCTACTGCTGCTGGTTGCGCCCGTGCTGGGTTATATTCTGCCGCGCTTTGTCTTGAAGCGGATGATCAAGAGCCGGCAGCAAGAACTGCGCCTCGCCCTGCCGGATGCTCTGGACTTGACCATTATCTGCATCGAGGCCGGCTTGGGTCTGGACCGGGCCATCGAGCGCGTGGGCGTCGAGTTGCGCAACACGCATCCGCAGCTCAGTGACGAATTTCTGCTCATTAACCTGGAGATGCGCGCCGGCAAGCCGCGGGCCGAGGCGCTGCACAACCTGACCCAGCGCACCGGCGTTGACGACATCCGCGCGTTTGTGGCGGTCTTGGTACAAACGGAGCGCTTCGGCACGAGTGTGGCGAATGCCTTGCGCGTGCATTCCGATGTCTTGCGAGTGGAGCGCCGCCAACGGGCGGAAGAACGAGCCGCCAAAACCACCATCAAAATGGTGCCGGCGCTGGTGCTGTTTATTTTTCCGCCCCTCTTTTTCGTGCTACTGGGGCCATCGGTGATCACCGTAATTCGCGAGCTGATGCCGATGATGGGGAAATAGGAAGAATGCAGGAGTTAGGAGTTAGGAGTTAGGAGTTGGAAGCAGGAGACCGGGTTCCCTTTTAACTTCTAACTTCTAACTCCTCATTTCTAGCGCAGAGGGGCTATGAAATTTTTGGTACTGGCTGTGATCATCCTGGCGGCGCTGGTGGCCTATAACTGGAAGGCCCGCAGGCTGAGGCAACCTAAAGGATAACTATGGACGACCAGCAGAAGACTTACGCATTCAATCGCACCCGGCAAGCTTTTGTGGCCCGTGATTTGGATATCGCCGACACTCATTGGACCCGGATCAAAGGACTACTGGGCACTAAGCCGTCGGAGTTTGCCTTTGGCCGCGGACTTTGGATTCTCCCCTGCCACGGAGTTCATACTATCGCCATGCGATATGACATCGACGTGGTTTTTCTCGACGAGAATCTGGTCGTCGTGCACGTGGAAGAGAACGTCAAACCGTGGCGACTGACCTCGATACGAACAGATGCGGTAAGCGTGATCGAGTTGCCGTCCCACACCATCTGGAACACGCAAACGCGGGTGGGCGATGTAATCGAGATCCCTTGTCCGAAAGAGAGTGCGGCGTAAACCGGACCTTTCCCTGGTGGAGCGAACCGATGAATGATGGCCCTGAACTGCTCGTAGCATGGGAACCGACCTGGCGGTCTTTTACCACTTCTGTAGTGGCCGCATTGCAGCCCGGCCCCAAGGGACCGGTGGGGACAATGGTCCATACCGGCGTCGGACTCCGCAATCCATTCGTTTCGATTCTGGCGCACGGCGTCATTTTGCTGGCTTTGATTGTTCCCTGGTTCCCCGGAATACCGTCGTCCCACATCTTGGATGTTCCGTTAGGGGCGCCCTCGCCGCATAGCAAAATGGTGATCTACTATCTGGGCCCGCGGCTGCCTACCGTCCCGAGCGTCGCCGGCGGAGAATTGGGCCATCCTGGCACCGCCGCGGGAAGGGAGTTTTATCATCCCACGGAGGCAATTCATATTGCCCGTGGCGAGAAACGGGTGGACAAGGTTGTGGATGTGCCTGCGGTCAAGCTGCCACCCAGCAAGGACCAGGTGGCCAACCTGCTGGCGATCCTGAAGACGCCGCCCCCAATGCCGGTGCCCGCCTCGCCCAAAGCGATTCGTTCCACCCAACTCAAGGTGACGCCCCCAGTACACGCGCTGCCCCCGCCCCAGGCGCCCGCGACCGCGTCGATCCCCCCTCCGCCGGTACCGCGAGCGACGGTTGCAAACCCCAAGTTGACGGTGGATGTCGCGGCGCTCCCCCCCGTCTCACCTAAGTTTCTTCGCGAAATTGCTCCCGCAAGACCGGTGCCAAAGAGCAAACCGGTTGAGGATGCGTCGATGGCCGGCCCCATACGAACCGTGACCGTTCTCAACGGTTCGAGCAGCACCATCGAGACCAAAGACAAGTTCCAAGCCCTGATCATATCCGCGGACCCAGGCAAGCGGATGGGGATTCCGGAAGGCGGAGCGGGCACTCTCGCCATGTCTGCCAATGGAATTAAGTCCGAAGGCATGGAAGGACCAGGGACCGGATCGGGGCTGACCTCGGGAGCGGCGACCGGAAGCGAACCCTCGCAGGGAAGCGGCGGAGACTCCAGCAAAATGGCGGCCGGATCGACGCCGCAAATCCAAGGGGGGATGTCGCAGGAACCAGGGGCTGGCGGCGCCGGCGGAAATGCCATTCGCGCCGCGGCACCCGGGATTTCGATCCGCGGCGGAGAGGCATATGTTGCGAGCTTTGGGAGCGGCGCCGACTCCTCTCCGATCCGAATGGAGCAGGGCCAAGCGCCAGCGGTGGTAATCGTCTCCTCGTCGCGGGCCGGCGGCCTTCTAGACCCGGCCTTGGCGGCGCGCGGTGCCCGCGTGTACACCACCTACCTCGAAACCGGGCTGGGAACGGTGGTATTGCAATTCGCCGATCTCACGGATGTTGCCGGCTTTCAGAGTGAGTTGATGGTTCCCCAGCCTATTCACACCGATATTCCGGACGGCCGGAGAATCAAGTTCACGATCGTGGCTTGCACGATGAACCGGGCGGGAGTCCTGAATAATTTGCGAATCGTCCGCGCGGCAGATCCGTCCCTAGTCCCTACCCTGCTGGCGGCATTGGTAAACTGGAGATTCAGACCGGCGCTGCGCGGCGACCAGCCCGTCGAGGTCACGGCAGTATTCGGCTTTGCCGCAAACACACGTTAGGCGGTGGCTAAAGGCCCTGCTACGGTTCACGTTCTGTTCACCGGGCTGAAGCCCGGTGCAATTACCCACAAGAATCACTTCGGGCTGGAAAGGCCTGTTCTAGCGGTTGCGGTTCGTGTCAGGGCACGACTTTAGTCGTGCCGTTCGGCGCAATAAAATTGCCGGCTTTAGCCGCTGTTGTACGAACGCAAGGAAAAAGCGAAGCGCAGCGGCTAAAGCCGCCCTTCATAAGGAACCGTTTACGGCACGACTAAAGTCGTGCCCTGACACGTTTCGCTCCTGGAAAGATTAAATCGCAAACCAAACTATGTAGCATTAGGCTGCCAGCCCGCCCGGCTGCGGTGAGTCCAAGGGATTAGCTCCTCTTGTGGGTAATTGAAAGGGCTGAAGCCCGGTGCTTCCACCCTCGCATCGACTTCTGGTGCCGAGAGTCATTGACAAGTGTCCAAGTTCCAGCCCAAACTAGCTTGAGCTAGGCTAAGACGGGGGTGTCATGCAGGAGATTGGGGCCTTTGAGGCTAAGAATAAACTCGGCTCTTTGCTCGACCGGGTCGAGCAAGGCGAGGAAATCATCATCACCCGACACGGCAAGCCTGTGGCGCGTTTAGTCCCTAACGTTGGGTGCATCGATCGCGACCAAACCCAGGCGGTCATCGCCCGCATCCGTGCTCGCGCGGAAAAACTACGGCTCGGCCACTTCGATTGGGAAGCGTTGAAAACCGAGCGCGAGGAAGGGCGGCCATGAGTCTGGTGCTGGATAGTTCCGCCACGTTGGCTTGGATCTATAGCGACGAAACCACCGAAGCCATCCGCCAGGTGTTCGATCAGCTCAGCCAAGACGGCGCTTGGGTTCCGGCGATCTGGAGACTGGAAGTCGCCGGGATTCTGCAAATGGGAATGCGGCGGGGCCGCCATGATCTCGCGTTCCGCGATGCCACTTTGGCCGATCTAGCGCTACTGCCGATCAACCTGGACCCCGAAACCGACGGCCAAGCCTGGGGAGCAACCCTGCGTTTGGCGGAACGCCATCGATTAACGCCGTACGGCGCCGCCTATCTGGAGTTAGCCCAACGGCGAGCCCTGCCGTTGGCCACCCTCGATTCCGATCTGCGCGCCGCGGCCCTCGCGGAAAGCATTGCCGTTCTGGGGTAGGAAGAACAGCAGCATCGTATCACCGCACAAGTTTATTTGTCCCGTCGCCCCTATCCGAGTCAACTGCATCGAAGCCAGCATGACGAACATTCCGGTCGCCAGCTATGACGCCATCATTATCGGTACCGGACAGGGCGGCCCCCCGCTGGCGGCCCGTCTGGCCGGAGCGGGCATGAAGGTAGCCATCATCGAACGCAAGCTGTTCGGCGGCACTTGTGTCAACACGGGATGTATTCCGACGAAGACGCTGATCGCCAGCGCGCACGCGGCTTACCTGGCGCGCCGGGATACCGAGTTCGGAGTAATCCGCGAGGGCCCAATCGCGGTCGACATGAAGCGGGTGAAAGCCAGGAAAGATGCGATTCAGGCCCCTCACCGGGCGGGAGTCGAACATCGGCTGCGCACCTTGACGAATTGCACGGTTTATACCGGACAAGCGCGCTTCGCGTCCGACCGTCAAGTCAGCGTCGGCGCGGATCGGCTGACGGCGGAACGAATCTTTATCAACGTTGGCGGCCGCGCCGACATTCCCGCCTTTCCCGGAGTCGATTCCGTTCCCTATCTGACCAACTCCTCAATGATGGATATCGACTTTCTGCCAAAACATCTGGTGATCGTGGGCGGCAGCTATATCGGCCTGGAGTTTGGCCAAATGTACCGGCGCTTTGGCAGCCAGGTCACCATTATCGAAATGATGCCGCGGCTGATCCATCGCGAAGACGAAGACATCTCCGCATCCATCCAGGATATTGTGCAGGGCGAAGGCGTGAACTTGCGCCTCAATGCCAAGTGCATAACCCTGGCCCGGCAAGGCGAGCAGATTGCGGTCGGCATCGATTGCGCTACCGGCCCGACCAAGGTGGTAGGCTCCCATGTATTGCTGGCCGTCGGGCGGCGACCGAACACCGACGATCTTGGTTTAGAACAAGCCGGTATCGCCACCGATCAGCATGGCTACATTAAGGTGGACGATCAACTGCGCACGAACGTGTCCGGCATCTGGGCATTGGGCGACTGCAACGGCCAGGGAGCATTTACCCATACGGCGTACAACGACTTCGAAATTGTGGCCGCCAATCTCCTCGATCAGGACCCGCGGCGGTTGAGCGATCGCATTCCGGCCTATGCTTTATACATCGATCCGCCGCTGGGCCGCGCCGGGCTTACCGCGGCGCAAGTCCTGGCCTCCGGCAAACCCGCGCTGGTGGCGAAAATGCCAATGACGCGGGTCTCCCGCGCGGTCGAGAAAGGAGAACCCCTGGGGTTCATGAAGATCCTGGTGGATGCCGAAAATCAGCGGATTCTAGGCGCCGCCATTCTGGGCAACGGCGGGGACGAGGTCATTCATTCCATCCTGGATGTGATGTACGCCAAGGCGCCCTATACGCTCATCCAACGTGCAGTGCATATCCATCCCACCGTATCCGAATTGATTCCGACCATGCTCGGGGAACTGAAGCCTCTGGCTGCCGCGGAGAACGAGGGGGAAAGACGAGCGGCGTAAGTTCAAGGTTTCGGAGGTTTCGGAGGTAGCGCCGGCGTCTCGCCGGCTGTCCTGTGGGCGTCTCGCCCACAGGATACACGCACCGGTACGGCCGGGACGGCCGCACCGACAGCTGCCGGGACGGCGGCGCTACAAATCACAATAAATGTGCGACGCAGGCCCTAGCGGTCGAATCGAAAGACGAGCGACTTATTACAGGAGAAAAAAAGCATGAGCATCACAGAAAACATGAGCACTACCCTTTTAGACATTCCCTTGCGGCGTATCGATAACACCGAAGGTTCGTTGGCCGACTACAAGGGCTCCGTGCTGCTGATCGTCAATGTGGCCTCCAAGTGCGGACTGACGCCACAATATGCCGGACTTGAAAAGGCCTATGAAACGCAGCGCGAGCGCGGATTGGTCGTACTTGGCTTCCCGTCCAATGACTTTGCCGCTCAAGAGCCGGGCACGGAAAGCGAGATCCAAACCTTCTGCCAAACCACCTTCGGCGTGAAGTTCCCGATGTTCAGCAAGATTGCCGTAAACGGGGAAGCGCGGCACCCGCTCTACTCCGCACTGATCGCCGCTCAACCCAAGGCCACCGCCGTCCCCGACAGCAAGCTTCGCGAGAAATTAGGTTCGCGTGGATTGCTACCCAAGGGCGAGAGCGACGTAATGTGGAACTTCGAGAAGTTTCTGGTCAGCCGCGATAGCAAGGTGATCGGACGCTTTGCCCCCGACATTACGGTCGAAGACCAGCCATTGGCTGGCGCCATTGAGAAGGCACTGGGATAAGCCAGTCGTTGGACGTTGGTCCTTGGTCTTTGGCCGACAGAGAAATTTTCATGCAGAAACGCGGAGGCATGGCGGGAAAGAAATTACTCGGGCCGCTGCTGGCCAACGGCCAAAGGCCGCCGACCAACGACAGAAACAATGGTGGAGCTGGCGAGGCTCGAACTCGCGACCTCTGCAGTGCGATTGCAGCGCTCTCCCAGCTGAGCTACAGCCCCACGTTGGAATAAGCAATTCTATCAGCTCATGTGCTTAGCGGCCAAGAGAAACAACGGCGCCAACCGCACCATGCAACAAGCTTCAAGCACCAGGCCGGAAAAACCCGGCGTTCTCCTCTGTGTCCTCCGTGCCCTCTGTGGTGAAATTCCGGCTTAGTGCCGGGTGCCCGTGCCTGGTGCTCCTCTCCCGCGGTCGTAAGCTCTATAATTGAAGTGTGAGTACTATTGAGCAAATTGCAGAAGCCAATTTCCCCACCCGGTGGGGCAAATTTCGTATTTTGGGCTTCGAGGGCCATTTCGACTTTGAAGGGGAACGGCGGAAGGAAACCGCGGTCGCGCTGATCATGGGCGACATTCACACTGAGATCCCGCTGGTGCGGATCCACTCGCAATGCCTGACGGGGGACGTATTTGGATCCTTGCGTTGCGATTGCCGGCAGCAACTCGAGATGGCATTATCTATGATTGCCGCGCGCGGCTCCGGCGTGCTGGTCTACGAGCAGCAAGAGGGACGCGGCATTGGTTTGATGGCCAAACTCCAGGCCTACCAATTGCAAGACAAGGGATTGGATACGGTCGAGGCCAACGTCAAGCTCGGCTTTGAAGCCGATTGCCGGCAATACAATCTGCCGGTTGAAGTCATTAAGGCTCTGGGACTCAAGCGCGTGCGTTTACTCTCCAACAATCCCGACAAGGTGGCCGCCCTGGAAAACGCCGGCGTGGAAGTCACCGAGCGCGTGCCCTGCGAAGCCGAACCCCACAAGGATTCCGAGCATTACATGCGCACTAAAAAAGAAAAACTGGGGCATTTATTTAGCACCCTGGAATAAGAGTCCAAGCCGGAACACCTACCACGGAGTCACGGAGAACACGGAGGAATAAGGGCAAATGATCCCTCAACTCCCCGTGTCCTCCGTGACTCCGTGTCTTGGTGGATGTTCGGTTAGCAATTGGCGATTGGCGAGTGCTTCTTGAAACTGTCGTTTCTTGGCAACTGGCAAGGTGTTCAGCGCGGAGCGGGCCAAGGAGAGATAGACCTCGCGGGCGCCGGGAACGCGCGCTAACTCTTGCAGATGACGGTCGACGGTTTCCACGTCGCCGCGCACCATCGGTCCACTGAATGCCGCAGCCGCGCCGTGAGCGAAATAGTTGTCGATCGTGCGCCGCACCATCGGCTCGATAATTTTCTTCGCCGTGCCCGCGCTCAACCCCGAGGATCGAGCCACCCGCTCCGCTAGAACCAATTCCATCACCAGCAAGGGCGATCCAAAGGCTCCCCAAGCGTGATAAAGCGGCTTCGCCGACTTGCGAATAGAAAACACTTCCCCACCCAAGTGTTTGCCAATAACTTTGGCCACCGCAACCGCCCGGCGATCTCCTTCGACGGCAAAGCCTACTCCGGCGAAGCACGGGCTACTGCGGCGTACAAACGTCATCATGGGATGAAGCGAAGCCGCTTGCGCACCTAGCCGGCGTAAAGGATCGAGTTCCTCACTGCTCAAGGCGCCACTGGAGTGCAATGCGATCTTCCCGGTCCACTCCGTCCGCGAAGCCAATTCACGCGCACAGGCAGCGATGGCGCTATCGCTGACACAGAACCAGACCACCTCCGCGGTCAAACGTGCCGTGGCGAATGTGGCGGCACGGGCTCCGGCGGCATGGGCCAGCCGTCTTGCCCGACTTCGGGACGGCGCACTATCGCGGCTGACGATTTCCTCGATGCCATAGCCTGCCGAGCGTAACGCGGGAACCAGCGCCAACGCCAGACTGCCGGCTCCGACCACGGTAATGCTTGGCTTCTTCATAGTCCGTTTGCAGCTCACAGTGTACCCCGACAACACCCACCACGGAGGCACGGAGACAGAGTTTCACGGAGACTCGAAAGCAGTGCGGCAAAACCCAGGATTTACTCCGTGTCCTCCGTGGCTCTGTGCCTCCGTGGTGGGTGTTCGCAGAGGGACGGGGGTTCTCGATGTATATTCATGGTATGGGCAAGAAAAGCAAGACGCAGATTAAAGTGGTTTCATCGAAAGTCGTATATCACGGTCCGGTGTTTCAGGTCCTTTCCGACCAGGTCATCGAGCCGAGCGGAGTGCAGGTGCGGCGCGACATCGTGCGCCACCAGGGTTCCGTCGTGATCATGGCGGTGGACGAGTCGAATGCGGAACCACAGATTCTGCTGGAACGGCAATACCGCTACGCCCCCGGCGAATACCTCTGGGAGCTCCCGGCCGGACGGGTCGATGAAGGAGAAAGTGAGCTGGCCGGGGCCAAGCGCGAGTTGATCGAAGAGACCGGCTACCGTGCCCGCCTATGGAAGCGGGTGATGCGGTACTACGCCAGTCCCGGCTTTCTCGACGAAACCATGGCCATCTACCTGGCTCGGGATCTGGTGCGCGGCCAAGCTCAACCGGAGGCGGATGAGGACATTAAGACCCGCTTCTTCCCTCTTTCCGCAGTGGTCCAGATGGCCACGTCCGGACGCCTGCAAGACGGCAAGACCATTGCCGGAGTGCTTTGGCTGGCGCAAACCGGCTTTGGCGCCAAGAAAACTGTGAGCGCATCGTAATCAGACCCACCTATATTGACTAGCTTGACAACACCGGGGCAAAGCCGGAAAATATTATCAATCATTTCTCGAGGCGTTCCGCTGGTTTCCGTTGGTGGGGTTTAGCATGAGGATAATCGGATGCAGCACCAACAGAGGGTGCTTTGATAGATGTGACCAACCAAGACTCGTGGTACCACTATCACGAGGATGTACGGAGGAAGACGTAAGTGTCCCGGATCAAAGGTAAAGTCAAATGGTTTAACAACGCCAAGGGGTTTGGCTTCATCGGGCGCGACGATGGTCCCGATGTATTTGTGCACTACAGCGCCATCAGCTCGGAAGGATATAAGAGCCTCCAGGAGGGTGATGACGTTGAGTTCGAGATCGTCCAGGGCCAAAAAGGACCGCAGGCCGGCAACGTCAGCAAAGTCGCTCCTTAAAAATTTCGGTATTCTTGCCATCGAACCCAGCCCACGAGGGCTGGGTTTTGTTTTGGACATCCCTGGCAACGCGGGCTGCCAGCCCGCACCAGAAGAATAGCGATACAATCTAACCCGTATGCCGCCCTCTTCGCCTGTAGATCCGGAAGCCCCAGTAACGTCCGAATGTGCGCCGCTCTCCGCCGGCGTTCGCCCCTGGGACAACAAGGCCATCGCCGGAATCTTGTATGAAACCGCCGACCTGATGGAGATCAACGGCGACGATTCCTTTCGCGTACGCTCCTACCGCCGTGCCGCTGAAGCCATTGACGGACTCTCCCAGCAGGTCTCCGAGCTGGTGCTTGAGCCTAAGAAGCTATTGGAAGTACCCGGCATTGGGAAAGCGATGCTGGATCACATTCGAGAGATCTTCCGTGAAGGATCATTGGGCCGCCATCGAGAGCTGCTGGAGCGCTACCGGCCGAGCATGCTGGAGCTTTTGAAAATTCAGGGACTTGGTCCCAAGACCATCGCGCTGATATGGAGCGCCTACCAGGTATCCGATCTGGCCGGCGTGCAGAAGCTGGCGCGGGAAGGCAAGATTCGCCAACTTCCCCGGATGGGCGAGAAGCAGGAACAAAAGATCCTGAAGGCGATTGAAGTGTATCAGCGGATCTCTGGCCGCTTCCTGCTGGATGAAGCCGAACGCCTGGTCGAAAAGCTGACGGAGCATCTTGCCGGCCTCCCTGGAATCGACAAGATCACGCCGGCCGGTTCGTTTCGCCGCGGACGAGAGACCGTGGGAGATCTGGACCTGCTGATCACCGGCAGGTGCCATGGGGTCGCGGCCGAACGCGAGGCCGTGGTGGAGCGGCTACTGAGTTTTCCCGGCATCGTCGACGTGCTCGCGCGTGGCGAGAATAAGGTCAGCTTCCGCCTGCGCAGCGGTATGCAGATCGACGTGCGGCTGCTTCCGCCGGAGTCATACGGTGCGGCCCTGCAATATTTCACCGGCTCCAAGGCCCACGGCATCGCACTGCGCCAACGGGCCTTAAAGCAGGGCTACACCTTGAGCGAATACGCGCTGACCAGAGTTGCCGACGACCAACCGGTAGCCGGCGCGAGCGAAGAAGAAATCTACTCTCAGCTCGGGCTGGATTACATCCCTCCGGAGCTGCGCGAAGCCACTGGCGAGATCGCGGCGGCGGCCAATCATACCTTGCCGAAGCTGATTACCGTTGCCGACCTGCAAGGCGATGTGCACATGCATACGGTAGAAACCGACGGAAGATGCACGTTGGAGGAGATGGCCCTGGCCGCCCGGGAACGGGGATACCGGTACATTGCCATCACCGAACACTCCAAGAACCTGGCCTTCGCCAACGGACTGGACGATCGGCGCGCCCTGGAGCATATTCAGCGGGTGCATGCCTTCGGCCGCCAGAGTGACGGCATCCAAGTAATGGCGGGCATAGAAGTCGATATTCTCGGCGACGGCACGCTCGATTTATCCGACGACGTGCTGGCGCAGATGGATCTGGTGATTGCCAGCGTGCACTCACATTTCAAGCAGGAATCCGCGGAGATGACTCAGCGACTGCTGCGCGCTCTGGAAAACCCCAACGTGTCGTTGCTGGGCCATCCCACCGGACGAATCCTGCTGCGGCGCGATGGTTATAGCTTCGACATGGAGGCAGTCCTGCAAGCGGCCGCCAAGTACGGGGTCGCCATGGAACTGAACTCTTTTCCCGACCGCTTGGACCTGTGCGACCGGCACTTGCGCATGGCGCACGAGCATGGGGTCAAAATCGTGATCAACACAGACGCCCACCACAGCTCCCATCTGGAAAAGATCCGCTATGGCATACTGCAGGCCCGGCGGGCGTGGCTGACCGCGGCAGACGTCTTAAACACCTTGCCGGTCGAGGCATTTGCGAAAGCAATGAAGCGGGAGTAGGCTTGGCTACGTAAGACGTTCCTGGTGGGCCCACATCCTGAGTCCGAGAGAAGAATCGAACCCAAAGCACGCTAAGGACGCCAACGAGAATCGCGGAGAAATCAGGCAGAAGACGTCAGATTGCCGCGTTGTCTCTTCTCTGAATTCTCTGTCCATTGCGTCCTCCGCGTTCGAAGTTTCTGGAGAGAGCGGCGGCACTCACCTGACTCGCTGCCTTTAAGGAGGCGCTCCATGGCTACCGAAAATACTCGACGCACAGAAGATTTCCCCGTCTCGCCGGCGCCGCAACTTGGTCCGGTGGCGGTTCCCAACGAACCCGTTCAAATCGGCGAAGATTTGGACGTTCTAGAAAAGGAATCCAAGGTACACACCTTCGTGGTGGTCGGAGTTGTGCTGCTGCTGATTGCCGTAGTGATTGCGGTGGTCTCGTTCGCCACCCGTCCTCAACCCGCGGCCAGCGGCACCCTGGATAGCGCCTTCTCCGTCGCGCTCCAGGGCGACAACGTGCTGACCACCATCAAAGTTACTTTTCATAATGTCGGGGGCAAACCGCTGTGGATCCGCGACTTAAAAGCGCAACTCACCACCGCCGATGGCAAACAGTACTCGGATGTAGCCGCCAGCCCCGATGATTTTGACCGCTATTTCCAGTATTACCCAGACCTGCGAGACCGCAGTATTCAGCCCTTGAAAGTGGAAACCAAAATCGATCCCGGCGAACAGGTACGGGGCAGTATAATCGTTAGTTTTCCGGTAACTCTGGATTCCTTCAACCGCCGCAAGTCGCTCTCGGTGATGGTGTATCCCTATGACACTTTTGTAGCGCCCGCCGGCGGCGATCAACCGGCCGTCGTAATCACGAAGCAGTAGTTGGGGGTTAGTAGCTGGTAGCTAGTGGCCGTTGGGGGGGCAATAGTTAGCGGCTACAGAAATATTCTCGTGGCAGACCGGAAAGCGATGCAGGGTGGAAGCGCTGGGCTTTAGCCCAGCGAAATGAGCTACAAAGTTTGCGGGCTTTAGCCCCGGGTTCGTCCTTGCCGTGGCTAAAGCCCATCGGGGGTGCGCTTGATTTCACCGGGCTAAAGCCCGGTGCTTCCACCCTAAGGCAACCGCCCCTAGCTACTAACTACTAACTCCTAGCTACTGCTCTAACTACTGCTGCTTAACAATTGGCGCCGGGACCGATTTCGGGGTCGAAAGATAGCCGGTAATTTTATTTTTATCTACTGTAAAGACCACAACTTCATAAAGCGAGTGATCGCGGCCGGTGTAGAACTGCATAGGTTCGGCCACAGTGCGATCCTTCTTTTCGATGGTACGGTCGTCGGCAACAACGTTAAGGGTAAACTTGCTACGCTTGGCATCGGTCTTTTTCAGCGCCAAACTGATGGTGGACACCGGAGTAGAATGCGCCCCCTTCTGCAGGGTGAATTCATAATAGTTCCGGTCTCCGCGGTGCCGCAGGTCCTCCAGGTCGTCGCGCGTATGGGCAATCAATCCGCTTTGGACGCCCAAGTCTCCCATGGTGCGCTCCAATTTGGCCTTGGTCGATTCCAAATCGGTTTTCGTAGCGGCTAAATCCGTTTTGGTGGAACCGAGGTCGGTTTTTACGCCGGAAACCTCGCCCGTCACTTCATTGATCGAAGCCTTCTGTTGCTCGGACAAACGCCGCTCAGAAGCCCGCTGCTGTCGCTCCAACTCGGCCGCTCGGGTGGACATACGCGCCTGGAGATCCTGTTCCGTCATGCCCATACGCTGCGCCAAGGCTTCCGTCGAAGTCTTCAAATCCCGTTTCGTCACCCCCAACTGCTGGTCCAGCTTCTCGATGGCAGCCTGCTGGTCTTTTCCGAGCGCGGCCAATTCATTGCGCGTCGTAAAGATGAGGTAGAGCGAAACGATTACATAAACAACTGCAATCGCCAGCAAAACATTCCGCAAAACGGTACTGTTTTCCTGTGCGGGAACAACGGGCTCATCTGCTTCCATATCTTTCTCCTAACGCCTAACTCACGGCTGAATGCAATTGTTCCAGTCCTGTTGACAGGTGTCAAACGGACGGCTCCAAGATTATGGGCTCAGATTCACGCAGCTTGGCCCATCGATTGCTCTTCTATTCGGCAACGTTCCCCAGCAGCAAACATTCGACAGGCAGCGGTTCGCGGCAGGCGCATGAATCGCAAGAGTTTACTGGTTGGTAAATAGCGAGTTGGGGATTGGGACACTGCCAGGCAAGGCGAAGCAGCACGCCGAACATCGGCATCGGGGTGCTCACGTTAGGCGTGGTAAGAACAAGCTGCGGTTGCGGTCCCTGGGAAGAAGCCTGAGATGAAACTGGCACGATTTGCCATTTTGATACTACTTACGACGGTTCTCGTGGGGCAGGGCTCAACCCGGATTGCCACAGATCACGACCGGAACACCTACCACGGAGTCACGGAGGCACAGAGGACCACGGAGGAAAATAGAAGATTTGACGCTGCTGATTGGTCCAAAACCTCTTTGTGCTCCTCCCTGTCTCCGTGCCTCGCCGCAGTAGTTTCCTCACAGAACGCACAGATGAGCGACCAGGGAAAAGACCGCCGATCGAAAGAACCGGCGATTGGCCCCCACGATGACCTCGCCGGGGAGACACAAACCCCTATCGGCCACGCCCCGCCGGGCGCCGCCGCTTTACCCTTGTTCTCGGTGATCGGCTTTGGCGTGCTGATCGGAGGCCTTGTCTCCGCCCTGAAAACAAGATAGAGCCGTAGTTAGCAGCTAGTAGTTAGCAGTTAGGGGTCCGTCCGGCCCCTAGCTACTAACTTACTAGCTACTGATTTACCTAGGATTTAGCTTCCGCGACAGGACAGACCACTGCCTTATGGGCGCCATCGCAGAATGGCTGGGTGAGCGATTTGCCGCACCGGCAAAGGGAAAAGTTTGTCTTACCCGCCAGGTCAAACTCCTTGCCCTCGGCATCGACCAACGTGATGGCGCCAGCGGGCGCCTCTATACGAAAAGGGCCATTATTTCGAACCGTAATTTTGACATCCGCCATTCAAGAACTCCTAAAATGCAGCAGCTAGAAGTTCGGAACGGACTCCTAGCTCCTAACTGCTAGCTACTAACTACTTCTCGACGCGCATCATTTCCTCGAACTGGCGGCGCCAGTCCAAGCCTTCCACAAAAGCGCGTTGCTCGCGCCAGTCCGGCTGCACCTTGACGAACAACTCCAAGAACACCTTGGTGCCGAGCATCTGCTCAATCTGGCGGCGAGCCGCGCTGCCGATCTTTTTCAGCATCGAACCGCCTTTGCCGATAATGATGCCCTTTTGCCCTTCTCGCTCGCAGAAAATAGCAGCGGCAATTTTGGTCAGCTTCGGACCTTCCTCGAAGCGTTCGATGAGCACGGCTGCGGCGTAGGGCACTTCCTCTTCCATTTCCATCAGCATCTGCTCGCGAATGATTTCCGAAGCCATGAAGCGTACCGGCTGGTCGGTAATCTGATCTTTGGAGAACAGCGCTTTCCCGAGCGGTAAGGCTGCCACGACTTGTTCTATCAGATCGGTGATGCCTTCCTTCTTCTTGGCCGAAATGGGAATGATTTGACGAAATTCGTGGAGTTTTCGGCATTCCTCGATAATCGGCAGCAGCTTGTCTTTCTGGATGACGTCGATCTTATTCAGCAACAGAAAGACGGGAGTTTTGCTGTTGCGGATCATGGAAAGCACGTACTCTTCTTCCCTGCCGTGGTGGCGGGTCACATCTTTGATCCAGAGCACGAGATCGCAGCCTTGCAGGGCCTCGCTAATTTCATGCGCCATCTTCCGGTCCAGCCAACTCTGGGTTTTGTGTACACCGGGCGTATCCACCAGGACCACTTGTCCGGCGGGCCGCGTGCCTTGCTTGGGGACATTCAAGATGCCTTGAATGCGGATACGCGTGGTCTGCGGCTTGGGCGTGACGATGGCCAATTTCTCGCCCACCAGGGTATTGAGCAATGTCGATTTGCCGGCATTGGGCCGGCCTAAAATACAAACGAATCCAGAACGCATAGCTCTAGTGTGGGGGTTCCGGCGGCGGCTGTCCAGTTGGAAGCGGAAAATCGCAATTGGCAATTGGCGGTTGGCGATTGGCCCAACCCCAACCGCCGGCCGCTGATTGACGCTGATGTACGCGGATCAGAAAACCGCAGGACGAACCGGCTTCCAAGTTCTCTGCACATTCTTCCGGGGAATTGGCTCCGATGTCGCGTTCGTAGCAGTGGGCCCCACGAAAGAACCGCTATAAATGTAAACCGCGCTGGCCGTCGTGAACGCCAGGCCATTGCTTCCCCAGCGAATCAAATGTGACGGAGTGCCACTCACTGCATAAATTGTCAGTGTGGCAATGGGAGCGAAAGTCTGAATATCGAACGACCCCAGGGTGTAGGTGGTGGGGTCAACGTTGGTATCCTGTCCCAGGAAGGGAGCATGCCCCAGGAAAAAGGCCTTGCCCAGCGCTCCATCCGGAACCATTAACCCGAAAGTGTTAAATGAACTGACGTTAAATGAACCGACCGTTACACCCTGATTCGGGTCAATCACTGACCCGGAATCATCGTAAACCAATTTCGTGGAGCCATCATAGTGGATGTGGGCTCCCAAACCGACCAGTTGGAAGTAATTGATTACTGCTCCAAAACCGGACGAGGAAACGGGGATTGTATAAAAATCGCCAAACCCGGCAAACATCTCGCTTCCGTCAGAATTCCACTGTATCGAATCATACGCACCGGGTGAGTTGGTACATCCAGCATCTTCCCAACCGCAAAGCACACCTGAGCGCGCGATACTATTGTCGTAGATGACAACCCCTCCCGTATCATTCGTGGGACAGTCAGAATTACTGCGCACGACAGCTACCGTTTCGTCCGCGTTTGGTGCGGCCTGTAGGTCCATAGCTAAATATGAGCCATAACTGGGATCGCTCCCCAACGCAATCTGGATGCCTGAACTCAAACTGGGAAGCGTCAATCTCTGCACCGAGCCAGCTCCGTCCAGACCGACATATAGATATTCGCTTTTGCTGGAAACGGAAAGCATGTCCGGTTCTTTACCGACAGAAATCGGAGTTTCCAGGATACCGGTGACTGGATCCATCGGCTGAACGCTGTTCGCATTGGAAGGAGCTGTGCTTGGAATCGATAGATAAATCTTCCCATACACCGGATCCCACGCAAGATCATTAGCCCCGACACTCACGCTCGTAAGCCCTACCGGATTCTTGGGCTGCGAGGCCAGCACGACAGCCTGCGGCGTCATCACAAAACTCCCAGGTTGGATATAGCATACCGACTCAGGAGGTGCTCCCATAGCGTAGTTTCCCGTGATCTGCATATTGGAGGCCGTGCCTTGCAAATAAAAGATACACGTACCGCCATCCGTGCTCGGATCGGGATCGCTAATCGTAAGCGTAAGGCTGGAGCCGGAAAGCGTTCCTGTAGCCACCTCATTCGCAAGGGTGACCATGCCGTTGGCATCAACATAGGGGGCGGACACCGCCTGGATCTGGGTTCCATTCTGCTGAATATTCAGGCCAAACCCCAAGGGATTGATGTTTCCCGCGAGGCTGACGGTGTTGGCCACCACATTCCATAGTCCGCTAACGTTCACAGAGGCTGGGGCCGGGGCAGCACTCTTCCCCCCACATCCGGCCATGAGCAACAACGACACAAGTATGAGGGACCACGCCAGTATGCGAGTCATTATTAAGAGTGCATCTCCGCTTTTTTTTAAAATCGCACCATTCTATACCTCCCGAGTTCCTCCTCGACCGAGTAATTGAGGCCAGGGATGCCTCGCCCAGGATGCTGCCGACCGCCAGAGAAGTTCCTCCAAGGATTCATGCTTTACGGATCTCGCACGCAGAGCCCGCCGGCGAGGGCGCCGGCGCTAGGTTTGCGTTTCCCTGGAGGGCGATGAAAGCTATGGGTTCCCGTAGGAACGGCGGCGAAATCATACGCAGCAGGCGAACGACGGGCCAACCGTGTTTTCGCAGGCGCAGTTCGACGGAGGCTCGGGGATTCCGGAAGCTGATAAGCATCGCAGACGTAGCGCTGGCGCCCCCGCCAGCGGGCTCCGCGTGGGGAAGACGGAACCAGGCAGATTGCTGATGTCCTTTCTGCGGCTACTCGCCACTCCACCGCATCTACTTGGGATAGGTCACTGGCGTGGCAGCCGGCGACTACGTTTCGTTTTGGAAAGGCACTATGAAGATCGTTTCCGCGATTACCCGCCTATTACTTGGCTTGATGTTTTTCGTCTTCGGATTGAATGGCTTTCTTCATTTTCTGCCCATGGGTCCGATGCCCACCGGATTAGCCGGCCAATTCATCTCCGCGCTGGTTCAATCGCACTATATGATCGTGGTTTCGGCGCTACAGGTCGTCGGAGGCTTTCTGCTTCTGGTGAACCGATATGTACCCCTGGCGCTGACGCTCCTCGGTCCCGTCATTGTCAACATTCTGCTCTTCCACGCCTTCATGGCCCCCAAAGGGCTGCCGTTGGCGCTGCTGGCATGTGTGCTGTGGATTCTCACCGCGCTGAAGGCGCGGCTTGCTTTTGCCGGCCTCTTCCAGCAGCGCGTTCCAACCGATTCTAAAGGACCGCCACTTACCAGTGAAAGGCGCGGAATTCGGCAAGCCTCCTAAAGCCGCCGTCGGTCGTCGGCCTTTGGTCGTCGGCCAGCGTGAGCGAAAACAGCAAGCAATAAGCCGGCCGGCTCATTCTCCACCTACGACTTCGCGTAGCGCCTCTCTGGCTCGTGGCTGGCTTATTGCTTGTTGCTTATTGCTGCCTCACGGCCGCGTGTTAAGCGGCCGTGAGCCTCATGCGACCTTGCGCATCGGCACGACTGGGGCCGACACCGACGACGGTTTGCGCGCAATCAACGGCAGCACCAACGCCACCACCAAGACAACGGCAATCACGTGAATTGCGGTGCCATACTGGCCTGTGGTTTGCCGCAGGCGCGCGATCAGGATGGGAGATGGAATCGCCCCGGCGCCCCAGGCCAGCAAGATCCAACCGTAAATTCCACCCATGTATTTGGTGCCGAAGAAGTCGGCGGTAAACGAGGGCATAGTTCCGAAGCCGCCTCCATAACAGAGTCCGATTAACGCCACCGCCGCGGTAAACATCCCGGCTGAGTGGATACTCGGCAGCAAGGCAAAGATCATGATCTGGATAGCGAACAACAAGAAGTACACGCGGCTGCGGCCGATGTTATCGGAGACGGCGGCCCAGAACACGCGGCCCAGGGCATTAAAGATCGAGATCACGCCCACGATTCCGGCAGCTTGAATCGCGGTGAGTCCGACCAACTGCTGGGCCAGCGGCGAAGCTTGGCTGATGATCATGATCCCGGCCGAAACGTTCAGGAACAACATTGCCCATAGCAGCCAGAATTGCCATCGTCCCATGGCCTCCTTAACGGAAAAGTCATAGGTGCTCGCGGCCTTGGAGACAGTGGTGTTGGGCGCCCACCCCTCGGGGCGCCAACCCTGCGGCGGATTGGCGTAGAACTGCGCCGCCGCCACCACCAGCACGAGATACACCAGGCCCAAGGTAAGAAATGTTGCCGGCACACCGTACCGCAAAATCTCCCGCGCCGCGATCGGGCTCATCACCAGAGCGCCGGCGCCATAGCCGCAGACCGCGACTCCGGTCATTAAGCCGCGCCGGTCGGGAAACCACTTGACTAGCGTGGCCACCGGACAGATGTATCCCATTCCCATACCCAGACCGGTAATCACTCCATATCCCAAATAGAGTCCGGGCAGCGAATGATTTTGCGCGGCAAAGGCGGCCACCATGTATCCGATGCCATACAGAATGCCGGCCACGGTGGCTACCCTGCGCGGACCGGCGCGGTCTTGCCACAGACCACCAATGACCGTGCCTACCCCCAGGAACACGATGGCCAAAGTAAAGTTCAAGGAAACTCGAGTTAAGCTCCAGTGCTCGACACCAATCAGCGGTTTGACGAACACACTCCAGCCATACACCGCGCCCAGACATATCTGCATCACGACGGCGGCGACAGCGATTCCCCAACGATTCGGAAGTTGGTTGGGCATATTACCCCTCCTCAATATGATCTACAAGTCCAGAATGCTTACCGCTCGATCCAACCTGTCTCCCTATGCCGCTGTTTTCTCGCTTACCGATCCGGATTGCAGACGCTGCATCGCGGAATAGACTACGAACCTCCTATCCCGCAAGAATCCAATCAAGGTCATGCCGAACTCGCGAGCCAATTTCACCGCCAGATCCGAAGGCGCCGAGACGGAAGCCAGCACGGGAATGCCCGCCACCAAGGCCTTTTGTACAATTTCAAACCCGCCCCGGCCGCTGACCATCAGGATCGACTGACTCAAGGGAAGCCATCCATTGCGGAGCGCCCACCCGATCACTTTGTCCACCGCATTGTGGCGTCCCACATCTTCGCGTAGCACCAGCAACTCCCCGGCCTCCGAGAACAACCCGGCGGCATGAAGTCCGCCGGTGCGGCCGAAGATGGCCTGGGCAGCGCGCAATTTCTGCGGCAGTCCGCAGAGCACCTCGGGATCAACTTGACACTCAGGATTGGGCGGTTCGATGCCCAGCACGCGCACGGAGTCAATGGAGGTCTTGCCGCAAACTCCGCAACTGGAAGTCGTGTGGCAGTTGCGGCGCGCGGTCTGTGGATCGAAGGTTACGCCCGCCGCAAGATCGACCCGCACGCGGTTCGCCCCATTCTGTCTTTCATCCGGCTCCGGCTGGATCGAGGCAATTTGCCCGGAATGCGCAATCAATCCTTCGGTAAATAGAAAGCCGGCAGCCAACTCCAAGTCATGTCCCGGGGTGCGCATCGTGACGGAAAGCGAAAGATCCCCCACCCGAATCTCCAGCGGCTCTTCTCCGACCAGATAGTCGGTTGCCGCGCGCACCTGCCCATCAGACCAGATGTGAACTCCGGCTACCGAGATCATGCGTGGAATCATCAGTCGGCCGCCATACCGTTGATTTCTGTTCCCGCCGCCAGACAGGGGCCGGCCACGACTTCCACCGTGGCGTTATAGTCGGGCACGCCACTGGGATCGATCCGGCCCGCCGGAATAATCACGTTGGCCTCCGGCCAGTGGGCCTGCAGGCAGCCCGGACGAATTCGGTCGATCCGTACGCGGCCGGTAAAAGTCCCATGCTGGTTGCGCAGGGTTATGGTGTCGCCATTCTTCAACCCCAAGCGCTCGGCATCCTCGCCGGCCATCAATACGTCGTCGCGACGCGCCCCAGTAATCGGGTCCTTCTCGGCCAGCATGATGCTGTTGAATTGCTTGCCCCGCCGGGTAGACAGGAAGAAGTGCCCGGCGGACAGCTCCTCCTCGGGCAACGCCACCACACTGAAGTGACCCATGCCATCCGGAGTGAGGCACTTATCGACCAGTAATCGGCGCCCTCCGTATTGGAAGGTGTCGCCTTTCTTCTTCAAATTGGCGATGCCTTTATAAGTGGGGCAGAGCCGATCGATCTCTTCACGAATGTCCTGCGTATCGCGCCAGGGGAAGGCCTGTTCGGCGCGCGCGGGATCAACTTGCCGCGCCACCATTACCGGGATCTCCCACTCATCGCGGGTGTCCCCAGGCCGTGGCCCCGGAATCTCCGGACTATATATGACCCGCCGTTCGGTGCTGGTTTCCGTTCCACCATTGCGCTGTTCGTAGCGGGTGCGCGAGGGCAACAGCACTACCGTATCGGCCGGATCGACTAGCATCGTAGGATTCACGACGATATCCTGGTGAACCCGCAACTGGATCTTTCCCAACGCGCCGGCAACCAGTTCCGGCTCCGGCAAGGTCTGGGTGAAGTTTCCTCCGGACTGCCACAATACGTCGATTTCGCCTCGGGCCGCGGCCAGAATCATGTGGGCGGCGCTCAGTCCCTTCCAAGAAGGCGGTTCGAAGCCCCAGCGATCCGGATCGGCAAATTTCTTCGCATTTGCTTCCGTAACCGGAAAGCCCATGAGATAGGCTCCCGGCATGGCGCCCATCTCGGCTCCGCCCTGCACCCCGCTATGTCCCCGGATAGGCATCAACCCCGTGTGCTCGCGTCCGATATTGCCTTTGGCCAGTTGCAGGTTGACGATGGCGCGAACATTTTCGGTGCCGTAAGCATGCTGGGTGATCCCCATACTCCAGACAATGATGGCGTGGCGCGCCTTCCCGAAGGCCTCGGCAAAGCGATACATCTCGGCCCGCGACAGGCCGGAGCCGCGCTCCAGATCGTCCCACGATAGACTTCGTACCTTGGCTTCGGTATCTTGCCAGCCGACCGTGCGCCGGGCGATGAAATCATGATCGAGCCAGTCCTGCTCGACCAGGTGTTTCAACACGCCAGAGAGAAAAGCGATGTCGCCGCCGGCGTGAATTTGAAAAAAGTCGTCGGCGATCTTGGTCCCGAATAGCGCGCTCTCCGTGATGGAGGGCACCCAATATCGCTCCAGCCCCGGCTCCCGGTAGGGATTGACCGCAAAGACCTTGGTGCCCGCCTTCTTGGCATAATGCAGGTACTTGGTGGTGACGGGCTGGTTGTTGGCGGGATTGGTACCCATCAGGATCAACAGGTCGGTCCCAATCCAATCGGAATAGGAACAGGTAGTGGCCGCACAGCCTACGGTGGCGCTTAAGCCGGCGGTGCTGGGCGCATGGCAGATGCGGGCGCTGGTATCGATGTGGTTGGTACCCAGGAAGCGGGCGACCTTCTGGTGCGCGTAGTAGGCTTCATTTGTCAGTCCCCGGGAGGTCGTGTACCAGGCCAGGCGCTTTGGGTCCACCGCGCGCATTCGGCCGGCGATCAGGCTGATGGCATCCGCCCAGGAGATCTGACGAAATCCCTTGTCGCCCTTATGCCGGACCATGGGCGCCGGCAGCCGGCCTAACTTCCGCAGCTTCTTTTCGGAAAGTCCACGCAGGCCGGTTACATCTTCCAAAAGCCGCGCATCCATGGCGGGCATGGTATTGAAGCGCAACAACTGCAGCCGCACCGCGCATAGATGAATGCCGCGCATCGTCCAGTCGTGCATCCCGGAAGTTCCCAGCGAACACCCATCGCAACAACCGTCACGAAGAATCCGCCACGCATATCCCAACTGGTCGCGGTTTTCCCATGCCGAATCGATAATGTCTTTGTAGTTGTTGGGATGTTGCTGGTTGAGTCCGTAAGGCACCAGGCCTACCCAACCCCGATGCTTGGAACCTCGCGCCTTATCTTCCGCAAAATCGGCCATGACCACCCCTCCTCACAGGAGTTCAGCGCCGGGGTGCGCCATTCGATTCACAGAACTCAGCCGAAGGGTCGATAGCACTCAGTACAATGCGGTCCTAGGTTCCGGTCCCGAGATCTGAGCACCTCGTAAGAGGTTAGAAGCAGAAAGCGGAAAAAAGGTGGTAATGCAGGTCTTTCAGCAGCCTTTCAGCAGCAATAAGCAATAAGCGACAAGCAATAAGCCAGAGGCGAAATTGCCAAGCCGCCCGCCTCTTGGCAGCACTCAATGCCAATCCTGAGCGCAAAATTGCGGCGATCGGTCTGGCTTGTTGCTTACCGCTAATTGCTTATTGCTTATTGCTGCTCGCGCTACAATTTCCTTGTGAGCAAGACCAATGCGGCACGGCGACTCGACCAGTTGGGCATCGCCTACGAAATGCGAGATTATGCCGTCGATCCCGACGACCTCAGCGCCGAGTCGGTAGCGGCTAAGATCGGGCTTCGCCCCGAGCAGACCTTCAAGACGCTGGTGGCCAGGGGCAACCCGCATGGTATTTGCTTTGCCGTGATTCCCGCCAACTCTGAACTCGATCTCAAAGCGCTGGCGGCGGCGACCGGAAACAAGAAAATCGACCTCGTGCCCCTGAAGGAAGTGCAGCCTTTGACCGGCTACATCCGAGGCGGAGTCACGGCTTTGGCGGCCAAAAAAGACTATCCCGTCTTTGTCGAGGAAAGCATCCACTCCGTCGAAGTGATTGCAGTTTCCGCCGGGGTGCGGGGAACGCAACTATTGCTCTCTCCCGCCGATTACGTGAAAGCCACAGGAGCAACGGTGGCGAAGGTCGGCAAGGTTTAGTCCGGCAGCGGCTTGCCATGCGTGTCATGGCCGAATGGAATCAGCAATAGACCGATTCCAAAGGCAATAGCGGTGAGTGCTACGGGTTTCCCCAAAGTACCCATATGGTGAACGAGTGCGCCCAGCACAAAATTCACTCCGGCCCCGATGAAGCGGCCGAACGAAGTCGCAAAAGCAAATGCCGTAGCCCGTACGGAAGTGCCGTACTGCTCGGGTAACCAGAGGCTGAACATGGCGAAATTACCGCCAAAAAACCCCAGCATAAACAACAAGGCAATGAACGGGTGGAGTCCATGCGGCAAATAAAATGCCCAGCCGAAGCTGAGCAGGATCGAGACACCCATGCCCGCGAAATAAAAAGCCAGCGTAAGCTTACGCCCCAATCGCTCCACCAGCAGGGGCAGGGCCAGACAGCCCAGGATGGTGCCGATGGACAACAATCCTGTGCCAAACGAAGCCAAACGCACGGCCTGAGGCAACGTTGCCCCGGCTTTTCGCGCCAACAGGATAATCGCCGTCGGCTCGTAAACAGCGGCCGCCCACAAGCCGATGATGGCCACCGTCAGCAATCCCGTGTTCACCAGAGTACGGCGCCGATAGACACCACTAAAAATCTCTCGCAATGGAGAGCGGCGGCGAATTGGCTCCACTTTGGCCACGCGCTCCCAGCGTTCCGGTTCCCTCACCCGTCTGAGAATCAAAAACGAAACCACTACCGGAGTCAGTCCGCAGAGGAACATGGCACGCCAGCCAAAGCGCGCGCCCACCGTATAGTTCAGTGCGGCCGCGAGAAAGAATCCCGCATAGTACCCGGTTTGTAGATACCCCGCCCCCATTTTCCGCCGGTCTTCGGGCCACGCCTCCGCCACATAGGTCCCCGCCAGCGCCCATTCCCCGCCGATGCCCACGCCGGCGAGCAAGCGAAACGCCGCCAACTCCCACACGTTCTGCGATAACGCCGCCGCCCCGGTGAATATCGCGTATACGAAGATGGTGGCGGCCAGCACCCGCGTCCTCCCGAAACGATCCGCAATCGGCCCCCAGAGAAAAGCCAATCCCCACCCAATCAAAAACAGCGCGAACAGTATGGAACCCGCCAGGGCGACCGCCGGCGGAGAATTCGGCCTCCCCGACTTGGGCAAAAGTTCGGTAAGCGCCGGACTGAGCACTAAGGCATAGATCACGGAATCCATGCCGTCCAGGGTCCACCCGGTCCAGGCGGCCCAGAATCCCGCGATTTGTTGACGGGTGAGTTTGGTAGGAACGGGCCGCGACGGATAGGGTATTGCTCGCTCTGCCACAAGAACTCCCTCTGGGGCGAGATGTGGAGAAGATGCTCCGCTTCTACGCACAGTTGCCTCCTCCGGCAGGACGATAAGGCGGGAAGGCTGGACGGGAACTCACGAACAAGCTAAGGGAGAATAGTCAGAGTACGCGCCGCAATGCCGTGCTATAGTTCACGGTATCAGCAGTTCCCACCTGAATCATTTCACCCCAAGGAGTATGCGTAGTGAGTAAAGGAAATATCCTGTATTGTGTCCCCATTGTGGCGCTTGTATCCGCATCGTTCGGCGCTAAGGTTGGCTCTTCCAGTAGCAATGCCGCAAGCCCTTCTCCAAGCAGCACGGCCATAGCCGCCGCTCCAGGTCCGCAACCCGCAACGAACGCGGCGGTGTACGCCGATATTGAGAAGAGCTCCAACTGGGGCAAATGCTCGTCCGGCGCTTGCTCGGGAGGCAATAGCACCGCCAGTTATTACGTCGCTCCCTACCAGACGTCGCCCGCTCTGGATGGTTCCAGTACCGAGTTTGCCATTGCCGGCGGAGCCTACACGGATGGTTTGTTTATGTTGCAATTCGGCAGCGACCCCAACCCAAGCCAGTACATTTTGGACTGGAACGTCTATACCGACGCGAATGCCCCGAACACGGCACAGGCCCTGGAGTTCGACTTTATACAGGTCAGCGGCGGACGCAAATATAACTTTGGCAGCGAATGCAACTACACCAGGGGAACTTGGGATATTTGGAATGAAGCCGCCATGCAATGGATCCAAACCAGTGTGCCTTGTAACAAATTCACGCCCAATGTCTGGCATCATTTGCGTTGGTCCTACGAGCGGGTAGGCGCCCAGACGCATTACCTAAGCCTGACGGTAGACAATGTAACTTATCCGATTTCCTCTACCTACGCCTATCAGCCCGCGCCAGGCACGAGCTGGGCCAATGGCGCAATGGTCTTCCAGGTCCAGCAGGACCTTAACGCCTCCGGCTCCAGCTTCAAGGAGTGGGTAAACGAGGTGACTTTATACACATGGTGAAACTTTGCTTAGGGCAGCGTAGCGTGAATGTCGAGAGCTTCGGCGGTCTTGCGGAGACGCTTATCTCTTGTCCACAGCAGAGTGGACGGATCGAGGAAAACGGAGGCCAGGAGATGCGCATCGGTTAGGCCTATGCCCAAACTATACAAATGCCCTCCAGCGCGGGAAACTCTTCAGTCCCGGCATGCTCCCGCCTAGCGCCGCCAATCCGCGCGCGCTTTCTCGCTCGATTAGGGCTTTGAGCGCTTCACGAACCAACGCCGTTTTCTCGACCACGCCCGTGAACTCCTGGGCAATTCGTACCAGGTCGTCATCGAGCGCGAGAGTTGTTCTCATAGAAACCTCCACCAGTTTTAGCATCAGTCAATGCTGGAACCTGTGCCTGGCTTCACCCCTGCTTATTCTTCAACCGCGCCTTCTGGTCCCGTTTCTTGGCACGGGTAACCCATGGCCCTTTGGATCCGAACGGCTTCCTATCCGGACCGGCACCCCTTTGTGGCCCTGCTTGCTTCTTGAACGCGCCGGGGTCTTGCAACACCTCGGGTGCGGGTAACCGTTCGCGACGCATGTGCACTAGAACTGCAGCCAGTTGTTCCGCGCTGCGCTCTTCGAGCAAGATTTTTGCCGCCGCCAGATCTTCCTCTGCCGGAGCTTCGGCCAGGGCAATAATTTCCCGGAGCAGATTTTCCTCGTCGCGGGCGCGAATCGCCTTGGCGGAAGGCGCCGGGGACCAAGCCGCTTTGATCTTGGCCGAAGCCAGCAAACGCTCGCCAATGCCGCGGTGATACGCAGGCACGAGCATCACCGACAATCCCTTGCGCCCGGCGCGGCCGGTGCGGCCACTACGATGCAGCAGCATCTGCCGGTTCTGCGGCAGGTCGGCGTGGATCACCAACCCCAACTCCGGCATATCCAAACCGCGGGCCGCCACATCGGTGGCGACGCACACGCGAGCGCGTCCATCGCGCAAGGCTTGCAAGGCGGTGGTACGTTCGTGCTGGGTTAATTCTCCGGAAAGGGCAACCGCGGAGAACCCGCGCTCCTGTAAATTGGCATGCAGATGGCGCACGGCTTCGCGCGTCGAACAGAACACCAGCGCCCCTTGCGCATCGAAGTAACGCAACGAATTGACCACGGCGTGTTCCATATCCCGCGGAGCGATGAGAAACGCACGATATTCAATATCGGCGTGCGGCTCGTTCTCCGCCGATAACGCCATGCGCAGCGCATCACGCTGATACTGGCGGGCCAGCCCTAAGATCGCCTTGGGCAGGGTCGCCGAAAACAGCAGGGTGCGGCGCTCGGGAGGCGTGGTTTTCAACAGCACCTCCAGCTCTTCCCGAAAGCCGAAATCCAGCATCTCGTCGGCTTCATCCAACACCACGGCACGAATGCCGGACAGGATCAGATGCCTCCCATTCAGGTGGTCCACCAGACGTCCCGGCGTACCCACAACTACATGGGCTCCCTCCTTAAGCGCGCGTTGCTCGCGACGAATGTCCATGCCGCCCACACAAGAAATCACGCGCCCGCCGGCCTCGGCTAACAACCACGTCAACTCGCGGTGAACCTGTAAGGCCAGTTCCCGGGTCGGCGCCACGACTAATGCCAGGGGATGCTTCGCCCGTCCAAATCGTTCCGCGTCGCCGAGCAGCGTGTTTCCTAAGGTCAATCCGTAGGCTGCCGTCTTGCCGGAGCCGGTCTGCGCGGAGACCAGCAGGTCGCGCCCGGCGGCGTCCGGTCGAAGTACGGCGGTTTGTACAGGGGTGGGTTCGGTGTAGTTCCTAGCGGTAAGAGCACGCAGCAAGCTGGGATGCAGTTCAGGAAAAGCCATATAGACTTAGTATAAGCGCAGACGGGCAACACAGGAGTCAGGAGTCAGGAGTTAGAAGACCGAATTCTAACTCCCAACTCCTGTGTTCTGAATTCTGCTTTATGCCGCTCGCTCCGGCACACGTCCCCGCCCATAATTGGCAGGGGAGGGCGTAGACACCTTGGCTCCCCCATCGCGGCGGGCGCGACCGCGGGCAACCATGGCGGCAGTCAGCAGGAGCGCCGACCAACTGGCCAGAACCAGAACGATCGCCGGCCAGCCGCGAATGACCTCCCGGCTGCCCATCACGGTGAGAGCGAAGAAGACACATAACAGGTGTACGCAGAACACCTCCAGCGAGGCTTGTCCCAGCATCACCAAGGGGCGGATGGCCAAATGCTTTAAGACCGAACGATAGCGGATCGCCAAGGCCGCCACCGCGGTGAAATCGAGGATCCGGCCAGCCCCGAAATCCCACTTATCGAGCAACCAGGCGAATCTTCCGAAAGTGACCAACCCGCCCATCTCCGCATAGCGCAGTACAAGGAAAACGGCGGCTATGATGGCTGCGGGAATGGTTACCCGTTTGGCCCAGCCTTCGAGAGGCAAGTCCTCCTGCGCCCAGCGCACACCCAGCCAAAGACCAACCAACCACCAAAGCTGCCAGGCCCAGAGGTCAAAGGCGCCCGTCTCGTTCAGAGGTATCTGCAAGCCGAAAGCACGGGTCACCACGCTATGCGCGAAACTTCGAAAGCCAAATTGAGCGAGCAACCAGAGGGTGATTCCGCCGGCGAAGTTATACTTCCATCCCAGCCGCGCGCCCAGGATCAGGGCAAACGGGGTCAGCGCGAACAAAAAGATGATGTAGATGGGTAAAATATCCAGGAGCGGTGGCCGGTAGATCATGAGTGCCGCATCGATGTAGGCGCGGGTGTGGCCTGCCGCAAAGTAGAAGTCGAGCAGGTTATGTACGGCCGGCCGGTTGCCGTGCGCCGCCAGCGGCGCCTCGATGAGAAAGGCAACCGCCAACAACAAGATTTGATAGCCGTACAACCGCCCGGCGCGCATCCACAAGTTGCGGCACATTGCACGCGGCCCCTCGCGCGCCGCCATCCTAAAATAGATACGGCCGGTGAAGAGGGCGGAAAGAAAAATAAACCCTTCGGTCCCGGCAAAGAACCCCAAGGGCTGATTGACGTAGGTACTCAGCACGGTGGGCAGATGAGTACCGGTGATCCATAACAGCATCACACCGCGAAGCGCATCGAGTTCGGACAGTCGACGTTGCATCGGCGCCTCGAAGCTACTTATTGGCAAACTGGCCGGCAGCGGCATCGAACTTCCGCAAACTCTTCGAGATCAGGTACTGCCGGGCAACCGGATCTTGCTTCAAATAGGCGTTCCAGAAGGCTAAGGTTTCAAACTTCACACATTGAAAAATTCGATCCGGTGGCGCGCCAATCTTGGCCAAGCCGGCGAATTCCATATGCGTGGCGCCCTCCAGTTCCACGTCGTATTTATCGCCTGGAGGCGCCATTTCGAAGGCCTCATTGCGCCAGGCAGGCGACTCGCCGAAGGGTCCGAAGTCGAGCGAGCCATACATCAGCAGCATGGGAAGTTTGAGGTGATCCCAAGAGTCGGCCGTTAGTCCCAAGTGGCCTTCTCCCTGAGGGGATAGCAACACGACAGCAGATACCCTATTGTCGGCAAAACTTTGCGCCCCCGAGGCGCCCGGCAGCAGAACGGTCGTGCCGCCCACAAGCGCGGCCGTATAGGCGCCGAAAGAGTGTCCCGCCACGCCAATATGCCGCAAATCGAGGCGACCGGCCAGCTGCGGCGCGAAATCCTCAACGTGGGTCAACGAGTCAAGAATGAAGGAAATATCTTTCGGACGATTCTCACAGGCTCGAGGATCACTGATTGCCTGTCGCACCGTGCCACGGAAGCCGCTATCGAGGATCGAGTCGGCATGAGAGGGGTGGATGCTAACGTATCCGAAGCTGGCCCAGTACTGCCCCAGACTCGAATAGGAGTCTTTCGAGGCTAGCGCGCCGTGGGAAAAGACAATGACCGGGAACCGGCCTGGGGAATCGGGATAGTAGATCTTCAAGGGAATGCTTTTGTGCCGTGCGAGGTCGTGCAGAACAATGGGCTCGATCGCGAGCACCTTGTACGGACCCGACACCGGAGTGAATTGGCACCAAGCCGGCCACGACCACAGGCAAATCCCGACAAAAAAAAGGATGGGCGCAGTGCAACGGGGTCTCTTCACAACCGCGTGCTCCTCCGGACTTCTCAGCGAGTGGGTTTCCAGTGCTACAAATTTCGCATGTCGCTCGAAGTCCCTCCCGAAGCCGGGATGTAGCTCTTTAAGACATAGTCCATCACCATGCGGTCGGCATTGAAGCGCCAGCCCAGCGTCCGAATAGTACGCTTCATCCGTTTGATCCAGCCGCCCGGCAGGCCATCGGGATCCCGCTGGTAATACAGGGGAATGACAGTTTCTCGCAGCACCCGGTGTAAGTCCGCCGCATCCCGTGCATCGTGGACATCCGGATTGGAATGGGTGCGCCCGGTGCCAATGGCAAATCCATTGAGCCCATCGTAGGCCTCGGCCCACCAGCCATCCAGGATGGAAAGATTCAGCCCGCCATTCAGCACTACTTTTTGTCCGCTGGTTCCGGAGGCCTCCAGCGGACGCCGGGGATTGTTCAGCCACACATCGACGCCTTGCACCAGATAGCGACCGACGTTGATGTCGTAATCTTCCACGAAGACAAACTTGTCCCCGTACTTCGGGTTGCGCATCAATTGGGCGATTTGCTGCAAGACCCTCTTGCCCGGTTCGTCCATCGGGTGAGCTTTGCCGGCAAAGACAAACTGCACCGGCCGGTTGGGATCGTTGACCATGGCCGCGAGTTGTTCGATATCGTGAAGGATCAGATTGGCCCGTTTATAGGTGGCAAAACGGCGGGCAAATCCGATGGTCAACGCATCGGGACTTAGCAATCCCGCCAGTCTTCTCACGACTTCCGCAGGTTCCCCGCGGCGCTCCGCCTGTTCCACTAAACGGCGCCGGACAAAATCGAGCAGGCGGGATTTTAAGTTCAAATGCGTTTCCCATAACTCGCCGTCATCCACCTCCTCGATTTTCTCCCAGATACGGGCTTCCCCGCTGTGCTCGTGCCACCCTGTCCCCAGATGGCGGTCATACAGCCGGAACATCTGCGGCGCCAGCCAGGAAGGAACGTGGACGCCGTTGGTAATATGGCCAATCGGCACCGCGTCTTCGGTGCGGCCGGGATACAGCGAAGTCCACATGGAGCGGGAAACCTCGGCATGCAGGGCGGAGACCGCATTGGCGCGCCGTGAAAGCTTCAACCCCAATACGGTCATGCAGAATTCCTCGCGAGTGTTCCCGGGATGTTCACGGCCTAGGGCCATCAGCTCTTCATGAGAAAGACCCAGCAATTCCCGCTGCGGCCCCAGATGCTCCTCGATCAGCTTGCTGTCAAAGCGGTCATGGCCGGCCGGCACCGGAGTATGAGTCGTGAACACCACTTCCCGGCAAACGCGCGGCAGCGCCCCGTAAAAGTTCAATCCTTCATCTTGCATACGCTGGCGAATCGCTTCCAGCACGGCAAAGCCGCTATGCCCTTCATTCAGGTGCAGCACCCCGGGAGTGATTCCCATCGCCTGCAGCGCCCGGAAGCCGCCTATGCCCAGCAACAATTCCTGACGAATGCGTACGCGGCCATCCCCCCCGTACAATCGCGAAGTGAGTTCGCGATCTTCGGGAGCATTCCCTTCGATATCGGAATCCAGGAGCAACAGGTCGCAACGTCCCACCTTCACCCGCCAGACTTTGGCGCGAATGCCGCCGTTGCGCGTGTCGATACCTACGGTCACCGGCTCACCATTGGCGCCGATAGCCGGCTCCATGGGCAAGTGATTGATATCGGTTTCGACATAATGTTCCTGCTGCCAGCCCTGCACGTCCAAGCGCTGCCGGAAATACCCCTGACCGTAGAACAGTCCGATCCCGACCAGGGGAATATCCAGGTCGGATGCGCTCTTGATGTGATCGCCGGCAAGCACACCAAGGCCTCCGGAATAAACCGGGAACGATTCATGCAGTCCAAATTCGGCGGAAAAATACGCCACCGGACGGGGCCGCAGAACGCCGGCATGGGCAGCGCCCCAAGTTCGATCCGCCCGCAAATATTCTTGCTGCCGGCGATAGGCATAGTTGATGCGGCTGTGCAAACCCAACTCTTCCGCGCGTTGCTCCAGCTTGGCCAGCGGCATCTCCGCCAACAGCGACAACGGATTGCGATTCAGCTCCCGCCAACGCAGGGGGTCCAGATCGCGGAACAAACTGATGGAATCGTGGTCCCAACTCCACCACAGGTTGCGCGCCAGCGCAAACAAGCGTTCCTGCGCGGGCGCCACGAAGCGGGCCAGGGTGCGAGACTCACTGACTACGGAGGCAACCTGAGCCGCCGCTTGCGCCAGCATACGAACTTCATCGTCGCGGAAAATGCGAATCTCGATGGTTTGCACCACCAGCACGCCCTGCAGCACGCCGTGGTCGATCAAGGGAACGCCCAGGAATGAGTGGAAGGACTCCTCGCCGGCCTCGCGGAAATACTTGAAGCGGGGGTGTTTTTGCGCGTGCGCGACCGCCACCGGCCGTACTTCCTCGGCGACCAGGCCCGCAAGCCCCTCGTGCAACGACATGCGCAGCGAGCCGATACATTGCGGACGCAGGCCCACGGTAGCCGCCAACACCAAGTGTGCCCGATCCGGCTCCAACAGGTAGGCCGAGCACACATCCACGCCAAAGCGTTGGGCAATTAAGGCGACCAAATTCATCAGCGTTTCCGCCGGTTGCCCGCCTTCGGTCACTAGATTTCCGATTTCCTCCAGGGTCAAAACCTCGCGGGCTTCGTGCCCATGAACCGCTTGGTTTATCGCCTGTACATTAGTTCCATTAACTCCCAGATCTTGCGTCGCCATCTGAATCCGCTCTCCCCCGTGTTCGTCAATACGCTCAGTGGCTGATTTCCATGGTCATTCATGGACAAGCGTGAGATCTTCCCCCTTCCGGAACATCTCCACTGCATTCGCGTCTTGGGATGAAAAGTACAATCCTGGTGGTTAGATTCGCGCCAGCGCCAGACGTTGGTAAAAATGCGATACATTTTTTCGCTTGGCAGGATTAGCGATTGAGGCGGGAGATATCGGCAGGAGCCTAAACTCGTTTGATGATGAAGACTGTCTTATCGTCAATGCGGTCGGATTCGCTGATTTGGCGCAGATGGCGATCGGCTTGTACGGCGTGGGCCAGAATCGCATTGCAGATCTCTTTTGCCGATCGGTTCTTATTTACTTTGACGATCTGTTCGATTCGCGCCTGCTCTTCCTCATCCATGCCGTCATAGATTCCATCGGTATGCAGGAATAAAATATCGCCGCGTCCCATCAGGGTGATATGGGCCATATCGGAAGGCTGAATGCGTCGCTTGCGAAGTTTCATGGATACATAGCGGTTCCGGTCCGGGTGGTCTTCGGGAATCTCCAGGCCCAAGCTGAGGAATTGCACCATGCGCAGCTTGTCGATTTCCATGAACCTTTCAAACTTAGCGGAAAAGACCAGCGGCGGCGGGTGGCCGAAGTTGACGAAGCGAAATCCTCCATAAGGACGCACTTCGCCGTAGAGCATGGTGGCCAGTTCCCTGGAGTTGTTCTCCGTGCTCTTGCCCAAGGCGTTCTTGGCCGTCACCGATTGGGCCAGCCGCAGGTTCACCTTGTCGAAGAACTCCGTGGTCACTTGGCCTTTCTGATCCAGTTCGGCCAGCATAAAGGCGTGGAACGTGTCGTGCACCGTGGAAGCAATCTTGGCGGCAATCACGCCATGTCCCTGCGCGTCCACCAGCAGCACTCCGGCTGTAGTGTGCAACTCCTGAAGATTCTCCGCGATCCGCAGTTGTTCGGAACTCTTGGCTTTGCGATACTGCGCGGCCTCCTCGGGAGAGTACCCGGGCCGGGCCGCCAGCCATTGCACGTGGGCATCGACTTCATTGCGCGGAGCCGCTGCTTTGTCCGCCAGCGGCCGCAGATATTCCTGCGCCAACCGGTTGGCATTGGCAATGCGGGCATCGATGTTATAGCGTTGCTGAAAATTGATGTATTCGAACAAGTCCCCGCCCACCGTGCCTACGGGGATGGAATTCCCGTACATCTCGATGCCGTCTAATTGAGGAATTGCGCCCTCAACCGGCATGAGCCGTTTGCGGAGATATTCGTCGAGACTGGTAGTCGCGCTTACCATCATTTCTGCTCTGAAACTATTATAGGGTGCGCGGCGGGTACTTGCTTCCCGGCATAAGGGCAAAGCAAAGGACCTGCTATTCAGTGAAAACAGCAGGTCCTTGATTAACAACAACTTCAACGTTGACAGCGAAGCCGCTACCTCATTACATCACCGGCCATGTTCTTCGTGTCCCCCATGTCCCCCACTACTGGAATGGCTGCCGCCACTCGAGTGACCGGCACTGGGCCGGCTGCCCCCACTGGGACGATTACTGCCGGACGGTGCGCCTGATCCGCGACTCACCGCAGCACCGGCGACTGCTCGCGGGGCGTTGTTGGGGCGGCTCGAAGCCATTGCCGAACGATTAACGCTTCCGCTGGGCCGCGCCGCGGCGACACTGGGACGTGAGTAACTGGCGCTGGGACGGGAGTAGCCCGCACCGGGCCGGGGTACGTTCGCCGCGGCACGATAGCTGGGCGATGGCCGGCCGAAATTTCCCGCCGGACGATTGAAGCCTGCTGCCGGCCGTACATAGGCTCCTCGCGCCGCAAAATTCCGTGGCGGACCGCCCGGCCGGGCGAATCCACGGTTGATCACCGTGGTGCTGCGCGTGAAGTAAGCGGCGCGGTTATAGAAGATAGCGTGATTCTGCCATCCTATTCCCCAGTGTCCCCAGCCCCAACCCCAGTGCGCGAAAAGGCCGATACCGATCCCGAGTCCAAAACCGATGGCCAAACCGCCCCAAAATACGCCCGGAGGCGGCGCATAGTAATAGCCCGGATATACCGGATACGGTCTGCCATACACGCCCCAAGGGTCATAAACGGGAACGTAGACCACCGTTGGGTTGGCGGGCGCAATGGTAATGGCGCCCCCAGCATTGGTGACCACCTGCTGCGGGGTGCTGCGCAATTGCCCGGCGGCCTGAGCCTGCTGGCGCATCGCCTGCACCGCGTCCATCACATCTTGCGGCTGGTTGTAGTAGGCATTGCCCAGATCGGTCGTCCATTGCAGGTTCCGGTCCATCTGCGCCAGTACTGTCGGAAAGGCGGTAAGGGCCTTTACGCTGGGATCCCAGTTATGGCTTTCCGCGCCCGCCGCAATCTGCTCGGGAGCGGCGTTCCCCTGCGCCTGCCGCCAACGATCCGCCTCCACCACTTGGGTGGGATAGGTGGCGGCGGCAAGAACCTGCGCGATCAAAGCATCGGGATAAAGCGCTACGGGCGCGACCAATTGGTCCAGCTGAGCCGCCGCCAGGGGTTGACCCTGCGGCGCTTGCTGACCGGCATCCTGCGCGGCTTCGGGCGGTGCAGATTGCGCAAACGCGTCCCCCTGCATCAGCGGAATCATGATCATCAGTGCGCTGAGTACGACGGCCAACCCCTGCCGTGCAAGCTCCTGCAAAAATTCCAAACTTCTCGCAACTATGTTGGCTTTCATGCCCCTCACTCCTCTGCCGCAGTCTATTTACCGCGGCGCACTTCCGGTGGCGCCCGCACTTCCAAGCAGCGCACTCGATTTGACATCTTCCAAAGTATTAAACCCGGCTGGGCTCCGGTAGTTTCGCGTAGGGTTTACCAAACTCCTCCTACACCACGGAGGCACGCTTTTGAACTGCTTCAGTTTCGAGTTTCCAGTTTCTAGAATACTTGCGTCAAGCCCTTGAAACTTGAAACCTGAAACTTGAAACTCTCCCATCGCCAATTGCGCCTTTCTCCCATGCTAAAATCGCGCCTTAACCATGAAGACTCTGACACTTGCTTTGCTCCTCGTGCTCACCATGTCGCTCTCCGGTAATGCGCAGCAAAAAACCAAGGCCTCGCCGAAAAATGGCAAGGGGCCGATCGGCGCGGGCCGTGCCGGAAGCGGGCCGATCTCGAAGCATTGGGAGGTGGCACCCGACCTCAGCGCGCGATTGGCTACCTACAAATCCGTGCGTATGCCGCTCAATGCCGCAAGACTAAGCCCGCGCGAGCGGCAAATGGTCGATAAGCTGGTGGAAGCTTGTCAGGATTTGGAAGCGATCTTCTGGCGGCAAAATGACGCGGACGCGCTTCCCTTGTATCAGCAGCTGGCCGGCAGTGCCTATTCCCGGGACCAGAGACTACGTAAGCTGCTGTTCATCAATGCCGGCCGCTTCGACTTATTGGACAACAACCAGCCCTTCATTGGCACGCATCCCATGCCTCCGGGCCACTCCCTTTATCCACCAGAGCTGACCCATGCGCAGATCGAAGAGTACGTTAAAACTCATCCGGAGCAACAAGCGGAGATCTATAACCCTTACACGGTCATTCGTCGTCACGAAGACCGCCTCGAAGCGTTGCCGTACCACATCATCTATCGGCCATTTCTTGAGCCGGCAGCCAAAGCCTTGCGCGAAGCTGCCGCGCTCAGCGCCGCCCCGGCGTTCGCCAATTTCCTCCGCCTGCGCGCCGATGCGCTGCTCAACGACGACTACTATCGAAGCGACTTGGCTTGGGTTGATCTGAAAGATCCCAAGTTTGACGTCATTCTGGCTCCTTATGAGACCTATATCGACGACTTGCTGGGCGTAAAGACCTCCTATGGCGCCGCGGTTCTGATCCGCAACCAGGCTGAGAGCAAAAAGCTGGCGGTCTTTCAACAATATGGGCCGGACATTCAGGATGCACTGCCGCTGCCGGCGGCCGATCGACCCTCCAAGCACGGGCTGCAAGCGCCCATGGAGGTGGTGGACGCGCCTTTCCGCTCCGGCGATCTAGAACACGGATACCAGGCGGTGGCCGATAATCTGCCCAACGATCCCCGCATCCATAAGGAAAAGGGCTCCAAGAAGATCTTCTTTAGGAACTTTCTGGATGCGCGGGTAAATTACATCATCCTGCCACTGGCCCAACGCGCCATGCGTTCCGATCAGGCGGCGTTGGTAAGCGGAGAAGGCTACTTGGCCCACACCATGATGCACGAGATCTCCCACGGACTGGGCCCCGACTTTGCCCGCGTGGGAGACAAGCGACTTGATATCAATGAAGCCATTGGCCCCGTCTATAGCGGCCTGGAAGAAGCCAAAGCTGACGTGCTGGGAGTGTTTGGTCTGGATTGGCTGATGGATCATGGATATCTGCCGAAGGCGAAGCGCGATGTCTATTACACGTCTTACGTGGCGGACATGTTTCGCGCCGTACGCTTCGGCGTCGCCGAGGCCCACGGCAGAGCGGAAATGATGGAGTTCAACTACCTGGCCGAACACGGCGTGATCACGCGCAATTCGGCGACCGGCAAGTATGCCCTGGACTTCGAGAAAATGCAGTCGGCCATCGACAGCCTGGCCAAAGAATTACTTGAACAGGAAGCCAGCGGCGACCGCGCCCGGGCGGAAGCATGGTTTGCCAAGTACGGAGCCATGCCTGTGGAGTTGAAGGTCCTGTTGGAGCAACAAAGCGATATTCCGGCGGAGATTGCGCCAGTATTCTCGTTTGCGGTGAAGGTTAGGTAGCGCAGGCGTCTCGCCGGCTGTCGGTGCGGGCGTCCCGCACGCACCCTTTTGGAACAACTGAGGGCTGGCGCCAGAAGGACAGTCCCGGCAAGCCGAGACGCTACAACGGACGACGTTTAATCTTCAAGTGTCTTTATGGTTTCAGGCTCAGCTATGCTCAAGGCTAGCTCTTTCGTGCCAGTTGTCGAGATGCTTGGTGGCAGCCACGGCGCTCGCGCTCACGCTAGCTCCTCAACGGCGACATACCGCTTTACGCGAATCGACTGCACATGCTTTCGCGCCTGTGCGAGATCATAAGCCGCCTGCAGGGCAAGCCAACCTTCAGCCGTGCCTCCGAAAGCCTTATCCAGACGGATCGCCATTTCCGGAGAGATTCCGGCCTTGCCGTTAACGAGATTATTCAAAGCCTGGCGAGTCACACCAAGAATAGCCGCGCCTTTCGTGACGGAAAGGCCCAAAGGCTCCAAGCAGTCCAAGCGCACCGAATATCCGGGATGCGGCGGTTCTTTCATCGGCATTTCAACTCTTGAAGCCAACCATCAACGCGCTTCACCTTGGGCTAGCCTATAGCGACAAGCGACACTTGTCGATTTACCAATTGAGCCTGGCAGAGGTCGGCCCTCCGGCGCGCAAACACTGATCCAATCTCCGCCCCCGCGGAGGTTGGATCAGCTGCCGGATTTGCCGCGGGCGCTGGCGGGTTTCTTATCGTCGCTGACGAAATCGATTTTCGAGGGAAGAGGAATGATGCCGGCCTTGTGTCCCATATCGAGCAGGCGGCAGACCGCCTCGCGGCCATCGTCGCCGAAGTCCAAGGTGCGCTCATTCACGTACATACCCACGAACTTGTCCGCCAACTGCGGCTCCAGATCGCGGGCAAACTGCATGGCGTATTCCAGCGCCTCTTCGCGGTGATCCAGCGCATACTGAATACTGTCGCGTACCGCGCCGGCCACCGTGTTGATCAATTCCGGCCCCAGTTGGCGGCGAATGACGTTGCCTCCCAGCGGCAGCGGCAAGCCTTGCGTTTCTTGCCACCACTTGCCCAAATCGAGCACCCGGAACAAACCGGACTTGGCAAACGTAAGCTGGCCTTCATGAATGATCAGGCCCGCTTCGTGCTTGCCCTCAAGCACCTGCGGAATGATTTGATCGAACGGAACCACGACGGTTTCCACTTCCGGAGCAAACAACTTCAAGACCAGATAGGCGGTAGTCAAGGTTCCGGGAACGGCAATCCGGATCTTCTTAATGCCGTTCAGGTCATACGACCGCCGGGCCACGATCATGGGACCATAGCCGTCGCCCACGCTCCCGCCGGTCGGCATCAGCGCGTACTGCTGCTGCACATACGGATAGGCATGCATGGAGATGGCCGTCACGTCGTACTGGCCCTCGGGCTCCATGGCGCGCTGGTTCAAGGTCTGGATGTCGCAAAGCGTATGGACGAACTTCAGCCCGCGCACCGCCACCTTATTCGTGGCCAGCCCGTAAAACATGAAAGCATCATCGGAGTCGGGACTATGCGCAATACTAATTTCACGTGTCATAGCTGATTTCAATTCGTCACATCTCCAGAAATTCAATCACCGTTGAGGCAAACGACCGGAGTTCGGCAAAGCCGGTTTTTGCGCCTATTTGACTGCGTCAGTCGGGAACATTCTTTCGCGTATCGTCTGGTTCGGGTTCGGCGGTTGTGGGCGCGGGAATTTCTTCGTGGAACCCGGCATTCGCCGAACCGGTTCGCTGCCGAGCCGCCCCCAAATGTCCACGTATGTGCCGGTAACAAATAAACGCCGCCCCAATGACGGCCAGCGTACACAGCACCAGGATCATGTACAGAATCACAAACACAGCATCTTAGGATACCCCATTCAAGCCCGTTGAGGAATCGCGTAAACAGGGGATCGAAAAAATTGAGTAATCGGGTAATTGAGTAATCGGGTAATTCAGTAATCGGGTAATTGAGACACGGGCCGGATTTTAAATTTGGTAATCTTAAATTAGTAATTGAAAACCGGCCTCGGAAGTCACTACGGTTCCAGCACCCCCCGATTTTCAATTTGAAATTACAAATTACCCAATTACAAATTACTCAATTACCCGATTTCTCAATCTTTTTTCATGGCTTTCTCGACCTCCTCCGCGGTGCGGGGAAGGCCCGTGGAAAGCAGCACCAGCTTGCCGGTGGGATCTACCCACACGTCATCTTCGATGCGAATACCGATATTTTCTTCGGGAATGTAGATCCCCGGTTCCAGGCTGAAGACCATGCCCTTATCGAGCAGCGCATTGTTATCGCCCGCGTCGTGCACTTCCAGGCCAATGTAATGGCTCAGCCCGTGAATGAAATACTTACCCAAGGGCTGCCCTTGCAGGTCATGGCCGTGGGTATTGATGTAGTCGTAGGCAATTTTGTAAAGCGAGTTGCCTGTCCCCCGCGGGTTAATGACGTATTTACCCGACTGGAAAGCGTCCATGGCTGCTTGCTGGGCCTGCAGGACGATGTCGTAGAGTTCGCGCTGGCGGGCGGTAAACTTGCCGTTGGCCGGGGCGGTACGGGTGATGTCGCTGGCATACATGGCGTATTCCCCGGCCACATCCATCAGGACCAGATCGCCCGCCTGCACCGTCCCGGAATCTTCCGAGTAGTGCAACACCGTGGAGTTAAAACCGGCACCCACAATGGGAGCGTAGGCGGGGCGCTCGCAGCCTCGTTTTTCAAATTCGTATTGCATCAGCGCCGAGATTTCCCGTTCCGTGATGCCGGGCTTAAGGGCGCGCAAAGCCGCCAGATGCGCCGCCACGGAGGCATCCGCGGCATGCCGCATGCGTTCGATTTCCCCCGCGTCTTTGATCATGCGCATTTGCGCCAACTGCGGTTTCACGTCGACGAAGGAGGTATTCGGAAAGGCATTGGAGCGCGCCAGCCAAGCCAGCGGTTCGGTTGCCGGCGAGGTTTCCCCCGCTTGGGCCAGATCGGAATACACGGTCGCCCGCGGCGCCGGCAACAGCCGCACCAGTTCCTCGCGCATGCGATCCAGCACTTCCACCCGATCGACGCCCGAAAGCGCCCGCGCTCGTGGATTCTCTGGACCCAGTTTCGGGCCGGTCCACTTCTCCTGCGACAGGTTATGCGCCGGCAAGAATAGGATCTCTTCGTAGGCGCGGGCCGGCTTCCCTTCCCGCGCGGGGACCGCTGGGGCAATCAGCAGCGCCGCTCCTGGCTCGCTCCAACCGGTAAGATAAAAGAAGTTTTCGTTCTGTTTGAACCCGAACAGGTCGTTGGGCCCCTCGGATTCGGTGGCGGCAAACATCACAATCGCATCGCCACCAGTCTTGCTGGCCAGCGCCACGCGCCGCGCCCGATAATCCTGACTGGATTGGCGATCGAGAGACCGGGCGGGAAGCACGATGGCGCAGAACAGCAGCAGACAAGTGAGCTTTCGCATGGAACTCCTCCCCGCTATTGAGCAGTTGGGCAATTTCAAATTTGGAAATTTGTAATTTGTAATTGAAAACCGGCTAACAGGGCAACGAACCGTACCCTCTCAGTGCCGTTCAATTTCAAATTTCAAATTACCAAATTTAAAATTGCTTAATTACCCAATTACTCAATTCCCCGATGACTCAATGGGCCCTCAGAAACCGACTGCGGGAAAAGGCTTGGCCGTATGCGGTTCACTCTGCAAGCTGAAGCGCTCAAAGCGTCCCTGGAGTAACGACATCAACCCCGTGTACCAGTAGCCCAGCACGAACAGCAGCAGGAAAGGCACCGTGATGTAGTTCTCATTCTGTACGGCATAAAGCACCGTAAGGAAGAAGTAGGTGCCGATGACTAATTCAATCCAAGGCACAATTCCCAAGCGCTTGCGGTACTTCTTGGCAATGGCCTTATCGCTCTTCGAAGTCACGCGATACTTTGGGGTACGGACAAAAGCCGTCTTTTTCCCGACGAGCGCTTCCAATACCGCCCGCGAGTTGGTAATCGTCAAGCCTACGCCCAGAGCCATCAGAAAGGGCAGGAACAAGAAGGTGCGATACCAGCGATGCGGGTACAGTTCTTTCTGCGAAACCAGATAAAAGCTGGAAATCGAAAACGTGGACGCCAGAAACAGCGGCACGTCGATCAGCAGCATTTGAAACCATCCCTGATAAGACCGGATTACCATGGCCGGCAACAGCAGAACCGACAACACGATCATCAGGGGATAGCTGATATTGGCGGTCAGGTGATACCAGGCTTCGACCTTGACCTTCCAGGGCAAGTCGGACTTCATGACCCGGGGCATGATCTTCAAAGCCACTTGCACCAGGCCTTTGGCCCAACGCGCCTGCTGGGTCTTAAATGCAGTCATCTCCACCGGCAATTCCGCCGGACATTCGATGTCCTGGATGTAGGCGAACTTCCAACCCTTCATCTGCGCGCGATAGCTGAGATCGGTATCTTCGGTCAGGGTGTCGTGTTCCCAGCCCCCGGCTTCGTCGATGGTCTGCCGCCGCCACATGCCGGCGGTGCCGTTGAAGTTAAAAAACACTCCACTGCGATACCGGGCGCCATGCTCCAGCACAAAGTGGCCGTCCAACAGAATGGCTTCCACCTCGGTAAGGAACGAATAATTCCGGTTGATGTGCGTCCAGCGCGTCTGCACCATCCCAATTTTCGCGTCTTTGAAATGATGAACCACCTTATGCAGCCAGTCGGAAGGCGGAGTGAAATCGGCGTCAAAGACCGCGATGAACTCTCCCCGGGAACTCTGCATGCCGGCTTGCAACGCCCCGGCCTTAAAGCCGTGACGGTTGCTGCGATGGTGATAGGTAATGGGATGGCCCAGGGCGGCGTAACGCTCCACCACCTGTCGGGCAACCTCCACCGTCTCGTCGGTGGAATCGTCGAGGACCTGAATTTCCAGCTTCTCGCGGGGATACTCCAGCTTACAAATCGAATCCACCAGCCGGTCCACTACAAACTGTTCATTGAAGATCGGGAGCTGGACCGTAATAGTGGGAAGGTCTTGTTCTGCAAAGCGCTCTGGTGGATCGATCCGGCGATTCTTCCGGTTCTTATAGTACTTGTACACCAGGATGTAGCGATGAAAGCCGTAGGAAGCGAGCCATATAAGGACAATAAAATAGGGAATCAGCAACGCCTTGTCGAAGGCGTTGGTCTGGTACAAATCCTTGAACGTAGTGTCCAGAAAGTGCGTCTTCAAATAATGGCTCAACCCCCGGGGCTGTGCCAAAAAGAACACGCATGCATACAGGCTAAAGATGCTCAGAACCGGCTCCTCACAAAAATTGATTGTAACTGATGGGTAGCAAGTTGCGAGTTGCGAGTTGGCGAGTTGCGAGTGGGGCTATTAATCAGATCTTCGCGGACACCGAAAGCCCTGGCTCGGTCCCGCCGGAGCTGGAGCCCCGATCGCAAGAAGCCCTGATTCGCTGGTCCCGCTTAGCGGGACCGGCTCCTCCACCCTGGCTTTGTTTTCGGAATGCCCGTGTGGCGCGGCTGCCCCCCTGCCATTTCAAGCCTTGCCCATGCCAGAGATGCGTATTTATCTTTGAACGCGACGCAGGCCCGGTTCTTCAATTACTCAATTACTGAATTACCTGATTCCAGAAATCGGCATACGGCGGCATTGAATTCCTCCGGCATTTCCTCGTACGGGAGATGCCCCGCGCCGTCGATTACCAACAGTTCCGACTGTCTGAATTGACGCTTCACCATTTGGGCTGACTGGACGGGCACAGCAGGGTCGCGACTCCCCCAGAGTAATAGCGTTGGCAGGTCCTCTATTCGGGCAAAGGCCGGCCGCAGGCTCTGCAAATCCCGCGTCCAGCTGCTTACGATGCCCAGCAGATGCTCCCGCGTGCCGGGAATGGCAATGGGAGCAGCGTATCCGGCGATAGCTTCCGAGGTAACCCGTCGCGGATCACCATACATGCGGCGCAAGAAGTATCCATTCCACAGCGGAAGGGCGGGCCAAAAACTCTGGTATGCCATCTTCCCCAGCCCCGTCGATAGCAGCTTAATCAGCCAAAGCCGATGAGCGGACCAAGGGTTTGCCGGGGCGACCAGGACCAACCGCCGCACGCGCTGGGGAGCTGCCGCCGCCAACATTACGGCCACTGCGCCGCCGTGTGAGGTCCCAATCAGGTCGACGGTTTGCAAGCCAAGGGCGTCCAACGAACGCCGGACAATCTCCGCCAAACCGCGCAAACTGCGGTCCAGTTGTTGAGGTCGAGAGGAGAACCCAACCCCTGGCAGATCAATGGCATACACCGGTCCATACCGGGATATAGCCGCTAAGTTGTGGCGCCACGAAAAGGAGTATCCCAGCAGTCCGTGGATCAGCAGTACCGGTGTTCCGGTTCTTTCGGGAACCATCGAGCGGGCCTGATCGCAGAAAAGATAGCGTAGTCGCCACCCGTCCAGTGTCAGCCAACCTTCGCGTACACCCGCCGCAACGGCGATCTGTGGTATGCCACTCGAATTCCGGGGCATTCCCATGTAAGCCTAAGGCATCTCGCGCAGAGGCGCGGGGACGCAGAGAGAAAAACCCAAGATCAGGCCAAAAAAGAGGGAGCTTATTCAGCTCCCTACAGAAGCGACAGAGGCGATATCATTCCATAAGAATCCCGAGATGCGCCTGTGGTTGCCCTCACGCCGCAATAATTAGTAGCGCGAAGCTTCCAGATTTGGCGCGGCCGCGGAAGGCCGAGAGCCGAAGGCCAACAGCCGAAGGCCGCCCTACCAAATGTCGCAGTTTTCTTCCAAATTTTGTATTTTTGTGCATCTGGTACTACTATGACGTTGTAACTCCCGCTTTTTGAGTGAGTTGGGATTGTGATACTGCGTAACCGGCTGGCACCTGAGTTGCACTCGAGACCGGTAGAGAACACACGGCCGACGCATCAGGTGGCGAGGGATTTCACAAACCGCTTTGTAGCCGTCCTGCTGGCCATTCTGACCATCGGAGCGGCGACGTTCGCCTGCATCAACTTCGCTAAAGAGCGCGAGTATCTAATCCCTTATGACGGGGTTTGGTGGACGGAAAGCGGCGGTCACCTGGAAGCCCAGCGCGTCGTTTCCGATGGACCGGGAGAGCATGCGGGCTTGCGCCCGGGCGATCTGTTGCTCTCCATCAATGGCCAGCCGGTGTCCTCGGGAATCGCCCTGAGCCGCGCCCTGTTCTATGCCGGCGTTTGGACCAAAGCGAACTACCACCTGTTACGCCAAGGCATCGCCATCCAGGTCCCAGTGGTGCTGGCGCCTACCGACCGGTCGATGAACGCCGGGTTCCGCCTGATCGCGCTGATTTATCTCGGCATTGGCATCTACGTGCTGCTGCGGCGCTGGACCGCGCCACGTTCCACACACTTTTATCTGTTCTGTCTGGTTTCGTTCATCTACTACAGCTTTCATTACACCGGAAAGCTGAATCAATTCGATGAAATCGTTTACTGGGCGAATGTAATGGCCGAGTTGTTGCAACCTGCCTTGTTTCTGCATTTCGTGCTGGTATTCCCCGAGGTCAAGGGCATCGTACGCCGGCACCGCTGGATCAGCGGTTTGGTTTATCTGCCTGCCGTGCTTTTGCTGGGTCTGAGAATTGGCGTCGCGGAGTGGGCTCAGGCCAGCGAGATGTTGCGCTGGCAACTCGACCGGCTGTCGATGCTGCACAATGCCACCTGGCTGCTGGTGGCGGCGGCGGTTTTATGGCACACCTATGAGCACGCCAGCTCCCCCATTTTGCGCCAGCAGATGAAATGGGTAACCCGGGGCACAATTTTGGCCATCCTGCCCTGGATGGTGTATGTCGCCATCTATGTGAGCGGCAATCTGGCCGGCCCCGTGGTTAAGATGTCCGTGCTGGCGCTGGTCCTGCTGCCTCTGACCTTTGGCTATGCGATTTTCCGCTACCGCCTGATGGACGTGGATCTGATCTTCAAACGGGGCGTGGCCTATACCCTGGCGGCCGGAGCGATTGTCGCTTTTTACTTCGCGGCGGTAGCCGCAGCGGCCGAACTGATCCATGCTCGGGTGCCCAGCGCGGGGGCGACCGGTCTGGTGATTGCCGTCGCCGTGACCGCTTTACTGTTTGATCCGGTTAAGAACTGGATTCAGGACCGGCTGGACCAGTTCTTCTACCGCACGCGCTATGACTATCGTAAGACGTTGATCGCGTTCGGCCGCGAACTCAGCTCCGAAACCGACTTAGACCGCATGTTGCGCGCCATCATTGACCGGTTGTCCAGCACCTTGGACGTGGACCGGTGCGCCATCTTCCTGGAAGACGCCGAGCCGGATCGTTTTACCCTGGGATACGCGTCCGGCATGCCGGAGACTCCAGCACTGGACCTGAGCTTCCTGCGTCGCCGTCCGGAAATGGCCGTCGGGCACCTGTTCTTCGATAATACCCACCACGCGGTACGCGAAAGTGCCGCGGCACAGGAAACCATCGCCCGCCTGGACCTGAATTACTACATCCCTTGCACGGTGCAGAACCGGACCATCGCCGTCCTGGGCCTGGGCAAGACGAAGGATGGCGATTTTCTCTCCAGCGAGGACGTGGAGCTGTTGCAGGCTCTGGCCGATTATCTGGGGATTGCCATCCAGAACGCCCGGCTGTACCGCTCGCTGGAACAAAAGGTAACCGAATACGAGCGGCTGAAGAATTTCAACGAGAACATCGTGGAATCGATCAGTGTCGGCGTGCTGGCGGTCGACCTCCAAGACCGGGTGGAGTTCTGGAACTCGCAAATGGAAGTAATGTTTGCCCAATCCCGCCACGAGGCATTGGGGCGGTCCATCAGCGAGGTTTTTCCCGCGCGCTTTGCCGAGGAGTTCTACCGCAACCGCCAAAATCCGGGCATCCACAATCTCTACAAGTTTCGGCTGGACGCGCCCGCCGGCAATGCCCGCGTCGCCAACATTGCCATCGCCCCGCTGGTTACCCGCCGCTTCGAGATGATTGGGCGCCTGATTATTATCGACGACATCAGCGAGCGCATTGATTTGGAAGCGCAACTGTCGCAAGCGGAAAAAATGTCGTCCATCGGACTCTTGGCCGCTGGGGTGGCGCATGAGGTCAACACTCCCCTGGCGGTCATTTCCAACTACACGCAGATGTTGTCCAAAGAGCTGCGGGACGATACGCAGAAGTCGGAACTACTGGACCGGATCACCCGCCAGGTCTTTCGTGCTTCCGAGATCGTGAACAATTTACTGAATTTTTCCCGCACCAGCGGCACCGAATTCGCGCAGGTCGATCTCAATACGATTATTCAGGACACGCTCGCCTTACTGGAGCATCAGTTTAAAGTCTCGCGCGTGCGGGTGGAGCAGGAACTAGCTCCCCGCTTGACTCCCATTTACGGCAATATCGGCAAACTGCAACAGGTCTTCCTGAACCTGTTTCTTAATGCGCGGGATGCCATGCCGGGCGGTGGAGCCCTGCGGGTAGCCACTTCGGATGGCAACGCCGTCAACGTGGTAATCTCGGATACCGGCAGCGGCATTGCCCAGGAACACATCCGCCGCATTTACGATCCGTTTTTCACGACGAAAACGTCCGGGAAAGGCCGGCAGCGCCCCGGAACCGGCTTGGGGCTTTCCGTCACCTACGGCATCATTCAGGAACATGCCGGGAAAATCAGCGTGGAGAGTGAGTTGGAGCAAGGAACAACGTTTCATCTGGAATTTCCCGCGATAAAGAAGGCTGTGAATGCCTGAGGCCGTCAGCCGCGCATTTTCCGGACCGGGAGCCGCCGCCACGGCTGGATCCATCCTGATTGTGGACGATGAAGCCGCCATTCGGGAATCGTTGCAGACCTTGCTGGAAGTGGAAGGCTTTACCGTCGAAACCGCCACGACCGGCGAAGAAGGCCTGGCCCAAATGGCGGAGCGCATTTTCGACCTGGTGCTCCTGGATGTCGCCCTGCCCGACAAGAATGGAATCGAATTGCTGGCCGAGCTTCGCCAGCGGGATCTGGCCGCCAATGTCATCATGATCACCGCCTACGGCACTGTCGAAAACGCGGTGCGCGCCATGCAGGCCGGGGCCGCCAACTTCGTGCAGAAACCCTGGGACAATGAAAAGCTTCTGGCCGATATCCGCGCCGCCATCGGCCGGCGACGAGCCGAAGAAGAGAACGTTCAGCTCAAACGCGCCCTGAAGCAACGCTACAGCTTCGAGAATATCATCGGCAAAAGCGAGCCCATGCTGCGCATCTTCGATCTGGTGACGCAGGTGGCCGCCAGCCGCTCCACCATCTTGTTACAGGGCGAAAGCGGTACGGGCAAAGAACTGATCGCCAAAGCGATCCACATGAATTCTCCGCGCCGGGATAAGGCGTTCGTGCCCGTCAACACGGGGTCCATGCCGGCCGACCTGCTGGAATCCACACTGTTTGGCCACGTCAAGGGGGCCTTCACCAGTGCCGTCGCCAGCAAAAAGGGGCTATTCGAGATCGCCGATCACGGCACCATTTTCCTGGATGAGATCGGCACCATGTCGCTGGAAACCCAGGCCAAGATCCTGCGCGTGCTGCAGGACAAGCGCTTCATGCATCTGGGTGGCATCCAGGAGCTGCAGGTGGATGTGCGCGTCATTGCCGCAACCAATATCAATCTGAAACAGTTGGTGCAGGAAAATAAGTTTCGCGAGGACCTGTTTTATCGCCTCAACGTGATTACCATCGATTTGCCGCCGCTGCGGGAACGGAGACAGGATATCCCGCTGCTGGTGAGCTTTTTTCTCAAACGGTATGCGGACGAAAACGAAAAGAACGTGGAGCAGATCAGCCCCGAGGCCATGCGCTTACTGATGGATTACTCCTGGCCGGGCAATGTGCGCGAACTGGAAAACGCCATGGAGCGCGCCGTAGTTCTGGCGACCAACCCCGCCGTAGGCGTCGAACTGCTGCCTCCGAGCATTTTAGGCCAGGACGCCAACTTGCCGGCCATCGAGCACAGCACCGAGGCCTCGCTGTTTGACATGGTGGAAGCTTGCGAGCGTCGCCTCATCCTCGACATGCTGGAGAAATGTAATTGGAATCAGACGGAAGCCGCCGAACGCTTCCGCGTCCCGCTCTCGACCCTGAACCAGAAAATTAAGCGCCTCACGATCGAAGTGAAACGGAAATCACGGGAGCAGTAGGAGAGCGTTTCACGTTTCTCGTTAGGGCCGAAACAAACGTGAAACGGAAAACGTGAAACGCTCTCCTAAAACGCTTCCGGCCACCGTTGCGCGCCGTGGTAGATGGCGAGAACGAGAATGCGATCCTCTTCGATCGCATATGCGGCGATCAAGGGGGTGTTCGCGATGACCAGTTCGCGAGTACCTTCCACTCTTCCGGTTCGTCCGGACATAGGGAAAAGGGAAAGCTGCTGCACGCTACTCACGACGTGCATGGTGATCCGGGCGGCCACCTCCTCGCCGCTGGATAAGGCGATGTAATCGTGGGCCTGATCCAACTGGCCGGTCGCTTCCTCGGTCCATTGAATCATGGGCGTGCGCGCCCCGTCCTCTTGATCCGTCGGACAACCTCTTCGTGGCTCACGACCCTGCCTTTTCGCACATCGTCCAATCCCTTGAGCACCAGCGCGTCTTGGTAGGCGTGCAGATCGATGTAGTTGGTGATGGCCTCGTTGATGAGATAACTGCGCGGCCGGTCTTGGGCGGCGGCCAAGACATCCAGGGCATCGATTTTGCCCGCGTCGGCCCGAAAGCTGATGGTTTTTTCTGGACGGCTCATAATATTATATAATTGCATATAATATTTCGTATTACAAGAAAGCGCCTTACCGCCTTGGTGTATGCCTGTCCCCCCCGGTTAAATGAAGGACAAATCGGCGGTTCCGGCAACGTGAAACGAGAAACGAAAAACGTGAAACGTTATTTCCCCCCGCGTCACTACTTCGTCATGCTTTCCACACTACGCATCTGTTATATTTCGGACTTCTACACTCCATGGAACTGATATCGCCAACCGAGTTTGCCAAAGATAAAGTGCTGGCCGTACAGGAGTACTACCAGCTCTCGGCCCAAGCTGTGGCCAATCTGCTTCGGCAGCCGCGCTATATCGCCGATACCCTGCAGCAAGCGGACATCATCGGGGTAGGTTCGCTGCCCATTGTGGTTTTGACCGGATTTTTCACGGGGGCGGTACTGGCGTTGCAGAGTTCCAACACCTTGCAACGCTTCGGGTCGTTGTCGCTGATTGGCCAATTGGTGTCGGAATCGATGGTGCGCGAACTGGGTCCGGTACTGACCGGCTTGATGGTGGCCGGCCGTAATTCCTCGGGCATGGCCAGCGAATTAGGCTCCATGAAGGTAACCGAACAGATTGACGCCATGCGCGCCCTGGGCACGGATCCCCTGAAAAAGCTGGTCACACCGCGCGTGTTTGGGACCGTATTGATGCTGTTTTTCCTCACCATCATCTCCGATTTTGTGGGCCTGGCCGGGGGTGCCTTTGTCTCGGGGACGTTGCTCGGGTTGGATGCCCGTCAATACTGGCAAAATGCCTGGCAATCGCTGGCCTTTGGCGATATTTTCATGGGTCTGGCCAAGCCCGTATTTTTTGGCTTCATCGTGGCCACGATCGGCTGCTACTACGGTTTGTCGGCCAAGGGTGGAACACAGGGCGTGGGTCGGGCGACTACGCAGGCGGTGGTAGCCGCCTCCGTGCTCATTCTGGTGGTGGATTTCTTCCTGACCCGTGCCCTGATGGTCATGCTTCCGGGTATGTGATCATGGCCTCTCTTCCCTCGCCCATCGCGCCTCCTCCTCCGTCGCCGGAAAGCCGCCATATTGCCATTCAATTTGAGGATGTATCCATCGGCTTTGAAGGCAAGCCGGTGCTGGACGGCATTTCGTTTGAATTATTGCGTGGAGAAAGCAAGATTTTGCTGGGTGCGGCCGGTTCGGGGAAAAGCACCATCCTGAAGCTGGTGTTAGGTTTGATACGGCCCGACCAGGGGCGGATTATTGTGCTCGGCCACGAAGTTACTGAGATGACGGAAGAACAGCTCTTCGATGTGCGCCGCGAGATCGGGATGGTCTTCCAGGAGAGCGCCTTATTTGATTCCCTCAAGGTGCGGGAGAACGTCTCCTACCGGCTGGACGAGGAACACGACATCTCGGCCGAGGAAATCGAACGCCGGGTGCGGGAAGCGCTGCGCTTCGTGGAACTGGAGAACACGCTGGATATGATGCCGGCGGAACTTTCGGGGGGAATGCGCCGCCGCGTAGCCATCGCCCGCGCCATTGTCACCCATCCGGAAATTGTGCTGTACGACTCGCCCACCGGCGGCCTGGATCCCGTCACCTCGACCACCATTCTCGAACTCATCGCGAAACAACGGGATGTGTACCGCAGCAGCTCATTGATGGTCACCCACCGATTGCAGGACGCTCTATTGTTGGCCACTCATTCCTTCGATTCCAAATCCAACCAGATGAAACCCATCGAACCCGGCGCCAACGTCAACGTTCGTACCGCGTTCATCCTGCTGCGCGACGGAAAAATCATTTTCGACGGCCCCGCCTACGAACTGGTGCATAGCACGGACCCATATATTCGGGAATACTTGAGCTGAAGAGCAGGGTTCAAGGTTTCGGAGGTTTCGGAGGTTTCGGAGGTTTCGGAGGTTTCGGAGGTTTCGGAGGTTTCGGAGGTTTCGGAGGTTTCGGAGGTTTCGGAGGTTTCGGAGGTTTCGGAGGTGCGCTCGCCTGACGGCAACGCTTTAATTAGGGCTAGGATCTTTTGAACCTTTGAAATCTTATCTTTCTGCGTTCAGGATCGAGCGCACATCCCAGGAAAGTGGGGTCAATTTGCCATCCTTCAATTCGAACTGGAGCTGGCAGTGTTGCAAGGCAATGGGGCGATGACTGATGACGAAGGTCGTGCGGCCCCGCATGAGGGCTTCGGCGGCTTCCACGATCTCCGCTTCCGCTTTCGTATCCACTGAGCTCGTCGGCTCATCCAGAATCAAGATGGGAGCATTTTTTAGAAAGGCGCGGGCCAGCGAAATACGCTGACGTTCGCCGCCAGAGAGGCTGGCTCCCCGGGCGCCTACTTGCGTGTCGTAGCCCTCAGGAAGTTGCATGACAAATTCGTGCGCATTGGCCATTTTGGCCGCCTGCACGACGTCGCTACGGCTGGTTTGGGGGCAAGTGTAGGCGATGTTCTCCGCGATGGTGGTGGAAAATAGCACCGGTTCCTGAAGTACGATGCTGAACTGATCCCGCAGATCGGCCAGTTTATATTCCCGCAGATCGACTCCGTCCAGCAGGATGTTCCCGGCAGTGGGTTCGTACAAGCGCGTCAGCAGGCTCAGCAACGTTGTCTTACCGGCGCCGGACTGCCCCAGTAGTCCCACGTGCGTTCCCGGAGGAATGCTGAAACTCACCTCCCGCAGCACAGGCTTGCGCGGATCGTAGTGGAAACTGACCTGGCGAAAGTCGATCGCGCCGTGGGCCCGCCCGATGCCTCGCGCGTTGGGGTACTCCGTCACTTCCGGCGCTTCTTCGAGCAAGGTGAAGGCCCGGCCCACGCTGACCAGGGCAGCCTGTACCTCCACCCACTTCCCGCTCAGCATGCCCAGAGGCTCGTACAACTTGCTGAGATAGTGCATAACGATCAGCAGATCGCCCACCGTCAATAGACCGGTGCGCACATGGCGCACCCCCAACACCAGCGCCACCGCACTGGCGGCCACAATGGTCAGCCCCACAAGAACGTAGAAGCTGCTCTGCAAAAAGGCCAATTGCATCTGCCCACGAACGTAGCGGTTGGATTGCACCAAATAGCGGCGATATTCGCGGCGTTCCTGGCCGAAGGCCTTTACTACCCGCAACGCGCTTAACGTCTCGTTCAGCACCGACATCGCCCGACTGTCGCGTTCGCGCACATGGGTCCACTCGTCATGAACCCGGTCGCTGTACCGGTGTGTCACCAAAAACAGGCAGGGGATCAGGACCAGGGCGATGATGGCCAACCGCCAATCCAGACGCGCTGTGATATACACCATGCCGGCCAAGGTCAGCACGGCGGTGATGGCGGGGATGGTCCCCTTCAGGGCGATCTGTGAAAGCGCCGGAGCATCATTCTGAATGCGGTAGGTAGTGTCGCCGGCGCCCTTGCGGTCGTGGAAGGTAAGCGACAGACGTTGTACGTGCTGGAACAGTTGCGAGCGGAATTCCAAAATCATGCGCTCGCTGGTGTAAGTCTGCAAAAGCCAGCTGAAGAAACTAAGCACATACTGCAATACTCCCGCCACCAGCATCAAGGCGGCAGCCAAGAGCAGTTCCGCATTTTGCGGGGATAGCGACGCGGGCATCCAGTGGGCCGCAAAGTGCGGCATCGCGCGTACCCCGGTCAAGCTGTCGATCGCCAATTTCAGCGGCACCGGCACCAACAGGGTCAAAGGAATGCACAGTAACTCGATGAACAAAATCAGACTCAACAGACCGCTATAAGGCAGCACTTGTATGCCTACGCGCCTGACTATGCTCGTCTTGGACCCTGGTTTCGCAGACATAATGAAAGAAGAAGAAAGAGCTAGAGAAATTAAGTTGGCTGGAGCATATCACGACAGGAAAGAACGGTCCCGAGAAAGCCGCCGGTCTAAGGCATTTTAGGTAAGTAGCCGGAGAGAAACACCTGAGGGAAATTAAGTAATTGAGTAATCGGGTAATTGAGTAATTGAGAAACCCTTCGTGATTGCAATTTCAAATTTTTAATTTCAAATTTGAAATTGAAGGCCGGGCTTGGAGATGCTCTGTCATCCGCCGGGTTTCAATTACAAATTACAAATTCCCAAATTTAAAATCTGGGTCGCCCATCAATTACCCGATTACTCAATTACTCAATTCCCCGATCTTACCTAGTCCTGCAGGGCTTCCACGGGCTCGCCCGGCCGGGAGTAGTCACACTCGGCGTTCGGACAGGCAACGATTGGCCCTTCCTTGCTGAACTTCTGCACCAGGTGGTCATGGCCGCATTGCGGACACTTCTCGGGCATCAAGCGATGGGCGGAGGTGAACTTACACTTGGGATAATTCGAACAGCCGTAGAAGGTGGTGCCGCGCTTGCGCGCTTTCTTCTCCACCAAGTCGCCTTCTTTACAGTCCGGACACTTTACCCCGATGAAATTCTGCTTTACCCATTTGCAATCCGGATAGCCGGAACAGGAGGTGAATTCGCCATAGCGGCCATGGCGCAACACCAGGTTGCGATCGCACTGCGGGCACTTTTCGTCCAGGGGAACGTCGGGCACTTTCTTTTGCTGATCGAGGCGGCGCGTGGTCTTGCAATCCGGATAGCCGGTGCAAGCCATGAACTGGCCGAAACGCCCGCGTTTGAGCACCATGGTGCGGCCACAGTTCTCGCAATACTCTTCCTGGGTGGTCTCCTGCACATCGGCGGAATCCAGATCCGGCAGATCGATCGGATTCTCCTTGGTGAACGTGCACGAATTGGGATCGTCTTTCTCATAGGCACTGCACGCAAAGAACGAGCCGTGCTTGCCCCACTTGATCACCAGCGGCGAGCTGCACCGTTCGCATTTCTCGTCGGTGGGCTTCTCCATCCGCTTGATGTTCTCCATGTGCTTTTCGGCATAATGGAGATCTTTTTCGAACTTGACGTAGAAGCCCGCCAAGGCATTGGTCCATGTTTCTTTGCCCTCTTCGATTCCGTCCAACTCTTCTTCCAGGTTGGCGGTGTACTGGGGATCGAAGATGTCCTTGAAATTCTCGACCAATAAGTCGGTGACCACTAAACCGATTTCCGTCGGCGCGAATTTGCCGCCCAACTTGGTCGCATACTGGCGCTCCTGGATGGTAGTCAAGATGGCGGCGTACGTAGACGGACGGCCAATACCCCGTTCTTCCAGTTCCTTAACCAGCGACGCTTCGTTGTACCGCGGAGGGGGTTCAGTGAAATGTTGCTCGGGATTGAGCGACTTCAGGTTAAGCTCCTGCCCGGCTTCCAGCGCCGGCAGTTTGTGCTTGAGCGCCTCGTCTTCCTCGTCCTTGTTGTCCTTGGCTTCCTCGTAGACCTTCAGAAAGCCGTCAAATTTCATGATCGACCCGGTCACGCGGAAGCGGAAGGGCAAAGAGCCGTCTTCCGGCGTGGCGTTGATGTCGACGGTGGTCTGATCGAAGACCGCCGGCGGCATCTGGGAAGCCACGAAGCGCTGCCAAATCAGCTTGTAAACCTTGAACTCATCTTCTTTCAAGTACTGCTTGATCGCTTCCGGACTACGCGACGCTGAGCTGGGACGAATCGCTTCGTGCGCCGCTTGAGCGGCCTTCTTTTCCTTATATACATTCGGGGATTCCGGTAAATACTGGACGCCGAAATTCGACGCGATCATCTCCCGAACATCCGTCAAAGCCTCGTCGGCAACCCGCACCGAATCGGTACGCATGTAGGTAATAAGGCCGACGGAGCCTTCCTCGCCCAGTTCCACGCCTTCATACAGGCGCTGCGCGATCATCATGGTGCGCTTTACGCTGAAGCGCAACTTGCGGGAGGCATCCTGTTGTAGCTTGCTGGTGGTGAACGGCGGAGCCGCGTTGCGGCGGCGCTCCCGCTTATCGACCGAAGCCACACCCCAGCCGGAGGTCTCCAGGGCCACGCGAATCTGTTCGGCTTGTTCGCCGTTGGTGACCTCGAGTTTGTCTTCGCCGCGGCCAACCAGGCGGGCGTCGAAGGCCGGAGGTTTGGTGGCGCCCAGATGGGCGTCAATGGTCCAATACTCCTGCTTCAAGAAGGCCTTGATTTCGCGTTCGCGCTCCACAATGAAGCGCAGGGCGACGGTCTGCACACGACCGGCCGAAAGCCCACGGCGGACCTTATCCCAAAGAAGCGGAGAAACCTGATAGCCCACCAAACGATCCAACACGCGCCGCGCCTGCTGCGCCGATACCAGGTTCTCGTCGATATCCCGGGGATGTTTGAAAGCTTCTTCCACCGCGCGCTTGGTGATTTCATTGAAGGTGACGCGGCGAATCGGTATCGCATTCTTGCGCTTCTTGCCATCCCCCCCGAGTTCCGCGGCCAGGTGCCAGGCAATGGCTTCTCCTTCGCGGTCCGGGTCAGGCGCCAGGAAGATGGCTTCGGTGTCCTTGGCCAGCTTCTTCAGCTTGGCCAGCACTTTTTCTTTACCCGGAATTACCACGTATTCCGTCTCGAAGTTATTCTCGACGTCTACGCCCAGACTGCTCTTGGGCAGATCTTTCACATGCCCCAGGGAGGCTTCCACTTCGAAGCCCTTTCCAAGATACTTTTGAATCGTCTTGGCCTTGGCCGGCGATTCGACAATTACTAAACCTTTAGACAAAACAGCCCTCTTCTTTTGGTCGCTTTCGAATTGAAACTAGCACGAAAGGGTGCAACGTGCAAAATCGCTATTGAGGAAAAAGCACAACCGGATCTCGCGCAGAGGCGCGGAGACGCGGAGAAGGGCTTCCGAACCCTAGTATCCCGCCCCTGGTTTGTATCGCGGAGCAGCATGTCATTCCAGCCCTACTTTTGTTCAGGTGTTCTCCTCTCTGCGCCTCCGCGCCTCTGCGCGAGATTGCCGGACTGGCCACTCCTTAGAACGCTCTTACATAGTTCTTTCCCGGAAGCTGCCTGATCCTTCCCGCCAATTCCAGCTCAAATAAGGCGGCAAAAATCTCCGACGAGGAAATTTCCGATTCCAACCGTTCGACGAGCTCGTCGATGTGGGTTGCGTCATCGGCCTTCAATAAGGCGAAAATTCGCTTCTCGTGCGGCGGCAACGAACTATTGTCAAACAGCGATGCGGGTTGGGCGCTTGCCGCCTCGTTGGTGGGCGTTAAGGCGGCTCGGACCGCGGAAGGCAGATCCTCCCACACATCCTCCCAGGTGGCCGTCAGCTTGGCGCCCTGCTTGATCAGCGTATTGGGAGTCCACGAACCCCGATTGGTAACGTTTCCCGGCACCGCGAAGACATCGCGGTTTTGTTCCAGGGCACACCGCGAGGTAATGCGCGTCCCGCTATATTCGCCCGCCTCGATGACCAATACACCCAGCGATAGTCCACTGATGATGCGGTTACGAATAGGAAAATTCTGGGGTGCGGCAAAACTTCCAACGGGAAATTGGGTGACCACCGCGCCACCTTCCGACACAATCTGATCGGCGAGCTTCTGGTTCTCCCGGGGATATATCACGTCGATTCCGGTGCCGAAAATCGCGACCGTCCGGCCTTTTCCGGCCAAACAACCCCGATGCGCCGCGGTATCCACGCCGCGCGCCATACCACTGATTATGATGAGACCACGCGCTCCCAGGTCGCAAGACAGACGCTCCGCCATGCCCAGTCCATACGGGGTGGGATGGCGCGTGCCAACCACGGCCAGCCCAGGTTGCGAGAGAACCGCCGTCGATCCACGCACGAACAAAGCCGCCGGCGGATCGTAAATCTCCTTGAGCTGGTTCGGGTACTCGACATCGTCCAGCGTCAGGATTTCCGCGCCAATGCTGGTGGCGCGTATCATCTCTTCTTCGGCGGCGGCTACCGATTTCCCGGTGGCGATCGCTTGCGCCGCGGCGGCAACGATTCCCGCTCCCTCCAACTCTGTCAGGGAAGCATGGAAGACGTTCTCGACGCCCTCGAAGCGTTCCACCAGTTGACGAGAGCGGGTGGAACCGAGTCCCGGCGTCAGCGTCAAGGCCAGCCAATACAGTTTGCGACTCTCCGAAGGCCCAGAAGAAGCGGTAGCCATAGTCCTCCTAGTGGGGAAGCCGAGGACATTACACGGAGAACGACCCAAATGTCAAACTCTTTTCACCGCAGAGGACGCAGAGGTCGCGGAGGAAACAAACCCACCAGCCTCAGCCGCAGATCAACGCAGATAGACGCAGATCGGAATAGGACGACCTAAGCCCCATGTTTCCATCAGCGTTCATCTGCGTGGATCTGCGGCTGAGGGGTTTCTGGAGATTCCATTTTTCCTCTGCGGCCTCTGCGGCCTCTGCGGTGAACGTCGCGCTTTGCTAGAATGAGCAGTCCTGATCTGTCATGCATAAGCTTCGAATTTCCGCGATCTCGTTTCTGAACACCGCGCCGCTGATGTGGGATTTTGACTGCGGCCAATTGCCGGGCCATGACCAGGCACCCGCGCTTTTGCCGGTTTCTCCGGAGTTGGCGCGCGATTTTGAGGTGAATTACACCATCCCTTCATCGTGTGCGGACGCATTGCGCGCCGGCACGGCCGATATCGGGATTATTCCCGTCGCCGCTTACGCCGGAATCCCGGAATTGGTGATTGTCCCCGATGTCGCTATTGCCGCCCGGGGGCCAGTGCGCTCCATTTTGTTGGTCAGCAAAGTCCCGCTGGAGCAGGTGCGCACCTTGGCGGCCGACAATTCCTCCCGCACATCCGTAGCCCTGGCGAAAGTTTTGTTCCATCGCTGGTTCGGCCGGGTTCCCGAGTTTCTCCCCGCCCTGCCGCAAGTCGATTCCATGCTCGCGCGTTGTGACGCGGCCTTGGTGATCGGAGACCCCGCTTTGCGCATTGATCGCTCGCGCCTCCTGAGCTGGGATCTGGCCGAAGAGTGGCAGCGGCTCACCGGCAAGCCGTTTGTATTTGCCTTCTGGGCGGTGCGTCTGGCGGCTTTGCGCCAAGTTCGTCCCGAGTTGGATGTGGCAGCGGTTTTCCGGCAGTCCCGCGACCACGGACTCGCCACCCACAATCTAGCCGTGATTGCCCGGCAATGGGCGGCCTGCGTCGGCTTAAGCGAAGCAGGGGTAATCGATTACCTGACCCACAATATCCATTATTCCCTGGACAAAGAGTGCCTTGCCGGCTTGGAGCTGTTCTTCCAGTACGCCGTGGAATGCGGCGCCATCCCCAACCCACCGCAACCGCTGCGTTTTATGGGCACGCTGCGGGATGTGTTGAGCGTGCTGTAGGTCTTGAGAGACGAACGCAGAGGACGCGGAGGACGCAGAGGAACGCTTTGAGCCGGATGGCCCTGCGGCAGATAGATGCGCTAAAACTCATGCTGAGGCTCTATTACATGGATGAAGAATTGCTTTGATTCCTCCGCGTCCTTCGCGTCCTCCGCGTTCGTCTTTTCGTTTTTTGGCCGCCCCTCTTGCGCAGAACGCCGCAAAACGGGAAACTGGATCTTATGCCGCTGAGTCGAACTGAAGCTTTGGAAATGTTCCGCTCCGATGACCTGATCGGCGTCGGCATGGAAGCCAATGCGCTGCGGCGCAAACTGCATCCCGAGGGCGTCGTCACCTACATCATCGATCGCAACATTAATTACACGAATTTCTGCACCGAATACTGCTCGTTTTGCGCGTTTTACAGGCCGTTGAAGGGACCGCGCGCCGCCGAAGGCTACATCCTCGATTACGACACCATCTACGAGAAGATCCGCGAGACCGTGGAATTGGGCGGTACCGGCGTGCTGATGCAGGGAGGGCTGCATCCGGAGCTGAAGATCGAGTGGTTTGAGGACTTATTACGCGGCATCAAGCAGCGCTTTCCCCAGGTGTGGCTGCATTGCTTTTCGGCCTCGGAAATTCTGGCCATCGCCGAATACAGCCATCTGGATTTGGAGGAGACGCTCAAACGTCTCCGCGATGCCGGCTTGGATTCCATCCCCGGCGGCGGGGCGGAGATTTTAGATGACGAAGTCCGTCGCAAGATTGCGCGCTTAAAGTGTATGACCGACGAATGGTTGCAAGTGCATCGTCTCGCTCATCGCCTGGGCATGCGCACTACCGCCACCATGATGTTCGGGGTGGGCGAAAGCCAGGAACAGCGCATCAACCATCTGCAGCGAGTGTACGACTTGCAGCAGGAGACCGGCGGCTTCACGGCCTTTATTCCTTGGACGTTTCAGCCGCACCATACGGCCCTGGGCGGTCACGGATGGGACGAAGCCACCTCGGTCGAGTATCTCAAGACTCTGGCCATTTCCCGCCTCTATCTGGATAACATCGAAAACGTACAGGCCAGCTGGGTAACGCAAGGGCTAAAAGTTTGCCAGTTAGGACTGCGGTTTGGCGGCAATGATGTGGGCTCGGTGATGATCGAGGAGAATGTAGTTCGCGCCGCCGGCACCACCAACTGCACCAGCGAAGAAGAGTTGCGCCGCCTGATCCGCGATGCCGGCTTTCGGCCCGTCCAACGCGATACGCTCTATCGAACCATGTTCATTGGGTAATTTGTAATTTGGTAATTTGTAATTTCAGATTGAAGCCCATCGACTGAACTGATCCTGGGCACCACCCGCCGTTCAATTTCAAATTACAAATTACCAAATTTGAAATTATGGCGATTCTCTAATCTCTGTACAATATTTCCAGTCCATGGGCGCACGAATTTACGAGTTGCTGCGGGTATTTTTTCAGCACCACGGATATTGGGCCGTGGCCGGCACGCTGCTTTTGGAGAACGCCGGCGTCCCGGTACCCGGGGAAACGGTGTTGTTGATCGCCAGTTTTCTAGCCTGCTCGGAACGACAGTTACATCTGCCCTGGATCATCGTAGTTGCCACCCTGGCCTGCACATTGGGAGATAATCTGGGCTACGCCATCGGACACCACGGGGGACGTCCCTTACTGCGACACGGAGAGCGGTACTTTCGCATTCGTCCTTCGGACCTGGAGCGGGGCGAGCGCCTGTTCCAGCGGTACGGCTCCGAAACCATATTTATCGCCCGCTTCATCGCCGGTATGCGCGTGATCGCCGGCCCTCTGGCCGGCGTGTTACGGATGCCGTGGCGGCGGTTTGTCCTGTGCAACTTCCTCGGTGCGGCGGTCTGGGTAACGGTAATTTCTTGCACCGGCTATCTTTTCGGACACCAGCGGCACCGCTTACTACATATCCTGCACGAGGTAAATATCGCGACGCTGGTGGCGGTTGGACTCCTGCTTCTGCTGCTTTGGTTGGTCAACCGGAAGAAGGGCTGCCGGTGATATGGGCGGCTTATGGCAAACAATTCGCATTGAGCGTGAAGCATGGAAGCGCTTCTTCTTCGCCTTGGGTGGATTAATCCTGGCCTTTCTGGCGGCGATCTACTCCAGCGTGACTCGGGAGGCCGGCAACGCAGTGGCGACGCTGGTCTTGGCTTCCCTGGCGCTGCTGCTGGCCGGAGTCGTCGGCGTGGTTACGGTTCCGTATTTAGCCCGGCGGGTTGCCGTCGCCAGACTACGGGACGTCATCGATTTCGAACTCACGCACGGGGGAATGGCCTACCTTAGCCTGGTACTGGTGGTTGCCATCGCGGCCCTCAATACCGGCAATAACCTGCTCTTTATCGTCGTGGCAGCTATGCTGGCGGCCATCATCATCTCCGGTTTGGCCTCCTTGGGAGTGCTGCGCGGCTTGGAATTGGATGTGATCCTTCCGGCCAGCGTTTTTGCACGCACCGGCGTAGCCGCCCGCTTGGCCTTAAAGAACCGGCGGCATTTACTGCCCTCGTTCTCCGTCGCCGTCACGCAGCCCAAGGCACGTGGCGGCCGGAAACTGCGCTTTCGCCATACCGTCTTTCCCTTCCCCTGGTGGCGCCCTCCGGAAAAGCAATGGTTCCACATGCGCGACCTGGATATGCGATTGGAACCGAAGGCCCTCCCGGCGGGAGAACCCATTTTCACCGGAGCGATTTATTTTCCCTACTTGCCGGCACATTCCACCACCAGCACCAGCGTGCAACTGAACTTCAGCCATCGCGGACGCTATCGGCAAGAAGCATTTGCCCTGGCCACCCGCTTTCCGTTTGCCTTTCTGAAGAAAGCGCGCCGCGTCGATCTAGTGCGCGAGCTAATCGTCTATCCTCCGGTCGATGCCCTGAGCACTTCCCTGGACGTACTGCCCATGATCGCCGGCGAACTGGAAGCTTTCGTGCGCGGACGCGGTTACGATCTGTATCGCATTCGCGAGTACCAGCCGCAAGATCCACGGCGCCATGTGGACTGGAAGGCCACCGCCAAAACGGGCGAGTTAAAGGTCCGCGAATATGCCCGGGAGGACGAGCGCAAGTTGCGGGTGGTCTTCGATAATCCCGCTCCCGGCCAACTGCCCGAGGAGCAATATGAAAACGCGGTCACGCTGGCCGCGTCCCTGGCTTGGCACTTTTCGGAAGAAGACACAGAGTTGTCTTTCGCCGCACCCGGCTATGGCGGCAGTACCGACATCTATGAGTTCCTTCATTACCTGGCATTGGTGCAACCGGAGGCCTCCGGCTCGATGCTGGACGAGCTCACCGTGACCGGCGATTTCAATCTGATTCTGACCACGCGCACGCGCGACAACATTCCCGCGGCCTTGTGGGCGTGCTCGCACATTATTTTTTTGAACTCGTAGCCGGGGCGGGCACAAACAATTTCAAATTTGAAATTTGAAATTTCAAATTGCCGGACTCCCTCCCTGAAGGATATCTCCGAGCAATTTGTTATCTTAGTGAGACCGGAGACTCATCCATGGACGTTCTCAAGCAGCTTTTTGAGCAGCATTTTCACCGGCCGCCCGGGCGCGTGCAGCCGCTGCAAGGCCAACTCGGGGGTTCGGGACGCAATATCGTTCGTCTGGAGGCCGACCAGCAAAGTGCCATCGGCATTCTCTATGACGTGCGCGAAGAGAACGTCGCCTTTCTAGAATTTTCCCGGCACTTTCGCCGCAACGGCTTGGCCGTGCCGGAGATTTACGCGGAAGACTTGAGCCGAGGCGCTTACCTGGAAGAAGATCTGGGAGATACGACGCTGTTCGAGTTTCTCTCGCAGAACCGTAAGGGCAACGAGATCGCGCCTCCGGTAATTGACGCATACCGCCAGGTGGTTGATGAGTTGCCGCGCTTTCAAGTCGAGGCCGGCCGCGACTTGAATTACGAGGTGTGCTACCCGCGCTCCAGTTTCGATCGCCAATCCATCGCCTGGGACCTGAATTACTTCAAATACTATTTTCTTAGACTGGCCGGTGTTCCCTTCAACGAACAATTGCTGGAAGACGATTTCGGGCGTCTGACGAAGTTTCTGCTGACCGCCAAATGCGATTACTTCCTCTATCGGGACTTCCAATCGCGCAATATCATGCTGCGCGATGGACGGCCGTTCTTTGTGGATTATCAAGGTGGCCGGCGAGGCGCGCTGCAATACGATATCGCTTCCCTGTTGTACGATGCCAAAGCCGATCTGCCGCCGCAATTGCGGCAACAATTGCTTACTCATTATTTGGACCGCCTGGCCGGATTCATCGATTTGGACCGCGATGCATTCCTGCGGCACTATTACGCGTACGTGTACACCCGGCTGATGCAGGCCTTGGGCGCCTATGGATTTCGCGGTCTTTATGAACGCAAGACCCATTTCCTGCAAAGCGTCCCCTATGCCCTGAACAATCTAAGGTGGCTGCTGCAAAACGTCGAGTTACCTATCGAATTGCCGGCCTTGATGGACGCCTTCAAGAGCATGGTGGCCGAGGAGAAGTGGCAATGCCAGCCGGCTGCGGCGGAGAACCTGGTGGTGCGCATTGCCAGCTTTTCCTTCCATCGCGGCGGTCCGCCCCAGGACGATAGCGGCCATGGCGGCGGATTCGTTTTCGACGCTCGCGGTCTTCCCAATCCCGGACGCGAAGATCGCTTTAAACCGCTTACCGGCAAAGACGCGCCGGTCAGCGATTACTTGCAGCAACAAGAGAGCGTGCGACAATACCTGGTCCACGTGCTGGCGTTGGTCGAGGGCAGCCTGAACAATTATCAAAGTCGCGGCTTCAAAAACTTAATGGTGTCGTTTGGATGCACCGGCGGGCAGCATCGTTCGGTATTTCTGGCGGAGCAAGTGGCGCAACGTTTGCGTGGCCGGAAGGGCGTGGAAGTGGTGTTGCGGCATTTCGCCTTGGAGAAGCTGGGTAAATGAAAGCTATGGTTTTGGCCGCCGGCCTGGGCACTCGTCTGCGGCCACTCACCGACGATCGGCCCAAAGCGTTGGTTAAGGTGGCCGGCCGCACGCTGCTGGAAATCACCCTGACGCGCCTGCGGGCCCGCGGCATTTGCGAGGTGATCGTCAACGTACATCATTTCGCGAATATGGTCGTCGAGTATTTGCAGGCCAACGACCACTTCGGCATGCGTATAGAAATTTCGAACGAGGAAGTGCTGCTCGACACCGGGGGCGGACTCAAACGGGCCGCTCATTTCTTCCTGCACGATCCCAACAGCCAGGATGAACCATTCCTTCTGCATAATGTCGACGTGATCAGCACCATTGATTTTCAGCAAATGACGCGGTTTCATCTTGAACATCAGGCGCTGGCAACGCTGGCGGTGCAAGATCGGAGCACCTCCCGGCCCTTACTCTTCGACCAGCAGCAGCGGCTATGCGGCCGCCGCATCGGCAGCGATCAAAAAACGGAAATGGTTCGGCCGGCGGAGCAAGTCCAAGCCCTGGCTTTTTCCGGCATTCACGTCATCTCCCCGCGCATTTTCCCGATGTTCATGGAAGACGACGTGTTCCCGATCATCCCTTCGTATTTACGCCTCGCCGGCCAGGGAGAGAGCATTCTCGCCTTTCGGGCGGATGAATACTACTGGAGGGATCTGGGTAAACCCGAGCAGTTGGCCCAGGCAGCGCGGGATTTCGAAAACAAACTTTGGCGGTAAATAGTGAAAAATGGAACGCAGAGGACGCTAAGGACGCAGAGGAAAATAGATAACCAACCGGTCGCGATTAGATCCTCCCGGGGGCGAAACGTGTCAGGGCACGACTTTAGTCGTGCCGTAAACGGTTCCTTATGAAGGGCGGCTTTAGCCGCTGCGCTTCGCCGTTTCCTTGCGATCGCCTCAAACAGCGGCTAAAGCCGGCAGTTTTATTGCGCCGAGCGGCACGACTGAAGTCGTGCCCTGACACGTTTCGTCTCCCGCACGCAATCAATGGTTCCATAATGTTCGGCCTCCCCGAGCCTCTCGCAGAACTCCAATCTTACAAAACATAAGTGTCGTTAGGCTTCCAGCCCGCATTTCTGTGCGGGCTGGAAGCCCGCGTACCCTGGTTTACGCGGCGGGCGACGCCGGTTCGCCAATTGCCTGCCGCAGCTGGTCGGCCAGCGCCAAGGGATCGTCCACCGGCGGCTGGCAGGTAAATCCCGTGCAGACTGCCGCCAGGCTTTTTCCCTCCCGAATCCCCGGCAAATTGGGAACCGTCTCCGCCAGAGCCGCCGGCAGGAATTGCGGAGCCACCTCGTTGTCCGTCAAATGCAGCACCGACTGATTGATCAAGTAAGGAGAACAAGCGGTAAGATACAAACGCTCCGCCAGCTCATCATTACCCACCACTACGATCTGCGTATGGGGTTGAGAGTACGACAACACCGCGATCCCATAGGTTGCGACAAATATTCCAAACTGAGCCGCAATGCCGGCAAACATTTCCAAAGTCTTCCGCGCATTCTCGCGATAAGGCACGTGGTTGGTGTAGGCGTACAAGCGAAGCAGGGCGATGGCAGCCGCGGAGTTGCCGGCCGGGGTGGGGGAATCCTGAAACGGCTTTTGACCAGCCGCCAGAGCGCCCAGTTTGTTCGAGGCCGTACTATCGCGATCGAAGAAGCCTCCGTTCGCGACATCGCCGAAGCGCTGAATCAGGGCATCGCCAATATTCCGAGCGAAGTTAAAGTAGGTTAAATCCGCGGTGATCTCGTAGGCATCCAGACAAGCCAGCGTCAGGAATGCATAGTCGTCGAGCAAACCGGCGCTGGCCTGGGAAGAGACATGCCCGCCGGAGTACGCAATGGCATGTTTCAGTTCGCCCGTGGGCGACCAGCCTTGCGCCAGGATGCGGTCCAGCGAGCGTAAGGCAAAGTGGCGGGGTTCATCCAGGGAGAGCGCCCGCGCCGCTTGCAAGTAGGCGGAGATACAAAGCGCATTCCATCCCGTGTAGATCGTACCGTCCACGTAAGGGGTAGGACGCCGGCAGCGCGCATCGTAGAGCCGGCACTTGGCACTCCGCAGCAGCTCGGCCACCCGTTCGGGGGCGAGAGACAGCCGGCGCGCAATTTCTTCCACCTCCGCCCGTTGAAACAAGACATTCTTGAAGTGATTGTGCTGCATCTCGCCAATCTCATTGATGTCATAGTGCAGCGTCGCCACCGCCAACTCGTCTTCTTCCAGTACGTCCCTGGCCTCCGCCAGCGTCCAGGTGAAGTAATCGCCATCATCGTTCAGGGAAATATCGGCATCCTGAGAGGCATAGAAGCCGCCGTGTTCGCGGTCGCTCAGCCAGGAATCCATCCAATGAATAATGCCGCGCGCCACATCGGCAAAAGAAGAGATTCCCGTAGCCTGCCAGGCGTGCACGTAGTTCTTCAGCAGCTCGGAGTTGTCGTAGGCCATCTTTTCGAAGTGCGGAACCAACCACCGCTCGTCGGTGGAATAGCGATGGAACCCGCCGCCTAGCTGATCGTAAACTCCACCGCGCGCCATGCGGTCCAGGGTGACAACAAACAGGTCGCGGCTCTCCGCGTCGCCGGTGCGGACGTAGTGATCGATCAGCAGGTCAAGAACCGCGGGATGAGGGAATTTCGGCGCTGTCCCAAAGCCGCCATGTTCGGCATCAAACATCGACTTGGCCGCGGCGATGATCTGCGGCACAATGCCAGGCTGAACCTCTCCGGCATGGCCGGCCAGCGCTTCGGCATCGATGGTCGCCATCACCGACTGCCCCGATTCCATAGCCTCTTGCCGCTTCTCGCGGTAGGCTTGGGCCACGGACTGTAATACGCGTTTGAAGCCGGGACGCCCAAACAGGTCTTCCGGAGGGAAATAGGTCCCTCCATAGAACGGCCATCCTTCGGCCGTAAGAAAGGCGGTGAGCGGCCATCCTCCCTGTCCCCCGATGGCCTGCATGGCGGCTTGATAGCGCGCATCCACATCGGGACGCTCGTCGCGATCGACCTTAACGGCAATAAACAATTGGTTAATCAGGGCCGCCACCTCGGCATCCTCGTAGGATTCCCGATCCATCACATGACACCAATGACACCAGACGGCGCCCACATCGAGCAGAATGGGCTTGTCCTCCCGCCGGGCGGCGGCAAACGCCTCCTCTCCCCATTCGTGCCACCGCACCGGCTGGTGCATGGCAGATCGAAGATAAGCGGAGGCGGCGACGGCTAGGGCATTGGTTTGCTCAGACATACGTAATTAGATGCAAAGTAGCTGAGGAAGTTCCGCTGGCGGTCGTCGGCCCTCGGCCGTCGGCCAGGCAGGCGCGCGAAGATGCCGGGTCTTAACGAGGAACGAGGAACGTGAAACGTAATTCCCCCCGAAACCTTCCCGCCCGCTCCGGGTTTCTAGGGAGAGCGGGATTGAGGGGTGGGCCATGCGTATATCCGCCAGATCTTTTTTCCTGATGGCAACGGTGGGCGTGGCGATAGCAACCTCGCTAGCGTTTGGCGCCAAGAAGACCAAATCCTTCGCCGATTCCATGAGCCCGCCGCAGCGGGCCTGGCATGCGCTGAATCGCCTTACCTTCGGCCCGCGTCCCGGAGATCTGCAGCACGTCATGGACCAGGGCGTGGACAACTGGATCGACGAACAACTCGCGCCGAATAAGATCGATGACTCCGCCATTGATGCCCGGCTCTCCCCGCTCCGTACGCTACGCATGAGCACCCGCGAATTACTCGACAACTTCCCCCCGCCGCCGCTGGTAAAACTGGTAGCGGACGGCAAAATGACATTGCCCTCCGATCCGGAGAAACGCGCCATCTACCAAGCCGAACTGGAACGGTTGCGCGAAAAACAGGCACGCCAGCAGCAAGACCGAGGCGACCAGGGCTTCCCTCCAAAGTTCGGCCCGCAATCCGCGGATATGCTTGAGCCCTACGGGCCATCCGGGGAGAACCGCTCCGGCCAATTAATGCGGATGGAGCCAGAGCAACGCTACCATGAACTGCTGCGCCTGAGCGACGGCCAAACACTGCCACTAAACCATTTAGCCCCCAAGCAGCGGGAGCTACTGCTGACAGGGTTCACCCCAGCCCAGCGGGAGACCGCGATGGCGTTGGTCAATCCGCAGATGGTAGTCACCACCGAGTTGCAGGAAGGCAAGCTGCTGCGGGCCATCTATGGCGACCGTCAGCTTGAAGAGGTGATGACCGATTTTTGGTTTAATCATTTCAACGTATTCCTCGGCAAGGGCGGCGACCGCTACCTGATTACCGCCTATGAACGCGAAGTGATTCGCCCGCACGCCTTGGGCAAATTTAAAGATCTTCTCGTGGCCGCCGCCCAAAGCCCCGCCATGCTCTTCTATCTCGATAACTGGACGAATGTGGGGCCGAATTCCGACTTCGCGAGGTACGGTCCGATCAGGCCGCGGAACCGCGCGGGCGCGGCCAATGCGAATCAAAAGCTGACCGGCTTGAATGAGAACTATGCGCGGGAATTGATGGAATTGCACACGCTAGGAGTCAACGGCGGCTATACCCAACGTGACGTTACGGAAGTCGCCAAGGTGTTCACCGGGTGGACTCTGCAAGAACCCCGCCGAGGAGGCGATTATATATACCTCGAACGGCGGCATGAACCCGGCTCCAAAACCGTCCTGGGACGGACGATCAAGCAGCACGGAGAAGACGAGGGACGGCAGGTCCTCGACCTTCTGGCCCACCATCCCGCCACCGCGCATTTCATTTGCACCAAGCTGGCCCAACGATTCGTCTCCGATAACCCTCCGCCGGCATTGGTCGACCACCTGGCCAAGACGTTCCTGAAGACCGACGGCGATATCCGGGAAGTCCTGCGAACCATGTTCCACTCCCGTGAATTCTGGTCGGTGGATGCCTATCGCGCCAAAGTAAAGACACCGCTGGAGTTCATCGCCTCGGCCGTACGCGCCAGCGGCGCGGACGTGCAGGACGCCATGCCCCTGGTACAAGCGTTGAATCGCATGGGCATGCCGCTTTATGGAGCGCAGCCGCCTACCGGCTACTCCATGAAGGCGGAGACCTGGGTCAACTCCGCGGCGCTGCTGAATCGCATGAATTTTGCACTTACGTTGGCGGCCGGCCGCCTGCCCGGCGTAACCGTCGATTCGCGGCAAATGTTGGCCGACTACGGACCGGCCAACCTCAACTCTCTCCAGCCGGAGCCGACCTCGGTCGCCGGTTCCATGGCGCCATTGGCCCAACTGGAAAACGCTTTACTAGCTGGCAACGTATCCCGGCAAACACATCAAACGATCAGCCAGCAACTCGACGCTCAGCGGGAAGCGGGACGGGCCCCGAATGTGGGCGCCCTCACCGGCTTGCTTCTGGGCTCGCCGGAGTTTCAGCGGAAATAGCACCGCGCCAAATTTCAAATTTTGACGAATCAAAGAGAGTGATTGAATGTCCATAACGAGGCGTGTATTCCTAAAAGACGGGGCCCTGGCGCTAGTGGGGACCACGGCGATTCCGTCCTTCCTGGCCCGGGCTCTTTATGCGGCTCAGACGCCGGCAGGCAAACCGAAGCGACTGGTCGTCATATTCCAGCGCGGAGCCGCCGACGGACTGAACATCGTTGTGCCCCATGGCGAGACCGCCTACTACCAAATGCGTCCCAACATCGCGATTGCCAAGCGCGAGGTGGTCGATCTGGACGGATTCTTCGGACTGCACCCCTCTTTGGCCGCGTTTAAGCCGATCTGGGAGCAGCGTCACCTTGCCATCGTGCATGCCGTTGGCTCGCCGGATCCCACTCGCTCTCATTTCGACGCACAGGACTATATGGAATCGGGCACGCCCGGACTCAAGAGCACCGAAGATGGCTGGTTAAACCGTGCGGTTCGTCTCGCGCCGCCGGTGGCAAAAATTGCTCCCTTTCGGGCCATTGCTCTGGGGCCCACGTTGCCGCGCATCCTCTCCGGTACCGCGGCTTCCATCGCTATCAATAACATCGCCGAGTTCGGAGTCGGGGGACGCAATCCCGCCGCCCAGCCCTTGGCCAATACCTTCGAAGCCATGTATGAGCAATCGGTCGATTCGGTACTGCACGGCACCGGGCAGGAAACCTTCGACGCCGTGAAAATGCTGCGTGCCGCCGATCCCGGCCGCTACCTTCCCGCCGCCAGTGCCAATTATCCGCGCGGACACCTGGGCGACAGCCTGCGCCAATTGGCGCAACTCATGAAAGCCGACCTGGGCGTGCAGATAGCCTTTACCGACCTGGGCGGATGGGACCACCACATCAACGAAACGCCACAGCTCGATAACGTACTGCGCGAATTCTCCCAGGCGATCGCCGCCTTCTGGAACGACTTGTCTGACCTGGCGGAAGATACCGTAATCGTTACCCTGTCGGAATTCGGCCGCACCGCCCGCGAGAATGGCGATCGCGGAACCGACCACGGCCATGCCAACTGCATGTTTGTCATCGGCGGCCAAGTTCGCGGCGGACATGTGTACGGCCGTTGGCCCGGGCTAGAACCGGAACAGCTTTATGAAGCTCGCGACTTGGCGCTGACTACCGACTTTCGCACCGTACTGAACGAAGCGGTTGTCCATCAGCTTGGCCCGCGCAATTTGAGAGAGGTGTTTCCGCACTTCGACGATTCGAAGGAAAAGTCTTTAAGATTCTTGGCGGGATAATAGCAAAGTTTCAAGGCTTCAAGGTTTCAAGGTGGGCCGGCGAAACCTCCGAAACCTCCGAAACTTCCGAAACCTCTGCTACTTCACTTCCGCATTTTGCGCGATCATTACGTTCTGGCGGAACTGATCGACCATGTTCGGTTCCAGGCGGACCTGGGTAGGGCGCTTGGCGATCGACATGGTATCGATCTTGTCTTGCAGCTTCAACAAGGCGTAAAACAGGTTCTCCGGACGAGGCGGACAGCCGATTACATAAACATCGACGGGAACGATACGGTCCACTCCCTGCAGCGTGGCATAGGTATTAAACGGACCGCCCACCGAGGAGCAGGCGCCCATCGAGATAACCCACTTCGGCTCCGGCATCTGGGCGTAAATCCGTTGGATGACCGGTGACATCTTCAAGGTCACGGTTCCGGCCACGATCATCAGATCGCTCTGCCGGGGACTGGGACGAAAGACTTCGGAGCCAAAACGGGCGATATCGAAGCGCGAGGTCGAGGAGGCGATCATCTCAATGGCGCAGCAGGCCAACCCAAAAGTCATGGGCCAAATGGCCGACTTGCGGGCCCAATTGAAGACGTAGTCCACCGTAGTGGTAACAAAGCTCTTTTCAAATCTATTCTCGATCCAGGACATAGCCCCTCATTCCCTTCCCAGCCACACGTTACAGCAGGATTATCAACAAGTTTACCAGTTTATCCCTTCCCGGTTTTTGTCCACGACTGGAGTTTTTCCTAAATCTGCCGATGAGATTAGGAGGACGGGATATTTAAGACAGTGACGACTCAATGACGACTCGTACAACCACCGAAAATACTTCAGGACTCCACCAAGCGGAATGGGCGCCCCTATTATGTCTGGGCGCGCAGGAGGTCTTCGACCTGATGGTCGGCACCCCGCTACTTCGCCATACGGCTCCCGAATCGACCGGCTTTCTCGAATACACGGCCATGGTGGGATTGGCGGGACCGATTTGCGGCATATTCAGTATCCGCTGCACCCTGCAAGCGGCCGCACTGATCGCCTCCGGTATGCTGAGCACCGCCACCGAAGCCGCCAGCCCTCAGACTCGCGATGCCCTGGGCGAAGTCTGCAACATGGTGGTGGGACACTTCAAATCCAAACTGGGTCCCATCGGCGAGAACTCTATGCTCTCGATTCCCACCGTCATCCGGGGTTCCGATTACCACTTGCACTCCCTGGTGGCCGGTACGACCTTGGAATCGCCCATGCAGTTTGCCAATGAACTTGTGATGCTCCGGCTCGACTACAAGCTGACGCAGCCTAAAGGCAGTATTTAGAATTTAGGAGTTAGAAGTTAGAAGTTAGTATCCGACTTCTAATTTCTAACTCCTAAATTCTAAATTCTAAATTCTTAAGAGCCGCAGCGGAAGGCGCGCGCATAGGAATTCGCGAATAGCGGCTGGCGGGTCCACACCCAACTCCGCGGTTGATTCCAGACCGCATCCGTATCGGTTGCCACCAGCACATTGATTCCATAGGCCCGGCAAACGCTCTCGGGCAGCGCCGCGCTTCCGGCGGAAGGGCTGAACAAGCCGTCAATCGCCGTCTCCCGCGGGGCACACACCGACACCTGGCCACCAAATACGTATCCACAATTGGGCAAGCCGACTGCCGCTCCGTGTCCAGAATAAAACAGATGAGGAATGTAGAATTTCGTTTGCGGGTTGTACTGGACGATGGCATCCCGCGGCAATTGGGCATCCAGTTGGTCGTAGATGGAACGCAAGGCAAATGTCCGCTTGCCAGACAGGGCGTCGGCCTCCACCCATTCCACCGGATAGAATCGCAGCGTGATCACTTGATACACGGTCCCCAGCGCGCCCACGATCAATAGCACGCGAGCTACCCGCCAGCAAGTCGGAGTCAGACTACTCGGACAGGCACGCCCGCGATCCAGCAGCACCGCTCCCCACAACAACAGAACAAACTGGGCCGGCAGAAAGCAACGCCAACCAATATCATTGCTGGCCAGGGTATTGGAGCGAACAAAAGAACCGATCAGGAAACTGGTTGCGATTATGGTCCACGCCGCCGCTTCCTCGCGGCTCAGGCGAACCTTGGCCGCCAGATTGGTCCTTAGCCGCAGCCCGGCGACTAGCAAGAAGAACCCCAGTTCCAGAAAATAGTTCAACGGCAGCAGCAGCAGATTGGCAATCCAAAGGTGGTGTCTCCAGCCAAAATGTTTCCCGAGCATGCGCATGGCCAGGGGAAAATCGCGCACCGCGAAACCCACAAAACCGCTGTGGCCGCTTTCGCTGCCGCCCGGACCGAAATACATTCGCAAGCTGGGCAGCGACAGGATCAATGCCAGCACGCCGGCCAGCAAGAATAGCGGGAACTCGTCCCACCAGCCACGGCAAGCCGCCACCACCAACCACAGGGCGAGAAACACCGCAAAGGTAAGCGTCACCAGGGTGGAAAGGCCGCAGGCGCTGGCAAAGGCCAAGGCGGCAATCCCCACGCTAATCGCAGGTTGCGACCTGGAACGGATCGCGTGGCGCAAAACCAAAAAACCCAGCAGGCAGGCAATCATCGCCAACACATGGTGGGGAGTCCAGAGCAACACGTCCGCCCACGAGGTAATCTGTGTATTCCACCACTCCATATCCGCGTATACCGGCGCTCGGAAGTGGGAAATATAAAGAACGGGTAACAGATCGAGACCCGTAACCGTCAGCAGGGCAAAGCCCATCAATGTGGTGCGCCCTAATCCCTGGCGAACGCCGGCCAAATACCGCAAGCCGATGGGGATTAAGGACAGCAGCGCAATCTCCCCCCAAACGACACTACCCAGCATCGCCAAACGCGGCGAGATGCCGCTGAGTCGGGTCACCAGGCTGCACACCAACATCCAAAAATAGTGATAGCGCAACATCACCGCGGGCCGACCGGCGAAGAACGGGTTGGTGGGAGGAATGCCGCGCGCGGCAGCCGCGGTCATGGCGGAACGCACGCTGTGATCGTAGGCCGTAACACTGTTAAATAGCTGGCGCCCTAGTTGAAAGTCGGACACCGAAAGAATCGCCAACGCCGCCCAGCCCAGCACCACCGCAAGGCCGATCCAAACTTCCCGTGGCACACAGGAGAGCCTGCTTCCAGCCTGGTGGAAGCACCGGGCTTTAGCCCGGTGAGAGGATTGACCTAGTATTTCGGGCTTTAGCCCCGGTTCTCCGCTGCCGGGGCTAAAGCCCCTTTTTTCCGCGCCTGAATTCACCGGGCTAAAGCCCGGTGCTTCCACCTCTGAGCCCAGTGCTTCCGCTTCTGAGCACGGTGTTTCCGCCTCCGCCGAACGAACGGAAAGTCGCGCTGCTTCTGCCGACAATTGCCACTGATGAACGGCCACCCCGGCTAATACTATCCACACCGCGCCAAAGAACGACCACAGCGCTATCGGATAGCGGCCCAGCAAAAAAATCAGGATAGGAACCACCGCCACGCCCAGTGGCGTACTCAACAGTACCCGCATGGCCGGCCGCTCCTGGCGGAACCCGAACACATTCGTCAGCCAGCCCGCAACATATCCCGGCACAAACACGAATAGCGTCAGCAGCAATGCCCCTGCCGTGGAGCCGAACAGATCGATGACGGTGAAGTTGTGCAGCATCTCTCGAAGTCAGTTCAGTATAGCTGTCATGGACACCGGGGCACGACCGGAGAACTGCCCCAGGGGACCAGCATGGTGGGCAGGCCTGCGGCATCCGGCTCCAGCACCCAAACCTGGCGTCCGGCATACCGCTGAATCAGCTGGCAATCCTCTCCGGGGCTCATCATTCGGGCCAGAATCACCGGCTCGCCAGCGATATCGGGGCCGTTATATACCCATTCCTCATGAATCGGGTGATCGGCGGCGTATTTCACCAACACCAGATGCCGCCCGCCACGCCGTTCCAAGTCACAGATCATGCGAACCCGCTCCAGGTTCCAAACCAAGGGAAACTGGACACTATGGCGCAAGCCGCGCAGAGTATTGGAGACCATCAAGCCCAATCCCAGCAACAACAGGCCGGCCATAATGCCCCGCGTCCAGTTGAGCGCCAGTGCGCGTCGCGACCGCAAGGCCACCCGCAAATAACGAATGCCCAGCACGCTGAGACCAAAGAAACTGACCAGCAGCGGCGCCGGATAGGAACTCAAAGGCCACCACACCACCGAAAACAATCCCAGCACTACCAGCCAAAACGTGTATACCAGCAATCGCCGCGCGGCAGCTTGATACCTGGCGCCTATTCGCTCGTCCTTCGCATTCGATCTTCGAAATGCCGGCGCTACCGCGCCCAAGGTTCCCAACAGGGCTAAGAGCAGCAACGGAGAAAAGTGCTGTTTGTAATAAAAACGGAATTTCTGTTTCGTGAGTGTCCAAATACCGCTTCCCGTGTGGGAGAGCCGGCCCGGCTTTCCTTCCCACTCTTCATACATTCGAGCCATGCTGGCATGGTGGTAGGGTGGCCGGGGCAGAATTCCAGACCCCAGGAACGGCCGCACAAAATGATACTGCTGAAAGTTCGCCATATACGGCATTTGCAGCACATGTCCGGTGCCACGCAGGTTGTAGTACCCCATGGCGGCAAATAACATGGCCAGCAGCCCCATGGCCAAAGCAAAAGCACGAACCCGCCGCTGGCTCACCATCCAGGCCACAGTCGCGAGGCCAACCGGAATGGCGAAAAGCAGCCCTTCAAAGATCCGGCTATTGGCCAACAGCGCCACCCCCAGGATCAGCGGTAATACCTGCCACAGCTTTCCTGGGTGTGCGGGCTTCCAGCCCGCATTCCCCTGCGGGCGGGAAGCCCGCGCACCCAGGGGGCCTTCCGCACCCAGGCGGACACAGGCGCCCAGCGTCAAGGCCGCGCCCAGGGCGCATACCGATCCTCCCCAATAGGAGTCGCTGTAGGGCGTATAGACCCCAAACTTAAGCGCGCAGAACAGGCCGGCCAGCAGTGCATACCGTGGCCGGACAATAGGTTGCAGCGCCCAACAGATAGCGCCGCACATCAGTCCGGTACTGAGCCATACGCCCCACCAGGGATTGCCTCCGGCCACAATTCCCAGGGCATAAAACAGGCTGGGGGCCGGTTGATACATACTCTGGTAGGTCGGAAGCAGATTGATATGGAAGCTCTCAAAATGCTGCCAAAGCGCGGGAGTGGGATTGGTAAGCCGTCCGGCAGCCAGTGTCTGCGCGCCTAGCAGGTAACTGAATTCGTCCTGGATCGCCGGCACCGGGAAGGTCAACCACGGCAACAAGGCCAACCGCGGCAGCATAGCCACTCCGGCGCAAAGCAGAATGGCGGCCGTCCTTCGATTGGCTACCTGGTTGAACCAAGCGCGCGCTCGAGCCCCCCCGGGAATGCGAGGGAGCAGACATCCAATCACGAATCCACCCACGAGCAGGGCTAAATCAGGCATCACGCAGGTCCCCGCGGGGCGTCGTTGAATGAAAAGTACAAAGCATCATGGATGAGGGGAATTGTACACTCTGCGCATCCACTGGAATCCGGAAAGCGCTTCCGGTTACCATAGGTGCTTGCAACTTCAAAGGGAAGCAGTGCCTGATGCCGTCTGAAACCTTGGCCACTTCGGCCGTGCCCACGCCGGTCCGCCCGCGCAACAATTTTCCGCTGCGCGAGTCCGGCGCCATGGGCGCCGTGCTCTGTGGTTTCTTCCTGCGGCTGGCAGCCATCCTGGTACTGCATACCTACAAATTTCATAGTGCAGACCCGGGTTTTGCCTTCGGGTATGAGACCGGTCGCATTGGAGCAGCGCTCGCCTCCGGCCAGGGCTTTAGCAATCCCTTTCATGGTCTTACCGGCCCCACCGCCTGGGAGGCGCCCCTCTATCCGTTCCTGGTAGGTCTGGTTTTTAAACTGACCGGGCTTTATACCAGTCTCTCTGCCTTTCTGCTGCTGACCGTAAACAGCATATTTTCGGCGCTGACCGCCGCCCCCATCTACTGGATTGCCAAAGATCGGTTCGGCTCGTGCGTGGCCAAGTGGTCGGCCTGGACATGGGCATTACTGCCCTACACCATGTACTGGGCGACTCGTTGGGTCTGGGAGACCAGCCTGACCGCGTTCCTGCTGACCACCGCCTTCTGGCTGGCGCTGCGGTTGAACCGCGCTCAGGGACGGCAGGTGTGGAAGACCTGGGCCTGGTTCGGTTTTGTCTGGGGCCTGATTGCCCTGACCAATCCCGCATGTTTGTCGTTTCTTCCCTTCGCCGGAGGGTGGGCCTGCTACCGGTTAGCCCGCCATAAGGAACACTGGTTTTGCCCCGCGCTGCTTTCCGCCCTGATCTTTCTGGCGGCGATCACCCCGTGGGAATTGCGCAATTACCGCGTCTTCCATCATGTGATCCCCATTCGCGATAACGGCGGCGCGGAGTTACGCATGGGCAACGGGCCGGATGCGGCCGGCCTTTGGATGGTCTGGCTGCACCCCACGCAGAATCTCATGCAATACCGGCTCTACCGGGAGATGGGCGAATTTGCCTACACGCGAATGCGGGGGCGGGAAGCCCTGACCTTCATGCGCCGGAATCCCCGGCGCACCGCTCTGCTCTGGGGAACCAAGGCCTTTTACTACTGGGCCGGGTTGCCGCGGCTTACCAACCCTCCCGCGCTGGCTCCCTTTAAGAATTCGCTGTTCCTGGTTTCGTCAGTGCTCGCTTGGTGGGGCCTGGGACTGCTGCTCGTGCGGCGACAAAGTGCGTTTCTTTTTGCCGCGTTGCTGGTAGTCTATCCGCTTACTTATTACATCGCGTTCCCGCATGCCCGCTACCGGCATCCGATCGAACCCATCCTGCTGATCCTGGGGGTGTATTTGGTGTCACAGACTCGCGAATTGCGCGCACGCGCCACAGCCACCGCGGAGGAGATCTTTGTGCCAGAGCCCGAGCATCGCCTTACTACCTTGTCGATCGTGGTTCCCTGCTACAACGAAAAGAAAACCCTGCGCACGGTCATCGCAACGGTAATGGCCGCCCAGGCCTGCGGCCTGCAAAAAGAAATCGTGATCGTCGACGATTGTTCCGCAGACGGAACCCGCGACCTGCTCCCCCAACTCGAGGCCGAGTACCGGGATCATCCGCAAGGCGTCGTCCGCGTCTTCTACCACGATCGCAACCAGGGCAAGGGTGCCGCCGTGCGCACCGGATTTGCCAAAGTCGGTGGCGATCTGGTGCTGGTCCAGGATGCCGACCTGGAATACGATCCCGCCGACTATGAGGTTCTGCTGGCGCCTATCCTGAACGGACGAGCCGATGCCGTATTCGGCAATCGCTTCCACGGAGGCGCGCATCGGGTCTTATACTTCTGGCATTATCAGGCCAATCGCCTGTTGACCCTCCTCTGCAACGTGCTCTCCGATCTCAACCTCAGCGATATGGAAGTCGGGTACAAGGTCTTCCGCCGCGAGATCTTGCAGCAAATGACCCTGAAGGCCAACCGCTTCGGCTTCGAACCCGAGGTCACCATCAAGACCGCTAAACTAGGTTGCCGCCTGTACGAAGTTCCCATCTCCTACCATGGCCGCACCTACGACGAAGGCAAGAAAATCGGCTGGAAAGACGGCGTCGCCGCCTTGTGGCACATGGTCAAATACAAGTACTTCGATTAGGAGAAGTTGCGAGTTGCGAGTGAAGAATCGCGTCTGCTCGCAACTCACAACTCGCCACTCGCAACTTTGCGGGCCACCGCCACGTCTTCCGAGTAAGGCACCAGTCGCGGCCACTGTTTATCCGCCGCCAGCGACCAAACCTTCCGCTCCGGCATCTGTTGCAGCAGTAGGCGATTATGTTCAGCCCCCAGATCGCGGGCCCAGATCACTTTGGCGTGCACTAGATCCGCACCGTTGTATACCCATTCCATATAGGCATCGTGAATCGGGACATACTGCACAAAGACCAATTGCGGACCGGGTTGTCCTTCCAGCCATCGTTTCAGGGCATCACGCTTCAAACTCCACTCGTCCTTGTCGGTAAGCAAAGTCTGCCATTCCGGCGACACCCGGTCTTCTGTTCCACCCCGCATGCGGAAGCCCACTCGCGCCCCCAGGGCCAGCAGACAAACCACCGGAAATAAGCAGACCAGATTGCGCAAGCCCAACTGCAAAGTGGGAGCGCCGGAGCGGCCACTGGCTTGGCGGAGCTTCCGGCGGCGGGAAGCACGGTCTTGAACCACGGGAGCGGGAGCGGAACGCCAATGCCACATACGGCGCAGGCCCTCGATTTGCAGAAACCACAACAAACAAGCAACCGGCGCGGCATAGTGGGGGAACCACCATTTGCACACCCAACCTAAGAGAAGAACGGCCGCCGTGATGGAAATCGCTATCCGCGGCCAAAGCTCGTCAAAGGCGAACCACAGCAGCACGACCTGAGCCACCATCAGGGCAACACCCGCCCGGCCCGCCCACATGTTGTTGTAATCCGCGCCGGCGGGAAGCAGCAGGAAACCAGCCAGCACGGCAATCTGCGCATAACAAACCCAGCCACGGCGTAACAGGACGGCGACGATCAGGGGCAGGCTGAACAAAATACCGCAATAAAAACCCCACCAATCTTCCATGATCTGGACGACGCTACAGGCAAAGAATTCCCGCGTACTGGTATAAGCCAGGCGCTCATTTTGTTCGTAATAATTTCGCAAGACCGCACTGCTGTACGTGATCTTGGGGCGCTCACCCATAAAGATGAGCGGAGGAGTTTCCTGATATTGCCGTTCATGCACGACATAAGGGGGCTGGAAGGCCGATCCCGTAGTCGCACGGTTGTAAGCCATGGTGGCCCCCGCGCCCAGCAGAAGAACCGCTCCCGCGGGAATCACCAACTGGCGCCAAAAGGCCATCGTAGTCCACTGGCGCTGCTGCCAGACCCGCCATAAAAAGAACAGCGCGCTGGTTGCGACGGCCAGCGCGCCTTCCAACGGCCGGCTATTCGCCAGAATTACAATGCCAAGCGCCAGCCAAATGGCATTGGGCCAGGAGAGGCGCTCCCAAAGCCGTCGCAGAGCCCCAAAAAATAACGCTCCCCCAAGAGCCGCGGCCATTCCTCCCCAGAACGCCTGACTCCAGTAGCTATACACGCCCCACTGGATCATCACCAGCAGGCCCCCCACCAGTCCCCACACCGACCCTACCCACGCTTGCATCATCCAGCAGACCGCCGCGCAGGCCAGGGCTGAACTTAACCAGACCCCCACGGCAGGATGGCGCGTCAGCTTCTCGCCGATCGCAAGAAAAATACCTTGGACCGGAAAATACTTCGAGATATAGGTCGGCCGTACCAGAACGTGAAAGGTTTCGAAGAACTCCGGCAAAGGCGGCGCGGGGTTGGCCACGTGGCCTGAGGCAAAGGTATCGGACATCAGTAAATAGCTGAGTTCATCATGGGAACGCGGCACGGGTTCGTGCAGGACGCCGGCAACCAGCAGGCATCCCAGAAAAGTTGCGCCCCCAAGAGCGGCAACGACCACGCGCCGCTTGGCAGCCACCTGCCGCAGCCAGTCGAGCCGCTGAAACTTCCGGTCCAGCCATCGGGCCGCGGCAAAGGACACAAAAACCGCGACAGCCACAAAGCACATTTGCACGACGATCATTCCCAGCGCCCTCAGAAACCGCCACACCGGCCTGAGAACCCATACCGCAATGACTTCTCTTGGGTTCTCGGTCCGCCGAACGTAGATTGGATTGCTAAGCTCAATTATTAAACAACCGCCGCCCCTGTCGCACTAGTAATTGCGCTTCCGATCACGTGTATTCGTTATACTTTTGCCATGCCAACGTCCTGGACCAGTCTCTATGCGGAGCGGACTCGCAATATCACCAGTTCCACCATTCGCGAGTTGTTGAAGCTGGTCCAAAAGCCGGGAATCATCTCCTTTGCCGGCGGCTTGCCTGCGCCGGAAGTCTTCCCTGTGGCCCGAGTTCGCGAATGCTGTTTGCGAGTGCTCGATCAGGACGGACGGGCCGCCTTGCAATATTCGCCGACCGAAGGGTATCAACCCCTGCGCGAGTTCCTGGCAGCGGGGATGGAGCGCCAAGGAGTCCCGGCCGGGGCCGATAACGTCCTGATCACCTCCGGCTCTCAGCAAGCTTTGGATCTGTTGGCCAAACTGCTGATCAACCCCGGCGATCGCATCGTGGTCGAGGCTCCCACTTATCTGGGCGCCTTGCAGGCCTTCAACGTATTCGGCGCCGCCTATGTGGGCTTGCCGGTGGATGAGGACGGCCTGCGTATGGAGGCGGTGGAAGACGTCTTGCGCTCCGCTCCCAAATTCATGTATATCCTGCCGAACTTTCAGAATCCGGCCGGAGTCACGCTGTCGCGCAGCCGGCGCGAAAAACTGGTACATCTGGCGGAAAAATATGGCGTGCCCATCGTGGAAGACGACCCCTATGGCCAGCTCCGCTATGAGGGCCAAGGCCTGCCCTCTTTGATCGCGCTCGACCATGCGCAACCTCAGGGCTCCGCCAATGTGATTTATCTCAGCACATTCTCCAAGACTCTGGCTCCGGGTTTGCGCTTGGGCTGGATCGTCGCCCCGCGGGACATCATCGCCAAACTGGTCCAAATCAAGCAGGGTGCCGATTTGCATACCAGTTCGTTCGATCAACGGGTGGCCTACGAAGTCGCTCGCGAAGGGTTTCTCGACACCCATGTCCAGAGCATCCGCGACGTGTATCGCCAGCGGCGCGACGCCATGCTTAACGCCTTGCGGGAGATGCTTCCGCCGGAAGTGGTGTGGACCCATCCGCAAGGTGGGCTCTTCCTGTGGGCCACCTTGCCCCGGCCATTCGATAGCCGGAAGCTCTTGGAAGTCGCGCTGGCCGAAGGGGTCGCCTTCGTTCCCGGCGATTGCTTTTACGCGGACGGCGGCGGGGATCTCGGACGCCGCCAAATGCGTCTGAATTTTTCCTACGTGGACCCGGAGCGCATTCACGAAGGCGTTCGCCGGTTGGCGGCAGCCCTGCAGTCCGCTCCGGGGGACTAGTTTTGATCCAACGCCGACGCTATGGCTTCCGAATAGGGCAACAACCGCGGCATCGGGCGATCCGCGGCCAGAGACCAGACCGTTCGATCGGGCATCTGTTGCAGCAGCAGGCGATTATGTTCGGGACCTAGATCCCGGGCCCAAACCACCTTGGAATGCAGCAGATCCGCATTGTTGTAAACCCATTCACTAAAAACGTTATGCTCCGGGGCGTACTGCACAAAGACCAATTGCGGACCGGGTTGCCCTTCCAACCACTGTTTCAGGACGGCGCGCTCCTGGCTCCAGTCATTTTTTTCCGTAAGCAGGGTCTGCCAGTCCGACGGAAGCTGCTCGCTGAGCGCGCGATTTCCGTGTGCGGCAACTCGCATCCCCAACGAAAGCAGGCAGACAATCGGAAACAAGCAGACCAGGTTGCGCAACGCCAGCCCGAAGGTGCCGATGGGAGCCGCACCAGCGGGGCGGTGGCCCTTGCGGTGGTGCAAGGGTTTGCCTCTGGCGACGGAGCCGGAACGCCAGTGCCACATTCGGCGCAGGCCCTCGATCTGCAGCAGCAACACCAAACAGGCGACCGGCGCGAAGTAGTGCGGAAACCACCATTTGCACACCAGGCCAAAGACCATCGTAGCCGTCGCGATGGAGATGGCCAGCCGCGGCCAAAAACTGTCAAACACCAGCCACAGCAGCACCACCTGCGCTACCGCCAACCCATCGGCCACACTGCCCACCGCCATCATATTCTCGATGTTGGGATCGGCGGGGAGCAGTATCCACGCCGCCAGTAATGCGATTTGCAGAAAAGCAATCCAGCCGCGGCGCAGCAGCACGGGGAGGACAAAGGGAAGGCTGAACAAGATACCGCAATAGAAGCCCCACCAACGTCCCAGTCTCTGGGCCATGGCCCAGGGAAAGAAATGACGTTGGCCGCGGTAAATGGCGAGTTCATAATCCTCGTAATACCGCTGTAAGACCGGACTGCTGTAGGGAACCGGCGGCCGCTCGGGCAGGAAGAGGAACGGAGGACTTCCTTGATATTGCCGCTCATGCACGACATACGGCGGCGTGAAGGCCGATCCCGTGGTAGCGCGATTGTAAGCCGAAGTTGCCGCCACTCCCAGCAACAGAATCGCTCCGGCGGGAATAACCAGTTCGCGCCAGAACTCCCAGGTAGCCCACTGCCGCTGCCGCCAGACCCGATTCGCCAGGACGGCGCCGGCGATCGCCACGGCGATGAGACCTTCGAGAGGACGGCTGTTTCCCAGAACGACAATGCCGGTTCCCAGCCAGATTGCGCTGGGCCATGAGTGCCGGTCCCAAAGCCGACGGAGGGCCCCGAAAAACAACGCTCCTCCGAGAGCGGCGACCATGCCTCCCCAGTAGGTCTGACTCCAGTAGCTATCCACGCCCCACTGGAGCAGCAGCAGCAGAGCTCCCAGCATTCCCCAGACGGGTCCCACCCAGGCCTGTAACATCCAGCAGGTAGCCACGCACGCCAGCGCGGAGCCCAACCAGATCCCTACCGCCGGATGACGCGTCAGCCTTTCGCCCAGGGCAAGGAAAACCCCCTGCGCCGGGAAATATTTCGAAACGTAGGCAGGCCGGACAATGACGTGAAAAGTCTCGAAAAATTCCGGCGAAGAGGGCGTCGGATTCGCGACATGGCCGGTCGCGAAAGTATTGGACATCAATAAATAGCTGAATTCGTCGTCAATTTTCGGCACGGGTTCATGCAGAATACCCGCCAGCGCCAGACCTCCCAGGAAAGCGGCGCATCCCAGGGCGGCCGCCACAAGACGCCGCTTGTCCGCCACGTGGCGAACCCAGTTGATCCGGTTGAAGTTTCCTTCGAGCCATCGAGTCCCGGCGAAGGACACAAGAATTGCGATCATCAAAAAACAAAGTTGGAGGGTTTCGAACATTGGTTCCCCTAAGCCGTAAACTCATTACTTCCGCTCTGGGGCCCGTACTACAACGACTCTTTTGGATCTTTACTCCGTCAAACCAGTTTCAAGTTTCAGGTCTCGAGTTCCCAGACCATGTTGGTGGCATGCGCTACTTGAAACTTGAAACTCGAAACTTCAAACTTGAAACTTTGGATACCCACTCACCACGCTCACGGCTTACGTCCGATCACCAATAACGCGCCGAGGCGTTTGAATTCCCGCAATTCCTCGGCATTGCGAAACCACTTCCCGGTGTATTCGGTGGGAGTGGGAGTCAGATCGGGAATCCGTAACGCCTCGACCGCTTCAAACCCGTGAGCCTGTAACATCTGGACATACTCCGCTTCGGAACGCGCATGGACGGAGACCTGCAATTGCTCCACCCAGCGCAAGGAATAAGGATTTTCCCGGTACAGATTCATCAAGAGGAACAGTCGTCCCCCTGGGGCCAGGACGCGAAATAGTTCGCGCAGCACGAGTTCCTGGTCCGGATAGTAATAAAACGATTCAATCGATAAGACTTTATCGAAATAGTTTTCTTCCCAGGGAATTTCCTGCGCCGAGCCCCACACGAAGAGCAGATTATCGAGATCCCGCGCTTGTTCCCGGGCACGGTGCACCATTTCGTCGGAAATATCGAGCCCAACGACCTGGCCGGCCAAACGGGCCAAGCGGCGAGAAGCCCAGCCCGTGCCGCAACCCAGGTCGAGTAACCGCTCCCCGGGTTTGATCCCCATAAGCTGGATCGTCTGTTCGGCGATCGAGAGATGATGGCTCTCCATCTCCTCGCCTCGCCCCGCTCGCGCCCATGCATTAAACTCGCCTTGCAATTGATCGTCGGAAGACATAAATTGATGCCCTTGCGGCGCGGCTAAAGCGCCCTCTCACACACGGCCAATGCCGGAAGTTCTGTCTGAAATCTTGGCCCCATAGGCGGCAACCGCGACGCCGCAGGCGCACAGGAGCCCGCCAACCAGAAAGCCGAGTTCCCAGGGCGGCTGGAAAGCAATTCTTACTTGGGAACTTCCGGGCGGAACACTCACCAGAATCCGGTCCCAATTATCCGCCCGCGAGGGTACAAGGACGCCGCCGGCGCGCGCTTTAATCTCGTTGCGCCATATCATATTCAGCACCACCGGACTGCCGCGAGGCGCCTCGGAAACGTCAATCGTGGCGCCGGCGGCGTCGAACTTTACCGGTAGCGCCCGCTCGGGCGCGGCGGTCGCGAAGGCCATAGGCCGCGCCGGTAGCTCATTCAGGAATACTGTCCCGCTCTCGTATACCAGAGCACTTCCCGGCCAGGCAATCCTCGCCCGCGCAAATTCCTCGCCGGGCGGATCGTACTGCAGAATGTAGTTGACCCCATGCTCAAACAGCATCTGGCGCCAGTTCTCCCGAAACCCTCGGAACATGCGCTGGACCGCGGGAGACTTATACACCAAGCCATCGTATCCGCTCAGGCTGAACGTCCCCTGCAAGGTGGCCCACTGGTTCATGAACGAATCAATGGTGTGCGGATCGCGAGTGGCCGCGGGCATCTCGCTGAACGCCCCGACGTACCCTCCCCCCAGAGGCAGCACCGGCAAAACCCGAGGATAAGAACGATCGCCATTCGGCTTCAAGCGAGCGAGAATTCCCGGGTCGGGACTGGGAAACGGTTTGAAGTTGTAGTTATAAAATGCCGCGGTACAGAGCGTGCAGTGATAGGCCAACAACACCCACACCACGCCCACCGCCGCCAGTTCGAAGCGAGCCAGTCGCGGCCGGCTTCGCAAGAGACGCTCCAAAACCACCGCGCCGCCGAGGCTCGCAAACATCACGAGGTAACCAAGAAACTTAAAGGGATGCCGGAATCGATCCAAGCCCGGGAGATAGGACAAGACCGTCCACAGCACTCCACGGTTGCCCAAAGCCAGCACTAGCGCCAGCAGCGCGCACAAAAACCAGGCGTTGGCGCCAACCACCGCCTTGCGCCAGCGAAATACCAGCAGAGCCAGCAGCAGCACCACGGCCAGCACCATGAACAGGGTTCCGGAATAGTACATTTCCCCAATGGGATAACCCTTTCCCCAATCCAGCGGGTGCGGCGATGCGCTCAGCGAATCGGGAATAAACAAGCCCTTCAGCCCCCCCCAGATTCCACCCGCTTCCGCTTGCCGCAGGCCGCGGTAGGTCGCCAGCGCCTGCGGCACCAGCAAGGGCGCGGCGATTCCGATGCCCAACAGATGGGCCGCCAGAATGGCCGGAATATTCCGGCGGGAACACCCACCACTCAGCACAAACAGCAATATGACGAAATCCACCAGCAGCAGGCTGTAGGTCCACATTTGCACGTGACCGGAGTGGAAGAATACACCCACCGTCACGCCATAGGCCAGAATCCAGCGCCAGCCCACCTGCCGGCGCAACAATTCCTGGGCGCCGACGATCATTAACGCGGTCCAAAAAAATACGGGGCTGAACTGGAACCACGAACGGGAAAAAATCAGGGCGTATCCGGAGAGTATGCAGCAACCGGCCGCCAAGGCGGCGATCGCGGGACGGCAACGCTCGCGCCGCACGGCCCAATACAGAATCAGATACCCCGCCAGCAAATGCGCAAACGAAAATACATCGATTAACGCATTCTCATCGCGCAACACCACTTTGGCGAACCAATACGAAAGATAGGTAAAGGGATAGGTAAGGGCGTACCAGCCGACCGAGGTCAGCGGAGATCCCGCGTATTGATAGGGATTCCAAGTGGGAAAAACACCGTGAAAAAGACTGTGGCAGCCCCACAGGATGGAGGGCAAGTTCTGCGCCAGATTGTCGTTTTGCGTGAAGTAGTAAGGGTAAGCCCGTTCCAGCAGCAGCAACGCAGTCAGCACGGCGGCCAAGCCTGCCGCCGGCCAGAGCCACCGCTGCCCTTGGGAGATGGCCGGTTCCCCGTCCGCCGCCGGATTCATCGCTTGATCGAGCCAGATATGCGGCGTGGGCCGCCGGCATATCACCGCCACCAACCAAAAAAGCAAAGGCAGCCAGAACCAGGACAACACCGCTTCGGGAAGCGCCGCCCAGTCGAAGGGCGGGTCGGCCGCCAGTTGCATCCCGAACCCGCCGCCCAGGGCCAGAACGCAACCAATCAGCAACACATGCCAGTAGGGACGCGGCTCCGATCCAAAGACCTCGCGCGGGACACTCTCGACTGTCTTAGGGCCCTTGGTGCGAGCACGGATGGCCTTGGGAACCATGCCAAATTTCTCCTGGGGCTGGACCACTCCAGCCAGCGGGCCGGAGAATCCCGGCGGCCCAAAGGATGAGACAGAATGACAAAGTCATCCGCGTGCCGCGCGAGTACTGCCACACCTGCCCTGGGGTCTTTGCCGCGAAAAGTAAAGTTGTAATTAGACACACAGAGTTACCATAGTTTTCTCGTGCGCGCAACGACTATGAAGGGTTAGTGAACACTTCCCTAGCTCGACGCCGAATAATTAAAGACGCCGGCTTCCAGATCCTCTTCCGAGACCACTTGCAATTCCACCCAGCCTTCCAGGGGCAAGGCATCCAGGGGAAGCCGGTTGTGCCAAAGCCCCACACGCAACCGCAAGCTCGATTGCGGCTCGCAGTGGAGGGCGGCGAGCGGCACTTGAAAGCCGAAATTGCGTCGCAGGGAAACCACAAACCCCGCCGGCGGATCGGCGGCGAAATCGGCGACGACCATATTTTTGTCGGTCTCGTGCAACTGCCAACTGACAACCGCGCCATGTTCGATCGTCACTTCCAAAGTCAGGGACGTGGGTTTGATCGCTTTGGGGGGCAGACATTCGAAATTCACCCGCAGTTCGAAATCGTGCTCCGGAAGGTTGGCAAAGTCGAGCCGGCCATACAAATTGGTTTCATCGATGCCGGCGCGCACCGAATCCAGCAAGAACTGTTTCCCGTGCATCGCCCCGGCACGCCGGTCGGAGCTGTACATGGCCGCGCCGATCCAATCGAAGTAGCGCTCATATTCGGCATCCACCCGGGGATGGATATAGGCCGCCTGCGGCGTATAGCTGGGACGCACCTCGACGGCGGCGATCGGTTGCGCCAGATAATCCGGCGGCCGGGCGCCCAGAGCCAGATAGACATTCGAGAGATGCTTGCGATAAAGCTCGTCAAAGTCCCGGTCGTTGGCGCTATGGTGTTCGGGGCCGTACCACCAGTTCCAATCGCTGCCTTCGGCGATCTGCAGTTCCTCAAAGGCCAGGGCGCGCTGCTCTTCGCTGGCGGTCATTCCATAATTGGCGTAATAATCGCGCGCGGCGGAAAGATAATCCCAGGAGCGGTTGTCTTCGGGCGCCCCAATCCAAACGTTGAAATTGGCATGAATCCAGGAACCCGGGGTTAACTTGGCCAAGCGTACGAATCGCCGCCGATCTCCCGGAGGGTCGGGTTCGACCGGCGCCGCCGGCTCCAGAGCTTTGCCTCCCGCTTTCTTGGGCGCCTTCTTCTTTCCCGCCCGCACCGACTCGCCTCGGCTGGATTCCTCCTCGCGAATGGCCTCGGAGGCGGTGAGGGCTTCCAACTGGGGATCGCGAGCGATGCCATCGTAGAACCGCCGCAGGAATTCCCGCCCGCTCTCCGGGTAGTACTCCCAGGCGTTTTCGCCGTCCAGAATCACCGGCACAATGGCGTCGCGGCCCTGCGCCAGTATCGGCCGGGCACAATCCTTGATGCGCGCCAGAAAATTGTCCGCTGCCGCTTTCGGCGGCATACCCGAAAACACGAAGCCAATCAGGTCCGATAAGGCGTGGTCGCGGAAGAACAGGTACACCGGAGGAGCGCCACTTTCGTAGCGGTAAATCCGGTACAAGCGCTCGGCGCTATCGGAGTGCAAAACCCCGTTGCCGTCCCGGGTGAATACATAATCCAGCGACCGGGAGAGGACCCCTTCGTCGCTGGCCATCCACTCCAAGCCGGCTTCCCCGGCAATCCGCAAGACCTGCTCGGAGATGCTGCCTTCCGAGGGCCAGGCGCCGCGCGGACGCAGGCCGAACACCCGTTCGTGCAACGCCAGGCCACGGTCCAATTGCGTGCGCGCGTCTTCCGGATGTTGAAAACGATTCTGCGGCAGCTTAAGCCCCGGCGTCGAGATTCCGCCCATGTCCGTATCGCACAGCAGGGGCAAAATCGGATGATAATAAGGAGAGGTGGAAATCTCGATGGTACCGCGGCGCGCCGCTTCCGCATAAGCCGGCAGCACCCGGGCGATCAATTCCCGCTCCAGTCCCAGCACGAACCGCTGGTCTTCCAGGCTGTAGTCTCTGCCCTTGCGCACCAATTCGGCGATGGCCGGTTCTTTCAGGAAGAACTCGTCGAACCAGGCCAACTGCGAAAGCACTTGCAAGTCGGTAAGATCCTGGAGATCAAAGCGGGGCACCGCCCGCTCCGGATTCTCCCCCGCCCCGCGAAAGCGCAGATGCAGCTCTTCGTAGCGCGGGTAGCGCGCAATCATATGAATCGGATTGGCCTGGAACAGGTACGCCAAGGCGAAGCGGCGCTCTTCCGGGGACAACTCGCGCGCCGGTTTCGCGGCCACATCGAAAAACGGGTCCTGCGCCTTGCCGCTGACGTAATCCTCGATCTGCGTCACCAGCGAAGGCACCAAATTGAATGTCTGGTGGACGTCGGGAAACTCGTCCAGCAGTTTGACCATGCCGTAATAGTCCTTCAATGCGTGCAAACGCACCCACGGCAGGCGATAACTTCCGGTCACCAGATCCTTATAAAAGGGCTGATGCATGTGCCACAGCAAAACGATCCGTATCTTGGCCATAACCTATGAATTTTTTAACACTTTCACGGTCGCTAAGACCAGTGGCGAATTTGGTTGGGGGACTTCCTTTAATTAATCGGCGCTCGAATGACTTAGGACTTCCGTAACCATGGGCAATCCCGCAAACCGCCCCGGTCCGGCCGGGAAGGCAGCCCAGCAGCCTTCGGCCTTCGGTCGTCGGCCGTCGGGCCAGAACACCCCCACCCCGAAAACGGACCTGCCAAAACCATGTGGCTTGTTTGGCCGACGGCGCTAGGGCTTCCTAGCGCTGCCAGCGGCAGCCTTCGGCCTGCGGCTGTCGGTCGTCGGCCAGCCCCCCCACCCCGAAAACGAACCTTTCCAAAACCGTGTGGCCTGTGTGGCCGACGGCCGAGCGCCAAAGGCCGAGGGCCGTGTTTATCGCGTTGCCACTACCATAAACCTTAGACATCGTCGAGATTAGGGGTTAGTTACCCAGTTACCTTAGTGCTCCCGATATGGGAATTTATTAATGGCCTAAGACAAATGTATACGAATCTAGTGTTGCATTTAGTTGACAGAGTTCCTGAATGGCATAAAATTCTCGTAACCCAGAAGGTTCGGCCAATCTGGAGCTAGACAGCGGTACCCGGGTGCCAGGCATGATCCCAGCTGTGCAAAATGCCTCTCGCCTGTGGTTGTGCCTATCCGCGCGCGTGCAGATTGTGTGCCGAATCATCTGGAATTCCCGTTTGGGGTTTTGAGATGAAGATTTCGTGCCGCTCCCAGCGTGCTCTATCGTTTGTTTATCGTTCTCTGGCATTAATGCTGTTGGTCGGGTTATCGGCGGCCATGGTGTTTGCTCAGGCGCCTGCCTCCCGAGTCATTCCTTACATGACCAGCATTTTCGCTGGGGTGCCCGGTTCCAATAGTGGCGCCAATCCCATGACACCCGGGAACCCATGCCCACACAACTTGGCGAACGGGACGGTATTGACCGTGCAGGACATGTACGGGGACGGCTGTCTCGCCACCGATGCACTCTTGTATGCCTCCCAGACAGGTTGGAGTCAAATCGTATTTGACAGCGCCGGCAATGCTTATTTCAATGACTACAATGCCGCCAGCTACTCCCTTATTCGAAAAGTGGACGCCGTTACCGGCGTCGTGACCCTGTTCGCGGGCGGCCTGGGCGGGGCTGTGGCTACCCCGGGCCCCTGTGGAACTTACACTGATGGCAAAGGGCATACCGGCCCGGATCCGGCCGTGCTTGGGCTGGCTCCGTCCACTCCCCTGGCTTACGCGAACCCTACTGAAGGCGATGGATGCCCCGCGGTGGATCCCAATTACGCCACGAACGGCCTGATGTACAGCTACTTTAAAGGTATCCGCGACCTCGCCATCGACGCCAACTACCTTTACGTCGCGGATTCCAGCAATAGTAAGGTACGCAAGATCAGCCTCTCCAACAGTCCCATCGACGCTTACCACTATTACGCTCACGAAGTGGAACCGGTCGGCGGCGCCACCACCACCTTCTCCGTTGACGGTTCGTTAAATACGGCTTCGATTCATAACCCGTACGCCATCGCGGTGGACTCGGTGGGGAATGTCTTCGTCGGCGACCAGTCCGGCAACGCGGTTCGCCGGCTCTCTCCCACTACCTACGCGGCGAATCCTGGCGGCACCGCCAGCGCAACTTGTACGGCGAATACCTGCTGGACGGTAGGATCCGCGCTTACGGTCTTAGGTTGCGCCACCGGCACCGGCACCACCTGCGCGGCCCAAGGCAACGGCAACGTTTGCCCGACGGGCAGTCCGGCCGGAGCTTCGAGAAACCTTCAGACCTACACGGTGAGCGGTTTAGCGTTCGATTCGCTCGGCAACCTGTATGTAGCGTCTACTCACTGTTATTCGGTGTATAAGATTGCCGCCAATGTCTCCGGGATTGTCGACGGCACCACCGCGCTGACCACCCTGATGGGCGATGGCGCAACCGGCGCCTACGCCGGCGGCACCTGGATGCCGGGCTATTCGGGCGGAGCCCAAAGCAGCACGCGCGAAGTCATCTCCGCCGGTGGCAGCAATCTGTATGTCATCAACGGCCAAAGCGTCTGGTTCTACGACGCCGCAAATACCGCGAATAGCACCCCGGGCGGCTGGCTGCATTTGATATGGAACAGCAGCTCCGCGGTGGGAACCGGTTGCGCCTCGGCCGGGACGGTGGCAAATGGGATTACCTATTACAACTGCCCCACTTCGGTATCGGAGTTCCAAAAAGGAAAAGGAAACTTAGATGCCTACGGCAACCTGTATATCGTGGATAACACCAACAATGTGATCCTCAAGGCCGCTACCGGTTTGGACTTTGAGGGTACCGCGCCGGCAGTTCAGGCCCCCGCCGCCGTCCCGATCACGCAACAGGCGCTGATCCACGGCGGCGATGTTGCCTCCGGGACCAACGTCACGGCTGGCGTAACCGACATTAGCCAAACCAACGTGACTGTATCCTTGGCCAATCCTTTCTGGACGCCCACGGTAACTGTGGCGGATGAAGTCTATACCGCGCCAACTTCGGCTTGCAGCCAGTACAACAACACCACCAACCCGACCGACGACGCGATCGACTGCGTAATCTCGCTGACCTACACCCCCTCGGGGACAGGAGGGCCGCAAACCGGTTCCCTGGTAGTAACCGGCACCGGCAGCCCGGAGAGTTTCACGCTGAATGGCTATGTACTGGCCACCACGACGCCAGTCGCGCCGGTCGTGACCTGCGTCGATAAGGGATACGACGGCACCAACGCTGCCAACGGCTGCGTGTGCACGACGAACCCGACCGAAACCAATCTGACCTGCGGCTCTACCACGATCAACTCTACAGTGACAGGGTGCACCTATTCCCAGGTCAACGAAGGCACCAGCCTTACGGTGACGTGCAGTAACCTTGTCCTGGGCGGTTCAGCGGCCAGCAACTACCTCCTGACCCCCACGACCGCTACCACAACCAATGCCATCAACGCGGTTTCCCCGATCCTAACCGTGAGCTGCGTCGGCGGCGTCTACAACAACACGCCGTACTCCTGCACCGGTTCGGCAACAGCCGCCAATGGGGTAACCCCGGTGGCCGGCACCTTCGCCTTTGCCCCGGGCTCCGAGACCAATGTGGGCAGCTACCCGGAAACAGGCACTTTCACCAGCGGCAATTCCAATTACGCCAGTGGCGGAACGGCTACCGGCACGCTGATCATTACCCAGGCCACCCCGGTACTGACCGCGACTTGCACCGGCGGCGTCTTCAACAACTCCCCGTACTCCTGCACCACCTCGGCAACGGGCATCGGCGGAGTCACCGTAGCCGGCACCTTCAACTGCGCGCCCGGCAGCGAAACCAATACCGGCAGCTATCCGGAAACCTGCACGTTCACCAGCAGCGATCCCAATAACAACTACGTGAGCGGCGGAACGGCCACGGGCACGCTGATCGTGACCCAGGCCACTCCGGTGTTAACCGCGACCTGCACCGGCGGCGTCTTCAACAATGCCCCGTACGCCTGCACCACCTCGGCGACGGGCATCGGTGGAGTCACCGCAGCCGGCACCTTCAACTGCGCACCCGGCAGCGAAACCAATGCCGGCAGCTATCCGGAAACCTGCACCTTTACCAGCACCGATCCCAACTACGTGACGGGCGGAACAGCTACTGGCACGCTGATCATCACCAAGTTCACACCGGTTTTGACGGCGACTTGTACGGGCGGCGTCTACAACAACACTCCATATTCCTGCACCGGTTCGGCAACGGGCGTGGGCGGAGTAACCGTAGGCGGTTCGTTCGTCTTTAGCCCGGTGAGCGAAACCAACGCGGGCAGCTATCCGGAAACCGGTACCTTTACCAGCACCGATCCGAACTACGCGACCGGCGGAACGGCCTCCGGCACGCTGATCATTACCCAGGCCACCCCGTTTTTGAGTGCGACCTGTCCCAATGTTGCTTACGACGGCAACCCGCACTCCTGCAGCGGAACGGCCACTGGCATCGGGTCCGTTCCGGTCGCCGGTTCGTTCAACTTCGTTCCGGGCGCCGAAGTCGCTATAAACAGCTATCCGGAAACCGGCACTTTCACCAGTAGCGATCCCAACTATGCGAGCGGCGGAACGGCCACTGGCACGCTGAGCATTTATTCAACGGTGATAGGTACGACCCAATCGTTCACGAGCCTGACCTTCTCCCTCACCTCTCCGGTCTTCGGCCAGTCCGTGATTGCGACGGCGACCGTAAGCGGCCAAGGCGCCACCCCTTCCGGTTCGGTCACCTTTACCGTGGACTCCGACCCGACCCAAACCCAGACGGTATCACTGGTCAATGGTGTTGCAAACTTGACGTTGAACAGCTTGAGCGCCATCACGCATAACATCGTGGCTACCTACAACGGGGACACCACTTACGCAACGTCGAACGACCCCGAGCAGGAAATCGTAGCGCAGGCCACCCCGACGATCTACCCGAACTGCTATCCCGCTCTATACGATGGCAATGCCCATGGCTGCACACCGGTGGCTATCGGCATAGACGGGGTAACCCCGCTGGCCGGAACCTGGACCATCACCTACAACGGTTCGTCGTCGGTACCATCCGCCTACACGACCTATCAGGTATCGCTGATCTTTACCCCCAGCGATTCCAATTACGCCGACAACTCCAGCAGCCCGGCTTCGTCCCAGTTGCTTATCCTGAACCCGACTTCGGAGATGGCGATCGATCCTGGTACCGCCAGCATCCCGTCGTGGCCGGCAAATCCGAGCGCGGTCAATCCGCAAGGCTTGGCGGCCGACAACAGCGGCAACCTCTACATTGCCGATACGGCCAACAATGCGATCTCTGAGATCAGCATTGACATGTACGGCGGCGGCACGCTGAGCAACAGCACCCTGATGCCCTTGGTATCCAGCGGCTTGAGTGCTCCGCAAGCGCTCACCGTGGATCCTTTCGGGGATATCTACGTTGCCGACACCGGCAGCGGCACCATTCAAATGGTGAGTGGCAGCAGTCTGATTCAGATTACCGACGGCCTGACGAATCCCCGCGGCATCACCTCGGATGCCGACGGTAACATCTATGTCTCCGATACCGGCACGAACACGGTGAAGTTGGTGGACACGAACACCGGCAACTGGATCGTGGTCGCCGGCGGAGGCACTCTGTGCAGCGGCAAGACCGATGCGGTTGGCGATGGTTGCCCGGCCACCCAGGCCACCCTGAATGGCCCCGTAGGACTGGCGAC
>Ga0181520_10000318_pt1 | contig 106975 bp, 120 predicted proteins | sample PEATcosm2014_Bin_29_FD_132451 | JGI IMG/M metagenome (GOLD analysis project Ga0181520, IMG submission 132451) | Peatland microbial communities from MTU Mesocosm Facility, Houghton, MI, USA - PEATcosm2014_Bin02_30_metaG | ecosystem: Environmental > Terrestrial > Soil > Wetlands > Peat | place...
CGACGGCTGGAACGTGAACGCGAACGACGTTACGAACCCGAACACGTGGAACGATGGCAATCAGGTGTTCTCCCGAAACTCTTGTATTCTCCCGTCATCCGACGGGAGTTTTTGCTTCAAGGCCTTTCCTCCATCCGCCGAGCATCTTTCCGATGTCGTTCAACTTTTCAGAGAGCTCAAGGTATCGTTTGTTATCAAGGGCTTTCATGTCCCACATGGTGTGAAGAAAGAATTTTGTAAGATCAAGCCGCGCTGCCGCTTTTTGGAGATAGGGTATTTTCTGCTGCGGGCCGAGGTAGCTTGCGATGAAAATTAATTCTATAGTTTCGAGAAGTGTGCCGTCGATTTTAGCACCTAGCGTGTAACGTACATCACGTGAAGTGTGTGGCAGGAACTCATGCCAGGTTTTGTACGCCGTTACCAAGTGTTGGATAATGGGAAGTGCAAGGTGTCGGGGGGGGGTTAAATGTTCATTCATATGTTTGAAGAAATCATCAGTGCGGAAAATTTGTTGGCCGCGTGGGAAGAGTTTATTGCCGGCAAACGCGCCAAGCGCGATGTGCAGGAGTTCCAACTGCGCCTTATGGATAATATTCTAGCGCTTCGTAACGATTTGCGGAATGGCACGTATCGCCATGGCGGCTATCAGGCGTTCAATATCTCCGATCCGAAGCCGCGGAATATCCACAAAGCGACCGTGCGTGACCGGCTGCTGCATCATGCGATCTATCGCGTGCTCTATCCGTTCTTTGACCGCACGTTCATCGCGGATTCGTTCTCGTGCCGCGTCGGGAAGGGGACGCACGCGGCGATGGATCGGTTTCGGGCGTTCGCGTACATCGCGAGTAAAAACAATACCCACACGTGCTGGGTGTTAAAGTGCGATATTCGGAAATTTTTTGCGAACATTGACCATAAAGTGTTGATGGAGATTTTCGCGCGGCGGATTACCGATGAGCGATTGCTTTCTCTGCTGCGCGAGATCGTTGAAAGCTTTTCATCAACACGGCCGGGCGTCGGCTTGCCGCTTGGCAACCTTACTTCGCAGCTGTTTGTGAATGTGTACATGAACGAGTTCGATCAGTTTGTAAAACATGTGCTTAAAGCAAAACATTACATTCGCTACGCTGATGATTTTGTGATTCTTTCTTCCAACCGTGACTGGCTGGAAATTATCCTTCCTGAAATAAACTATTTTTTACAAAATCGCTTAAAGCTGCAACTCCATCCCGACAAACTTTTTATAGAAACGCTTGCATCGGGTGTGGATTTTCTTGGATGGGTGCATTTTCCCGATCATCGCGTGCTGCGAAGCGCCACGGGGCGACGGATGCGCCGGCGGATTGCGGAGCATCCGTCGCGTCCAACCATCGCCTCATATAAGGGAATATTGAGCCACGGCAACGCCTATAAACAAACATTAAATTTTCCTTAAAAAGTTTTTGACTTTATTTTTTCGCAGACTATGCTTGTTGGTATGATAAATAAAAATAACGATAACGAAGTGCCGGTAACGAGAGGTTTTCTCCGCGAAGCGCTTGATGACGTGGTGACAAAGATCAGCGCAAAGATAGACGAAAAAATAGATGCCGCGATCGGTGATCTGGCTATCATGGTTGAAAAGGGTTTCCAGGGGATGACAAAGCAGATAGATGAACGGTTTGCCCAAGTAGATGCAAGGTTTTCAAAAATGGACATCAGGCTCGAACGCGTGGAAAAAGATATTTCCGCGATTTCTTTGGAGCTAAAGGAAACCCGGAAGGAAATAGCGGTCAATGATCGCAGGGCTCGCGCCGATGGTGCCGCGCTCGATCTCCGTGTGAATAAGCTGGAAAAGCGGGTAAGACCATGATAGTTTTTGGAAAATAGTGTATCATTAGATACGTGATTGTTTTTCAGGGAGTTTCCAAACATTATACGGGTCACGGGGTCGCGCTTGAGGACGTCAATTTTCAAATTGATCCGGGAGAGTTTGTTTCTCTCGCCGGCCGTTCGGGTGCCGGAAAGTCCACTATTATAAAGCTGCTGATCGGGGAGGAAAAGCCGTCGAAAGGGCGTGTTTTTTTTGGGCAGTACGAAGTGAATAAACTGGAGGACAACGAGTTGCCCGCCTTCCGCCGCCACATCGGCGTCGTGTTCCAGGATTTTCGCCTGCTTCCCACAAAGACCGCGTATGAGAACGTGGCGTTCGCGCTCGAGGTTGCGGGTCGTCCACAGCGGGAGATCGCGGAACTCGTGCCGCAGGTGCTCGATATGGTGGGGCTGGGGGATAAGACGAAGAACTTTCCGCATGAGCTTTCCGGCGGCGAGCGACAGCGCGTCGCGATCGCCCGCGCGATGATCCATCGTCCGGAGGTCGTGATCGCCGACGAGCCGACGGGAAACCTGGATCCATTCCACACATTCGAGATAATCAAATTGCTCGAGAAGATCAATCAGCTCGGTACCACGGTGGTGCTCGCCACGCACGACAAGGAGGTCATCAACAATCTCGAGCGAAGGGTGATAACATTGGACAAGGGCCGCCTCATCCGCGACGAGCAAAAAGGAAAGTATATACTGGTTTGACGATATGCTATCCTGCTTTTTCTTACCACGCAGCGGACAGGTGGTAAAAAAAAGCAGGATAGCATATCGTCAAACCAATCAGCGTATAATAAAAGAAACACCAATGTTTACCATCATCTCACGTATATTTCATTTCGGGTTCAAGAATTTCTGGCGCAACGGCTGGCTTTCCACCGCAACGATCGCCATTATGACGCTCGCGTCGATCGGGTTCCTTGGGCTCATCATTTTCGGCGTCGTCACGCATGCCGCCGCGAGCGCCATTCAGGATAAGATCGATATCAGCGTCTATTTCAATACCAACACGTCGGAGGATGAGATCCTGAACATCCAGCAGTCGCTCGAGGGATTGTCGCAGGTGGCAAGCGTGGATTATATCTCGCAGGATCAGGCGTTGGCCACGTTCCAGCAGAATCACGCGAGCGACCCGACGGTCAGCCAGGCCATCAATGAGCTTGATACGAATCCGCTCGAGGCATCGCTCAACATCAAGGCGAAGGATCCGAGCCAGTACGGCGCCATCAACGATTACCTAAGCTCGCCCGATCTCGCTTCGTATATTGACAGCATCAGCTATACGCAGAATCAGGACGTCATCAACCGCCTGGCGGCGATCGTGCGCGACGTTTCGATCGGCGGATGGATTATGACGATCTTCCTCGCGCTCGTGGCGGGACTCGTCATGTTCAACACGATCCGCCTTGCCATCTATTCCAACCGCGAGGAGATCGGCGTGATGCGCGTCGTCGGTGCATCGAACAGCCTGGTGCGCGGCCCGTTCGTGGTGGAAGGGATGCTGTGGGGATTGATCGCCGCCGTCATCAGCATCCTCGTCTTCGCGCCCGCGCTCTACTTTACGTCGCCGTATCTGAACGAGTTCATCCCGGGCCTGAACATCTTCCAATACTTTTATACGCATGTCCTTTTGCTTTTTGTTTATGAGCTTCTGTTCGGCGTGGTCATCGGCGGTTTCTCCAGTTTTTGGGCGGTGCGCCGCTATTTGAAGAACTAGCTTTGAACGAGATCCCTTCACAAGACACTCCTCCGCCCTTGCCGCCGCCACACGATGCGGTCGCATCGTCGCGCAAGCGGAAAGCAAAACGGCGGCTGGTCATTATCGCCATCGTTGTGGTGATCGCCGGCGCGGCGATATGGTATTTCCAAAAATCGCTTTCGCTGCCATTGCGGAATCTTGCCGCATTCGAGAGCTCCGTCGGAACGTCAGTGAATGGCGGGCTTTCACAGAATTTTTCCGCGCCGTCGCCGTTGCAGCAGGTTACGAAGGCGGCGCCCAAAAAAGCGAACGCGCTCACGATCGCGGGGGTGATCGCGCAGACGAACGCGCAGCGCATGGAAAATGGTAACCTGCCGCCGCTTTCGGAGAACGCCACGCTCGATGACATCGCCATGCTCCGCATCGACGACATGTTTGCCGATCAATATTTTGCGCACGTCAACCCATCGACAGGAGGGAGCGCCATCACGGTCGCGTCCAGCGTGGGATATGCGCACCTCGCGCTTGGCGAGAACCTCGCACTCGGGTTGTACGCCGGCGACGCCGGCGTCGTCACGGCGTGGATGAATAGCCCCGGCCATCGCGCGAACATCCTGGATGCGCACTACACGCAGATCGGCGTCGCCGTGCGCGAAGGCATGTTCCAGGGCCAGGAGACGTGGATCGCGGTGCAGGTGTTCGGCCGGCCCGCATCCGACTGCCCCGCGCCGGACGCGAACTTAAAGACCACTATCGACCTTTCCGAAAACCAGATCGGCGCCATGGCTGCACAGCTGCAGTCCGACAAAGCGGCCATCGACGCGATGGCTCCGCAATCCGGGCCACAGTACAACGCGCAGGTGCAGGATTATAACAACCTTGCCGCACAATACAACAACCTCGCCGCGGAAACGAAGACCGCCATCGACACGTACGACGCGGAGGTGGATGCGTTCAATCAGTGCCTGGAGGAGTAGGTAATAGGGCTTGGCTGGTAAAATACCCGCGATTTTGTTATCATTGCGGTGTATGTTGAATATTTCGCTTGCCGCAGAAAATGTTTTTTATATCGGGAGCTTCGGCGTTACGAACGCCATGTTGATGGCGTTTATCGTGCTTGTACTGCTCACGATCATTTCGATATCGTTGCGGGCAAAGCTGAAGATGATCCCGGGAATGCTGCAGAATATCGCCGAGCTTTTCATTGAAGGGGCGCTTGGCTTGATGGATTCAGTGCTCGGCAGTCGCAAGACATCTGAGAAATATTTGCCGATCGTCTTCACTATTTTCATCTTTGTGCTGTGTTCCAACTGGCTCGGGCTTCTGCCGGGGGTGGGATCGATCACGGTCGGCCACGGCACGGACGCCGTGCCGCTACTCCGCTCTCCGGCGAGTGATCTCAACTTTACGCTCGCGCTCGCGCTCATCGCCGTCACGATGGTGAACGTCTTCGGCATCGCCGCGATGGGGATCAAAGAGCGCATCTCGGTATTTTTCAATTTTAGCAGCCCGCTTAAGTTCTTCGTGGGCATACTTGAGCTTATCTCAGAATTTGCTAGAATTATCTCGTTCACGTTCCGTCTTTTCGGCAACGTGTTCGCCGGCGAGGTACTGCTCGCGATCATGGCGCTCCTCGTGCCATATCTCGTCCCGTTGCCATTTATGTTTTTGGAAATATTCGTCGGGTTCATTCAGGCATTCATCTTCGGAATGCTTACCCTTGTATTCGTTGCGTTGGCGGTTACCCCTCACGAAGGTGAGGAGGCGGGCCATTGACGCGCGAATAACACACAGTAATAGAGGAACAAGGTCGAAATAATCGTTAAAAATCAATTAAAACCATTTATTCATGTTATTCGATGTTAACAGCATGCGGCTCATCGCAACGGCGTTCGTGATGGGAGTCGGATCTCTCGGGCCCGGTCTCGCGATCGGCTGGATCGGTTCAAAGGCGGTCGAAGCGATCGGAAGAAATCCGGAAGCGTCGTCCAAGGTGCAGACCATGGCCATTCTCGCCATCGCATTCGCGGAGGCAGTCGCCATCTATGCGCTCGTTATCGCGCTCATCATCAAGTTCGTCGCATAGTCGGATCGTGCAGTAATTGCGGGAAGGCGTTTATCACAAACATATATGCAACAGCTATTAGGTCAATTAGGCATCAACGGAGGGCTCCTGCTCAGTCAGGCGGTCAACTTTGCGCTGCTTTTGATCGTGTTGCGCGTCTTTGTGTACAAGCCGCTCCTTAAGCTGCTGCACGACCGGCAGGAGAAGATCGAAGGGGGATTGGTAAAGGCCGAAGAGGCCGACCGCCGCCTCCACGAGGTCGACGAGCTGAATAAGGGCAAGATAAAGCAGACGGAAGCGGAAGCGATGGGAATTCTCAAGAAGACCGAGCTGGACGCGAAGGTTCTTGAGGCAAAGCTTCTTGCAGAGGCGAAGCGGCACGAAGATGAAGCCGTCGCGAGTGCCGCCGTACGGCTGCGCTCGCAGGAGGAAGAATCGCGCCGCGCAATGGAAAAGGAAGCGGCAGTGCTCGTGCGCGCTGCCATCGTCAAGACGGTCGAGCTCGCACCCGAAACTATCGATGACGCCTTGATCGCAAAAGCGGTCGGTGAAGCGAAGCGACAATCGGCATGAAGTATGCACCGCACATATATGCCAAAGCGCTCGTAGAGGTACTCACCACCTTTACGGGGTCCAAGGCGGAAGAGGACGCGCTCGCGAAGAATTTTCTCGCACTGGTAAAAAAGAATGGCGACGAAGGCCATCTTAAAAAGATATTGGAAGAGGCGTCGCGGTTCGCGCGGGGAAAGAGCGGCGTGCAAAAGGTCACGATCGCTTCCGCGAGGGAATTGACCGGCCCACAAAAGAGGACGATGCAGCAGTTCGTAAAGGCGGGGGATGTGGTGGAGGAACGGATCGATCCGGAGCTCGTTGCGGGGATCAAGATCACCCTCAACGACGAGCTGCAGTTCGACGGGTCGCTTAAAACAAAATTGAATCGCGTGTTGGGGAGCGTTTAGCATCGTTGCTGTCATTCCAAGATCGTAAGAACTCGGAATGACAGAAACTAACACATATATATGTCATACGAAATAATCGAAAAACTTAAAAAGGATATCGAAGGATATAAAGAGAAGCCCGAGTGGCAGGAGGTGGGCCGCATCATCGAGGTCGGCGACGGCATCGTCAAGATCCTTGGGTTGCGCAACGCCGTCAGCCAGGAGGTGCTTGTCATAGAGACGGCGCAGGGCGACCGCGCGGCGCTCGCGTTGAATTTGGAAGAGGAATCGATCGGCGGACTTGTGCTTGGCGACTTTCTCTCGGTGGCGGTGGGTGACACCGTGCGCCGCACGGGCGATATCCTTTCGATCCCTGTGGGGGACGAACTTATCGGCCGCGTGGTAAATCCGCTCGGCGAACCGGAGGACGGACAGGGGCCGATATTCAAAGCCGGCAGCAAGCCGCAGCGCAATCCGATGGAGCAGCGCGCGCCGGGCATTCTGGAGCGCGAAGGGGTGAACACGCCGGTGCATACCGGCATCAAGGCGATCGACGCGCTGATCCCGATCGGCCGCGGCCAGCGCGAGCTCATCATCGGCGACCGCCAGTCCGGCAAGACCGCCGTCGCGCTTGACGCGATCTTGAACCAAAAGAACGATACCGGCCGCCGCACGCCGATCTGCATTTACGTCGCGATCGGACAGAAGGAATCAAAGGTGGTGCGCATCGCGGAGACGCTGAAAAAGTTCGACGCGTTCAAGTACAGTATCATCGTTTCGGCGTCGGCGGGCTCGCCGGCGGCCATGTGGTACCTTGCGCCGTACGCGGGCACCGCGATCGGCGAATACTTCCGCGACAAAGGCATGGATGCGCTCATCGTGTATGACGATCTCTCGAAGCACGCGTGGGCGTACCGCCAGATCTCGCTTTTGCTCCGCCGCCCGCCGGGCCGCGAAGCGTACCCGGGCGACGTGTTCTACCTGCACTCCCGTTTGTTGGAGCGCTCCGCAAAGCTTTCCAAGGAGAAGGGTGGCGGTTCCTTGACCGCGCTCCCGATCGTGGAAACCCAGCTCGGCGACGTCACGGCATACATCCCGACGAATATCATCTCCATCACCGACGGCCAGATCTACCTTGAGACCGATCTCTTTAACCAGGGCCAGCGCCCGGCATTGAACGTCGGCATTTCTGTGTCGCGCGTGGGTTCCGCCGCGCAGACAAAGGCCATGAAAAAAGTTGCCGGCAAACTCAAGCTTGCACACGCGCAGTTCCGCGAACTCCAGGCATTCGCGCAGTTCGCCACGGACGTGGATGAAGCCACGCGCAAGCGCATTCTCCAAGGGCAGAAGATCAACGAGGTCTTGAAGCAGAGCGACCAGGATCCGATGCCGGTGGAGGAACAGGTCTGCGTGTTCTACGCGGTGCTCAACAATTATTTTGAGCCGGTCGCGGTGGAAGATATCACAAAGACGCAGAATGACCTTGTTGAATATCTGGGCCGTCTGCACGAAGACGATATTTTGAAACCGATCCGCGAAACGGGATTATTTGAAGAGAAGACGGAGAATGCGCTAAAAGAGGCGATCACGAGGTTCTTGGCAAAATAGAAGAGATTAAAAAATCATTAAATAAGTTTTGACATTATAAAGAGGAAGTTTATGATAGAAAGATGCTTGAGGAGGATTTCGCATCCTTGATCGGCGCAAAGAGCTGATGGCAAGCATCTAAAATCCACGCTTCACGGCGCGGATTTTCGTATTTTCCCGTAGATGCTAAAGAAATGTTTTTTACCCCGGCCGACCTGCCTAATAACAACCGTGACATCCATGTCTTCTACAATTGCCTCAAACGTCCAAAAATCCGCTTTAGAGTTTCTGATCATTTTTATATCATGAGAAACGGTCGCATCCGGGTTTTGAATAGTTTGAACGTAAGGCAATAGAGCAAAACGCCTCCTTCGTTCGCTTTTGGGACGCAAAAATCCTCCCTTTCCGATGAGGTGTTGGAATCCTCGTCTATTGAAAGAAATATTGTCATTGAGTATGGGGCACCACGTAGCGTTGATGGCTTTATAAAGATCTCTGGCTTTTTGCTCTGTGCCTTCGTAACTTTCTTTTTGAATTTCCATCCAGCCACCATAACTAATGGCCGATTAAAACTATCTTAAACGGCACTCTGGATGTTTTGCATCGGGCGTTGTTTTTTGCTATTATTCCCCATATGGAATCCGGACAGAGCTTAAAGCGGCGCATGAAGAGCGTCCAGAATATCGGACAGATCACGAAGGCGATGGAGCTCGTCTCCGCAACCAAGATGCGCAAGAGCCAGGAGCTTGCGCTCACTTCGCGCCCTTATGCGTACGCCGCGCTCGAACTGCTCGGCATCCTTTCTTCGCTCAAGGACGTTCCGACGCCGGCGTTATTCGAGAAGCGCACCGTGGAGAAGACCGCATTTCTTCTTATGATGTCCGACCGCGGTCTTGCGGGATCGTTCAACGGCGCCGTCGTCCGCGAGTTTGAAAAATATATGAGGACGAACAACATCGACATCCTCGACCCGCGCAATTCGTTCATCGCCGTCGGCCAAAAGGCAAAGAGCTATCTCGAGCGGCGCAAGGCGAACGTCATCGCATCGTTCAACCGGATGGGCGATACGAGCAATATGCTCGAGGCGGAACCGATCGCTGATTTTTTGATCGACGGATACGTGCGGCACGACTTTGACAGTGCCATCGCGTTCTTTACCACATTCGTCACCGCGCTCCGACAGGATCCCGTCGTTCGCCCGTTCCTCCCGGTCTCGTATGAGGCGATCAAGGGGTCCATCGCGGAGACGATCCCGCGCGCGGGGCGATATGCCGACTATGCGAAGTCGGAGACGTTTATGGACGGGGAAGTGAAGGAATACATCATCGAGCCGTCGCCAAAGGAAGTGCTGGACGAACTCGCGCCGAAGTTGCTCAAGATCCGGCTGTATCACGCGATCCTCGAGGCGAACGCCTCCGAGCATTCCGCGCGGCGCGTAGCGATGAAGAACGCATCCGACAACGCATCCGAGCTTTCGGAGTCGCTTACGATGGTCTATAACAAATCGCGCCAGGCCGCCATCACGGCGCAGATCATCGAGATCACGAGTGGGGCGCAGTCGCTGCAGTAGCAAAAGCGCACACAGAACATCCTTTCGGGTACGGCGTTCCGGTCTGCTGACCGGCCGCCTCGGCGCTCGCCGCCTTCGCGGCTCCGCGACGCCCCTCAAGAATATTCTGTGTGCGCTTTTGCTACTGCAGCGAGCTCGCTTGGGATGGATAAGGGAAGATGGATTTGGAAATTTGACAATATATACGGACATGCTATAATGTATCCAGAACGTGGTTTGATTGTCTAAGGTTTATGCCGCCTGTCGGCGAGGAGGAGTTATGAAAGAATGGGTAGGTTTTTTCATTCTGTGGGTAGGTCCAGCATTACTTCTGGCCTCCCTGTGGATTCGAGAGTTCGTGATCCATCGCAACGAACCCTACAATCCCAACAATGGATTCAGCCCGCGTGTTGCAGTGACGCTCTGGATACTCATCAGCCTCTTTATATGGCCGATCTCCGCAGGCAACTACCTCGTGATGCAGTATGTCGCGCACGGAGGTCTGGAAGGCGATTGATGGTCATGATGCTTACACGCTTTTGCGTGTGCAATAGAACCCTTGAGCAAGGTTCATTTTTTTATCTTATAATTTTTCCGATCCTTCACGCTGGAAACAACCGGGATGACTGGGTTAGGGCCTTACCCGGAGCTTTGCGCGGTGTGGTACTACCCCTTTGATTGTTTTATCAGTTAGGAGTTTGCGCCTCGTACTCTCCCTCCTCCTGCCTCAAGCACTTGCTCGTTGGCTTAGACGGCAGCGTTTCAGCCGCCGGCGTCAGACGTTCGGAATTACCCTACTAGCCACGGGGGAGATGCCTTATCCCATACCACGGGGATTGTTCGGCCATTATTTCCAGCGTGAAAGATCTGAATAACTTTTGAACCCCTTAAGTTTAGTGCGGAGAAAATTTTAGTCAAAAAGTTTTTAATCATTTTTTAATAATTAAAACGGCGTCAAACGACGCTTAAGATATTTTTAATGCACAATCTGTTTTCATGGATAGGTGGAGTGTTATCATCCTAATGACGAAATTGATATTGAAGCGATAAAAAATGAAGCTGAGGCGTTTTATGAAACGATTGGCGGAATTTTGTGCCCTTATTTTAATGAGATAGTTCGTTTCAACGCTGGCGGTTTGATCCATTTGAAATTTAAGCCAGACGGAAGGGGTCGATCACCGGAAGAGCAATATGCCCGTTTCAAGTTGCTACCGCTCGCTCCACGAATTATCAGCCGATCGTCCACTGTTCAAGGCATTGCGCGATCGGCGCAGGGCATCGTTTTCTACGAGTTCATCGCGGTTATGGACGAGGTCCGCGTTAAGGTTATTGTTCGCGAGGATAGCAATAGCAGTAATGGAAAGCATTTCTGGAGCATCATCCCATTCTGGAGAAAAACCAGAAATAATGGAACGAGGATTTTGGATAGTGGCAAGGGAGATAATTAAACTTAAAAGCACCGCGGAATGTGGTGCTTTTAAAGGCGCTTAGTTGCAGTTTAACAAGTAGTGACCGCGATGGGGCCGAAGCCTTTCCCAAGCGTTATATTCAGTATATGAACGCTAAGGCATCCGTCAAATAGTTTTTAATGATTTTTTAATAACTCCTTTTAAGCATAATTATGGTTTGCGCCCGCCCCGGGAATTTGCTACAATTCCAGTTATTATGGCTTCAACAAACACACTTAAAAAAGGGAAAGTAACGCAGATCATCGGGCCGGTCGTGGACATCGATTTCGGCGAAGGCGTCGTTTTGCCGCCGATCTACAACGCCGTACACATAAAGCTGGGCGCGACCACGATCACCGCTGAGGTGGTGAAGCACCTGGAGCCGGGCAAGGTGCGTGCGATCAGCATGGCGCCGACCGACGGCTTGAATCGCGGCGCGGAAGTGGAGGATACGGGCAAAATGATCGAAGTGCCGGTAGGCGAGGAGACGCTCGGCAATATCTTTGACGTGCTCGGGCGTCCGCTCACGGTGCCGAAGGGCGCGTTCAAGAAATATTCGCCGATCCATCGCAACGCGCCGAAGTTCACGGAGCAATCCACGAAAACGGAGGTGTTCGAGACGGGCATCAAAGTGATCGACCTTATCTGCCCTTTCATCAAAGGCGGTAAAGTGGGATTGTTCGGCGGCGCAGGCGTCGGCAAGACGGTGCTTTTACAGGAGCTCATCCGCAACGTGGCGGAGGTGGGCGGCGGCGTGTCGGTGTTCGCCGGCGTCGGCGAGCGCACGCGCGAAGGCAACGATCTCTATAACGAAATGAAGGAATCGGGCGTCATCGGCAAGACCGCGCTCGTGTTCGGGCAGATGAACGAAGTGCCGGGCGCCCGCGCCCGCGTCGCGCTTTCCGCGCTCACGATGGCGGAATACTTCCGCGACGAAGAAGGCAAAAACATTCTTTTGTTTATTGATAACATTTTCCGTTATTCGCAGGCCGGCTCCGAGGTGTCCACATTGCTTGGCCGCATGCCGTCGGCGGTGGGATATCAGCCGACGCTCGCGTCAGAGATGGCCGAACTTCAGGAGCGCATCACGTCCACCAAAAAAGGCTCCATCACATCGGTGCAGGCAATTTACGTGCCGGCGGACGACATCACCGACCCGGCGCCGGCCACGACGTTTGCGCACTTAGATTCCACGATCGTGCTTTCTCGTGCGCTTACCGAAATAGGTATCTATCCCGCCGTCGACCCTCTCGCGTCGTCCTCGACCGCGCTTGACCCGAAGGTCGTCGGCCAGGAACATTACGAAGTGGCCCGTGACGTGCAGGGGACGCTCCAGCGCTACAAAGAATTGCAGGACATCATTTCGATCTTGGGCATCGAGGAGCTTTCCGACGTCGACCGCCAGACGGTGTACCGCGCGCGCAAGATCCAACGCTTCCTTTCCCAGCCGTTTTTCGTCGCCGAGGCGTTCACCGGCGCCGCGGGAAAGTATGTTTCGCTTAAAGATACCATCAAGAGCTTCCGCGACATCTTGGATGGTAAATACGACGACCTTTCCGAAGATGCGTTCTACATGAAGGGCGGCATCGAGGAGGTTGGCGCCATGAACGCGGCAAAATAATTTCGCTGGCAAAAGGTAATATGAAACTCGGCGTTTACTCATTGCAAAAAGTATTGTTCCAGGGCGACGCGAAGTCGGTGAATTGCAATACGCGTTCCGGCGAGATCACCATCCTCGATCATCACGAGCCGCTCATTTCCATTTTAGAAAAAGGGACCATGACGATCGTCAACCAGGAAGGCCAAGAGATATTTATCCCCGTCAGTTCCGGTTTCTTGGAAGTTGATTCGGGAAGCCAGGCGAAGTTTTTGGTGGAGGAGGCAAAATAATTTTTTAACCATCGAAATATGGCAGCGGAACCGTTCGTAAAGTTTGAGTCGCAAAAGGAGCATTACACCGCCGACGCGTGCGTCGTGTGGTGCTTCGATGACCGCTTTTTTAAATTACTCAAGGCGTTCGGGAAGCAGGAGAATTTCGGCCACATCGATCTCGTGAAGGTCGCCGGCGGCGCGAAGGCGCTCGCGGGCGATGCGTCGCCCGACCGCGATTTCGTACTCGGCCAGATAAAGGCCTCGGCGCGGCTCCATGGCACGAAGCGTGTCATCCTCATGCTTCATCGCGACTGTGGTGCCTATGGCGGTTCGAAGAGCTTTGTGGATGTCGACGCGGAGAAAGAAGGGCTTATAACGCAATTGCATCAGGCGCAAGATTTTGTAAGAAAGGAATTGAGGGATATCGACGGTCTCGTCGTGGATGTGTGCTTCGCGGACTTTGACGGGTTGTATATGCACAGGATCTAGGGCGACCGTTCCCTGGACAATCTTTAGAAAATAAGGTATACTGCTCATCAGCACGTCATTCCAACTCGCAGGTGAAAAGATGAGCCGCAGGAAAATTTTGGAGCGCGAATCGCCGCGTCACATCGACCCAATAACCACAATCGACATCGGATGCTCGGACCGCCGCATCAAGGGTTCGCGCGGACAATCCGGAGCGCTTACGGGCTGTGATATGGCCATACCGATAACGAGGCCTGGCGGAATAAAAAGCCTGGTGTATCCGAAGCATCCCAGGGACCGAGAGTGTTTTTTTGAAGACATCGAGTATTTCGGCGATGGCATCAAGGTGATCAGAGTTCGAGCGCACCCTGAATGTAAGGCGTGCGACGAACGCCAGGATCTGGACTACTACGAGGAAATGCTCATCGAAGGCGGCAGGTTGCTCAAGGCGCGTTATCCCAAGGTTGAGGTCATTCTCATCATCATCGATTTTAACGGGTACTATCTCGTCGAGGAGGACGAGGCGTTGGTCGGAGCGGGAGCGAGTTAGAAAACGCAGTTTTCATAGCGCGGGCTGAGAGGAACACTCTTAGCCCGCTTTTTGTTGTAGTATATAAAGAACGACCATGAAAATATCGCAAAGATCATTCACCGAAAAAGTCTATGCCGTCGTTGCGAAGATCCCAAGGGGGAGCGTGATGGCGTACGGCGAGGTTGCGCGCCGCGCGGGCAACCCTCGCGCCGCGCGTGCGGTGGGCAATATCATGCATAACAATCCTGACACCGCGAAGGTGCCATGCCATCGCGTGGTCCGCTCCGATGGCACGCCGGGCGGCTATGCCCGCGGTACGCGGAAGAAGATCGAGCTCCTTCGGCGCGAGGGCGCCTTCCCGTTCAAATAACTCCTCCGCGGCGCTAATTTTGTTATAATAAAGGCATGAAAATGGCCAAAGTTTTGGTGGTTTTGATGGGCGTCGTTATCATCGTCCTGCTCGGCGTGCTCGTCTTTTATAATCCCGCGCGGGCGCCGCAGCTCCCGCCGGACAACGTCGGCGGGGCAAAGATCCTTCAGCCGACCATGTCTGCGGACGGGCATGTGGGCGTGACGGCGCCGCAGTCGGGCGCGCTGATCACGTCGCCCGCCACTATTATCGGGACGGTCACTGGCGGCGGGTGGTTCAACGAAGCGACGTTTTCGGTGAAGGTTGTGGACGGCGATGGCACCGTGCTTGGCACGGGCGTGGCGCAAGCGCAGGACGACTGGACCTCCACCAGTTCCGTGCCATTTACCGCGATCGTGCAGTTCTCCGCATCGCATGGCGTGACGGGCACGGTGATGCTATCGAAGGATAATCCGTCGGGCTTGCCGCAAAATGCCGCGTCGCTTAGTATTCCGGTAAGATTCAAATAATATCATCATGCATCAGGAACATTTTTCGACCCCGCAGGAGAAGGAAGGATCCGAAAAGGAGATGGCGTGGACCATCGACGGTTCTCCCGAACGGACCGAGGAGGCCATAGCGACGGTCGTCCGCCGTCTGGAGGCGTTGCGGTGGAGCGTGGAGCGGCTCGAGAATATAAAAAAGACATTGGCGATCGGCATCGCAAATACCATCACTTATGCCAATCATGGAGATCCGAAAAAATCGATCGAGGTTGGATTTTTGGTGAAGGGTGCCGAAAGCGGCGAGGGATCGGTGGAGATATCCCTTACGGGCGAGGATAAGGCCGTTGAAGCACCCTCTCCCACCACGGAGGAAGCCGATTTGCAGGGTGAACGCACCGGCGACCTTTTTTTAAGGCTGCCGGGTATCGATGTGACACTTTTCCCTGCGGAAAATAAGATCGTATTGAAGCAGGGCGAGGAAGCGATTGGGGAATAAAAAAAGAACCCTCACTACAATAGCAGTGAGGGGGTTTCTCTTGAGAACAAATTCATTTGATCGTGATCCCACGAGCCGAGCGCGCTGCAGATGTCCCGCAGGGTTTCGTCGTACGCCGGATCGTTGGCCATCCCGTTCTCATCGAGGACGGCTCGTACGAGGGAGGGTATATTAACTCCCTTTTTAGGATCGAGCTTGGCAAGATCCCAGTATCGAGATTCCGCTTTTTTGAAAAGCTCCCAGAATGTTTCGCTTTCCGGCAATTTGCGCATGAGCCCTCCTCTCTGGTTCCTATTGTAACACAAACATCCATTTTATGCAATTCGCCGCGATTCCCGTATAATAAACTGACAATGATCCCAAAAGACGACCTTCCCTATTACACAAAGCGCTGGCAGAAAATTGCAAAGACATTGCACAAGCTTTTTCCGCATCCCAAGATCGCGCTCACATTCGGCAACAGCTGGGAATTGCTCGTGGCCGTCCAGCTTTCCGCGCAGTGCACGGACAAAAAAGTGAACGAAGTCACACCCGCTTTGTTTAAGAAATATCCCACGCTTGATGCGTACGTGAAGGCGGGCAAGACCGCGCGTGGCATCCACGCTTTTGAGAAAGACATCCATCAGTGCGGCTTCTATCGCGCCAAAACGAAGAACATTCTGGCGGCGGCAAAGTACGTTAAGGAAAAGTGCGGCGGCAAGCTGCCGCGCACGATGGCGGAGATGATCAAAGTGCCCGGCGTCGGGCGCAAGTCGGCGAATGTGATCCTCGGCAACGCCTACGGCGTGGTGGAGGGGATCGCTGTCGACACGCATGTGATGCGGCTCTCGCAGGTGCTCGGCCTCACGCGCGAAAAGACGCCGGAAAAGATCGAGCTCGACCTCATGGCCATCATCCCAAAGAAGGACTGGTTTACTGCCACGTATATGATCATCGACTACGGCCGGGCGTATTGCATGGCGCGTCCGCACAAGCACGACCTGTGCCCGCTGACGAAGGTGTTGGGGTAGGTAAATCCTTGCCACCTCTTTGCGGATAGTGTATGGTTTTCGGCAGGAGGAACGGCGTTATGGCGGATGTAAAGATGCCCGAATCGATACCTTGTAAGTTTAATGCGAAAGGCTGGGCTCCTTGTAGGCGGCCCAGCGACAACGGACTTTGTTCCCTTCATGAAGGCGAGAAGTGCTGTTCATGCGGAGAGCAAGCGCTTCGTAGTTGTGACGCGGGGATGGGTGGATTGGCGTGTGGAGCACTTCTTTGCGGCACCTGTCGTCACAGCTCCGAGGGTGGTCACGTAACCGAAGATGTCTATCGCGTCGAGATGGAAGAGCAGTCAGAGCTCGACCGGACCGGTAAGGAAAGCAAGCGGATGCTCGCTTTGCGCGGCATTCCCACCGATGTCGAGTTGCCTCGTCACCTGAAGGAGCTTCTCGAAAACGGGACGGAGGATTTTTCGCTCACGGTCTGTTTTGTTCTTCGGCTCAAACAGGGTTCGATGTATGAATTCCCTGCGATCCTGAAAAACAAGAAGATAGTTGTCACCACCACGGACAAGAAGTCGATTTTCCGCGTATGGCGATCGCTTGAGCCGCGGAGTTCGGAGGTTGTATCCGAGCCGTGGGTGGTAAACGAAAAAATCGGTGTCGGATATCGCTACTTTGTGGATAGTACGTATGAAAAGCTGAGTAAGCCGGCCAGGATTCTGTCCGCGAAGGAGATCGACGAACTGTTTGCCAAGGATGACCATCCGTTCAGGTGGGCACCGGGCATCATCGGCGTCGCATCTCTTTCGCCGCAGCAATTCGAGGATCTTATCGAAACAGCGGCGGCCTGACAGCGTCACAAAAAAATAATCACCCGGGAAGCGAAAGCATCCCGGGCCTTTTTTATAATTAAGGGAGTAAATCGTGCTTGTCATTGAAAACTTTGCTAGAATAACAACCATGGACAACGAACCACAAAAAGAGGAACAGAAAATCGTCGATTTTTTCTTTGAGGTTGGCACGATGCGCAAGCTTGCGCGCATGCACCGGCAGACACTTTTGACCGACGACCTCTCCGACAACATCGCTTCGCATTCGTATCGGGCGGCGATCATCGGCTGGCACCTTGCAAAGATGGAAGGCATCGATCCCTACAAGACGGTCATGATGTGCCTCTTCCACGACGTCGCCGAGGCGCGCACCGGCGACCACAATTGGGTGCATAAAAAATATGTGAAGCTGTTCGAGGACGAGATCCTTGCGGACCAGCTGGGGACACTTCCGTATGGTGACCTTCACGACTTCGTGACGGAATACGATCAACGCGAGAGCAAGGAGGCGGTCATCGCAAAGGACGCGGACCTTTTGGATCAGATACTTTTGTTGCGTGAATATGAGTGGCAGGGGAACAAGGAAGCGGCGATCTGGTTGAAAGGCAAGGAGGGCAGCACCACAAAAACGAACGACCAGGGGGCGAATCTGCGCTCGGAGAGCGCAAAAAAGATAGCAAAGGAGGCGTTTTCCAGGGATCCCTCGGCGTGGTGGAACGATATCTGGACATTCAAGAACCGGCGCGATTAGTCCCTATCCACATTTTGCCCTGGCCTAAAGTGTGCTAGAATAGATATTGTTAGTTAGAAGAAAGACCGCTTTCTGGTGTGAGGCCAGAACGCGGTCTTTCGTTTTTGTGGTGGATCATTCTTTTTGCGCAACGGGAACCAAGCCGTCCATCGACGCCATCCGGCCTTTTTCAATACTGATCGTGTAGGGATTGAGGTGGATGAGCTTGTCGCTGTACGCTTCGAGGCGGGTGTGCGCCCGCGGCGTTATCGCTTCCGATCTGGATCGCCATGTAGTGATGTTGAGCACGATCTGGTGGACGATCGTTTCGGAGGGATCGGCTGAAGAAATTTCCGGATCGCAGACGAGTTCAAGCTCAAGATGGAATCCGATATCCTCATCCGTCGACGGTTCCTTGACGGGAGCGGGCGGTAGGATCGGCTCGGGCGGTGGCGGCCTGGATGCCGGATCGGAAAAACGTTCCATCAATCGCTCTCCTAAATTCGCGAGTGACGATCCTGCAGAAAAGAACACGGCGCGAACCGGATTTTTGGGCGGGGTGTAGTGGCTGTTGGACATTGCATCTCCTGGGGGGGGGTGATTGGGTGATTTCAAAGAGCATTTTCTGCGGTACGCCGTTAATGGATGTGCCGCAACTATTAGTACAATTTTGCGAACTAAGACAATTTATTTTGACTCCCCATTAAAAAACGATTAAACTGTGGTGGCAGTGTTTTGGATGAGCAACCCCTATAGCCCTCGGGCAAGGGGCATTTCGCACTATAAAACGACAACGACGAACACCATGAACCATTTCGAGATCGTATCCAATAACAAACCCGCGGGGGACCAGCCGAAGGCGATCGCATCGCTTGTTTCGGGTTTGCGCGAGGGGCTGCGCGATCAGACCCTGCTCGGCGTCACCGGCTCCGGCAAAACGTTCACGATGGCGAACGTGATCCAACAGATGGGCAAGCCCACGCTCGTGATCGCACACAATAAGACCTTGGCCGCACAGCTGTGCAACGAGTTTCGCGAACTGTTCCCGAACTCGTCGGTGAACTATTTTGTTTCATACTACGACTACTATCAGCCGGAGGCGTATATGCCGTCGAGCGACACGTATATAGATAAAGAGGCGCTGATCAACGATGAGATCGACAAGTTGCGCCATGCGGCGACGATGGCGCTCCTCACGCGGCGCGATGTGATCATCGTGGCGTCGGTGTCGTGCATCTACGGCCTCGGCGCGCCGGAGGAGTATGCCAAGAATATCATTCGCTTCAAAGTGGGCGATGCAGTGGAGCGCCGCGAGTTCTCGCGCAAGCTCGTTTCGTTGCAGTTCAATCGCACGACGGCGGACCTCAAGCGCGCAACATATCGCCTGCGCGGCGAGAACTGGGAGATCATGCCTGCGGATCGCGAGATCATTTATAACCTGGAAGTGTCGGGCGGCGTTATTCGCGCCATCTATGAGATCGATCCGGTAAAAGGATTTCAGCCCGGTAAGACGCCGGCGATCCCGGACATCCTTTTTGCTCCGGCGAAACATTTTATTACGGAGCCGGCGTCCCGCGAGCGCGCTTTGGGGACCATTAAAGAAGAATTAAAAGAGCAGCTGGTCAAGTTTGAAAAGGAGAAGAAGTTCTTGGAGGCGGAGCGCCTTGAGCGCCGCACCAAGTTCGACCTCGCCATGATGGCCGAGGTGGGATACTGTCACGGCATCGAGAACTATTCGCGCCATCTTTCCGGCCGCGCCGCAGGCGAGCCGCCCGCAACGCTCCTGGATTATTTTCCGCACCATAACGACGGCTCGGCGGACTTTCTCACCATCATCGACGAGTCGCACATGACCGTGCCGCAATTGCAGGGCATGTTCAACGGCGACGCGGCGCGCAAGAAGACGCTCGTGGAATACGGATTTCGCTTGCCGTCGGCGATCGACAATCGTCCGCTTCGGTTCGAGGAATTCGACGCGCGCATCGGTCAGGTCATCTACACCTCCGCCACGCCGAGCCCGTATGAAATTAAAGAGAGCCAGCCGCCGCGCGGCCAGGTGGTGGAGCAGATCATCCGTCCGACCGGCCTTGTGGATCCAAAGATCACGATCAAGCCGGCGCGTGGCCAGGTGGAAGACCTTATCCCGCGCATTCAGGAGCGCGTGGCCAAGCATGAGCGCGTGCTCGTGACGACGCTTACCAAGCGCATGGCGGAAGACCTTAGCGCGTATCTGGAAGAGAAGAAAGTAAAAGTGAACTATCTTCACAGCGACGTGAAGACGATGGATCGCATCAAGATCCTGACTGACCTCAGACGGGGCAAGATAGAAGTGCTCGTCGGCGTGAACCTGCTTCGCGAAGGTTTGGATTTGCCGGAGGTTTCGCTTGTGGCGATCTTGGATGCTGATAAAGAAGGATTTCTGCGCAGCGAAGTGTCGCTTATTCAGACGATCGGCCGCGCCGCGCGCAACGTTGAGGGCGAAGTCGTGATGTACGCGGACAACATCACCGGTTCCATCGAGCGCGCCATTCGCGAAACCGATCGCCGGCGCGCGATCCAGGTTGCCTATAATATAGAGAATAACATCACGCCGCGCACGATCGTGCGAAAGATATCCGACATCCTGCCGAACATCGACGAGATCCTGAATTTGGAAACCGCACCGGTGCCGCGCTCGAAGACCGCGCTCCAGCGCCTGATCGCCGAGAAAGAGCGTGACATGAAAGCGGCCGCGAAGGAGCTCAACTTCGAGCTCGCGGGAATTTTGCGCGACGAGATCCGGGAGCTCAACAAGAAGGCGGCGGCAGTGGAGGAGGTGATGAGGGCGGGGCGACCGGCGAAGATCACCAAAGATGTAAAAGATGTCGAGCACGGGCGCGGGCTTACTAAGCAGAAAATCTCTCAAAGCCGCAAGAAATAAAGACTTTGAAATCACAAATTGTGATCTCACTATTCATATTTATTCGGATGTAACAAAGAACTTGCACTAGTGCTTGGCGAGGAGGATGTGCGACAGCGGCCATCTCCCTGCATAGCTTCTAGCCGAACGGGTCGTTTTGTTGACCCATCACTCAAGCTGGTCTAAAATTGCCTTACATAGACCCCCTACAACCCCGACCGAGGGCGTTTTTGTATCTTGTTTATCCATTAAAATCTGATGAAACTACTTTTTAACTATATAAAGAAGCACAAAAAAGCGCTCACCCTGACGCTCGTATTTGCGGCGATCAACATAGCGTTCTCGCTTGTGGATCCGCAAGTATTCCAGTTTATCATCGATAATTACGTCGGGAAGATCGGTTCGATATCCAACGGCGACTTTTTGCGCGGCGTAGGATTGCTGTTGCTGATCTCCATCACCGCGGCGCTCGTTTCACGCACCGCGAAGAACTTTCAGCAGTACTACGAGAACATGGTGGCCCAGCGGGTGGGTACCGAGCTCTACGCGCACAGCGTGGCGCACTCGTTCTCGCTGCCCTACGCGATCTTTGAGGACCAGCGCTCGGGCGAGCTTCTGCAGAAATTGCAGAAGGCGCGGCTTGATGCGCAACTGCTCATCACGAGTTTCGTTGACGTCATCTTTGTTTCGTTCGTTGGCATCATCCTTGTGCTCATCTACGCATTCTTCGTCAATTGGATCATCGGACTCTTGTACTTTATGGTCATCCCGATTATGGGAACCGCGCTGTTCTTCTTGGGAAAAAAGATAAAAGCGATCCAGAAGAACATTGTCGTCGAATCGGCAAACCTGGCCGGGTCAACGACGGAGACGATCCGCAACGTGGAGTTGGTAAAGAGCCTTGGGCTTGAGGATCAGGAGACGAAGCGCCTGAACGAGGTCAACAACAAGGTGCTTTCACTCGAGCTTTCCAAGCTGACGCTGATCCGCAAGCTGAGCTTTACGCAGGGGACCATCGTGAACGCCATGCGCTCTATCATTCTGTTCGTGATGCTCTGGCTCATATTCCTGGGGAAGATCACGCTTGGAGAATTTCTCGCGCTGTGGTTCTACTCGTTCTATATCTTCTCGCCGCTTGGCGACATCGGCACGGTCGCATCGCAATATCAGGAATCGCGCGGGAGCATGGAGAAGCTGGAAGAGATTTTGGCCATTCCGTCCGAAGAAAAACCGGAGCACCCGGTGACGATCGATTCTTTGAAGACCGTCGAGTTTAAAAATGTCGTGTTCGGCTATCAGAGCGGTGCGCTCACCGCATTACAGAATATGAACCTTGCGATCAAGAGCGGTGAAACGGTGGCGTTCGCCGGATATTCCGGTTCGGGGAAAACGACGCTCATCAAATTGCTGGTCGGATTATACAAGCCGACGAAGGGTACCATCTTGCTGAATGGCGTGAACGGCGACACCGTCGATTACGACGCTCTCCGCCGCAAGATCGGCTACGTTTCCCAAGACACCCAGCTTTTTGCCGGCACCTTGCGCGACAATCTTATTTTCGTGCGGCCGGATGCTACGGACGATGATTGCTGGAATGCGCTCAGGAGCGCCTCGGTCGAGGCGATCGCGGAGCGTGGCGGCCTGGGCCTGGACACGAAGATCGGCGAAGGCGGTATCAAGATCTCCGGCGGTGAGCGGCAGCGCCTTGCCATCGCGCGGGCATTGTTGCGTGATCCGGAATTGATCATCTTCGACGAAGCGACGTCAAGCCTTGATTCCATCACGGAAAAATCGATCACCGAGACGATTCACCAGATCGCCAAGTCGCGGCCGAATCTGATCACCGTGATGGTCGCGCACCGTCTCTCGACGCTCGCCCGCGCGGACCGCATCTACGTGATGCAAAAGGGAAGCGTGGTAGAGCAGGGAAGTCACACGGAACTGCTCAAACATCCGGACGGGCTGTATTCGGCGTTATGGAAGGAGCAGAGCGGAAACGGGGAACAATAATATGAAACACGACAAGATCATCATCAAAGGCGCGCGCGAACATAATCTTAAAGATGTGAATCTTGAGATCCCGCGGGACAAAATGGTCGTCTTCACCGGGCTCTCCGGCAGCGGCAAGTCATCGCTCGCGTTCGATACCATTTTTGCCGAAGGCCAGCGGCGCTACATCGAATCGCTCTCCGCGTATGCGCGGCAATTTTTGGGTCGTCTCGACAAGCCGGACGTGGATGATATCGAAGGGCTTTCGCCGGCGATCTCGATCGACCAGAAGAGCCATTCGGGAAATCCGCGCTCAACGGTGGCCACGATCACGGAAATTTATGATTACCTTCGCGTGCTTTTTGCGCGCGCGGGAAAGCCGTACTGTCCAACGTGCGGTCGTGAGATCAAAAAACTGACGAACGAGGAGATCGTGGACGTGGCGATCCAGATCTCGAATGAGAACAAGGACAAGAAGAATTTCGTCATCCTCGCGCCGGTGGTGCGCGGCCGGAAAGGCGAGTACTACCAGATGTTGTATGATTTTTTGAACGCGGGGTTTTCCGAAGTGCGCATCGACGGAAAGTATCATTCGCTGCGCGACCGCGTTGAGCTTTCTCGTTATAAGACGCACGACATCGATCTCGTCGTGGATCGTTTGCCGTCGGGAATGAACTTTAAAGATAGGGATAACCGTTTGCGCCTCGCGGAGGCGATCGAGACGGGGTTAAAGTACGGCAACGCGGTGGTCACGTTGATCACCGACAAGGAAGTTTCGTTGTCGGCAAAGTTCACGTGTCCGCACGACGGATTTTCGTTTCCGGAGATCGAGCCGCGCCTGTTCTCGTTCAACAGTCCGTACGGCGCATGCCCGGAATGCCACGGTCTCGGAACGAAGGACATCTGGTCGGACGAGATCTGTCCGGTGTGCGAGGGCAAACGCCTGCGTCCGGAAAGTTTGAATGTATTGATCGATGATAAAAATATCAACACCGTCACCGCGCTTTCGATCGAGGATGCTCACGCGTTTTTCTCGGGCTTAAAGTTTACCGCGGGATCGCTCAACGAGGTCGCCGAGGCGCCGCTTCGCGAGATTAAAAATCGATTAAAGTTCATGATGGACGTCGGGCTGGAATATTTGACGCTTGATCGCAAGGCGGGGACGCTCTCCGGCGGCGAGGCGCAACGTATCCGGCTCGCGTCGCAGATCGGCTCGCGCCTGGTCGGCACGCTCTATATATTGGACGAGCCGACGATCGGTTTGCATCAGCGCGACAACGCCAAACTGATCCAGACGCTCAAAGACCTGCGCGATCTCGGCAACACGATCATCGTGGTGGAGCATGACGAGGATACGATCCGCGAGTCGGATTATTTGGTGGACATCGGGCCGGGCGCCGGCGTGCACGGCGGGCAGGTGGTGGCGCAGGGACCGATGCCGGAGCTTATGAAAGATATGAAGCAGAACTCGCTCACGCTGCAATATTTGCGTGGGAAGAAATTCATCGAAGTGCCGGAGACGCGCCGCAAGGTGGATGTAAAACAGGAATATTTGAAGATCCGTGGTGCGCATGCGAACAACTTAAAGGACGTGGATGTGGATATTCCGTTGCGCCGCTTCACTGCCGTGACCGGCGTTTCCGGCAGCGGCAAGTCGTCGCTCGTGTATGACGTGCTGTACAAAGCCGTGGCGGATAAATTGAATCACGCCAGTTTCAAGGCGGGCGGATACAAATCCATTCTCGGTTTGGAGTACATCACACGCATCATTAACATTGACCAGGGCGCGATCGGCCGCACACCGCGCTCGAATCCGGCGACGTACGTCGGCGCATGGACGCACATCCGCGATCTCTTCGCCGGCACGGAAGACGCGCGCGTGCGCGGCTACAAGCCGGGCCGCTTCAGCTTCAACGTCCCCGGGGGGCGGTGTGAGAACTGCGAAGGTCACGGCACGATCGCCATCGAGATGCATTTCTTGCCGACGGTGTATGTGACGTGCGATGTCTGCAAAGGCAAACGCTTCGATCGCGAGACGCTCGCTGTGGAATATAAAGGAAAGAGTATTTATGACGTATTGCAGATGACGATCGAAGAGGCGGTGAAATTCTTCGAGGACATTCCGTGGTTGATGGACAAGCTCACTATATTAGAGGAGGTTGGTTTGGGATATCTGGAGCTTGGCCAGTCGGCGACGACGCTTTCCGGTGGTGAGGCGCAACGCATCAAGCTGTCCGCCGAACTCGGCAAGCGCGACACGCGCCGCACGCTCTATCTGCTCGACGAGCCGACGACCGGCCTACACTTTGCGGACGTGGATCAATTGCTAAAGGTGTTGCAACGGTTGGTGGATAGGGGGAATACGATCGTCGTCATCGAACATAATCTCGACGTCATCAAGTGTGCCGATTGGGTGATCGACCTCGGCCCCGAAGGCGGCGCTCGCGGCGGCAAGATCATCGCCACTGGCACGCCGGAGGAAATCGCGAGCAAGAAGGCGAGCATCACGGGGGAGTATCTGCGCAAACTCTTATAATAATTTACTCTTCGGCTCGTGATAAGAATAATTCGCCGAAGAGCAAATTATTATAAGAGTTTTTTGCGCGCTTGTGTTTAAAATAAAGATTAAAAAATCATTAAAAGTTTTTTGACATTAGCTACGGATTTGCTAGGCTAACTAAGTTAGTTTTAGGGTTACCCACTGATCCCCGCACCATCTTCCTCCGCAGGAAGTTGTGCGGGGTGACTATTTTCCAGGATGTAGAGTTTTGCAAACGATTTTCTTATTTCTTCAATACTGCTTTCGGGGAGGGACCCAATTTTATCCCTAAGCCTCCGGCTGTCAAATGTTCTTATTTGAGAGAGGACGGCATACTGTTTTTTGCTGGCATATACAAATGGAACATACCACACCCCCGTCTTTGGTTGTGTGGTAAGCGGAATCCCTAAAAACGAATTCGCATCAATTTTTTTAAGAACAACGACCGGACGGGCGAAATATTTGCCTTTCCCGTATATTTCGACGCCTACATTCATTCCGACACTACACCACCAAATGTCGCACTCTTTAAAAAGATGGTTGGGTTGTTTATCTTTGAGCAAAATATTGATCCTCCACCAATCCAAAAATGCAAGAAAATGGTCTTGAAGCATAATAGGCATATATTAGCAGGAACATATTAAAAATATCTTAATATTTCCGGCGTACTGATAATAAAAGCCGGATCCTTGCGGGTCCGGCTGAAGTGCTGCTGCGATGGTTTTGTTTGGAAACCGAATCATTTTTTTCCCCACCAGCGTGGGAAACTGTCTGCCCATGCGGGCAGGGCGTTGGGAAATTTCTTGAACACATCGTTCGGATTGCTATTTTGTGCGACGAGCTGAAAGTTCTCTATTCCATAGGTCAAGTGGACGATCCCGTGGGAGAAGTTCATCGCCGTTCCGATCTTTCCTCGCCATCCTCTTTTGCGCTCAAGGTATCCGGCAAGAAAAGCTTGCCCCGCGTCGTTCGCGATATTCCACGCAGCGACACCGGCAAAATTCCTTTTTCCGGTAAGTCCCCATTTTGCGGCCCATCCGCCTTCGGTAAACATGCCGAGCGGACCCTGAGTGACGTCATAGGCGTAGTTCGCCTTTTGCGATTGGAAACTGTTGCACAGCATCGAAATGCTGTATGTCTGCTTGTCCGTTGTGGAGATGGCATTGTCCGCGCCAAGGATCGGATCATAGCCGCATACGAACTTCGGATGCGTCATATTTCTTTTTGTTCCCCACATATCGACCGTTTCGCCTATAACAAGCGTTGCGATGGATTCGTGGTAGGGCGTGATCCAGCGATGTTTCTTTGCTGGCGTCGGTTTGTATGCCGGTGTCGGGGATATCACAAACGGCGCGCTCGCGTCCGCTGCATTGCTCGATGAGTATTCCATCGGCAATGGGGCGTCCGGTAATTGACCGTAGGTTGCCACTGGTGAGCTGAAAGCGAATATCGCGCCAATGCAGGACAGTATCGCAAGAACGTTCTTCATAACCCCTCCGCGTAGATGCCCGCCGGCAAAATGAAAATGGTAAAGAGCGATTCATTATAACATTACATTCATATTTATGTCAAGTATTCGGACCGGTGGTCTTTTATGATAATCTGCTATACTGAACCTATGAAGATCTACGACAATAAGATCTGGCGTGACAGCCAGAAGATCGGATGGATCGACGGTATCTATATCCGCGCGGAGGCGGACGGCCACAAGCTGGGCTACTTTGAAAATAATTTTATTTACAACATGGAAGGGCGCAAAGTGGCGTATATGTTTGAGAACGAATTGCGATTTGAGAACGGCGCCGCGGGGATTCCACTGGAAAGCATCAATGAGAAGATCGAGGGTACCGCATCGTTGTTCGAGAAGGCCGCGGTCTACGTGCTACTGGAGGAATAGCCCACATTTTATCGGCTTTTTTTGTTTAATCTTTTTTTAATGTGCGATAAATCATCTATAATGGAGGAGGTTAAAAAATGATTAAAACCTCCGTCCCGTACAAGAAGTTTCCCGAGACGCCGGGTGTCTATATAATGAAAGACGCTGACGGGCGTGTTTTATACGTGGGCAAAGCGGCAAATCTGCGGCGGCGCGTGTCGAGTTATTTCGAGCGGCCGCACGACGTGCGCATCCAGACGCTGGTCAGCAAGATCGCAACGATGGAATACGAGCAGAAGGACACCGCACTCGAGGCGTTGATCCGCGAGGCGGAGCTCATCAAGACGATCACGCCGCCGTTCAATGTGCGCGAAAAAGACGACAAAAGTTTTTTATATTTTGAGATCACGCGTGAGAAGTTTCCGCGTGTGTTGCTGGTGCGCGGGGCGGGCGTGATCGCGGCGGGCGGCGGAAAGGGCGCCCGCGCGGTCGCACCGCAGGGGAAGCGGTTCGGCCCGTTCACGTCCGCGTCGAGTGCGCGGGAGGCGCTGCGCATCTTGCGCCGTATCTTCCCATGGAGCACGCACGATCCTGAAGAGATCGGCAAAATGAAGCGGCCATGCTTCAACTATGAGATCGGGCTTTGCCCGGGCACATGCGTGGGTGCGATCACGCACGAGGATTATATAAAGAACATTGAGCGCCTCAAATTATTTTTTGAAGGAAAAAAGGAGCGCATTATCAAGGCGATCGAAAAGGATATGAAGGCAGCCAGCAGGAAGCAGGAATTCGAGCGCGCGGAGGCGTTGCGGCGGCAGATGTTTGCGCTCCGGCATATCCAGGACACCGCGCTCATTTCGGATAACGAGGTGCTCGTAATTGCCGGCGCCACCGCGTTGCACGCCGGCTATCGCATCGAAGGCTACGATATATCGAACATCTCCGGCACGTCCGCAGTGGGCTCCATGGTGGTGTTCGAGGATGGCGCGCCGAACAAGGACGAATATCGCAAGTTCAAGATCCGCAGCATCTTCCAGCCGAACGACGTCGGCATGCTGAAGGAAGTGCTCGAGCGGCGCTTCGCGCACGCGGCGCCCGAATCAAAAAGTCCGTGGCCGATGCCCGACCTCGTACTGATCGACGGCGGTCTGGCTCAGGTGAACACCGCGCGCCGCGTGCTGCTCCGCGCCGGCATAAAAACCCCGATCGTGGGCATCGCAAAAGGTCCGAAGCGCGACCGCAACGACATCATCGGTCTTGTCCCGAAGGGTGTCCAAAAGGACACGCTGATAAAAGTGCGCAACGAAGCGCACCGGTTTGCCATCACCTATCACAAAGCGCTCCGCCGCGTTCGTGTCTTTTCCTAGTTGGTGATCGTGATGGGGCCGCTCACCAAGTCGCCGAGTCCGTTCCCGTCGAAGTGAATGCGGATCGAATAAGTGCCGGGGACGACATCTTTTTTGTCGGCGCTGTAGCGGGCAAGGTAGATCGAACGCGCGTCCCAGCTGTACGAGGTCTGTTTCGGTCCGGTCTCCGAAAGAATGACTCCCACAAACGCCTTCGTATTCGCGTTCACGAGGTCGATCTCTCCGGTGATGTTGGCTGAATTATCCCATGCGATGGAATTCGGCTGGCCGATCGTCCAGACATTTCCGGATATGGGGGTAAGGAGATCGATGGTAATCGCGGGTCCGGGAAGCGGGGGAATGTTCTTTGCGCCGCCGACACCGGAGGAAGGCGAATGTGAAACGGCGGATGCAGTGGAACTGCCATTGCTGCCCGGCACGATGTTCGTGACCGTTGTGGACGCAACGGCCGTTCCTGCGGCGTTTTGTCCGGTCCCTGCCGGCGTCGCGCCATTATGCAAAAAAAGAAAGACCAAGCCGACCACGATGATCACGACCACCACGATCACGGCAATAAGTTTCCACTTGGCGGCTAGTATATTCATGCTATTTATCATACCAAAAACGACCCCAAAATGTTACCATTAAAAAAATATGATAGCCGACGAGATCAAGCAGTTCTTTCACGGGGACGTAGCAGTGGACGACGCGACGCTCACGAAATATAGCCGCGATTATTCGCTTTTTAAGGTGCGCCCGCAGGTGGTGGTGTTCCCAAAAGATGTCGACGACATCAAAAATTTGGTAAAATTCGTGTCGCAAAAGAAGGCGGCGGGCGAGGACATTTCGCTCACCGGTCGCTCTGCGGGAACGGACATGACGGGCGGCCCGTTGAGCCAGGGGATCATCGTCTCGTTCACAAAATATTTCAATAATATCATCGAGATCGGCGCCGACGAGGCAAAAGTCCAGCCGGGCGTCTACTTCCGCGATTTTGAGAAGGCGTTGACGGCGAAGGGGCTGCTCTACCCGCCGTATCCGGCGTCGAAGGACCTCGCCGCGCTTGGCGGGATGGTCAACAACAATTCCGGCGGCGAGAAAACGCTCGCGTACGGGAAAACGGAAGATTACGTGCAGGCGGTAAAGATCGTGATGAGCGATGGGGAGGAGCACACGCTGTGGCCGCTCTCCGGTTCCGTGCTCGAGGCAAAACTCGCCGAACAAAGTTTTGAAGGGGATATCTATCGAAAACTCAAACGGTTGATCGATGATAATTACGACGTCATCAAAGCGGCCAAGCCGGACGTTTCAAAGAATTCCGCCGGCTATTATTTGTGGAACGTGTGGGATCGCACGACCGGCGTGTTCGACATCACGAAGATCATCGTCGGTTCGCAGGGAACGTTCGGCATGCTTACCGAGGCGAAGGTAAAGCTCGTTCCGCTCAAAAAGCACTCGCGCCTGTGCGTCGTATTCTTGCACGATCTTACGCCGGTCGCCGACCTTGTGGAGGCCGTCCTGCCGTTCGAACCGGAGAGCATCGAGTCGTACGACGACAAGACGATGCAGGTGGCGGTCAGACTGTGGCGACAGGTGATCGGTTCCATGAAGGGCAATATCATTTCGCTCGGTCTCCAGTTCCTGCCGGAGGTGTGGATGGTACTCCGCGGCGGCATGCCGAAAATGATCATGCTTGTGGAATTGACGGGCAATGATGAAAAAGAGCTCACGGCAAAATTGGTGACGTTGGGCGATGCCGTAAAAAAATTCGCCCAGACACACGCCGGCATTCAGGTGCTCGAGTTAAAGAGCGAAAAAGAAGAGCAGAAGTATTGGACGATCCGTCGCCAAAGTTTTGCGCTCCTCCATAACAACACGACGGGAAAGGATACGGCGCCGTTCATCGACGACTTTATTGTCAAGCCGGAATATATGCCGGAGGTTTTGCCCAAAGTGAACGCGATTTTGGACAAATATAAAAAAGATCTCATCTACACGATCGCGGGCCATCCGGGCAATGGCAACTTCCATATCATCCCGCTCATGGACCTCAAAGACGAGCGTGTCCGTGCGCTGATCCCAAAGATCTCAGAGGAAGTATATCGCCTGGTGTTCCAATACAGGGGATCCATCACCGCCGAGCACAACGATGGCCTCATCCGTACGCCGTATTTGGAAGAAATGTACGGGCAAAAGATAGAGGAGTTATTTATAGAGGTAAAGAAGATATTCGACCCGTTGAATATCTTCAATCCGGGCAAAAAGGTGGGAGGAAACCTCAAATATAGCGAAGAGCACATCGCGTCGACGCAGTAATTTTTTAAGCTTTTCCAAATGCTACAATTACAGTATGGATCATATTAGGCATCCTTCCTCCCGCCGCGCCTTCACCCTCATCGAGCTCCTGATCGTCATCGCGGTCATTGCCGTCCTCGCGATCGTGGTCGTCCTCGTCCTGAACCCCGCGGAGCTCTTGAAGCAAAGCAGAGATTCAAACCGGGTCTCCGACATGGACACTCTTACCCATGCACTGTCCCTCTACCAAGGGGATCAAGGAGGAAGCTCAGGATATACCATGGGCAATGCCTCATCGGTCTACGTCTCCCTCCCTGACAGCTCTTCCACCTGTGGCTCATGGGGTCTCCCCGCATTGCCTTCAGGCTACACCTACCAATGCGTCTCCTCCCAGAACCTCCGCAATGTGGATGGCACCGGATGGATCCCGGTCCCTCTTACCTCCGTGACGACCGGCGCTCCCTTGGGCTCCCTTCCTGTCGATCCCACAAACAGTTCCTCGACCGGCCTCTATTACACCTACTATGCAAACGGATCCCAATATGAGGTCACTTCGCTCTTTGAATCAAGCAAATACAAGGCACAATACGCCGCAAATCCCATCAACCCAAGCTATCCCGAGGTCGATACCAAAGGATCCAGTATCACGGTTTCCCCGCTCTTCAACTCATCAGGCCTCGTGGGGTACTGGCCGATGGATGAGGGATCAGGCTCATCTACCATTGATGCCAGCGGCAATGGCAACGGAGGGACGTGGAACGGCACGACCACGAATGGCAGCTATTACACCGGTGGCAAGGTAGGACCCTCTGCGGGGGTCTTCAATGGGAGCAATGACTATGTAAATGTGCCTGATAATGCAAGTCTTGACTTTAGCGGAACCCAACCGTTCACTATTTCTGCTTGGGTGTATCAGGCGGTGACAACCTCGTACGCACCGGTCATCACAAAAGGCAATAGCGGTGGGTCTCCATACAATTACGCTCTTATTACAAATTCAACCAATCCTCAGGCGCGATTCAACATATATAACGGGAGTGCTCATGGCCCGAATGCAAGTGGAATGGAGACATTAAATGCATGGCATCTCTGGACGGGGACATTCGATGGGGCGACGATGACCCTCTATGTCGATGGTGTTTTGTCCGGTACCCCGCTCAATATTTCATCTACCCTTCCGATCTCCAATACAAATGCCTTACAGATGGGGAGAAATGCTTCGGCACAGGCGTGGAATGGTGATATCGACGATGTTCGTATCTATAATCGTGCCCTTTCCGCGGCGGAGATCGCGGCGCTCTATAACGCGGAGAAATAGTGGTTGATTTCTACCAAAAACGTCTTTAACTTTTCTTTAATGTGGTTTTGATAGAGTAAGTGCGTGAAAACCTATACACGCACCGCTTCCTATTTTCTTTCGATCGCCGCAGTCGCCTTGGTCTTCTTTAGCATTGAGTTCATCACCGAGAAATACTTTTATCCGGATGATGAGGTGGTGGATATTCTTGCTGCCGTTATCGGGGCGCTTTCGTTCGCGCCGTGCAAGCGGTTCTTCGATCGTGCGACCGACAGGATATTCTCCCGCGGGCCGCGCGATGCCCGTGCGGAATTTATCACAAACATCTCGCACGAGCTGCAAACGCCGATCGCGATCCTGCGCGGCAATGTGGAGCTGCTCCAGCGGCGGAGTATTACGGACGCGGAGCGCGCGTGCGCGGAACGGGTGATCGTATCAACGCTCGACGGCATGTCCCGCCTTATCGGCAACGTCCTCGAGAGTGCAAAATTGACCTTCTCCAAAAAAGTTTTTCATGAACAGGATATTATGGTGTGTGCGCTGGTGTGCGAAACGCATGAGGACTGTCTGCTTCTTGCGGAAGACAAGGGGATACGGCTCGTGATCGAAATGCAAGACGCCACGGGAATGGAGGAAGATTTTTTCGTGCGCGGCAATCGCGACCGGCTGAAAGAAGTATTGTTCAACCTGATCAGCAATGCGCTCAAGCACACCGCGAGCGGCGGCGCGATCACGTTGCGGGCGGAACGGACGGCGACCGCCGCGCGGATCACCGTCGAAGATTCGGGATGCGGCATCGCGCCGGAGGAGTTGCCGCATATCTTTGAGCGGTTCTATCGGATAGCGGAGGCAAATGGAACGCTCGCCGTGCCCGGCACGGGCATTGGCCTTAATATTTGCCGCGAGATCGTGGAGGCGCATCGGGGCACGATCACGGCGGAGAGTGATCTCGGCAAGGGGAGCAGATTTATTATCTCTTTGCCGTTATCGCCGCCCGCCGCCGATCCGCGCGGCGTTTCTGCTATAATAAACTCATGAATATCACAACCATGTCATCCAAGAAACTTTACTCCCAGGCATCGTCCGGCGACCTTGTGCTCGACAGTGACGGCGAAAAAGATAAGCAATATGTGTTGAAACTCCGCGATCTTCCTGCCAACGAGAAGCCGCGCGAGAAACTGGTCAAATACGGCCCGTCGGTGCTTTCGCTCGCGGAGCTTTTTGCCGTCGTGCTGAACGTCGGTACAAAAAAAGAAGAAGTGCTCACGATGTCGCGCCGGTTGCTCAAGGAATATGGCGACAGTGCGATCGTCAATCAAAAAGATCCGAACAAGATAAAAGAGTTGCTTGGCATTCCGCTCGGCAAGGCATGTCAGATCGTCGCGTGCTTCGAGCTCGGCCGGCGGTTCTTCAAGACGCCGGACGGTAGGAAGCCGATGACGATCCGCACCGCGAGCCAGGTCTATGCATACCTGAAGGATATGCAGGATCTTCCCAAAGAACATTTGCGCGGCTTGTATTTGGACGCGCACTATCAATTGATCCACGACGAGGTCGTTTCGATCGGCACGCTCACCTCGAACATCATCCATCCGCGCGAAGTGTTCCGTCCGGCGCTCGAGTATTCCGCGTCGGCGGTGATCCTCGCGCACAACCATCCCTCCGGCGTTGCGAAACCGAGCGACGCGGACATCGCGATCACGCGCCAGATCGTGGAGGCCGGGAAAATTTTGGGAATTGCGTTGCTTGATCACGTAATTGTCACTAAAAGTAAGTTCGAGTCAGTGCCGGTGGAATACGCGTAAAAGCACCCTTTTTATAAATATTAAAAATTCGTTAAATAGTTTTTGACAACGATCATATCATCGCGTATATCTGATGATATGATCGATTGGCTTAATTATTTTGGGATAACCCCGAATCAACTCGGTCCCGTCTTTATCGTTGTGGGATTTTTTGCGTGGGCAGGCTGGATATTTTTTCTCAAGGACATGAAACGCGAAATTGGCGATATCAAATGTGAAGTTACTGATCTGCATCATGCCACGAAAGAGATACAAAAATATATCGAGGACAGGGATGGCGAATGGACGCCTCAGCACAGGCTTGGGCCAAATCCCACATTTTCTGCGTATGGAAGAGCCAACAGTCCGGCAGTTCCCAATACAGAAGGAGAGAAACTACTCCATGAGTCGCAATTTGTGGAACAGTACCCAAAATTTAAGGATGACCTTTTTAACGCCATGGATGCGATGGGTCTTCGGGTTGCGTATGACTATGAGCGGGGAGCAAAGCGTGCGCTCCGACAGCTTCAGGACGATCCGCGATTCGATCCTATCAAAGAATATGTGGTCGGCCATCCCGACATTACGCTTTCGGTCATTTTTGCGGTCGCCGCATGGGTGATCCGCGACGATTACGCTAAATATAAAACCGACAAGAAATAGTAGTGTATGCGCGAAGAAAAGATCACCGTGGATGGAAACGAGGGAAGAATGGGATGAGTTCAATCGCAGAGAGGTTGGGCGATATAAGGATTACACTCCGCAGCAGCTGATCAAGGAATGGGAGATGTGGCAAAAAAAGGTAAGCGAGGAAATAAATGAAATTGGTTATCAAAAAATTAAATCCAGGCCCGATTTATTCGATTGGCTCATTGAGGAAGAGGGCGGTTATACGTTAAGTGAAGGCGGAGCCCATTACGAACATCATTATCGGCAGATAAAAACGGCATTGGGGAAATAAGATTTTTTTGGTATTATTGAGCCATGGTGGACTTCTCGCATTTAACGAAAGCCTATAAAAAACGGGTGGTCGTGGACGATTTCACCCTTTCCGTGGATGTGCCGATATTCGGGTTTTTGGGGCAGAACGGGGCGGGGAAGACGACGATCATGAAGATGATCGTGGGGTTGCTTCAGCCCACAAGCGGCACGATCACGATCGACGGGGCGCTCTCGTCGCATCCTATTTTTAAGAAGAAATTGGGATACATGCCGGAGACACCGTACTTTTATGAGCGCATGACCGGCATGGAATTTTTGCGTTTTTGCGATGAACTTTTTGATAATAGTAACAGCGGCAATAGTCCGGCGGCGCGGACGTCGCACTACGAAGAAATTTTAAAAAAAGTGGGAATCTTTGCGGCGCGCAATGCGGAGATTCGCACGTATTCCAAGGGTATGCGCCAGCGCCTCGGCTTTGCGCAGTCGCTCGTGAACGATCCGGAATATCTATTTCTTGATGAACCGCTCGACGGCCTCGACCCGATCGGCCGGCGCGAGATGAAAGAAGTGATGCTCGCGCTCAAGCACGAAGGTCGCAAAGTATTCCTAAACACGCACATTCTTGCCGACGTGGAGGAGATCTGCGACGAAGTGGGAGTGGTGCATAAAGGAAAGCTGCTCTATGCCGGTTCGGTGAAAGCATTTTGCGCGGGCAAGCCGCTCGAGGAACGGTTTATGGAAGTCGTGCAAGCGCACGAAATGGCCGCCTCGCCAGCCATCGTCGTGAAATAATTTCACTATGAAAAATATTCTCGTCATTGCAAAAAATACGCTCAAGCTCGAGATTCGCGACAAGATCCTTTACGGCATCATTGTGTTCGGTCTGCTCTACGTTTTTTTTACGCTTTTCCTCGCTGACCTCGTACTCAAAGAGCCGACGATGGTAAAGGCGTTCGGCCTCACGGGCATCTATTTCTTTAACGCGATCATCGCGCTTTTCCTTGGCACGACGTCGTTCTTTAAGGACGTGGATCGCAAGGTGGTGTATTTTATCCTGTCGAAACCGGTATCGCGGGCGCATTTTCTCCTTGGCAAGTTCTTTGGGCTGTGCATGGTGCTCCTGCTTACAAGCGGCATCCTCGCGGTGGCGTACGAGGGCGTCGTGCTCTATAAACTGGGGATCTTCGACGGGATCGGACTCGTCGCCATCCTGATGCAATTCCTCGAGATGGCGCTCTTCCTCGCGTTCGCGATATTCGTCTCCACGTTCGCAAGTTCGTTACTCTCCATCGTTTACACTTCCGGCGTGTTCTTTTTGGGACACGTGGTGAGCCAGCTCGTAACCGACGCGAAGACGATCGGTATCGGCGGCGTCAGGTTGTGGCTTGTGGAGATTCTCTATTATATCTTTCCCAATCTCGAAAAGTTCGATGCCCGCGATTTTGCCATCCATGCGGTCTCTATGCCATGGACCTCGTTCGCCCTCGCCGTCGCGTATGCCGCGGTGTACATCGTGCTGCTTCTCGCCGCCGCCGTGTGGATATTCGATAAGAAGGAAATCTAAATGGCGAGGTTTAATAATCCATTCGCAAAAATAGTGATGATAGGGTTGTTGCTCGCGCTCGTGGTGCTCTTGCAGTTCGAGTACGACGCGACGAAGACCGTGTTGCCCGCGTCCTCCGCGCAGACCGTCTCGCCGTTCATGGTGCGCATTATGGATATGGGATTCCATCCTGCGGTCGCATCATTCCTCTGGGCCACCACGATGCCGGAGATCCTTGATCTGTGGAATAAGAAGACGGAATATTTTACCGACCTTGCGTTTGTGAACGCCGTCGATCCCAAGCTGAGCTATCCGTACGCGTTCTCCGTGCTCACGTTGCCCGCGGTGCCGGCGAGCGCCGATCCGCAGGCGATCGAACAGGCGGAAGCGATCGGTGAGCAGGGGATCGCGAGCGCCGATACCGACTGGCGCATTCCGTATTACATGGCAACGAATGAGTTCTTGTACGCCAAGGACGAGCAGAAGGCGTTGCAATATTACAACCTTGCCGCGCAGACGCCGGGGATTCCTGCATATGCCGAGCGGTTCTCGCTGAACTTCGGCATCGAGACCAACCAGCGGCAGAAGACGGAAGAGCTGTGGGAGACCATCAAGGCTTCCACGAACGATCCGGACGAAAAGGTGCGGGCGCAGGCGTACATCGACCATTTGCAGGATTTTGATTATCTCGACGCCGCGTCGGCGCAGTACAAAAAAGAGTTCGGCGTCTACCCGACGTCCACCGATGAGCTCGTACAAAAAGGGATCATCCCATCCGTGCCAGTGGATCCGTTCGGCTTCACTTTTATCATGCAGCCGAACGGAACGTCCGCCATCGATTTGAACAAGCTTCCGTCATACATGTCGGCAAATCCTGCGCAATAGCAGAACAGCTTCCTCAATAGATATTCGTCGTCGTGGAAACAGCAGTGGATGTGGAGGCCGGGGTTGCCGTCGCCATGGTTGTTGATGCCGCCGACATATTTCCCGCTACTTCCGATTCAAGTTGCGCGACGAGCGCTTCCAGTTGATCGAGCTCCGCTTGGAGCGTCGCGGTCGTCGATTCGCCGCCACCCGTCGCCTCGCCCGTGCCTCCTCCGGAAGACTGTGATTGCGATTGCCCGGGTTGCGAAATATCGCGAATTATTTCTGCCTGAATCCCGCCATCGTCGGTGTAGTACCCGTAGATGTTGACCGTGTCGCCGGGTGTTATATCTCCGAGCGTCGCAGGCGAGCGATCATTGAACAGTAATTCGGTCGTCGCAGTCACGTTTGCGGTGTATGGGGTATAGGTAATGCTTGAAGAGCCCGAAGAACTTGCGGTGGCCATTGCTGCCAACGGCGGCGTAGGACAGGTTGTGTCGGTGCCGACCGGCGCGCTATCGGTTGCGAACATTGCGCAGGAAACCGCCGCCGTTGTCGCAGGCATCACCGTCCCGGCGTTGGTCACCGTGGAATATCCCGGATTTGCCACGAACACTTGCGCCGGTTCGTTTGCCGATGACACGCTCGTGACGGTAAGTCCGTCGATCTGCAAGTATTGCCCAGTCAGTCCAGGACTCGTCACGATGGTGGGCGTTGCGGTCACTGCGGAGCTGGAGTTTGAACTGCTGCTGTTTGTCGTCGTGCTACTAGTCGTAGTCGTCGCGGTGCTACTCACCGACGGCACGTTTTCCATCGTTGTAGTCGTGGCTACCGAGGGTGTCGTTGAAACGGTCGAAGATGTCGTGAAGTTCGTAGTACTTGTATTCGTAGACGAGCTCGGGGTGGTCGATGTCCCCGTGTACGGAAAGAGTTGCGCGCTCGCGGAGAGCGTGCTGCCCGCCGCCAAAACGCCCGCCGCCGCGATGGCGACCGATGATTTCTTTGTCATGTGTTTGTTTATTTTTATTAGGACCTTTTTTGTTCATGACGGTATGCCCTTGTACTACGGGATGCAGAAAAAAATAATTACATCGGCATTCATTCGAACTTCATAAATTGATGGATGCGTGCACACATTGATTGTTTCATAACGCGTCGCTATAATGACTACGTTATGAAACTCTCCATCGGCATCGTGGGGCTCCCGAATGTGGGCAAATCGACGCTGTTCCATCTGATCACAAAACAGAACATCACGATCGCCAACTATCCGTTCGCGACGATCGACCCCAACGTGGGCGTCGTTGCCGTTCCCGATATTCGTCTGGAGAAGCTGAACGAGCTGAGCAAGTCAAAAAAGAAGATCCCCGCCGTCGTGGAATTCTTCGACATCGCGGGCCTCGTAAAAGGCGCCAATAAAGGTGAGGGATTGGGCAATGATTTCCTGGACGACATCCAAGTCACGCAGGCGATCGTGATGGTGGTCCGTGCGTTTGAGAACCCGGACATCATCCATGTGGATAATTCGGTGGACCCGGTGCGCGACATCGACGTCATCAACCTGGAGCTGATGCTGAAGGACCTCGCCGCGGTGGACAAGCGCCTCGTGCGCGTGGAGGCGGAGGCGCGCGCGGGAAAGAAAGAGGCGCTGCACGACAAGGAGCTTTTGGAGCGGTTGAAGAAGTCGCTGGAGGGCGGCATTCTGCCGGTAAGCGACGCGGAACTTTTGCACGATATCAAGAGCGAGCCGCGGCTGAACGATCTGCGATTGCTGACGACAAAGCGGCAGCTCTATCTCATCAACGGAAAGGAATCGGACGTGTCGCCCGAACTGCTTGCAAAGATCGCGTCGCTTGGTGCGGATTATCTCATTGCCGACCTTGCCGCGCCCGAGGCGGAATCGAACGGCATCCCGCAGCTCGTCACAAAGGCATATCACGTGCTCGACCTTATCAGCTTTTTTACGACCGGCGAGGACGAGACGCGCGCCTGGACGATCGAGCGCGGCACAAAGGCGCCGCAGGCGTCGGGCGTCATCCATACCGATTTTGAGGAAAAGTTCATCCGGATGGAGGTCGTCCCGACGGACAAATTATTGGAAGCCGGCGGCTGGAGCAAGGCAAAACAAAAAGGCTGGCTCCGCGTGGAAGGAAAGGAATATGTCGTGGCAGATGGCGATGTAATAGAGGTGAGGCACGGATAGCAGGTAAATCGATAGTGCGGCACGGCGAGCGGCGTAAGCGTTTCCCAGACTATGAGTGTTTCGTGTTTTATATTGATAAATCCTACGTTTTGATGTCACAGTTTGTGATTTCAAAACGTAGGAAAGTCCAGTATTTCTCACGATGCCCGCTCAGTCACTTATAGGCACATACGAATCCCCGGCGGTAAGCTGTGGGCGTAATGGAATTTTAGAAAGTTTTAACGCTCGGCGGCGTATAATTAGTATTGTTATATAATCATACCCAATGCGCCGATTTCCCATTGCTGAATTTAAAACGTTTCCCAAAGAGTTGGCGGCTCTGCGCAAGCTGCGCACCCCTGCCGCCATCCAGGATTTTTTGAACGCGACGGCGTTCAACTTTGAGGAGGATGGCGAGACATATCGGTCGCCCGCGATGGTGTTGAGGGCAAGAAAGGCGCATTGCATGGAAGGAGCGTTGATCGCCGCCGCGGCACTGTGGCTGCACGGCCGGCCGCCGCTCATCATGGACCTCAAGACGACGGAGCGCGATGTCGACCACGTGGTCGCGCTCTTTAAAGAGGGGGATCGCTGGGGCGCCATCAGCAAGACCAATCACGGCGTGCTTCGCTATCGCGATCCCATCTACCGCGATCCGCGCGAGATCGCGATGTCGTACTTCAACGAATATTTTTTGGACGACGGCACGAAAACGTTGCGCAGTTTTTCCAAGCCGTTCGATCTTTCTCGCCGCGGCGATGCGTGGTTGACCACCAAAGAGAAGCTGGATGATATCGCGATCGCGCTCGACGATTCGCCGCACGTGCAGATCATAAAAAAAGGCGGTGTCGGCCGCCTGCGCCGCGCGGATCCGATAGAGATCAAGGCGGGAAAAATCGTGGAGCGACGGAAAAAAGGAAAATAAAATAAAAAGACCCAACGCGTTTTGGGGACGCGTTGGGTCGTCGTCGGGCGGGGTCTGCTTTCCGTCCGATGTGTTCGGGCGCACGCACAGGCCAAAGATGGTCCTAATGCCTTAGGGCCCAGGAGGGTTGGCGGGGCATCCGAAGCTTTTCCTACTGTACCACTGTTAATTTCTCCTGTCCAGCGCCGAGCCGAGCGTTTCGTCGTCTGCGAATTCGATCTCGCCGCCGGTGGGCAGGCCGCGCCCAAGGCGGCTGATCCGCTTGGCGAGTGGCGCGAGCTCTTTCAATAAGAGCGATGCCTGAAAGTCGCCGAGCGTGGTCGGGCTAAAGCCGAGGATGATCTCGTCCGCCGCGCCGCCAAGCGCGTCCGCAATATATTTTTTTAAACTGAGCAGGCGCGTTTTCTGCCACTGCTCCAAGAATCCCGTTTTCGGCACCGGGCCGATAATAAAATATCTGCCAGTGAATTTTTTCGTGTTCTCGAGCGAAAGATAGTCCGTCTCTTTTTCCACCACCATGATGATGCGCTGGTTCCGCGCCGGATTCGCGCAGACGTCGCACAGCGTGCCCGCGTTTTGATGAATGAAAAAGCACCGCTCGCAGATCTTGATCGAGCGCAGCGCGTCGATGCTCTGCGCCAACACGCGCAGGTCTTCCTTTGGCCGTCCGATCAGATAGAACGCAAGGCGCACCGCCTGTCGCGGCCCAATGGAGGGGAGTTCCGCCAGCTCGTCCACCACCTTCTGCACAGGCTCCGGGAGTTTCATCATTCCACTATTATACCCGTCCGTAGTGCGATGAACCAGTGGCGACTTGGGGTGGGGTTGGCACGAGACAGAATTCAAACAAATATATTATTAAAAAAAGAGGGCTAATCGCCCCCTCCTCGGTTTTCCCCATGAAAACTAATTACTTAAGTACGCCTGATAGAGCGATCGGTGCGACCAAAACGGTCGGGATAGTCTCTCTTGAAGAGTTCTGTTCACTTTAGTGAATATTTTCCCGGCATCCTTCTCGGAGAGGCCTAGCACTTTTTCCATCGCCATCATCTTTTCAATCCATAAAACGCCTATCCGGCTATCCTCTGTATCGAGCTCATTTGGATTGAGAAGTACGCGGCGATATTTCGGTTCGAGTTCCTTGACCCAAAGAATGTATTCCCTGAGTTCTTCGCGGTACAAGGCAATGCCCTTTTCCAATGTCCAACCTTCTTTCATAGTCACCTCACGGGAGTGCAACACTCAAGCTGCCACTGGCGATACTATAAATGATAAATCAAAAAATGTACAGCGTAAGCCAATGGGGGAAAAATTCGAAAAAGTATGTGGCCCTGTGATTGTGGCATTACCTTTTTAGGGCGTCTCGGAGCCGCGAAGGCGGCGAGAGCCGAGGCGGCCGGTCAGCAGACCGGAACGCCGTACCTAAAAAGGTAATGCCACAATCACAGGGCCGGCAGTTCTTCGTATCTCTTCTCTATCGTCTTGAAGCTGGCGAGTTCGCCGTTAAAGAAGAAGTCCATGTCTTTGAGCGCGCCGTTGCGGTGCTTGGCCACGCGGAGGTGGACGGTGTTGTCGATGCTGGAGGCGGTGTCGTTCGGGTTGTGTTCGTCGCGATAGAGGAACATGACGACGTCCGCGTCCTGCTCGATGGAGCCCGAGTCGCGAAGGTCCGAGAGGCGGGGGATCTTGTGGTCGCGCTGTTCGAGGCCGCGCGAGAGCTGACTGAGCGCGAGCACCGGCACTTTGAGTTCACGCGCGAGCGCCTTGAGGCCGCGTGAGATCTCGGTAATCATGTTCACCATGTTGTCGCTGTTGGTGCGCGGGCGGATCAGCTGGAGGTAATCCACGACGAGCAGGTCGAGGCCGTGCTCCACCTGGAGACGCCGCGCCATCGAGCGCATCTGGAGGACGTTCAGCGACGGCGAATCATCGATGAATATCTTCACCGCGGAGAGGCGGTCGAGCGCGTCCTGGATCATCGAGAACTCGCCGTCGTTCTTGATGCGGCCGGTGAGGATGTTCCAGAGCGGCACCTGCGACTCGGCGGAGATGATGCGATCCTGTAACGATTCGCGGGACATTTCGAGCGAGAAGACGCCGACGCTGAATCCGGCCTTGCCGGCATTGCGCGCGATGTCGAGCGCGAACGACGTCTTTCCGACGGACGGTCGCGCGCCGAGGATCACAAGCTCGGATTTATGCAGTCCGGAAAGCGTCTCGTCGAGCATGGGGAAGCCGGTGGGCACGCCGCGCAACTTTCCGCCACCGGCGTGGAGATTTGCGATGCGCTCGTACGCGCTCGTGAGATCATCCTTGAGCGACGTAAAATTCTGCGGCAGGGATTTTTGCGAGATCGAAAGGATCTTCTGCTCGACGTCGTCGAGCAGGTCTTCCACTTCGCCGCCTTGTGAGAACACGTCTTCGGCGATCTCCGCCGACGCCTTGATGAGGTCGCGCAGGATCTTCTTTTCTTTTACGAGTGTGGCGTAGTGCTGCACATGCGATGCGTTCGACACGTGGTTCGTGAGATCGGCAAGGTATGCCGACCCGCCAACGTCCTTAAGTTGTTCGTTCTCCTTGAGATAGTTCGTCAGGCTGAGTACGTCGATCGGCTGGTGTTTTTCATAGAGCGAGAGGATCGCTTTATAGATCCGTTCGTGTGCGGGCGTATAAAAATCTTCGGGCAATAAAATATCCGCCACGCGGTAGATCGCGTTCTTATCAATGAGCACGGAGCCGAGCACTGCCTGTTCCGCTTCCAAATTCTGGGGCGGAAGCTTGAGTTGTGATTTTTTGCTGGGCATTAAAAGAAACGCTTAGTGATGTAGGGGCCGTCCGCCGTATCCCTTACTAGATATCCTAAACTCTCTATCTTCTTACGCAAGGCGTCGGACTGGATAAACTGTTTATTATCCCGAAAAGCCTTATATTCCGCTATCATTTCAGCTGTCATTTTTTCTTCCTCCGGCCGATATAATGCCTTTTTAATATCAACGCCGAGGATCTCGCCCCACTCTTTAAGAAGTTTTAATTTTTCACTCCCATGGATCGTTGCGTCGGTGATCAGCTCATGGAGTACCGCGATGGCCTTCGGAGTGTTCAAGTCATCATCAAGGCATGCAAAAAAACGGTCGTGATATTCCTGAAGATATTCCGCCGCTCCATTTTTATTTTCTGATCCGTGCGACTGTTTTGAAAGATCGTATATGGCTCCATATATCTTTTCGAGCTCGTTCTTTGCCTGCTCCGCGGTGGCGGGTTCGATGTAGTCGAGCGGGGAGCGGTACGAATGATTGATGACGATCCAGCGAAGCAACTCTGCCGGATGTTTTTCCAAAAAGTCGCGGATGGTGATGAAGTTGCCAGCGCTTTTGGACATCTTCTTGCTCTCAACGAGCAACGCGCCCGCATGCATCCAGATCTGCACGAACGGTTTCTTGCCGGATGCGGATTCCTGCTGGGCGATCTCCGCCTCGTGATGGGGGAACTTGAGGTCCACGCCGCCGCCATGGATCTCGTATTGCGGGCCAAAATAAAATTCCGAGATCGCCGTGTCTTCGATGTGCCAGCCCGGGCGTCCTTCGCCGATCGATGATGGCCAGCGCGGCTCGAGATTTTCTAACGATGTCTGTGAAAATTTCCAAAGACAAAAATCTCCTTTATTGCGCTTGCCGATTGATTCGTCGATGCGCGAAACGCCGTCTTCGGCTTGTGCGGCCGTGCGGCCCGAGAGTTTTCCGTAATCCGCATCTTTTGCAATATCAAAATACCATCCGTCGCCGTCGATCTTGTAGGCGAAGCCCCTATCGATCAAGCGTTCCACTTGCGCCACGATCTGTGAGATGAACTTCGTCGCGGGAGCATACTCATTTACCGCATCGACGCCAAGCGCCTTCATGTCATCAAGATATGCATCCGTGAAGAATCGCGCGACCGCGGTCGTCTCTTTGCCGTCCGTCATCGCGCGGGCAATGATCTTATCGTCGATGTCCGTGATGTTCTGCACGTATGTCACGTCATAGCCGCGCGCACGAAGATACTTGGCGAAAAAATCAAAAAATATGTACGTGCGCGCATTCCCGATGTGCAGGTAGTCGTAGACGGTCGGACCGCACACAAAGAGCCGGATTTTCTTCTGATCGGGGAGTGGCTCCTTTTCGCGCGAAAGGGAATTGTAGAGGGAAAGCATATGGGTATAGTATATCTTTTTACGGCGACGGCGTCAGGATACCGCCTGAGGCCCCTCCTCGGTAAAGGCATAGTTTCATAGACAAAAGCGGAAAATCTTAATAAAATTGAGCCATGGCGAAAGCGAAGCGGCGTTTAAGCGGTCTATCGGAACATTCGGTTTTCTATAAGGAAAGTGCTGCTATCTACGAAGACTTTTCCAAAGCCGAGGACGTCCCAGAAAGAATATTAAAAGCTATAACTCCGAAACTTAAGGGAAAGACCGTTCTTGACGTTGGGTGCGGAACGGGAAAGTATATCAAGCTTCTTGCCCCGCGCGTTAGGGCATATTATGGGGTGGATATATCAGCGCATCAGTTGCTAATTGCCAAGAAGAAAGTGGGTGTTCTTAAAAATGTAAAATTGGTTCGCGCTGATGCGAGTAAAATGAAGCTGCCCAGCAATTTCTTTGATGCCGCCGTCGCGTTTTGGGCCGTAAGGCCTATTGCTGGATGGGAGCGAAAGGAAAAGGCGATTGCCGGGGTTCTTCGTACATTGAGACGAGGTGGTGGCTTCTATCTTATTGAAAATGATGTAACTGGTTTCTTTGAGAAAATTAGGGGAGCGCATCGGCGGGGAGAAACGCAGGAATACAATCAATGGCTGAAGAAGCATGGGTTTAAAGTTATCAAAAGAGTAAAGACGTACTTTGAATTTACTTCGCAGAAGCAAGCTCAAAAAGTATTCGGTAGGATATGGGGTAACGAAGTTGGCTCGCAGATCAAAACAAAGCGAGTGGGACACGACATTCTTATTTTTGAGAAAAAGAAAAAATGAACCAGGTACTCGAAACAACAAAATTCGTCGTCGATAATTCAACGAGCGTAAAAATACACTGCGACAAAATCGTGGAGTTTGCAAAGAATTTCCGAGACACCAACTTTGTTCATTGGTTGAGCGCGTCGCCTATCAGTTACGCTCATCTGAATAATGAGGACAAATTGAATTTTCTTTTAGTCTTTAACTCAACCAGCTTCTGCTACTGGGGGAATCCAAAATGGACGGTTGAATATAAAGGAGAAAAGTACGACGGCTCATGGGCGATGGTGGCAGCCATTCTTCGCGCGATAGATGAAGGCAAACCCATTCTTGACACGAAGTATCGCGCGAATATCACGCGAGAGGACTATCAAGCAATCATGCGCGGTAATGTCGAAGTCCCTCTTTTTGAAGAACGGTGGAACATCACCCGTAACACGGCATCTGTTTTACTCGAACGCTATGAGGGCAACTTTGGAAATCTCATTAAAGCCGCAAACGGAGATGCACTCAAGCTTTTAGAATTAATCACTACACAATTTCCGTCTTTTGATGACACGTCCATCTATAAAGATAAAAAGATTTATTTCTACAAGCGGGCGCAGTTACTCATCGAGGACATTAATCAGCTCTTTAATGGAGAAGGATATGGTAATTTAACTAACCTCGAAGGCTTTACCGCATGTGCAGATTACAAATTGCCGCAGTCCATGCGGAAGTTAGGTCTTATTTCTTACGAAAAGGAATTGGAGGAGAAGATTGATGGGCTGATTCAAATTCCTAAGGGCAGTCCCGAAGAAGTTGAAATTCGAGCCAATACTATTTGGGTCGTCGAGATGATACGCGAGGAATTGAAAAAGATAGGGAAGACAGTCCCGTCGATGATCATTAACGATTATCTGTGGATTATGGGGCAAACAAAAAGTGCGGATGATAAGCCATATCATCGAACCCTGACCACCGCCTATTAGTATGGAAGAATATATCGATGTAGTTGACGATAAAGGGAATCCGACGGGGGAGAGAAAATTAAAATCGCTTGCTCATAAGAACGGTGACCGGCACAAGACTGTCCATATTTGGATTATGAATACTAGTGGCGATTTACTGATTCAGCGCCGCTCGCCAACAAAAGAAAATCATCCGAATTTATGGGACATATCGTGTGCCGGACATATTTCTACCGGAGAGATTTCTTTGCAGGCTGCCATACGAGAAGCGAAAGAGGAGCTGGACATAACTGTGAAGGAGCAAGACCTTAAATACCTTTTTACAATTGATAGCCCTCGCGTAGTGTTGAATAACGGAACTTATATTGATCACGAGTTTCAGGATGTTTATTTACTTCAATTAGATGAAAATATTTCCAACTTTAAACTCCAGACTGAGGAGGTTGCAGAAACCAAATGGGTTCAATGGCGAGAGTTACAGAATATGATCCAGGCGGGGGATAGCGATTTTGTTCCTCATATGGAGGAATATAAAAAATTATTTATAAAATTAGCCGTAAATAATTTTTCCTAAAACCACCCCTTCCGCTTAAAGTAAATTCCCATCGTGAGCATTCCTGCGATCATGATGCCAAAGATGATCCAGAACGCGCCGGGCAGGTCGATGAGCGGCGTGCCGCGCGTGTTCATGCTGAAAAGCGCGGCGATGAGCATGAAAGGAAATGTGAGGAACGAGAGCGAGGTGAACGTTTTCATTACGCTGTTGATCTTGAGGTTCATCAGCTGATTGTTCGTGTCCTCAAAGTCGGAGATCGCTTCGCGATAATCCTCGAGCTGGTTCACCACCTTGAGCTGATCGCCCATGAGGTCGCTCAAATATATTTCGGCGCTGTCACCCCAGAACTTCTTTCCTTTGATAAGGAGCGATCGCAGGATCGGCTCCTGGAGGCGCACGACGATGCGATATTCCGAAACGTCGCGCTTGACGTACGTGATGCGCTGAAGCACCTCTTTTTCTTTATCCTTAAAGATCTCCTTGCCGACCGCCTCCACTTTTTCGCGGATGTGGCGCAGCTGCCGCTCCTGAAAGCTGATGAGATGTTCGATGAGGCGGTACGTTATCGCCAGTGAGGAATCGCAATTTGCAATATCGAATCCGTCCATCACGCCGTCGAGTCCGTCGTAGTGCACGGTCGCAATGCTGTCTTTGGCGACGATGAAGTCGATCTCGGTGCGCGCGGATGCTTCGTCGTCCTTATCATAAATTGGGAAGTAGTAGATAAAATAAAGATAGTCTTTGTACGCTTCCACGCGTCCGCGGGCGGAGGGGCCGCGCAGTTCGTCCACGATGACAGGGTGGAGCTTGTATTCTTTTCCGAGCCACGCCAGATCCTTCTCGGATGGCTTATCAACGTCGACCCACTGCACGCCCTTGCCCTTCTTTATTTCCATAATGATATTTTAACATACGTGATGGCGGGACGGGCACTTCCTTTTTATGGGGTTTATGGTATAATGGTATTAGAACTACGCAACAATCTTTTCTCTAGGAGAGCAACAAGTGTCGAAAGCAAGGAAGAAGAGCCTGTTCCAAAGAGGCGTTGACGATGGATTCAACAACCTCGTCAATGGGCACTTACGCATATTTTGGCACTACCGGCTTGGCGTAAGAGCGGGCCAGCAACGATGGCTGCGGTTTCTTAATAGTCCGCCCGCCTACGAGCTCGGCTTTGTGGTTCCGCCAGAACCCGAACCGTGCGTAGCGCGCGACTGTGGATCACTGTCCGATCTCATTGAAAGCGAAGAAGAATTAGAGCGACGTGGCAAGGACAGATCCCAGAAGTCGCCCAATTCGATGTTTGAGGAAGTTTTCCGCCGGGCTGAAATGGACGCAGGGGAATGTGCCTCCTACTGATTTTTCACACCCCAAAACCCACGCGGTCGAACAACCCACCAGTTCGACCGCGTTTCCATATCTACCGACAAAGTTCGCCTCTTGGCACTCTCTTGACGAGATTGCTAATTTGGCTAAAATAGATAGTGCATGACCGACCGAACGGCACAAATTTTAGAAGCGGCCATCCAGGAGTTCATCAACACCGGCGATCCGGTGAGTTCGGGTTTGCTCTATGAACGGTATGATTTTGGCATCAAGCCGGCGATGATCCGGCTCGAGCTTGATGAGCTGGAAGATCAGGGATATCTGGAGCAGCCGCACCACTCGGCCGGCCGCGTGCCGACAAACACCGGTTACGAGTTTTTCGCGAAGCGGATGCTCGGCATGAGCGCGCCGAGCACGACCGCCGGGCGGCATGGCGACCTGCATCTGATGCTCCAGGAACGGGCGTGGCCGGATCTTTTGGCGGAACTCTCGGCGCAGCTCGGATTGCTCAGTGTCGCCGCGGACCTTGCGCGTGAATCGGTCTATAAAGCGGGGTTGCAACATCTGATCGATCATCTCGACTGGCAGGATCAGAGCGGGATCCGCTCAGTCGTTCATGATTTTGAGGAAGTGGATGATCGCAGCCTTCGCGCGGCGGAAAAGATGGGCATCGGGCCGCAAATCTTCATCGGAAAGAAAAGTCCGGTGACATCGAGCGACAATCTCTCCGTCGTTGGCGGAAACTATCAGATCGGCGATGCCACCATTTCCATCTTTGCCATCGGCCCGAAGCGGATGGATTACAAAAAGGTCATACGAATATTCAAGAATCTTTAATCAATTTTTAATAACACCATGGCTGACGAAGAAAACAAACTGCCGGAGCCGACAATTGAGGACCTTAAGGAGCAGATAGAAGAGGTGACGGCCCAGCGCGATGAGTATCTTGCCGGATGGCAGCGCGCGAAGGCGGACTTTATCAATTATAAAAAAGAGGAGCTGCAGCGGATGCAAGAGACTGCGCGATACGGCAGTACGGACCTCATCAAAGACCTTATCTCCGTGATGGACAACTTTGACCTCGCCCTGCGCACATTGGAGAAAGCCGGGCCGGTGGAAAAAGGTATCTATCTCATCCGCACGCAGATCGACGATATTTTAAAAAAGCGGGAGCTTGCAAAGATCGATATCAAGGAGGGGGACGTATTTGATCCGGCAACCGCCGAGGCGCTCGCGGAGGTCGCGTCGGACAAGCCGGCAGGCACCGTCGTTGAAGTGATCGAGCAGGGATACCGTCTGCATGAAAAGGTCTTGCGCCCGGCGCGGGTGATCATCAGCAAGGGAACATGAAGCACAAACGCGCGGTGGAAGAGTTGAATCATTTTCAGTGTGGGACGTGTAAGAAGTGGTGGACGATCGGCGATGCGCCAAAAACAAAGAAGCAGTGGTTCTGCCCGTGGTGCGGAGCTCTGGGTGAGGAAGTGAAAAAATCGTTAAAGAATAAATCAAAAAAATAACATGGCAAAAATAATTGGAATTGATTTGGGGACAACGAACTCTGCGGTGTCCGTCATGAAGAACGGCGAATTGCAGATCCTCGAGAACGCCGAGGGTAATCGCACCACGCCGTCGATCGTTGCGCTCTCAAAGGGCGGCGAGCGGCTCGTGGGATTGCTCGCTAAACGGCAGTCGGTGACGAACCCGACAAACACGATCTTTTCGGTAAAGCGTTTGATTGGGCGCAAGTTCACCGATCCGGAAGTGCAGCGCGATAAAACATGGCTGCCGTATGAGATCCGTGCCGGCGCGACCGGTGGCGTGGAGGTAAAGATGGGCGACAAGTGGTTTTCGCCGGAAGAGATTTCCGCCTTCATTTTGAGCAAGCTGAAGGCCGATGCCGAAGCGAAGCTTGGCGAAAAGATCGACGAGGCGGTCATTACCGTGCCGGCATACTTTGACGATTCACAGCGCCAGGCAACGAAAAACGCCGGCGAGATCGCGGGCCTCAAAGTGGATCGCATCTTGAACGAGCCGACGGCGGCCGCCTTTGCGTATGGCGTCAACAAAGAGAAGAACCAGAAGATCGTGGTCTACGATTTCGGCGGCGGAACGTTCGATGTGTCGGTGCTCGAGATGGGATTCGATCCGGAATCGAAAGAGCAGACGGTGGAAGTCCGCGCGACCGGCGGTGACACGCACCTCGGCGGCGATGACTTCGACAAAAAAATTCAGGAATATTTGGTGACGGAGTACAAGAAGCAGGAAGGCATCGACATCTCGAAAGATCCGCTCGCGGTGCAGCGCCTTAAGGAGGCCGCCGAGCGCGCAAAGCACGAGCTTTCGACCGCGGTGGAAACAGAGATTAACATTCCGTACATCTCGTCCGACGCGAATGGTCCGAAGCACTTCCAGATAAAACTGACGCGCGCGAAGCTCGTCGATCTGGTGCAGGAATATATCGATCGTTCGATCCAGCTGACGAAAGAGACCGTGACGTCGCCCGCGCCGAAGGGCGCTGGATATCAATTGAGCGAGATCGCGGAAGTGATTTTGGTCGGCGGACAGACGCGCATGCCGGCGATGCAGGAGGCGGTCAAGAATCTTTTTGGCAAAGAGCCGCATCAGGGCATCAATCCGGACGAGGTGGTCGCGCTCGGCGCGGGCATCCAGGCGGAGATCCTTTCCGCAAAGGCGGAGGGCCGCAAGACGGAAGGCGAGGTGAAGGATATTCTCTTGCTCGACGTGACGCCGCTTTCACTCAGTATCGAAACGTATGGCGGCGTTGCGACGCCGATGATCCCGAAGAACACGACCGTTCCGACGGCAAAGACGCAGGTGTTCAGCACGGCGGCAGACAATCAGACGTCGGTGGAGGTGCACGTGCTCCAGGGCGAACGTCCGATGGCTGGCGACAACAAGACGCTTGCGAAATTTATCCTTGACGGCATCCCGCCGTCACCGCGCGGCATTCCGCAGGTGGAGGTCACGTTCGATATTGATGCGAACGGCATCCTGAACGTCTCGGCAAAAGACAAGGCAAGCGGCAAAGTGCAGTCGGTCAAGGTTGAAGCGTCGAGCAATCTTTCAAAGGAAGAGATCGAGAAGTTAAAGAAAGAAGCGGCCGAGCATGCGGCGGAGGATGAAAAGAAGAAAGCGCTCATCGAAACACGCAACCAGGCGGAGTCGCTCATCTATCTTGCGGAAAAATCCATTAAGGATGCCGGAGATAAATTGCCGGCGGATGTGAAGACGGGCATCGAGGAAAAAATTGAGGCATTAAAGAAGGTAAAAGATGCGGAGGACGAAGCCAATATCAAGTCCGCGATCGAAGCGCTTTCCGTGGAGATACAAAAAATCGGCCAAGCGGCGTATAATAATCAGAATGAACCTCAGGGACGTGATGGCGGGCAGCAGCCCGACGGATCCGCAGGCCCAGAACCTGATAAATCCGTCTAAGATCAATACCGCAGTACGGCCGCCGGGGTACTGGCGGTCATTCGGCCTTGATGTTTTTTCGGTGTTGTCCGCAGCGCTGTTTGGGTATCTCTATTACCGGTATCTTACGCAAGGGCTGTCCGTGTGGTTTCTGCTTGGCGCGCTGACGCTCTTTGGCGTGGCTTCCGTCATGGAGGCGATGTTGTCGAAGAGCGCCCTGCGGAGCATGTTTGTCATCATCCTCGAAACGGTCGCCGCACTCGCTTTTTTCTGGAAGGACGATCCGCAGATCCTTGGGATCATCGCCGTGATCATGATCGCCATGCTTTCGTGGGGCCACTTCTCCGCGCGGGCGCGCCTGCGCAACGGCATCGAGATCCCGTTCTTCGGCGCGAGCGGGGATATGCTCGGCAAGTTCACCACCGGCCTTTTGCTCTTTATGATCCTTGCGTATGTTCCTCAGATCGGCGGCAATGCGCTCGTGCTTTCGCAGCAAAGCTTTCGGACGTTCTTTGACTGGACATCGGGCTTCATCAACAGCTTTTATCCGGAGCTTTCGCTCGGCGGGTCTTTCGGGGATTTCGCGCAAAGTGTTTCCAAGATGGAGCTGGCAAATAATCCGAGCTTCCAGAGCCTGAACGCCGCTCAGCAGAACGTTGCGCTCCAGCAGGCGACCGACCAGTTCACGCAAAACTTCTTGCAGGGCGCGGCGTCGGGAACCATCGCAACGTCCTCGCCCGCGAGCGACGCGTTCTATAATGTGCTGAACGGCGTGCTCGGCGCGTGGCAGAGCCAGTCGTCGGGATGGTTCGATGTCGGATGGGTAACGGTGCTTTTTATCGGGTTGCGCACGCTCGGCATTCTCTTCGTGTGGCTCGCGCAATTTATCTCCCTGATATTCTACGAGTTGCTCCTCGCGCTCGGATTTATGAAGATCACCGAAGAAACACACCCGCGCGAAGTGATCGGTTATTAATTGTTGCGGTGAAATGTATTAATTAATGATGAAAGATTATTATTCAATTTTAGGCATTCAAAAGACTGCTTCGGAAGAGGAGGTCAAAAAAGCGTACCGCAAGCTTGCGCATCAGCATCATCCGGACAAGGCGGGCGGCGATGAGAAAAAATTCAAGGAGATCAACGAGGCCTATCAGGTGCTTTCGGATAAGAACAAGCGTGCACAGTACGACCGCTTCGGCACGGCGGATCCGATGGGCGGATTTGGCGCCGGCGGCGCGGGTGCGGGATTCGGCGGTGCGCAGTGGGGCGCCGGCGGCCAGCCGGACTGGGGAAACATGGGCTTTGACCCGTCGCAATTTGGCGACATGGGCGACTTTGGCGATATCTTCGAAACGTTTTTTTCGGGAATGGGCGGGCAGCCGCGCCGAAAAACGTATGAGAAAGGTTCCGACCTTGAGATCCAGGAGCAGATCACATTGGAGGAAGCGTTCGGCGGTACGATCAAGACCGTGCGGTTGAAGACGTTCGTCCACTGCGCAAAGTGCGAAGGCAAGGGTGCGGAGCCGGGCAGCGGCTTTGAGAAGTGCGCCACGTGCGACGGCCAGGGCCAGGTGCGCGAACAACGCCGCACGTTCTTTGGCAGCTTCTCGCAAGTGAAGACGTGCGTAAAGTGTCATGGCTCGGGCGAGGTGCCAAAAAAACCCTGCAGCACGTGCAAGGGCGCGGGCCGGGTGGAATCGAATCGCGATATTAATATCGACATCGTCGCCGGCATTGACGACAATCAGATCATCAAAGTGAAAGGGATGGGCGAGGCCGGTGAACGCGGCACGGCCGCGGGCGACCTCTACGTGCGCGTGCGCGTGCGGCCGCATGCGGTGTTCGCGCGGCACGGCAGCGATCTTATCGTCACGCAGAATCTCAAGCTCGTCGACCTCCTGCTCGGCAAGGCCGTTGCGGTGCCGGTCATCTCCGGCGGCACGACGACGGTGGAGATTCCTGCGGGGTTCAATCTTAAGGAAAATTTACGGATCTCCGGCCAGGGCATGCCGCACATCGGTTCCCGTTCGCGCGGCGATCTACTGGTGAGCTTTGTGATCAAAGCGCCGAAGAAGCCGGGCTCCCGAGAAAAGGAATTGTTGGAAAAGTTGGAACATGAGCAGTAACACTATTGAGATTTCTAGTGATAGAAGATCGGTAAACGCCGCCGAGGCGGCGGCGCTCTACATAGAGCTCGGGTGGGGGACAAAAAAAACATATTCCACGGCGCGGATGAAGCGCTCGCTCGCGCATTGCGACATCGTCGTTTCCGCGCGGAACGCGGACGGCGAGCTCATCGCCATCGGCCGGGCGCTGAGCGATTTTGTGATCGACACGAAAATTCTCGATCTCGTGATTGCACCGGACTATCAGCGCCAGGGGTTGGGCCAAGCGATGATGAAGAAGATCGCGACGCTGGCGAAAGGCACATCGATCTATTTTGAGACCGAGCGCAAGAACTTCGCGTTTGCCGCAAAGTGCGGGTATACAAAGCGAGGCAGCCTGACCGTGTTTAGAAAGAAAGGTTGAAATTATCGCGTTTTTTCATTATATTAACGAAGGCGCATGTGCGCCCTTTGCCCCTATAGCTCAGTCTGGTAGAGCAGCTCCCTTTTAAGGAGATGGTCCCAGGTTCAAATCCTGGTGGGGGCACCCGAGTTGACTTTGACGTGTCAGGCTGCATGAGAAGCGAGAAAAGACGGCCCTTCGGAGCGGTTCCAACACTCCCAAACACGTACCCGCTGGGTAGCGCCAGCCGTTGGAATCGTCGCTGAAATTCCACCGACACGCTCTCCCAGGCCGTGCCGAGGTCCATTAGCGGCGCACAGATTCGGTCGATGTTTCCGAGAACCGCGTCGGAATCGACCACGTGTTCGGCCTCCTGCGCTTCAAGCCCGGCTTGGCGCGAGACGAGTATCGACCGTTGCGCAACAAACTCTTCGTCGGTGATGAGTTGGTCCATCTTCATGCGGATCAATTGCTGCTGCTGGTCTTTGAGCCGCTTGATTTCTAATGCTCGTTTGTCCCCGAGCAAACGGCTTCCTGCAGCCCAAGAATCTGCCAGGTGGGCCACGCAGCGCTTCATTCGATCCAGTGAGGTTGCATCAAGACTTGCCTCACCAAGAAATGAAAGAAATTCGCTGTGGACACGCTCCAAGGGATAATTTCCGCGCAGGTCGCACATCTTGTTGAAGCAGTGGTAGTAGGGATAGAGCTTCGAGCGACCCCTTGAGAATGATCCGCAAAGATGGCGTTCGCAGTTGGCGCACCGTGCGAAGGCGCGGAGCGGGAATTCCGGACGGATCGTCTTGTGCGGCACAGAAACAGGACTTCGCCCCAAAATCTCCTGAACCTTGGCGAAGGTTACGCGGCTCACCATCGGAAAGTGGCGTCCCGGATACTCCTCGCCTGACCACGGATCACGCAGATTGCCCGTATAGAAGGAATCGGCAAGGATGTTGTCGAGTGACTGCTTCGAGAGCGGCTTCCCGGCTTGCGTGCGAAGCCCACGTTCAGTCAATTGCCGCAGGATCTCGACCTTGGTAAAGCGGCCGGTGGCAAAATCGTTCCAGGCCCCCTGAAGCAGCCCGAAAGCCGGCTGATCGGGTTGGTCCGGCTCCGTCTTCTTACTGCCACGGGTGCCGGCATTCAAGAACCGAGATTCCAAATACCTTTGACACATTCATTGCGGTCAAAGTCCGTGCGCAAAGGAATTCCAGCTTGCGAGCAATGGGGACTCTTCTCGACTTTTGGCGGTGCTCTGCCCCAATTCGTCTTCCATCTTCGCCAGCTACTCCTCAATTCCCACCGAGGCCGAACTCACCGAACGCGAAGGTCGATCCTATGAATCCGCCGAGCAACTCCTTGAACGCATTCGCGCGACAAAGCCCAAAGCAACATCAGCACGCACACCGGCACGGAATACACGGAAGCGCCAGATAGGGTAATTTTCCCGACCGATCTTATCGCTCAGCGCCAGCAGGGAATACAACAAGGGCGTATCGTAGACCGCATCGACGAACGCCGGGTGCTGTGCCGCCGCGTCTCGTTCGCAGTCTCGTTCGTTTGACATTCTCCGGCCGTTTGCTAGGGTGAAACTAGCTCATTCTTAAGCGGTTTACGAAGCGCACTTGCGAGAGATGCTAGGAACCGCAAACCGAATTGTTCGATCCAACCGGAATGGAGGAAATGAATGTCAACGCAACCGATACCGCGCATCACTCAGCTTCCCGACTATCTTCAAGCGGAGGGGCCGGTGACCTTAAACAGTATTCGCAAGGCCCGCAAGGCAACTGACCGCGGGAAGATCGCCCAGCCCGTTCACTATGAAAACACCGCCGTTGAGCTGCAAGCGTATCTGAACTTTGCCACCTACGACATCTCGCTGCGCATTGGCGACGTCGAGCGCTACCTGAAGGCGCGCACGGAGACCGTTCCGCTGGAAGTTCTGAAGCAGCTCGCAGAGGCGCTCCGGGAACTCAAGCTCTGTTCCGACATCGGCAACCTTGCCATCAGCCAGCTGACCCAGCCCAACTGAGGTTCAGCAAAGGACCATGCACCTGCATGGCCCCTTTTCTTAGGCGAACATTACTCGCGCGCGGAGTATGTGAACGAATGCGCCGTCCCTTCTGAAAGTGCGGAATACATCCTTCCCCGGAATCTCGACGCCCACCTTCAACCTGGCCTCGTCAAACCTTGCCCTCAACCGATTCAAGTAGACGCGAACCGAGGCCTCCGTGATGTCCGCCACCTCAGCCAATGTCCGAGTCGAGATCTCGGTGCCGTAGTGAATGGCCAAGTAGTTCAGAATCACGAGAAGGCGAGGTCCGCAGGGCATCAGCTCAGTACGCGCAGCGCCGAGAATGAAGAACTTCGATTCAAGCCCCGAGCGGTCTACGACACCGCCAGTGTTGCTGGGGCGCTCAGCCGCCGTGTAGTGTCCCGGCCAGAAAATAGCGTGAATATGATCGGGGGCACGAGTCCGAGCGCGGCGCCATACACTGCGAATGCCAGATCGGCAATGGTGAAGCCCCATATACGCAACAATTCTACGACACCAACTGCTACCACCGCGCTCGCAACGAGAATCAAACGCGTCCAGACAGTCTCAATTTTCAACTCCGCCCGTTGATGGACGTCTGCTTGCCGGAACGGGGAGATCAAATCTTCATAAATTGTGTGCGAGACGGCAATGAGTTGCGTTGAAGCGGTGCTGAGCATGGCCCCATAGAGTCCGAGCACCACTAAGAAAATGACGCTTTGACCGAACGCAGACCCCTGCATCGACTTGAGGACTGTGATGAGAAGGTTCTCATTCCTTACCGGAGCCACAAACATAAACGAACCAACACTGTCTCCAGGAACTCCCGTTGCTCAGGAGAACCTTCCTTCAGGTCCAGATAGGCTTTGGTGTGTTCGAAAAACACTTGAAAATCGCTAACACGCAATCCTAATGCCTCGATCGCGCGCTTACCGGCATCGTGCGAACTAGACGTGGCCATTTCTGCGCCTACCCAATGGGTACCCACCATAAAAATAGCCAACCTGCTGAAGCTGATGGTCCGGCTGGAGTCGATTTTGCCGAAGTTACACGACAGTGTTAGATCCGGACAGGCTGGGACGCCTCCCGGAAGATCGCCGCGAACGTGTCGATCTCATCTGCCAACTGGTTCCAAGACTGACCCCCGAGGGGCACATCGCATGAACAATGTTTATTTTATACTTCGTCACGGAGAAAGTGTGCCGAATACTCGTGGCATAATTTTGAGTAATTTGAACGAAGGCGAAAAGGAAGAATATACGCTCACTCCGCGTGGTGAAGAGCAAGTAGGCGAATCGGTGCGGGAGGCGAAAGAGCGCGCCCTATTGGATGCCGGAACAATAATATATTCATCGCCGTTTTCTCGATGTAAAAGGACCGCCGAGATCGCAAGGGATGTACTTGGCGTGAAGACGGAAATTATTCTTGATGATCGCTTACGGGAACGGTGGTTTGGCAATTGGGAGGGGACGAGTAATGAAAATTATCAAAAGGTTTGGGATAAGGATATTACTGGTGCCAATCATAGAGATGCTGGCGTTGAAAGTACGGGTGAGATCGCCACTCGCGTTTCCGCGCTCATCAAAGATATCGAAGCTGCCTATTTTAGCAAAAATATTTTACTTGTTTCACACGGCGACGCACTACAAATACTGCAAACGGTTTTTGAAAATGTGCCCTCATCTAAGCATCGTGGAATTGAACATTTTAAGGTTGCAGAGATCAGGCGGATTAACTAGTGCCCGCCAATCGTGATAAAAATGGTAGAATAAATCCATCATGGATGAAGTACCAATACCCGTTCCGTCGCAATCGTCACCCGTGATGCCCGTGGTAACACAGCCGCCGATCTGCCCGCGCTGCCACTTTGTGGTGAAGCCGGAATATTACTATTGCCCCAACTGCGGCGCAAAGCTTACCGAGCCGCCGCTCGGCGTCGGCCTCGTGGATCAATTATTGCTTTACGCGTTCAGCCTCGTCCTTCCGTGGATCGCGTATCTTGCGATCACCAAGTGGCAGGGAATAAAATATCTCCGCGCGCCGAGCGGGCAGGCAAAACAGATCGGCCTCATCGCGCTCGGCCTGCTGGTCGTTTCAAGCATTGTCATGTTTTGGCTTACCACCTTGTGGATACAGGGATATATTCAATCGTCGTTGAACGATGTGAATAGTATGGGATTCTGATGGCGGCGAGCCGTTACGCAAAGTGGATCGTCGGTATCGATGAGGTCGGACGGGGGGCGCTCGCGGGGCCGGTAACGGTCGCCGCCGCCATGCTTGCGACCGACGCCCGTGGTCGCATCGCGTACGCCCCATTTCGGTCATTAAAAGATTCTAAAAAACTAAGCGCGGCACAGCGCGAGTTTTGGGCGAAAGAATTGGCGCGCAATGCCGGCGTGCGGTTCGCGGTCGCGCGGGTGTATCCGCGCGGGATAGAAAGATTAAATATTTCCGCCGCGGCGAACCGTGCGGCAGAGAGAGCCTTCTCGCGATTGTTAAAAGATCATAAACTGCCGCCGCGCACGCGGATATATCTTGATGGCGGGTTGTTTCTTGGCAGTAAGGCCCGTCAGCAGAATGCCGTCGCAAACAAGACCATTAACGCAAAGACCGTCATAAAAGCTGATGAAAGGTTTCCCGCGGTCGCCGCGGCGTCTATCATTGCCAAGGTCTCGCGCGACCGATTCATGACGCGTCTCGCGAAAGGGTATCCGCAGTACGGCTTTGATGTCCACAAGGGGTATGGCACCGCCGTCCACCTTCGCGCCATCAAAAAGAACGGCCCGTGCGAGGCGCACCGATTGACTTTTTTGACCGGACGGCCTACTATAAACAAATAAATTAACTTTTATTTAATAATCTTATGGGTGGCGTACCAACAAAGCATCATACCAAGAGCAAGACGGGGCGAAGGCGTTCGCATCTTGCCATGAAGAAAGAGAAATTGCTCGTGTGCAAGAATTGCGGGGCTCCGCGTCGGGCACACAGGACGTGCGCGCAGTGCGGAAAAATGTAATCTACGAATCACATGTATCGGTCGCTCTTTGCAGAAATCGCTCCTTCCTAACCATGGCCACACGGCACCTCATCAGAACAGTCGTTCTCCAATCACTCTACGAGTGGGATTTTTATAAACAAAAAAAGGACATTACCGAGATCCTCGAACGGAACATGACCGAGTTCGCGCCGGGCGTGGACGAGCCGGAGTTCGGCTGGAAGATCCTGCAGGGCGTTGCGGTGCACCTGACGGACATCGACGCCGTCATTCGCCGCGCTGCACCGGAATGGCCGCTCGAAAAGATCGCGGTGATCGATCGCAATATTTTGCGCATCGGGCTCTACGAACTACTCTACGCGGATCCGAACGAAGTGCCGCCAAAAGTGGCCATCAACGAATCGATCGAGCTCGCAAAAAATTACGGCGGTCCGAACGCCGCGCGGTTCATCAACGGCGTGTTGGGAACGGTCTATCGGGAGCGGGTACCTGCGGCAAGTAACGGCGCGCAATAACGGGCGAACACTTATGGCTTCATCATCTTCATCGGACGAACTGGAAAAAAATATCGGGATCGCGTTCTCAAATAAGGATCTTTTGACGGAGGCGCTCACGCATCGTTCATATCTTAACGAATATCCGCGCTGGCCGTTGCCGCACAATGAGCGGTTGGAGTATCTCGGCGACGCCGTGCTCGAACTCCTCGTTTCCGAAGAGCTGTTCAAGAAATTTCCCACCGAACCGGAAGGCCAGTTGACGGTGTTCCGTGCGGCGCTCGTGAACTATCAGATCCTTGCAAAGGTGGCCGAGAAGATCGGTTTGCAAAAATTCATCCTGATGTCGCGCGGCGAAAAGAAGGATACCGGCAAGGCGCGCGAGGTCATCCTGGCGAACGCGATGGAGGCGCTGATCGGCGCGATCTATCTTGACCAGGGATTTGAAGCGATGCGTCCGTTTGTGCACGAGTTTGTGATGATCAACCTCGATGGCGTTTTGAAAAATAAAACATATAAGGACGCAAAGAGCGAACTGCAGGAGATCGTACAGGAAAAATTAAAACTGACACCGACCTATAAGATGCTTGAAGAGACGGGGCCGGCGCACAAGCGGACCTTTACGATGGGTGTTTATTACGGCGAAAAACTGATCGCGAACGGCGCGGGGCCGTCAAAGCAGGAAGCGGAACTTGAGGCGGCAAAGAACGCGCTCAAGAAGCATAAATAGCGGATCCAATACGCTCGGCGAATTTTTATCATGTCATCCACCGAATCCCATTTTCTCAAACGGCTCGAACTGAACGGATTCAAATCCTTCGCGGGGAAGACCGTTTTGGAGTTTCCGGCGGGGATCGTGGCGGTCGTGGGGCCGAACGGCTCCGGCAAGTCGAACATCGTGGATGCATTGCGCTGGCTGCTCGGCGAGCGCGACGCGAAGAATCTGCGCGGCGCGCGTGTGGAAGACCTGATCTTCGCCGGCACGCAGAAGCGCGCCCGGGTGGGCATGGCGCAGGCAAGCCTTTATTTTGAGAACAAGCACAAGTTCTTCCCGGTGGACTTTGAGGAAGTGGTGGTGTCGCGCCAGATCTCGCGCGACGGCGCAAGTAAATATTATTTGAATAAATCGGAAATTTTATTGCGCGACCTTATCGATTTTTTGGCGAAGGCACGGTTGGGGGCGAAAGGTATGATCATCATCGGTCAGGGCGACAGCGATCTCTTTATCCGTTCGTCGCCGCTTGAGCGGCGCGAGATGATGGAGGAAATGCTTGGCCTACGGGAATATCAGATCAAAAAAACGGATGCCGAACGGAGATTAAAGAATAGTAAAATAAATCTTGACAAAGTGACCGCGCTCGTCGAGGAGATCGAGCCGCATTTGCGCTCGCTCAAGCGCCAGACGAGCCGGTGGGAGCGCCGCGGGGCATTGGAAGAGGAGCTGCGCTCGCTCGAAAACGCATTCTTCGGGTCGCAGCTCCATGAGCTGTATGAAAAAGGCACGCAGGTGGAAGGCCGCATCGCCGAGCACACCAAGCAGTATGAGGTGTTAGAGAAAGAGAAGCGCGCGGCGGAGACCCGCCAGGCGGCCATTGAAGAAAGCCAGCCGGAGGAGCGCAAGCGCCTGGCAAAAATAAAAGACGAAGTGACCGCGCTCATGGACGCGCGCAGCAAACTGCAAAAGGATGTCGGTCGCATTGAGGCGCAGATCGAGATGGCAAAGCGCTCTGCTGTTGGCGCCGGTGTGCGCGGCGGTGCGGACCGCTCGGCGGAACGTTTTATTGATACGCTGGAAAAGATAAAAGCGGAGTTGGAGTCTGTGCTCAATGAGGAGCCGCTCGCCGTGCAGGCGGCCATCGAGACGGTGCTCGAGGAAATAGCCTTTGCGCTGGAGGAAAGAGACGAACCCCGTGCGGTCAAAGCGGGGGCCGCCGCGCCGATCCCAGAAGGATTGCGCAAGGAATTCGAGGAAGCGGCAAACGATCTCGCGGATCTTGAAAAGAACATTGCGGCATTGCGCACGCAGGAAAAAAACCTCGAAGCGGGCCAGGAAGATTTCTATGCCACGTTTAAGGGAGCGGTTGCCGACGTCCAACAGGCGCAGGGCAAGCTCGATGGGTGGGAAAAGATCAACCGCGAATTATTGCTCGAGAAGGAGCGCATCGATCTGCGGCGCGATGAAGTGTTGCGCCAGGTGGACCAGGCCGGCCGGAAGGCGGAGGAATTTCGCGAAGGCGAGGGCGCGTCGCTTGAGGACGCCGTCACGGCCGCCGCGGCGAGCGGCCTATCAGGTTTTGGCGGCAACTTTGCGGACATGGAGCACCGCATTTTCCGCTTGCGCGGCGACCTCGCGAGCATCGGCGAAGTGGATCATGCGCTGATGAAAGAAGCGGAGGATACGGCAACGCGCCATGAGTTTCTAGTAAAGGAATCGGAGGATCTCAATAAGGCGGTGGCCGACCTGACCGCACTCATGCACGAGTTGAACGAAAAGATCAAGACGGAATTCGATAAGTCGCTCGTGAAGATCAATGACGAGTTTGCAAAGTTCTTTGCGCTCATGTTCGACGGGGGATCGGCGAAGCTCAAGGTATTAAAACCGAAGGCTGAACGCACGGCGGAAGACGAAGACGATGAAGATGGCGAAAACGCGGGTGCTGACGCACAGGAAGAAGGCGAGCAGACCGAAGAAGAACTCTATCAGGAAAAGAACGGCGGCGTGGACATCGAGATAAAGCTTCCGCGCAAGAAGACAACGTCGCTCGATATGCTTTCCGGCGGCGAGCGCAGTCTCGTCGGCATCGCCGCGCTCTTTGCGATGGTGTCCGTCAGCCCGCCGCCGTTCCTCGTGCTCGACGAGATCGACGCGCCGCTCGATGAGCGCAACGCCCGCCGCTTCGGCACGATGCTCAAGGACTTCTCCAAGCACACACAGTTCGTCGTCGTCACGCACAATCGCGCCACGATGGAAGCCGCCGACATCCTCTACGGCGTCACGCTCGCCGAGGACGGCAGCTCGAAGATCGTATCGCTCAAGCTGGAGCCTGAGGAAGTAATAGCGTCAAAAGAATAATTGGTGGACCCAGGGAGAATCGGACTCCCGCCTCAGCAATGCGAATGCCGCGTAATACCACTTTACTATGGGCCCTCTTTGCTCACTGATTATAGAGAAACGGCTGATAATTTCAAGCACCCCGTTGTGGTTTGCTATAATGAAAGTAATGTTAAAAAGGTCGAGGGAAAGAATGCTTACATATTAATTCACACTTAATCTATTATGGTTGTACAAAGTTGGACAGATGTGGTGGTAGGTTCGCTTCAGAACCTCTGGTGGGGAGTTGTCAATTACCTGCCGAATCTGATCGGCGCGTTCGTGGTATTGATCATCGGCTTGATCGTGGCGGCGGGACTCGCGGCGCTCGTTGAGAAGATCCTCGAGGGGGTGCGCCTGGATGTGTTGCTTGAAAAGATCGGGTTGAAGCCGATCTTTGAACGTGCAGGACTCAAGCTCCGCGCGGCGTATTTCTTTGGCAAGCTCGTGTACTGGTTCGTGATCATCGCGTTCCTGCTCGCGGTCGCTGACAGCCTGCAGCTCTACGCGCTGTCGGAATTCCTGACGGCGATCCTGAACTATCTGCCGAACGTGATAGCCGCGGTGCTCATCATGCTTGCAGCGCTCGTGCTCGCGCACTTCCTGCGCCGGCTCGTGACCGCGTCGGTGATGAGCGCAAAGCTGCACTCGGGGCCGTTCCTCGGCACCGTCACGTGGTGGGCGATCACTGTCTTTGGATTTTTGACCGCGCTTGCGCAGTTGAACATCGCTTCGGCGATCATCCAAACGATCGTGACCGGGTTCATCGCGATGCTCGCGCTCGCCGGCGGCCTGGCCTTCGGCCTCGGCGGCAAGGACTATGCAAATCATCTCTTGAACAAGTTGAAGGATCGGACGGAAGCGCACTAAAAAGCGTATTATCGGTTCTATAAAAGCCTCGCTAGAAACGGGGCTTTTATAATATTTTTTAAGAAGGATTTAATCCCCAAGGTGTTATCGTCGATGAATGATCGAAAATTATAACCGGTTCTGAGAAAAAAGGAAGTTGGTATATTTCTGTTGACCTGCCGAATAGGCGAAGTTCGGTAATGTTGAATCAAGCAAGGATCATCGATAAAAAACGACTACGAAGCAAAATTATTCGCCTGGATGTTGCTGATTTTCAACTGGTAAAAAAGAGCTTTCATAAATTCTATTGCCTTTAAATTAGTCACCCCGCGTCAAATGCTGGCGCGGGGATCATCGGGTCTACTCCCCAATTCCCAATCAGTATAAACCGACATATCGGCTCGTCAAATATCTTTTAATGATTTTTTAATCTCTTGTTTGTTATATAATGAAGTTATGTGGATTGTTTATGCATTATTATCTGCCGTGAGCGCCGCGGGCGTGGCTATTTTGGGGAAGCTCGGGTTGCAGGGCGTGGATTCCACGCTTGCGACGACGCTGCGCGCGATCGTGATGGCCGGCCTGCTCGTTATCGCGAGCCTGTCGCTTGGCAAGCTGAACGGCGTCTCGGTGTCCGCGCTCGCGTCGCGCGACTGGATGTTCATCATCCTTGCCGGAGTCGCCGGCGCGGCGTCGTGGTTCTTCTATTTCCTCGCGCTCAAGATCGGGCAGGTGAACGGCGTTGTCGTCATCGACCGCCTGAGCGTGGTGTTCGTGGTGATCCTATCCGCGCTGTTTCTCGGTCAGGCGCTCACCTGGAAAGTGGCGCTCGGCGTGTTGCTCATGGTGGGCGGCGCGCTTCTTGTGGCATTCGCTTGACCTTTCTCCCTCGTTTGATATAATGGAACCCATGTTGGCCATTAAATTACAACGCATTGGAAAGAAGCACCAGCCGAGCTATCGCGTGGTGGTCGCCGAGAAGCGCTCAAAGATGGCGGCGCCGCCGGTGGAGGATCTGGGTTCGTATGATCCGCGCACCAAAGCGACGACCGTCAAGAAAGAGCGCGTTTTGCACTGGGTAAAGATGGGCGCTCAGCCGACCGTCAGCATGCACAACCTTTTGATAAAGCAGGGGACGCTCACCGGCGCCGCGATTGCGGTAAAGATGCCAAAGGCGGTTGCCAAGCCCGCGGTGGAAGAAAAACCTGCGGCGGCTGTAGAAATAGAGGCAGCTGCGGAAAAGCCTGCGGAGGAAGCCGCGGCGTAGTCGCTGGGTTTTGATTTTGTCGTATAACTTAATATATTGAAATGTAACGAAAGGTCGGCGATTCGGATCATCGAATGAAAGTACGGACAGAAAATCAAAAATGACGAATTCATCTTCAGCAGATCAGGAGTTCCTCGAGTACTTGGTAAAGTCCCTCGTGGATCATCCGGATGATGTGAGGGTCGACCGCAAGGTCGACGAGATGGGCGTGTTGCTCTCGCTTCATGTGAACGCGCAGGACATGGGCCAGGTCGTCGGCCGCCAGGGCGCGACCGCCAAGGCCATCCGTTCGCTTTTGAGGATCGTCGGCGTCAAGAACAACGCCCGCGTCAACCTCAAGATCGAAGAGCCGGAAGGCAGCACCCGCTCTGCGAGTGCCGGGCGCGTGGAACATGCGCCGATGGAAGGAACGAACGAATAAGGATATAGCAAAATAACTAAAATCTCCGCCAAAAGCGGGGATTTTAGTTTAGATATATTTAATTCGCGATGCGTACAATCAAATGCGTGGTGGGAGCGGCACGGTTGTTGGGCTCGGCTTGCTACCCGAGTCCACGGGGTCCGACTCCCCGCGCTTCCACCACTCAAAAGAGATTAAATAAAGATTAAAAATAATTTGACGGGAACTCAATTTTATCTATAATGGGGTTACGGGTAGCAAGCCGAGTTTCAGCAGTCGTGTTGGACTGATTATAAAAAGCCCTTTGGGGCTTTTTATAATGGTTGCAATAATCAATCATTTTGTTACAATGATATCCGACATGGCATTAGCATACACTGATTTAACCAAAGGAGTTTTGTTCATTATGGACGGTTCGCCGTACGAGGTCATCGAGACCCATTTTTTGCGCATGCAGCAGCGCAAGGCCGTCGTGCAGACGCGCATTCGCAACCTCATCACCGGCAAGCTTTTGGATCGCAACTTCCAGGCGAGCGATTCATTTGAAGAGGCGGAGATCGAGCGCAAGCACGCGATCTTTATCTATGAGAGCAAGGGCCAGTACTGGTTCCACGAAGAGAACAATCCGAAGGCGCGGTTTGCGCTGGAGGTCGACGTCGTCGGTGATCAAGGCAAGTTTCTCAAACCGAACACGCGCGTGCAGACGATGGTGTTCAAAGAAAAAGTGATCCAGGTGGAGATCCCGGTCAAGATGGAATTCAAGGTGGTGGAAGCGCCGCCGTCGCTCAAGGGTAACACCGCGCAGGGCGGCAATAAAGTTGCAACGATCGAAGGAGGCGCAAAGATCTCCGTGCCGCTGTTTGTGAACGAAGGAGATATGATCCGCGTGAACACGCAAACGGGGGATTACGTGGAGCGGGTGTAGACGCATCCTGCGCTGTCTCTCGAACCGGTTGCCGCTCGGGCATCGTTCTCGCTCATAACGAAATTTTTCCACCCAGCTCGCGGACTCGCGGGTGCCCGGAAAAATTTCTACTCGCTTCAAACGCTGCGATTCCCTCGCGTCAACAAGGTTCTCAAAACAGCGCAGGATGCGTCTACACCCTTTTCGTAAAGGTATAAAATAAAGAAATCGGCGCAACACGAGTGTGCTGCGCCGAGGGTTTCCGGGCGATAGGAGGTTATTTTCTGTCCTTAATCGCGTGTATGATTGTGCTTAGGGCGCTCGACACTGTCATCGCTGTAAACCACGCCGTCAGTCCAAGCCAGTGGTGAAACGCGAAAATGATAGTTACGGCGCTCAAAAGAGCGGTTATCAAAATCCCTAACCTGTCTTCCATAGTGCCCCCCCCTGTCTCACATATAATATACTATTTCATCTATCATGTCAAGTATCAAAAAAACCACGGTTTTCGTCGGGATGTCGGGCGGAGTGGACAGCTCCGTCGCGGCGTATTTACTTAAGGAACAGGGCTATGATGTCGTGGGTGTTTTTATGAAGTGCTATAACATCGACGGTTGCGCCGAGGTGGACGCCGAAGACGCGCGCCGCGTGGCGGAGCACATCGGCATCCCTTTCTATGTTTGGGATTTCGAGCAGGAGTATAAGGACCGCGTGGTGCAATATATGATAGAGGGCTATCGCGCTGGGATCACGCCGAACCCTGATGTGATGTGCAACCGCGAGATCAAGTTCGGGCTATTCTTGGAGAAGGCGCTTGTGAGCGGCGCGGATTATGTGGCGACCGGGCATTATGTAAAGATCGAAAAGTCCGCGGACGATAAAGTTTTTAAATTATTCGAGGCCAACGACCCCAACAAAGACCAGTCATATTTTTTGTGGACGCTTGGGCAAGAGCAGCTTGCACATTGCCTATTCCCGATCGGCGGAATCAAAAAGCCGGAGGTGCGCGAGATCGCTCGGCGCGCCGGATTACCCACTGCAGAAAAAAAGGATTCGCAGGGCATCTGTTTTTTAGGAAAGTTCTCGCTCGATGATTTTCTTCGGCAATACATTCCGGAGAAGCGCGGTGATCTTATGACCACGGCCGGTGAGAAGATCGGCGAACACTCTGGCGCGGAATTCTATACCATCGGCCAGCGGCACATTGACGCCGACTTTGCATTCCCGAAGACCGGCGGCGACGCCCCGCGAAAGCCGCTCTATGTGGCGTCCAAGGATGCGGCAACGAACACGGTAGTGTTGGCCGAGGGGAGTGACGATCCGGCGTTGTATCGCGGTGAGGTTGAGCTGGCCCAGATGAATTTTATCTCGGGCATGGCGCTTGGTGGGGCGAACAATGAAGGATCGCTGCCGGTTCGCGCACGCGTGCGCTATCGACAACCGCTTTCCGATGCGACGCTCTCCAAACTTGAAAATGGAAATTATAAACTTGTGTTTTCTTCGCCGCAGAAATTTGTGGCGGAGGGTCAGTCGGCGGTTATGTATAGTGCAAATGGCGAAATGCTCGGCGGCGGCGTGATCATATAGCTGGATTATTAAAATTTCATTAAAAGTTTTTTGACTCGGAGGTGTCGCGCGTACATACTGTACCCACCAAAGGTCCTTTTAACTAAATTTAATAATTAACACCCATGATCATAGAAAAGTGCGATCTCTGCGAAAAGGAATTAAAGCGGGAAGATTACGTCCGGGCCGGAAATCGGGGCATGTTCGCACAGTACTCGTTCTGTAACGAGTGTGGTAAGCCAGTGTTGGCGTTTTTAAAGAAGCATAAATTGATAAAAAACAAAGAAAAAGTTTAAGATAAATTTAATCTGCGGTGAGTATGATGGTGGGATGGAACCATCAGAAAAAGAAGAGTTGTTGCAGCAGGTGCGCGGTATGATCCACGAAGAAGTGGGGCCGGTCATAGCGGCGTTCATGGAATATGTGGACGAACGGTTTGACGAAATAGACAAGCGCTTTCTGCCATTCCTCGAAGAGCTTGAGCGTTTGTGCGATACCATCTTTTCTCTGAAAGACAGACCCTGAGGTGGGCCTGTCTTTTTTCTTTGTATTCTTAATTTTCTTATAAATATAATGAAAAATAGTGGTGTTTATTTATCCTCTCTCGCACTATCCTTTTTGGGGCATCTCGGAGCCGCGAAGGCGGCGAGAGCCGAGGCGCGCGCTTAGTAGAGCGCGACGCCGTCCCCAAAAAGGATAGTGCGAAAGAGGATAAAGTGATACCTTTTTTTCTCCTTATATTGGTGTTAAAATCAGCCTATATGCGCCAATCTCAGTTATTTACGAAGACCGAGCGGAACGCCCCGAAGGATGAGGCGACCGTAAATGCCCAGCTTCTGGCGCGGGCGGGGTTCGTCTCCAAGCTGATGGCGGGCGTTTACAGCTATCTGCCGCTCGGCCTGCGGGTGTTGAGGAATATAGAGAACATCGTGCGCGAGGAAATGGACGCCGTTGGCGGCCAGGAAATTTCGATGCCGATGATCCATCCGAAGGCGAACTGGCTCACGACCGGCGGCTGGGATAAGATCGATGTGCTTTTTAAAGTTAAGAGTCGTACGGAAAAAGATTATGCACTTGGCCAGAGCGAGGAAGAGGTGGTGACGCCGCTCGTCATGAAGTACGTGAACACCTATAAAGATCTTCCGAAGGCGGTGTATCAGATCAACTGGAAGTTCCGCGACGAGCTGCGTTCAAAGTCCGGCCTGCTCCGCGGCGTGGAATTTCTTATGAAAGATATGTACAGCTTTCATGAGACGCAGGAAGACTTCGAGCAGTTCTATGCGGAGATGAAGAAGGCGTACCTCCGCGTGTTTGATCGGATGGGGTTGGTGGCAAAAGTGACCGAGGCCTCCGGCGGCGCGTTCACGCAAAAAGTTTCGTACGAGTTCATGGTGCTCACGGACGCGGGCGAGGATGATATTTTATATTGCGACGCATGCGACTTTTGCGTGAATGCGGAGATCGCTAAAGAAAAAGAGGGCGAGCAGTGCACGCGATGCGGCAAGGGAACGCTTGCGAAGGCGCGCGCGTCGGAGGTGGGAAACGTCTTTGACCTCGGGCAAAAATTTGCGAAAGATTTTGATGTGACGTATGCGGACAAAGAAGGCAAGCGCCAGTACCCGATCATGGGTTGTTTTGGCATCGGTATTTCGCGCGCCATGGGCGTGGTCGTTGAAAAATATCATGACGAGCGGGGGATCATCTGGCCCGAAGCGGTGGCGCCCTTTTCGGTGCATCTGCTTGCGATCGCCGGCGCAGACGGTGCGCACGCCTATGAATCTTTACAAAAAGCGGGCATCAAAGTACTCTATGACGATAGGGAAATGTCCGCAGGAGAGAAGTTTGCGGAGGCCGATTTGATCGGCATTCCCTGGAGGATCGTGGTCAGCTCCAAGCTTCACGACCAGGTGGAGATCAAGCGCCGGACCGAAAAAGAGCCTCAAATCATGGGCCTAAAAGAGGCACTGGCACTCATTAAAAAATAATTAACATTCATTCGGTTACAAAATGGCACTCTTCGATAATGTTTTCAAAGACATTGGTATTGACCTCGGTACGGCGAACTCCCTCATTTATTTAAAGCACAAAGGCATCGTGGTGAACGAGCCGTCCGTTGCCGCGATCAACACGAAGACGAACCACGTGTTGGCCGTCGGCGACGAAGCAAAAAAGATGCTCGGCCGCGTGCCGCCGCACATCAACGTCGTGCGTCCGCTCGTGAACGGCGTGATCTCCGATTTTGAAATGACGGAAGAGATGCTACGCCACCTGCTCAGCCGCCCAAAGGCGAGCCCGATCATGTCGTATCGTCGTGCCATTTTGGCAATTCCAAATAATCTTACGGAGGTGGAGCGCAAGTCCGTGGAAGACGCAGCGCTCAATGCCGGCTGTTCCAAGGTATATCTCGTGGAATCGCCGACGGCGGCAGCGCTCGGCGCCGGGTTGCCGATCATGACACCGTCGGCGAGCATGATCATCGACATCGGCGGCGGCACCACGGACATCGCGGTGATCTCGCTCGGGGGCACGGTCGTTTCAAGGACGTTGAAGGTGGCGGGGGATAAGTTCAACGAGGACATCATCCGCTATGTACGCGACGAGTTCCATCTGGCGATCGGCGAGCCGACGGCGGAGTTCGCAAAGATCGCGGTCGGTTCCGCGATCCCGCTCGACGAGCGCATGGAGGTACCGATCCGCGGGCGCGATTACACGAGCGGCCTCCCGCGCGAAGTGGGCATGAAGAACAATCATGTCCGCATGGCGCTCGCGAAATCGCTTCGTTCCATCATTGATTCCGTGCACGAAGTGATCGAAGAAACGCCGCCGGAGCTGGCGGGCGACGTCCTCCGCCAGGGCATCGTGCTGTGCGGCGGCGGCGCGCTCCTGCGCGGCCTCGACGAGTTGCTCGAAAAAGAGACCGGCGTTACCGTGACCGTGGCCGACGATCCGCTGACCTGCGTGGTGCGCGGGCTCGGGCAGATGGTGGACGACTTCGACGCGCATCGCGAGCTGCTCGACAATCCGTTGAAGCCGCTCTATATCAATCTATAATGTACTCAATTTGTAATGGGGCGAGAGCGTTCATTAAATAATCCCTGGGTCTCCGGCGCGCTCATCGTCATACTCGCCTTCCTTATTTTTTTTGTTCCGTCGTACGGATGGAAGATCCGCGCGTGGCTGAGTCCGGCGCCCGCCGGTCCGTCGCAAACGGATGACCAGACGCTTGCCGCGGTGAACGACGCATTAAAGGCGCAGCTTGCGACGTTGCAGGTGGTGTCGGCGCAGATGCCCACGTCGTCGCCCGCGACGGTCCGCGCAATGGTGTACTCGCGCTACCCGATGAATTTTAAGAACGAGTTGCTCGTGAGCGTCGGGGCGAACGATGGCGTCGCGGTCGGTGCGGCGGTCGTCTTTCAGGGAATGCTGCTCGGTCAGGTGCGCACGGTGTTTCCAAGCGAGGCGCTTGTGCAGACCGTTTTTGACAACAGCGTGAAGATGCCGGTGCGCATCGGCACGGGCGGTGCGAACGGGCTCTTGCAGGGAGGCTCCTATCCAGTGGTGGGATCGATCGCGAGCACCGCGTCCATCAAGCCGGGCGACATCGTCTATTCCGCCGCGCCGGGCATTCCGTACGCGTTGCCGATCGCGCAGGTGGTTGCCACGAGCACTTCCGCGGACAGCCTCTTCCAGCAGGCGACGCTGAGCTTTCCCTACGACGTGAACAATATCGAGACGGTACTTATCATGAAATAATATGCAACTGAACGCGCGATTGCGATCCATTCTTGCATTGCTCATCCTGCTTCTCGCGTGCGCGCTCCAATTTTGGTTCGCGTCGACGGGAGTGTTCATAAACTTCATCCTCGCGGCGCTCATCGTGTTCGCGTTTTATTTCGATTTTTTGGAACTGCTCGTGTTCGTGCTCTTTGCGGTCTTCGTGGTAAATTGGTCTCCGATCATCGGCACGGATATTTTTATCTTCAGCATCATCCCGATCGCCGCCTACGCGTTCCATAAAGTGTTCGCGTGGACGGCATGGACGGCGGCGCCCGTCGCGATCGTCTGCGGATTCTTCCTGCTCTATCTTGCGGTCGCGCCGGCGGCATTGCTTGCAAACTGGGAATTGTTTTTGATAGACGTTTTTGGCGGCCTCGTATTCGGCGGCGTGGCATTTTTAATCTTAAAATAATGAAGCGGAAGCCGGACATCCCGTTCGAGGATTCGTTGAACGACGACTGGGGGCACGACCTGGACATGGTGGAGGTGCCGCTCGGCGCGCGGCCGCTTATCGTGCTCGGTGCGGTCATCGCGTGCATCGCGCTCATCGTACTCGGGCGTGTGGTGTTTTTGAACTGGTCGGGGGCGTACTACGTCGCGCGCGCCACCGACAATGCGGATCAAGCGCAGGCAACGCCCGCGCCGCGCGGCATCATTTACGACGCGGAGGGCGATCCGCTCGTCGCAAACAAGGCGGTGTTCGACGCGGTGCTCGATGCGCATCTTTTTATATCCGATCCGTCATTGCAGAGTTCCACGCTCGACGCCGCGCAAAGCATCCTCGGCATCCCGTCGTCCACCGTATGGTCCATGCTCGCCGCGAGCGAGGCGCAGCAATTTTCCACGCCGGTCGTGCTCGCGCAGGACCTCGACCAGTCGCAGCTCGTGGACCTTCAGGCGCTCGGCTCGTCCACGATAGAGATCCGAAGCGATTTCGAGCGGGCCTATCCCGACGGCCCGATATTCTCTTCCGTCGTGGGATACGTGGGCCGCGTGAGCCAGGACGATCTTGCAAGTGATCCAAAGCTGACCGCCGATGACTTTGTTGGGAAGATGGGCATCGAAGAGCAATATGATGCGGCCCTGCAGGGAACTCCGGGCGTGAATATAAAATTTACCGACGCGCACGGGAAGGTGCTGGGCGAGGAGCAGCAGTCCGCTTCCACGATCGGCTCTTCGGTGCATCTTACGATCGACGGCGGCTTGCAGACCGATCTGTACAACAGCATTCAGCAGGAGCTCGCAGTACTTGGCCGGCAGGTGGGCGTCGGGCTTGCCATCAACCCGCAGACCGGCGCGGTGCTCTCGCTTGTCAACTTGCCGGGATTTGATAACAACGCGTTCGAGACGCCGGCGAGCAGCTCTGCGGAGATCGAAAATTATCTGACGTCGCAGGATGAACCGCTCTTCAACCGCGTCGTGTCCGGACAGTACCAGCCTGGCTCGACGATAAAGCCGCTCGATGGCGTTGCGGCGCTTAAAGAAGGCGTCATCACACCCAGCCAGCAGCTATTTTCACCCGGCTATCTTATGGTGCCAAACCCGTACAACTCTTCCACTCCCACAAAGTATGCGGACTGGGAATCGCATGGATATATCGACCTCGCGTCCGCGCTCGCGCAGTCGTCCGACGTCTACTTCTATATAGTGGGGGGCGGTTCGCCGGAATACACAACTCCGCCGCTCAACAATGCGGTCGATTACGGCGTGAACGGACTGGGCGCGGCAAAATTATACGACTGGTGGACCACGTTCGGGCTTGGAAAAAAGACGGGCATCGACCTGCCGAGCGAGGCCGCGGGATTTTTGCCGACGCCCGCGTGGTGGAGCACGGTCTCCACGCGTCCGTGGTCGCTCGGCGATACCTACAACGTTTCGATCGGGCAGGGCTCGCTCGCCGTCACTCCCATTCAGCTGCTGAGTTATATCGACGCGATCGCAAACGGCGGAAAGATCTACAAGCCGTTTCTGAACGCGAGCTCCACGCCGGTCGTGAGCGAGGACCTTACGTCGTTTTTGCCGCAGATCCAGCAGGTGCAACAGGGGATGCAGGAGACGGTGTCGGACCCGCGCGGCACCGCGTACACGATGAACGGCCTTCCCGCGCAGGCGTGCGCAAAAACGGGCAGCGCCCAGGTGCAGAACAACCAGGAAGAGAATGCGCTCTTTGTGGGGTATTTCCCATGTACCAACCCGCAGATCGCGCTGCTCATCCTTATCGAAAACTCCAAGCAAGGTAGCCTTAACGCAGTGCCAATCGCCAAGAACGTATTTGATTGGTACTATAATAATAGGATGGCTGGGAAATAGCTTGTTGTGATATTTTCCGAACCACCCGTCCGCTGTGTGGTCGGAAAATATCACAGCAAGCTATTTCCCGACTACCAGTATTATTAAGACCATGAGTGAATTACGACAAGATCTAACATCGGGGGATTGGGTGCTCATCGCGCCGGGGCGCGCCGCGCGGCCCAAATTTTTGGAAAAGAAAAAGGCGCTGCGCAAACCGTCGCCAAAAAGCACGTGCCCGTTCGAGGACCTAAAGAAGACCGGCAATTGGCCGCCGAAGTTCATCTATCCCAGCGAAAAGAAATGGGAGATCGTGGTGGTCCTAAACAAGTATCCCGCCATCGAGCGCGGCCAGGTCTGCTCCGTGCCGTTCCGGCACGGCATCTATCATGTGCGCACTGCGGTCGGAACGCATAATCTGCTCATTACCCGCGACCACCATAAGCATTTTGCCGACCTCTCAAAGACGGAGGCGGTAAAAGTATTCGAGGTATTCCGCGCATTCCATGACATAGCAGCCAAGGACAAGTGCGCCGCCTATATCTCGACATTCTATAATTACGGACCGGATGCCGGCGCGTCAATATGGCATCCGCACTATCAGATGCTCACGCTGCCGATCATTCCGCCGCATAACGTGCGATCGCTCCGCGGCGCAAATGATTATTATAAAAAATTCGGACGATGCGTGCGGTGCGATATCATAAAAGTGGAACGGAAAAAGAACACGCGCGTGATCGTGGAGAACGAGCATGCGATCGCCATCGCGCCGTACGCGTCAGAGCGTCCGTTCGAGGTGAGCGTCATCCCAAAAAAACATTGGCCGTCATTTCGCGAGACATCGCCCGCGGCCGTGCGCGATGTCGCGCTCGCGCTCCAGTCGGTGCTCCAGAAGATGAGGAAGCAGCTGAACGACCCCGACCTGAATTTCTTCATCCACGATACGCCGCTCGACCATAAAGATTATCGCTACCATCACTGGCATATCGAAGTGATCCCAAAGACCGCCCTTGAGGCCGGGTTCGAGTTCTCCACGAGGATCGAGATCAATGTCGTCGACCCGGATAACGCTGCCGCGATCCTGCGCGGAAAAAGATCGGGAAGTGCGCATTAACATGATAAAACAACATCGCATGGTGAGCCTGATCTTTCTTGCGTCGCTCGCGCTCGCCGCGGGAGGATTTTTTTGGGCGCTCGCCGCGCTCCGCGCCAGCGCCTCCGGCCCGCTTATCCTGCACTTCAACGACATGGCGGGGATCACGAACATCGGCGGCTTCGGCAGTCTTATCCCGATGGGCATCCTCGGCATCGCCATCGTGATCGTCAACTTTTTTGTGGCACTCTCGCTCGAGGAACGGGACGGCGTGTTGGGCAAGATCGTGGCGGTCATGACGCTCGTCATGACCATCTTGCTTTTTTTGGCGTTCGCGGCTATAATCAAAGTCAATTAAAACCGTTATTAATAAGGCATGAATCATATGGCAAACGATTTCTCGGTGATCGAAACGGGCGGCAAGCAGTATCGGGTCTCCGCCGGGATGAAGCTCAAGGTGGAAAAGCTGGATGTAAAAGCCGGCGATACGGTTGTCTTTGACACCGTCCTTTTGACGTCGGTCGGCGACGCGGTCAAAGTTGGCGCACCGTACGTGAAGGGCGCAACGACCGAGGCAAAAGTGGTGGGCGACGGCCGCGGCAAGAAGCAGATCATTTTTAAGTATCACTCCAAGACCCGTGCGCGCAAGAAAGCGGGGCACAAGCAGGACTATACCGAGCTGGAAATCGTCAAGATATAACAAAATACCCCTCTCATTTTTGAACCTGCTGTGCAGACAAAACGGTTCAAAAATGAGAGGGGTGTTTTGTTATAATGTGGTATAATTAGAACATATGAACATATTAAATACTAGCTTGGGCGCGGGGCTCGGATTTGGGGCAGCTGCAGGCGCGGGAATACTCCTTATCGTCATTTGGAGCCTGTTCTGGAAAGGCCTTGCGCTATGGCATGCGGGCCGCCGCGGCCAGCCGTGGTGGTTTGTGATCATGCTTGTGATCAACACCGTCGGCATTCTGGAGATCATCTACCTTTTTGTGGTGCTCAAACTGAAGTTTTCAGAATTGTTTAAAAAGTAGGCAGCGCAGGTAAAAAGAGGGTGTGAGAAAGCTCCACCCTCTTTTTTATTTAATCTGCACGATGCGAAATTTGATATTCTTCCCGAACCACTTTTTTGAAAGTGTTTTTGTGGCATCGGTAAGATCGGTGACAAGAAATTCGCGCCGCTTCTTTTTGCTTAACATTCTTTCGATTTCCGGATGGCGCTTTAGATAATCCATAAGTTTTGCGGAGATAATCTCGTCTTGCGAAATTATCTCAATACCCGCACCGCATATTTTCTTGATCTGCGCTTTTAAGATCGGATAGTGCGTGCATCCCAGGATCAGCGCATCTATCTTTTTTTTAAGAAGTGGCCTCAGATAAGAACGCAGGATCGGATTAGCAAATTCTATTGAATTACCTTCGATGAACGGCACAAGAAGGGGAGCGGCTTGCTGGAAAATGGCCACATTCGGATATAGCTTCTTAAGCTCTCTTATATATGCACCTGAACCGACGGTTCCTTGGGTTGCGAGGACGCCAATCCGCTTCGTTTTGCGGTCGCTTAGCGCCGCTTCTGCTGTTGGTATAATAATTCCCAACACTCTTCGTTTTGGATAATGTTTTGGGAGATATTCCTGCTGTATTTGCCTTAACGCTTCCGCTGAAGCCGTGTTGCAGGCAACGATGATCAGTTCGCAATCGTGCGCAAATAAATAATCTATCGCTTCTTCCAAGAAGCGATAGACCGTTGCGTGCGATCGATTGCCATACGGCACCCGTTGGGTGTCGCCAAGATACATATAGTCATATTGCGGCAATTTTTTGACGAGTGCCTTTGTGACAAAAAGGCCGCCCAATCCCGAATCAAATATACCTATTTTCATAGTCTTTATAGTATAACGGAGTGGCTAACCGAACTCTAGTTTATCGAGAAGATATCCGCGCTCGGCGTTCCCGCCGGGATGCTGCTCGTTTGATCCGGCAATAGATAGTGGATGTTTGCCGCCGCCGCGTCGGCGGTGGTGAACGAGTGCGTGATGAACATCGTTGTCTCTGCCGGAGTGGGGATGCCGCGCACGGGGACGCCGCCCGCGTTCACGACCACGTACTTTGGCGTACTCGCGGGGAGCGCGTTGATCTGCTGGCCGATCGTCACATAATTTGCGCTGAACGCGCCGGGGACGTTCGGATTTTGCGCCCACACGACGAAGTAATCGTAATAGCTGAACGCGGCGACGATCACGACGAAGACAACCATGAGCGCCTTTGCAAGCGGCACGCTCCAGTGTTTCTTGATGACGCGATAGAGCCATATTCCGCCAAGCGTGGCGAAGATGAGCGCCGGTGCGAGCGCGAGGATGGAGCGCAGCGCGTGCGGAATGCCTTCATCCGACGCTGCGGCGGGAAGGATGCCAAAGATAAGCCACGCGAACGTGAGCAGGACGCCGAACAGCGAGAAGAGCTTTTCGTTCTCCGCGGTGATGTGTTTTTTGCGCGCGCGCCGCCAGATAAAATAGAGCGACAGCACGATACCGAGCACGAACAGGATGCCCACCGGCCAGAAGAGTTCCGGCGCGCCGCTCACGTTTTGCCGCCAGTTATAATCGCCGTGATAGTTGAACATCAATAATTCTTTGGCGGTGTTTACGGCAAAGTCGTGGAGGGGATTCGCGGCGCTTGTGACGGAGATCTCCGCCGTGCGGCCGAAGAAACTTCCGGAGTTCGTGGCGAAGTACCATCCGATCGGCGCGGCCACGATAAAGGTGACGATGATAAAGAGTGCGGTGCGCTTCCAGAAGCCCGGGAGTTTTCTGAAGAATGGAATGAAGAGCAGGAACAATATCGGCGTGACGCGGTAGGCAATGTACGTGTAGAAGCCGAGGCCGTAGATGACGCCGGCGAGCGTGGCATAGAGCAGGGCGGCACGCTTATTGGCTGCGCGGAATGCTTTGATCATCAGCCACAGCGTGAATACAAGCGCGAGCGGCGCCAGGATCGCGCGGAATCCTATGCGCGAGAAAATGATCCCCCAAAAACTGGTGGCGAGAAGGAATGCGGCGAGCAGCCCCGGGCCGTTGCCAAAGAGTTCGGCAACGAGCAGATACAGGCCCCACACGGTGAGTACGCCGGCGACGGCTGCTGGCAGGCGGATGACCCACGGCTCGTAGACCGGCCATACTTTAAGGAATGCTGCGATGATGTTGACGTAGAGCCCTTCGCGGCCGTTGTCTTCAACATAGAATACCTGGAAGTGGTTCGTCTCCGCGGCCTCGACCGCATTGTTTCCGTCCATCGCCTCGTCGGGATAGAGTCCCGGCGGGGTGGTGGTAAAATGGTAGAACCGAAGGAAGATTGCTATAATGAGGATACCGGTCAGCAAGACATTTCGCTGGGTTTTGGACATTCCTTTCATTATATCAAAATGGATTCATCATCATCGTTCGAACAGGCGTTGGAGGCCGACATGAAGACGCTCGCGGCGGAGATCCACCGCACGCAGGAAATGAAGGACATTAAGAATGCGGAAGGGATGGACGTGATCAAAGAAGCGATCCGTGCGTTTCCGCAACTCGACCATGGAATTCCTGACGACAATGGCGTTCCCGCTGCGCCCGCCACGCCGGGCCAGGCAGCGAGCCCGCTGCCCGCGTACGCGCAGAATGCTCCCGCGGAGATAAAGCTGGAGATAGAGTATCTGCTCGACATCGCGTTCCAGAAAGGAATCGGCGCGGCGCTCGCCGAATCGGCGAAGTCGCCGTACTTTGTGCAGGATGCGTTCCATGATGCGCTCGCGGGCCGGCTCTATCCGGAGCTGCAGAAGCGCGGCCTTATGAAGTAGCAAAATATCATGGCGACATTTTATTTATTCCTCGGGATCGTGGTCGGTGCCATCATTGTCGTTGCGGCGTATGTTATTGTCCGCGCGCTCGCGCGGCGGCGGATCTTTGCCTCATTGCAGACGTCGATTTTTTTAATAAAAATTCCGAAGGCGGCGCCTTCGGATCAATCGTCAAAGACGGGCGGAGAAGGCGGCGACTTCAAAACCGAACTTGCGCATTTTGAGCAGCTGTTGAACGGCCTCACCGCCATCAAGAAACCGATCGTGTTCGAGGTTGCGGTGCCGCACATCGGCGAGGAGATACACTTTTACATCGGCGTCCCAAAGTTGTCCGCTGAGGTCGCCATGAAACAGATCCAGGGGTTGTGGAATGGCGCGAGCGTGGAACTCGTGGCTGACGACTTTAATATCTTCAACGCGAACGGCGCCACCGCGGCCGCGTACATCGCGCAAAAAGAACACTACGCGTTGCCGATACGGACGTACGCGGAATTGGGCGTGGATTCATTCGAGTCGATCGTGGGCGCGTTTGCGAAGATCAACGAGATCGGCGAGGGTGCTTCGCTCCAGCTCGTGGTGCGCGCGGCATCGAGCGGCTACAAGAAGGAGATCTATCACCATATCGAAGCGTTAAAGAAGGGCGAGCCGCTCAAAAAAGTGTTGGGCAAGAGCATGATATCCGGCGTGAGCGTTTCCGACGTGACGGACGTGTTCAATCCAAAAACCAAAGAAGAGGTGGCGGAAGAAAAGAGCAATCGCGTGGTGGACGATGAAGCGGTGAAGGCGTTGCAGCTCAAAGTTGCGAAGCCGCTTTTTGAGGTAAACCTTCGCCTTCTCGCATCGGCCGGATCGCCGTTCCAGGCGAATGATATTTTGGACGGGCTCACGGCAGGATTCAGCCAATTCGGCAGTCCGATGCGCAACGATTTCCGCATCGTCAAGCCGCGCAATCCAAAAAATATCGTGAATGATTTTATCTATCGCATGTTCGACGGCGGCGAAAAAATGCTGCTGTCGAGCGAAGAGATCGCGAGCATCTATCACTTGCCGATCTCGTCCACCGAAACGCCGCGCGTAAAGTGGCTCAAGTCAAAGGAGGCGCCGCCGCCGGATAACTTGCCCTCAAACGGCATCCTGATCGGCGATGCGATGTTCCGCGGCGCGGGCAAGCCGGTGTACATCACGGACGACGATCGCCGCCGCCATATCTACGTGGTTGGGCAGACCGGCACCGGTAAATCCACGCTGCTCGGCAACATGATCATCGAGGACATCCAGTCCGGCAAGGGCGTGGCGATCATCGATCCGCACGGCGACCTTGTGGAGAACGCGCTCGGCTTTGTGCCGAAGGAGCGGCTGGATGACGTCATCTACTTCAATCCTGGCGATCTTGAGCGCCCGCTCGGCCTCAACATGCTCGATTTCAATTATGACCGCCCGGAAGAAAAGACGTTCATCGTAAACGAGATGCAGAGCATCTTCAATAAATTGTTTTCGCAGGAGACGATGGGCCCGATGTTCGAGCAATATATGCGCAACGCACTCCTACTCATGATGGAAGATATGCCGAACGAGCCGGCAACGCTCGTGGAAGTGCCGCGCATATTCACCGACACCGAGTACCGCAAGCGCAAGCTCGCGCGCATCCACAATCCCGTCGTCATCGATTTCTGGGAGAAGGAGGCAGTGAAGGCCGGCGGCGAAGCGTCGCTTGCGAACATGACGCCGTACATCACGTCCAAGTTCAACAACTTCATCTCGAACGATTACATGCGACCGATCATCGGTCAGCCCAAGTCATCCTTCAACTTTCGCGATGTGATGGACAGCAAAAAGATATTGCTCATCAACTTATCAAAAGGCAAGATAGGGGATATCAATGCCGGCCTGCTCGGCATGGTCTTTACCGGAAAGATCCTGATGGCGGCGCTCTCGCGCGTGGACATCGCGGATGCGGATAAGCGCCCCGACTTCAACCTATATATAGATGAGTTCCAGAACTTTACCACCGATTCGATCGCGACGATCCTTTCCGAGGCGCGCAAGTATCGCCTGAACCTGACGATGGCGCATCAGTTCATCGCCCAGCTTGAGGACAAGATCAAAGACGCCGTATTCGGCAACGTCGGTTCCGAGCTCGTGTTCCGCGTGGGCGTGCAGGATGCGGAGTTCCTCGTAAAGCAGTTCGAGCCGGCGTTCAACGAGAACGATCTCATCAATATCGACAACCTCAACGCCTATGCAAAGATTCTCATCAACGGGCAAACCTCCAAGCCGTTCAACTTAAAGATCGGTACTATGTCGTGGGGTGGCGGCAATAAGGAGCTCGCGGCCAAACTCAAAGAGTACTCACGCATGAAGTATGGCCAGGAGCGCCAGGCCATCGAGGACGACATCTATCGCCGATTGCGGTCGTAAGGGAGTGTGGTATAGTAATAAAAGCCCTTGACCGACTAAACAGTTGCCGATAGGGCAATTCAGGATGGGGGTATTTTCTGCCTCACAGCAGCCCTCCGGGCTGTCTTCCTTCGGATGGTCAAAACATCCGTGCCGACAACTCAATGGCGGGATCCTTCGGGATTCCGCCACGTTTTTTTTATGAAATAATCCTAAAACCTGATAAAATAGGAAGATGATCAAATATCTGAGCAGTGCAAGCCCGAAGGCGCTCGCGGGGACGGCGTTGCTTCGTCTTGATTTTAATACTAAAGACGACTGGCGTATGCGTGCGGTGTTGCCGACCATTAAACTATTATTAAAACACTCCGGGCGCATTGTGATTGTGAGCCATCGCGGCCGGCCTGAAGGGTTTGATAAGAAGCTTAGCCTTCGCGGCGACGCAGTAAAACTTTCTAAATCATTGGGCGGCAAGAAGGTGACGTTCATCAACCACTTCCGCTTTGCAGAAATAAAGGCGCTGGTTGCCGCCGCGCCGCGCGGTGCGATATTTTTGCTCGACAATCTGCGATTTTTGCCCGGCGAGGAAAAGAACGATCCACGGCTCGCAAAGCAAATCGCCTCGCTTGCGGATTATTATGTGAACGATGCCTTTGCCGTTTCGCATCGCGCGAACGCATCGGTCGTTGCCGTCACAAAGTTCCTGCCGAGCTATGCGGGCATCGAGATGGAGAGCGAAATCAAGTCGCTCGGGAAAGTGATCGTGCGGCCGTCGCGGCCGGTGGTGCTCGTGCTCGGCGGCGCAAAAGCGTCGGACAAGCTGGGCGTCATCGCGTATTTTAAAAACAAAGCGGACTGGTTCCTGCTCGGCGGCGGCAGCGCAAATACGATCCTCTGGCTGAAAGGAATGGATGTTAAAAAATCCATCAAAGATAGCGATCCGAAGGAGCTGCCGGCGTTGAAGAAAATCGCCGGATATAAGAGCGTGGTTCTGCCGACGGATTTTGTGTGGGGCGGCGGTGGTGCCGCGGCGGGAAGCGCGATCCTCGATATCGGGCCGAAAACCGTGCTGGCGTTCAATAAAAAGATCGCCGCGGCGCGCACGATCATTTGGAGCGGCCCGCTCGGGTTGATCGAAAAGAAGCAATACGCAAAAGCGAGCATCGCCGTCGCGCGAGCGATCGGCAGAAATCGTCGCGCGTTCTCCGTTTCCGGCGGGGGAGAGACAGTGATGTTCCTCAAGCACTATAAGCTCGACAAGAAATTCAGCTTTATTTCGACGGGGGGTGGCGCGATGGTGGACTTCCTGGCGGGCAAAAAATTGCCGGGAATAGAAGCGTTGAAATAATCATTAAAATAATATGAAAAAAATCGTTGTCATCTATCACGGCAAGTGCCCCGACGGGTTCGGCGGCGCCTGGGCTGCGTGGAAAAAGTTCGGTGCAAAGGCGGACTATTTGCCGGCACGCGATCGTAGCGCGCCGCCGGTGCAGCTCAAGAACAAGATCGTCTATATTATCGATTACACGTACGATGCGCCGATCGTCAAAAAACTTATCAAAGACAATATTCGCGTGACGGCGATCGACCATCATGTGAGCCAGAGAGATGCCACGCTGCTCACGGAAAAATATTTATACGATGTGCATCGTTCCGGCGCAACGCTTGCGTGGAACTATTTTCATCCCGGCAAAAAGATGCCGATGCTGCTGCGCTATGTGGAAGATCGCGATATCTGGAAGTGGAACGTGCCGCACTCGCGCGAGATGCTGATGCTCATCGACCTCGCACCGTTCGAGTTCAAAGCATGGAGCCTGCTTGCGAAGGATATCGACGATCCGCGCACCCGCGCGACGTATCTTAAGAAAGGCGCATTGCTCGACCTGCAGTATCGCTCGCTCTATGAAAAACTTTTGCCGAACGCCGAACCGGTGAAGTTCGCCGGGCACAAGATCTACGCGCTCAATTGCCCGTATTACTTTACCGACGATCTTGGCCACGCGCTCGCCATGAAAACGAAAACGTTCTCGCTCTTATGGAACGAATCGGGTGGGAGGATCCGCTGTTCGCTCCGCTCGGCGGGAAAAGTGGACGTCTCAAAGATCGCAAAAAAATATGGCGGCGGGGGACACCGGCAAGCGTCCGGATTTTCGTTTCCGGTCGGAAAGAAGACACCGTGGAAATTATTGCCGTCTGCATTCGTGAAAGAGCGGATCTCTTAACGCGCACCATGCCCGCAAAAAAGAAAAAATATTACGCATACTTTGTCCCGGCGTTCGGGCCGAATGCGGCGCGAGGAGCGATGAAGCAGGGGGTGACCGACAGCTGGGCGGTCTGCGAAAAGTTCGTGTCGGGAAAGACCGGCGCGCGGTTCAAGGCGTTCGACGATCGAGCCGCTGCCGAAGCGTGGCTGAAGCACGGTGCAATGTATGAGGCGAGGGCGACGAGGGCCAGGCCGGAACTCGAGCGCGGCATTTACTTCGATGCGGGGACCGGCCGCGGCGCGGGCGTGGAGATAAGCGTCACCGACGAGAACGGGAAAAATCTCCTGCACAAAGTGATCGCGGCGGATGAACTGAACAAGTTCGGCAAGCATCTGCTCGACAACGCCGAGGCAACGAACAATTATGGCGAACTGCTCGCGCTCAGCTATGCGCTCGAGATCGCGCACGCGACGCACGGCAAGAAGATCTTCGGCGACAGCAAACTCGTCATTGAATATTGGTCGCAATGGCGGATCAAACGCAAAGACCTGCCGGAAGAGACCGTCACGCTCGCGGACGAGGTCTCGCGTGCGCGCGAAGCGTTCGAGAGGGACGGCGGCGCCGTGGAACGGATCTCCGGCGACTTCAATCCCGCGGATCTGGGATTCCACCGATAGCGCGCATTCGCATAAATAAAAAAGCCGGCGGCACATCAATAACGATGCGACCGCCGGGCTGGGGGGGGTGGAGGGGTCCGACTCGCTAGGGTCGGGGCGATGTGTTGGTCAGAACTCTCAAAATTCTTTTGATCCTCCCTGGATGGGGATTTCCCGCGCCTTGCTCGATCGCGGTATATTCCTCCGCTGATTTTAATTTGGCAGCGGTAGCTACCTGTTCTGCGGTGAGCCCGCGCCAGTTTCTCAGTTGCGAGAAGTAGCGTCCCCGATTCATCGGTTCGTCGGAGAACGGGAGAGGTGATGGACGAGTGTCTTCGGAAGTGTCCGACGACCCAAAGAAGAGAGTGGCGTCTGCCAATTCATTTTCCTCCGTGCGCTGTTGGGATATGAAGAGCTGCAAACAACAGATTTTATCATAAGACACTCACGCGGTGTGTCAATAAGAAAAGGCCGGCGCTGTGGGAGCGCCGGCCTTGATGCGGGGAAATATGTCTGCGGGTGAAACGTTATATGCAAGGTTCGAGCGTCGGCCAGATTCCCATTCTGAAGAGATCCTCAAGGGTGGTCGTCGCGCCGTCGTAGTTTTTCTCTCCTTCGGTATTTTGGAGTACGAGTTCGCAGGATAACGCGTTCGCAATTCTTTCCAACCTGTCCATGGTTGCATGATCGGAGGTGTCTTTTCCTGCCACTAATTTACTAACGAGCTCGGCAGAGACGCCGGCGCGGCTTGCGAGCTCCTTCAAAGTTCTGACCTCGCTATGCCGGCAGTGTTCACGAAGCTCTCCTCCGAAGTTCCTCCGGTAATCCGTTCGTTTGTGGAGAGGTATCGGTTGTAGGTTGATTTTGGGAATATCAAACACCGCTACATCATCGGGCATTGCTCTTCTCCGTGTATAAAATGGGTGCCGTCATCAATAATAAAATCATTGCATGGGCAATGTCAATAAGAAAAGGCCGGCGCTGTGGGAGCGCCGGCCTTGATGAGCCGCGTACGGTCAATTCATGAGAAAGCGGGCACCTTCTTCGTAAAGCTCTTCGAGCTTTGAAGACAGGTCTGCCCATGGATCGCCGTCTTTGGAATGAAAAACGATTTCGGAACCGAATTCTTCAAAGACCCTGCGAAGACCTTTCGCCGTTACCTTCTTGTGGGTGCTCCGGGCTTTCAGGAGGTTAAACAAGCTGATGGGGCTGACCTTCACTATTCTTGAAAGGTCGTAGATCCTTAGCTTGTTATGGGGGTTGTAGTTTCTCCACAGAACGGTGAGCGTGTCGGCGATGTTTTTACGAATCATCCCCCTGATCGCTCCTTTTGTCAGTGGACGGCCGTTCCAGCTTTTCGCTATAGATGCCATATCCTCCCTCTTTCGATTCCTGCTGCGATTTCGATGACGCGTACAAAATACCAAGGTAATAATAACACATTCCTTGCTATTGTCAACTCTTGCGACGTATGCTAGAATGCTTTGGCTGGTCATCCAGACGGTCGCTGTGCATGACGCAAGTCTTGCGCAGAGGAAAGTCCGGACACTCTCTTTCTGTATTGCGCGCAAGCGCAGCGCGGAAAGATAAAATAGTAGCGGCCAACAGCCGCCGTTCGTAAGAATAGAGGTGCGAGCAGTGACGTCCACGTTGGAAACGGCGTGGAGGACCCCATCCCGAGCTCGATGGTCCAATTCCGCCATAGGGACAGCAAAGCGGAAGTGAAACGGCAAAATCCTTACTGAGTGCAAGGCCGTGCTCTCGTCTGGTCCGCAAGGATCGCGCGAGAGAGTGCCGCAGCGGTTCCGCGGAGTGCGCAAGCACCCGCGGCGCCCGAGCCCGCGAGCGATCAAGGGCACAGATAAATGACCGTCCACTTCGCGCAAGCGAGGTCGACAGAATCCGGCTTACGGATTGCCAGCCGAGAACAGCTTCAGAAATGGAGCTGTTTTTGTTTGACTTGACAGGATTAATACATATGCTATACTACCGCCAGGTGATATGTTTTATACGAGGCCATTGTGCCTCTCGCTCCTATAGGAGCTTGTAGTCCTTCGCGGTTGCTGGAAGCCGCGATTGTAGTTCCCGAGCGCCGATAATTCGGTCGAGGGAACTTTCTTCCCAGGGTATTAGTGCATTATTGCAATGCACCTTCTGAGTTCAGCTCTCAGTTGCCCTCTGGCCCGGTCTCACTAATGTGAGCCGGGCCTTCTAATTTGAAAATCTCTTCCCGGCTCCGGCTTATGTGATTGCCAGCCCCAAACGTCCCAGCAATGGAGCCGTTTTTAATTGACTAAATAGATAAATCACGATATTGTATTTCAAGCCATTAATGGCTCAAGGAGAAGAGGATATGGCAGCTATCGAAATAGCGGTTGAAAAGAAGCCCTTTCACGAGTCGATTCTCGATACCATCAAAAACGTCAGAAGTGTCAAAGAGCTTGAGCTCGTCGAAGGGCTGCTGATGGCCACGAAGATTCCCAAAGGGCATGATGAAATCATCGCGGCGCTCGTCGAGAAGGATGAAGAGATGAAGCGAATGAACTTTTTTTCAACGGAGGTGATCATCAGCATCACCGAGCAAAAAAAACATGCGCAGGTCGCATCGGCTGAGCGGCAGGCCGGCCAAGCATCTTAACTCTCTTACGGGATAGCGGAAAAAAGCAGGGCGCACCAGTAACAAACATGGTGCGCTTTTTTTTTACACTTACCGATCGCCAGCCTAAAACGTTACGGCGATGGGGGTACGAGAATTGCAGCGTCGGAGCGTTAAAACGCGTGGAGCGGCCCGCTCGCAATAATCGATTCCACTTCTTGCCAGCCGTTCGGATACGCATAATCGTAACGAGGCGGTAGGGCAAAGACATAATTTGCATTTTCGCCGAGCTCCGAAGGCGGGATCGGCGCGGCGCTTGTGATGAGCGTCCCCGACGCGACCGCGTTCCACTCGCTATGAGTGAAAATCATGATGGGGATATCCTGCCACGGATCCGCTTGCGTCCACTGCGGATTGCGGATGAGGACTTCCGCTCCCGTGACCGACGGGCATCCATTGGCCGGACATGCTATGTCGCCGGTCCCATTCCACGTTGATGTCACGATTGTATATCCCTGCCAGTCGGCGGGAAGAGAGAACGTGAACCCGTAGACGTTGTTCGTATAAGTTATCGGGAAGGCCGACGAAGATGATGCGTCGTTGGACGACGTTGAGGTCGGTGCGGTCACATTTACCGACGGCTGCCATGACTGGCCTGACCGATAATAAAAGATGACGCCGACAACGATGGCGACCACGATAATGATGCCAACGCCGGGCCAAAAAGGGATCTGTTTTTTCATATGTTTATGATAGCACACGAGAAAAGGGCGGCAATATAACCGGCAGGCGATAGAAAAGCCGCTGCCAGTTGTAGGTATAGGGCATGAAGAATGTAAGGGATATATTATTGATCGTCGGCACGGTCGTGCTCATCGCTTTCTTGGCGATCGTCGCAAACCATAAGCAGGGTGCTGCGGCAACGAATGGACAGCAACAACAACCCGCTCTGCTTGCCGATATCGCGACCACGCATGCGACCTCTTCGGTGTCTTCGTCTTCGCCTGCAACGATAGCTGCTATACCACCGAGTGTGGTAATACCTCCTGCGCCCGCACTCACCTCTGCGCCCGCCAGTGCGAGCACAACCATTACCGCTACCGCCACCACCGAAAAAATAATTCCGCCGCCGTCCGTGGCGTCTGCTACGACAACGGCAAAACCCGTGCCCGCATCCGCGCCCGCGGCGCCAACACCAACCCGCGTTGCGTTGCCATATTCCGTTGGCACGTTTGGCAATACTTTTCAAAAAGGCGACGGCTGGGCCAATTGGTGGGGTGATACATCGCAAAGCGGCGGGGTGCTTACCATTGGGGCGACCGCGTCATCCACGGGCGGCGCCGCGGTGCTCGCCGGCAGCAGCGCATGGAGTGATTATACTTTTCAGGCAAACATCGACTGGATAAAAGGCGAGACCTTCGGTCTTGTTGCCCGTTACGTCAATCCAAAAAATTATTTATTGTGCGAGTTTGATGAGCCGAGCCCCGGGACGGTCCACATGAGCATCAAAAAATATGTGAACGGCGCGGTCACCACTATGGTCACCGGCGATGTTCCGAATTATGAACAGATGGGCGGCCTTGGTATCGTCGCTGCTTTTGCGGTAAAAGGGAACGAAGCTGTCTGCTCCTTCAACGCCCATCAGGTAGTGACGTTCTTTCTCGGCGTGAGCCCGGCGGCGCCGCAGAAGGGCGGCATCGGGATCGCGGCGCAGGATCCCCGGACGAATAATAGCCGGATCGTGGTGCATAGCGTGGGCGTCGTGAGCGGGCTATATAACATCGGTTCAACGGGACAATAAAGATAATTAAAAATCGGCACAAAGCGTTGAATCGCGATGTGCCGAATCCCTATTCTGCGATAGGGGCTCTGTTCGATTTATAACGATGTGCGAGGTAGAGTTCGAGTGCCTGTCCGCCGTCAACAAATTTTGCCGGGATCAAATTGAACATGATGAGCACCAGGTCATAGCTTAACAACGCTATCATTGCGCGATGCTCAATGATCCCTACAAAACCAAGAAGTGCAGTAACTATCCAAAGGAAAAAACTGGCGATGGTTCCGCCCAAATGAATCAGTGTCTTTACGCTAAACGAGAGGGCTTCGGCCTTTGCCCGATCTCTTGGGTCCGATCGTATCGCCATCCCGTATGGCAGATCCAGTACGATGGTGGTCCGCAAACCTGCCCGTTCCATGAAAAACCGATGGCCCTGTTCATGCACCATGATTACGATGACAAGCATGGTCACAAAGGCTGCTCGGCTGAGGCCAAGTGTGGGGAGGCCACAAAGTGTTAAGATGAAACACCCAAGCCACACGGTCGCGAATGCTCCGGTGGCATTTAAAAAGTCTTTCATATCATCGACCTCCGAAATGAATTTTCCTGCTAAGTAATTTTTATCATGTATCGCTTTCTTTGTCCATTTGCGGAAGCCGCGGGGGCGGTTTTTGTTATCATGGTAACATTACAAGGTATTCAATCGTATCAATGTTTGTATGTGCTTAAACGTCATAAAAAGGTCGAAGGATTCATAAGATCTATAAAATAATCAACTAACACAATATATTATTTATGCGCAAACTAATCTCTTTGTTCTCGGTGGTTGCGCTCATTGTAGTTGCGGGGGTTTCGGCTCCGGCGGCCTCTTTTGCGCAAACCACCACGGTAAGCTCCAGTGTTCAGACGCAGATAAATCTGATCGCAAGCCTTACTGCGCAGATCCAGGCGCTTCAGGCGCAGATCGCGAGCCTTGCCCAGCAGCAGCAGACCGCCACGGCATCGCTCGTGAGCACCCTCAGTCTCGGCTCGCAGGGTGATCAGGTGAGCATCTTGCAGGCGCTGCTTGCGGCGGATCCCAGCATCTATCCGGAAGGATTGATCACGGGATATTACGGCAACGCGACGGCGCGTGCGGTCAAACGCTTCCAGGCAGAAAATGGCATTACTCAGGTCGGCACGGTCGGCCCGAAGACGCTGAAAGCATTAAATGATGCGTTGGATAAAAATCCGATCGAAATCGAAGACAGCACTTCAACCGCGACGTCAACCGCATCCGGCGATCACGGTGATGGCCATGGCCGTCCGTGCGCGATCGTCCCGCCGGGACATTTGATCGCTCCGGGCTGGCTTCGAAAGAACGGCGGGGTAGCCCCGATCGTTCCTGCGTGCCAGACGGTGCCTCCGGGGATCGGTGATCATAATAGAACGTCAACACCGTCATCGACCATTGTTCTCTCGCTGTCGAATATTGCGACGGGAGTCACCTCAAGCTCGGCGACGATAAGCTGGAACACCAACGTGGGAGCAAATTCCCAGGTGATGTACGGCCCCACGAACTTGTACGGTTCGAACACCACGCTTGATGCATCGCTCGTTACTGCGCACTCGCAGACGATCACGGGCCTCGCGGCGAGCACGACCTACCACTTTGAAGTGGTATCGGTCGACTCCTATGGTACCGCCACGTCTTCGGACATGACGTTTACCACCGCGGCGAGCACGACGGCTGATACGACCCCGCCGGTCATCACGGTTGGCACTTCAACCTTGGCCAGCACGACCGCAACGCTCTCGTGGACAACCAACGAAGCGGCGACGGGCAAGGTCTTCTATGGGACAGTGAACCCGCTTGACCTTACCGCAACGAGCACGCTTTCAATAAGCGCGCCGACCTTGAGCACGGGTGAGAGCGTCCAGCTTACCGGACTCACGGCAAGCACGACGTATTACTTTGTGATCCAGGCGACCGACGCTTCGGCGAATGTGGCGACGACGTCCCAGATGTCGTTCGTGACGACCGCTCAATAAGCGCGGTTCGATTGGTAGCAAAAAAAATGGAGCGCACACCGCGTTCCATTTTTTATTGCTATAAATTATGCGCAAACTGTTCTTCGCGCGCGAAGCGCAGCGTGCCACCCGCGTCATGGCGGTACAGGAGCGTGACCTTCTTTCCTTCTTTGTTCTCGAAGACCAGCGTAGAGATGCCGTTCAGTGAGACCTTCGTCCGGATGTGCTTTGCGATGCCGTCTTCCTTTTCGCGCACCAAGCGCTTCACCTCAAAGCTCAGGTTTTTGGTGAGCCCTTGCAGGGTGACGGGGATAAAGTGGCCTTTAGGACGCCGCACGATCTTCTTCATGATGGCATCAGTCTAGCACTTTGCGGATGATATAGATATGGCGATAGGTTGCCATCGCCGCCGCATAATTTACATCATATATAATAAGTGATACCATCCGCTTGGAACTTTGCTCTTTGTCATTTAGCTCTCGGAGAGCGTCAACGCTACTGAAAACGGAGGAGTAGGATGGACGAAAACAAAGTAATGGCGGTACGGCAAAGGCAGGACTGTACGTCCCTTTGCATAGGTCTTTTCATTTGCGGCGTCGGCCTCATCGGCGTTCTCATCGGCCGGGATCTTCTCGGTTGGGTGGTGGGCGTCAAAATCTGGACCAGCATCACTCAGTCATTGGCTCCGGCGCTGAAAAGCTACGGATGGGCCCCCGGATATCTCTCTTTGGTTTGTACCTACGTTTTTTTCTTTTCGCTCATGTTGATGGGTGCAAGGATCGTAGGGTATGACCTGAAGAAGTTCGGCAGGGGATTCTCGATCGTATTCTGGGCGAGTATGGTGTGTCTCATTTTGGGAAACTATGCGCGCATTGCGGCGACTCCCGATCAGTACAAAAATTTTGGTATCGGGCATTCATTGGGTTTGACGGGCGAATTCGGGTATGTGATCGCACTGTTCGCCGCGTTCATCCTCAACCTTGTCGTCAACAACGTCAGACGTTTTTCTAAAACAGCCGAAGACCTTAAGGGGGCTGCACAGAACGGGTGGTACATCCAGATCGCACTTGTGATCATGGGAGTCACGCTCGGCGTCCAAACCGCGGGTGCGATGGCGTCAGCACTCGCAAAGGAAATCGCTGTCCGAAGTTTTTTCGCGGCAGCAGCGGTGTACATCATCTACTGGGTGTTGTCCTATCTGGTATCGCATAAGCTGTTCCGTTTCAGTCGGGAGACTTCTGCGGTGCTTGCCTCGGCGCTTTCGGTCTGCGGCGTGGCGGCGGCTCAAGCTACCAATGTAGTGGTCAAAGGCACCGAAAAGGTGCTCGCGATGATCTGCGCTGGTGTTGTGCTCTATTGTTCACTTGAGCTCGCGGGTATGCCGTTTCCCGTCGGTAATTTCCTATACAAGGACCCGCTCGTGGCCGGAAGTTTTATGGCTATGGCGGTAAAGACCGACGGCGCTGCGGTAGCAAGCGGCGCTATTACGCAGGCAGTGATCCAGTCGAAAATGCAATCTGTCACGGGCATGCATTATCAAGGCGATTGGGTGCTCATGACGACGAGTATGGTGAAGATCTGGATTGACGTTCTCTTTTTCTTCTTCATCATCGTTCTTTCCCTTATTTGGGCATACCGTGCCAACAAGACCTCGGGTGAGAAGGTTAAGGTCAGTTTGGTGTGGGCGCTATTTCCCAAATTCGCATTGGGATACGCGTCTATGTTTCTTCTGGCGCTGTTCCTGTCGTCCCATTCGCCGGAGATGCTGGCTCGGATGAAGCTTTGGGCGGCCGAATGCAATGCGTTCCGCCTGATCTTCTTTACGATGACATTTTTTTCGATCGGTCTCGTGATCGACGTCAAGAAATTTTTCCAAGAAGTATTTGGCAAATTGAACTTGGCGTACGTTACGATGATCGTCGTGCTCATCATTCCGTTTGCATACGGCGTTTCGTGGTTAGCTTTCCACGGGATGGTGCCACCGATGGTAAGGTAAGTGGTTTACATGGGCCTTTCTATGGATTTTATATTCGTAGGGAGGCCTGTTTTTTTATTAACAACTCTCGCCGGGTGGGGTGTATCATATTCCCATGCGCATCATCGCACATTTGGATATGGACGCGTTCTTTGCCTCTGTAGAAGAGCGGGACAGTCCGCGCTTGGCCGGGCGGCCGATCGTGGTCGGTTCCGATCCGGAGGACGGCCGCGGGCGCGGCGTCGTTTCCACCGCCAATTACGCCGCGCGCGCGTACGGGATCCGCTCGGCGCTGCCGATCAGTACCGCGTGGCGATATTCCGAGGCGGCGCGCGCAAAGGGATTGCCGCCGGCGGTGTTCCTGGAAGTGAATATGCAAAAGTATGCGCGCGAGTCGCGGCGGATCATGGAGATCGTCGCTGCGGCCGTCAACGGATCCGTCATCGAGCAGGCATCGGTGGATGAGGCATATGTAGACCTCTCGTTCGCCGGTTCGTACGAGCGCGCGGAAGAGATTGCCCGCGCGATAAAACATGAAATAAAGATTAAAGAACATTTGACGGCGTCGGTGGGCGTGGGGCCGAACAAGCTCATCGCAAAGATCGCGAGCGACCGGCAGAAGCCGGACGGGCTCACCGTTGTGCGCGCGGAAGACGTAGAAACATTTTTGGAGCCGCTCGGCCTGCGCGTGATCCCCGGCGTGGGGCCGAAGACGGCTGAACAGCTTGCCAAGCGGGGGATGCGCACGGTGCATGATGCCAGGCGGCTCTCGCGCGCGGAGCTCATCGACATGATGGGCAAGTGGGGCGCGGAGCTCTATGAAAAGCTGCGCGGGCGGAGCGATGCGCCGCTTTCAACGGACTCCGTGCAGAAATCCGTGAGCGAGCAGACCACGTTTGATGACGACATTCCCGTAAGCGGTAAGTTGAAGGATAGAAAATTGCTCGAGGCGACGCTTGCGGAACTCGCCCGCGATGTGCACGCGGCGCTTTGCGCCGAGATCGCGTCCGGCGCGCCGTTCACGTCATTCCGCAGTGTGGGCATCACCGTCCGCTTCGCCGACTTCGCCACGAAGACGCGCGTGGTTACGTTGAAAGCGCCCGTGGCCGCCGGCGCGGATGCGCGCGGCAGGGCCGCGGCGGTCGAGGCGATCCAGTTCCAGGCGTTGCGCCTCTTTATGCCGTTCCTCGACCGCCGCGAAAATCCGGAGCACAAGGCGATCCGGTTGCTGGGGGTCAAGGTGGAGAGATTTACGTAAAGCTGTTTGAGTTCCTCCTCATTAATCCATCAGCAAGTGGACAATTAGTAAGCGGTATGTTATTATTTGCCCGGAGGGAATTAAGATGATGACGAGTGGTCAAATAGAGGCATTGAAAACACATATTCGAACGTTGACAACCGAGGAGCAAGCAAAAAGCGTGATGGCGTTCATAGAAACGCTTCCGACGGAAGACCGCAAGACAGTATGGTCAGTGGCGGTAGGAGTACTGTGCAACTGCCTGCATCATCTGGCGACGGGATCATAATGTTTTCGCGCCCACCATGGCGGCATCTTATTTCAAGGGTGCCGCCATTTATTGCGCGAGAGGTCACTTTATTTTATGCTAACCTCAGCGTTTGGAGGTGTGCGTGGCTATGAGGAAGAAAAATGTCAGATCGCAAGAAACGCCCACTATATCTGTTTCGTACGAATCAAAGAAGTCGTGATTATAGGGTGCATGGGGAAACCTCATTCACCCTATTTAATTTCCTAGTCTTATTCAAACTTTATTCCACGCTGCTAAGGGATTGACAAGAATAAGTATAAGATTTAATATATATGCGGAATTTAATTTACATCAGGAGGCAGTATGTCACAAGCTACGGCTAAGAGCAGCCGAATCCCTGAAATCTCGGATCAGAGATTAGGGGAACTCTGCGGACGTATTAAGCCGATCGTTCGCATGGCTCGCATCAAAATGCGATGCAAGCAAACCAATGAAGGACCCCTCATCTCCTATTCCCCTCATCCTCGCGGGAAATGGACCCCCTGGGAGAGCGGACTGCGGTTCTATATCAAGACGGTAGACCCCCGCGCGGTCGCTTTCATGTGGAGCCCAAAACCAACGAGACGTGCTACTCGCCTCGCGCGTTTGACCGATATCACGACGTACCACACGTGGGGCTACTACGGATTCTTCAAACCTTCGATTGCCGAAATCATCGCGCAGATTCCGGAAAGCCTTCTGTCTGATGTCATTGCCTTTGAGATCGTTGATTATCCAAAGGATGCAGACGATCTTAACCGGCAATGGGACATCGTGAACGAAGGATACCATCAGGCAATAACCCGGCTCTATGCGCGTAAGCGGTAAGATTGATTACGGAATGGTAAGGTGGGGCGATTCTACGGAATTGCCCCTTTTTAATTTATTCGAGCTTTATCCCACGCCATATATTCATCACTGCCTCCGCACTGTCTTCTCGTACAGCCCCTTCAACTTTTTCCCAGGATCATATTTTTGCTTGAGCGTGTCGTAGACATTCTTGTCATAGATGTTCCAAAATTCCTCCGGCGTGTAATAGGAGTCGGAGTACAATCCTTTTTTGCCGTGGAGCTCGGATACTTTTGCTTCCACAAGGCGGTTGTAATACCCCGGCTCTTTCGTGGTAGGGACAGTATCCCAGAAGCCGAAGTTCACGTAGAGCTTGTGAGGATTGAACGAATAGAGATCGAACGTCGCCGCCGGGTCGTACGCGCGGAACGGGCAGATCCACACCGGACGGATGTTGATCGCGTCGAAGAAAAAATTTTGATATGCCGGTGCGTTCTCGATAGGAATGTCCACATCCTGGATCACCGATTCCTTTTTTGAAAAAGGGCTGGTAAGTTTCGTGATAAGCGGATGGCGTTGGGCGAACCTCATGATCTTTCCATACGTCACGGAATTGAGCCGCCGCTTGCCAAAAATCCGCCGCACGAGGGGATTCTGCGCGCCGAACGCCTTCGAGCACCAGAACCAGTCCGTATCCCATCGCCAGATGTAGTCGTGGACCGAAAGATAATCTTCCGTTTTTTCGCGAATGGACCGGTAGTAAATGTCCATGTAGGTGTAATCGCTCACGGCCGGAGCGGCATCCACGAATGTGCCGGTCGTGATATACATTTCCGTCGGGCCGAACATCACGCCGTCAACGAAGTCGGAGCCAGCGCATGCTTTTTCGAGCGCTTGGAAATATTCTGTCACGTCGTTGTACCGAACGTGCTTGATATGCACGAATGGCTTGACCGGAATCAGTTTTACTTTTAATCGGAGCACATAGCCGAACGTGCCGTACGAATTTGGAAAGCCAAAGAACAGGTCGGGATTTTTTTCTTTGCTGCATACGACGATCTCGCCGCTCGCAAGCAAGATTTCCATCTCGAGCACGGTCTCGTGCACGAGGCCGTAGCGGAACGACGTCGCCTCTATACCCACGCCCGCCACGGCGCCGCCGATCGTGATCGTCTTCAGCTGGGGGACGACCGCCGGCATCAGGCCGTATTTTAATGTTTCTTTCACAAAGTCGCCGTAGGTGGTCATCCCTTCAACGTCCGCCCATCCCTCGGCGGTATTAATAGAGAGGACGTGATTGAAGTCCCGCACGCTCAGACGTTCCTGCGGCGCGGCCTTTTCCCGCGCGCGAAAAAGATTTGAGGTTTCCTTGCTGAGCCGAACACCGCCCGCCTGGCGCATCTGCTCGGACAGCCGCGCCTTTTTTGTTTCGTAATCCGACACGGAGTATTTTAAAATAATTTAACGCACTGATTGATATCCGCCGAGCACGCCTTTCTTGGACAGCACTATTTGCCATAATTCGATCTTGCGCGCGCGGAACGCGCCGGCGCAGGAGAGCAGATAATACGTCCACATGCGGAAGAACCGGCTGCTGTAATTCTTCTTTATATCATCCCAGCCGGCCACGAAGTTCTCGTGCCATGCCATGAGCGTTTTGTCGTAGTCCGCGCCGAAATTGTGCCAGTCTTCCATGACGAACAGGCGCTCCATGGATTCGCCGAGCTGTTTGATGGATGGTAGGTGGCCGTTCGGGAAAATATATTTGTTCGTCCACGGATCCGTGGCGGTTTCGGAAAAGTTTGCGCCGATCGTGTGGAGCAAAAACAATCCGTCGTCGTTCAGCCGCGCATGCGCCACCTTGAGGAATGTGCGGTAGTTCTTGTGGCCGATATGTTCCGTGAGGCCGATCGAGATGACGCGGTCGAACTTCCCTTCGGCATCGCGATAATCTTTCAGCTGGAATTCGATCGGCAGCCCCGCGCAGGATTCCCGCGCGAACTTGATCTGTTCTTTGGAAATATTGATCCCGACGCCGGTGATCCCGTAATGCTCCGCGGCATACTTTAAAAAGCCGCCGAAGCCGCAGCCGAGGTCGAGCACCTTCATGCCCGGCTTGAGGCCGACCTTCTTGCAGATCAATTCATATTTTGCGTTCTGTGCGTCGTCGAGATTCGTTGCGTCCTTCCAGTAGCCGCATGTGTACGCCATGCTCGGGCCGAGCATGCGCGTGTAGAGATCGTTGCCGATATCGTAGTGCTTGTGCGCCACCGTGAGCGCGCGGGACTTTGTTTGATAATTGACGATCGTCGCTCTGAGGTAGCGCACCGCCATCTTCCAGGTTCGGAGCTCGCTGTCGAGATCTGCACGGAGGACCTTAGCGATGAACTCATCGAGCCGCGGCGAATCCCACCATTCATCCATATATGACTCTCCGAGGCCAAGGTGCGGCTGCCGCATGACGCGGGAATAGAATTCGTCATTGTGTACCTGAATGTCCCAGACGTCCTTGCCGTTTATGACCACCCCTGCTTTTGCCGCCAGATCGGTGATGATTTCTTTCTCCTTCGTCATGCTTAATATTTTATTTATACTATATCAAACTTGATAATCTGTTAAACTAATAGCAATGGCTGACGAACTATCACTTGACGTCCTTGCGCATAAGCCCATTGCCGACGTCTTTGTGGCACTCCGCACTTCCGCAAAGGGGCTTTCCCCACAGGAAGCCGCCGCGCGGTTAAAAACATACGGACTGAACGAGTTCGCGGGAAAGAAAAAACTCCAGCCCATTCTTATATTCCTATCGAAGTTCCGTAGCCCGCTGCAGATCCTTTTGATCGTCGCCGCCATCGTGTCCGGCATCCTGGGGTCGCACATCGAAGCGATCATCATCCTGGTGATCGTGTTCGGCAGCGCGTTCATCGATTTTTTTAATACGTACAAATCTGCGCAGGCGGCGGAGGCATTGCAGGAAAAGGTGACGATCACCGCGGCGGTCATGCGCGGCGGCGAACTGAAAGAGCGCAACATGCGCGAGGTGGTGCCTGGCGATATTTTTACGTTGGAAGCAGGCGACCTCGTGCCTGCCGACGCGATCGTCATCGAGGCAAAGGATCTGTTTTTAAACGAGGGCGTGCTGACGGGGGAATCGTTGCCGGTGGAGAAGGAGCCGGGCATCGCAACCGCAACCAAGCTGAATGCGCGGACGGTGCTTCTCGGCACGAGCGTGGTTTCCGGAAAGGGCCTTGCGGTGGCGGTGCTTACGGGCGAGCGGACGAGCGTGGGCAACATCGCGGACAAGCTCAAGCGGCCGGACGTGCCGACGGAGTTCGAAAAGAATCTGAAGGACTTCAGTCTTTTTATCTTTCGCACGACGTTGTTCCTTGTGCTTGCGGTCATCCTTCTGAATATTTTCGTCATTCGCCGCGATCCACTCCAGATATTCATCTTTGCCGTCGCGATCGCGGTCGGCCTCACGCCGGAGCTTTTGCCGCTCATCGTCACGAGCAATCTTGCCAAGGGCGCGATCGAGATGTCCAAGAACGGCGTGATCGTAAAAAAACTGGCGGCGATCCATAACTTCGGCGGCGTCGACGTGCTTTGTACCGACAAGACCGGCACGCTCACGGAGGATCACATCACGCTCATCAAGTGCGTCGACGCGTCCGGCGCCGAGAGCGATGAGACGAACCTGTGGGGCTATCTGAGCAGTAAGAACCTGACCGGCGTGCGCGGCGTGCTCGACGAAGCGATCGAGAAATTCAAAAAAATGGACGTGGACGGCTGGGAAAAGGTGGACGAGGTGCCGTTCGACGCGGAACGAAAATTGGAGTCGGTGATCGTCAAAAAAGGAAAGGAGACGGTGCTCATCGCCAAGGGTGCGCCGGAGGAAATTCTGAAGATATCGGATCATTATGACGGACATCTCAGCGCTAGCGGCAAGGCGATCAAGCCTAAAAAGATCACGCCCGCGCTTCGTGCAAAGATAAACAAAGAGTATGAAGCGTTGAGCGCCGATGGGTTCCGCGTGCTCGCGCTCGGCATCAAAGAGGTGCCACTCAAAAAAACTTCATATGAAAAGAAGGACGAGGAAGGCATCTCGTTCGTCGGATTCCTCGCGTTTCTTGATCCGCCCAAAAAGAGCGCAAAGGATACGCTCGCCAAGATGGCGGCATATCATGTGGCCATCAAGATCATCACCGGAGATAATTTTTTGGTGACGAAAAAGATCGCCGATGAGATCGGTTTGCCGATCGTGGGCGCCATCACGGGCGAGGAGATGGCAAAGATGAGCGAGCACGAGTTGCACGCCAAAGTGGAGACGGCGAACATCTTTACGCGCGTGAATCCGGAGCAGAAAGAGCACATCATCCGCATCCTGCGCGAGAACAAGCACGTCGTGGCGTATATGGGCGACGGCGTGAACGACGTGCTCTCTATCAAAGAGGCGGACGTCGGCATCTCGGTCAACAACGCGGTGGATATCGCCAAGGAAACAGCGGACATCATTTTGCTCAAAAAGGGATTGGGCGAGATCATTGACGGCATCGTGGAGGGCCGCAAGACCTTTGCCAACACATTCAAATATCTGATGATGGCGCTCTCGTCGAACTTTGGCAACATGTTCAGTATGCCGGTCGCGTCGATATTTTTGCCGTTTCTGCCGATGACCGCGCCGCAAATTTTACTCAATAACTTTCTTTACGATTCGTCACAGCTCGCGATCCCGTTCGACAAAGTAGATGAGGATTTTCTCGCGCGCCCGAAAAAGTTCAATATCGCGTTTATGAAAAAGTTCATGTACATCTTCGGGCCGCTCTCTTCGCTGTTCGATTTCGCAACCTTCGGCGTTTTGCTTTACGTGTTGCATGTGAACGGCATGGCGTTCCAGACGGGATGGTTCCTTGAATCCATTGCCACGCAAACGCTCGTGGTGAACATCATTCGCAGCAAGTTCAACTTCTGGGCTAACGGGGGACCGAGCCGCGCGCTCGTCCTTGCCACCGTCGGCGCGGTCATCGTCGGCTGGGGCATCACGTACTCGTTCCTCGCGCCGGCGTTCGGCTTTGCAAAGTTCGGGTTCTATCCGGTGCTGCTCATTCTCGCGATCGTCGCGGCATATCTTCTGCTTGTGGAATTCGCGAAGAAGTACTTCTATAAGAGGTACGAGTATTTGATTGAGAAGTAGGCTTTTCTGCGGGATTGACAGTATCTCATTCCATATGTTAAGATATGTCCGTTGATCGGCTCTTTACAATTTAGGTTTAGCCATTCGTGGCTAGGAGGATTTTATGGATGAAAGGAAAGCGGCGCAAGTGGTCGGCACTTTTCTTGTGGCAATGCTGGCACTAATTGTTATTGTAGTGTTTATTTGGGGGGTGGCTGTCCAGAGTAACCGCGAAGAATTTCAAGTGTTTTTCACGGTGGAAGCCACACGCGATGCAGGTGAGCAGGCCTTGGAAGTTCCGGTGATTGTCGTTCGTGTCGGCATTCTCCGACAGAAAGCGTATGATTCGTGGAATCACTGGCAGTCGGCGCAAGTGGCAGTAAAAAACGTTGCGATAACCCCTGTTTCTTCTCTGGACGATGCAAAGAAGGAATCAGGGCTCATTAAAGAAGCCCAAGCAGCACAGCTTGTCGCCAGCCAAGATGGCGATGCGTTGAGAAGGGCGTGTTCAATGCTCAAGGGCGAATTTATTGGTATCTTCCAATACCCCACTGCGACACGCGCCGCATGTCCATAGTCATTAGCCATTTGGAATATGCCGCTCCCCGGAAAACGATTTTTCGGGTAGCGGCCTTTTTTATTTCCCCGTCTTCACCTCCTTCTCCAGCGTTTTGCTCACATTCAGCTTGCGCAACAGATAGAGCAGGATCGCAATCACCACTGCCGCGGCGAACGCGAACTGCGTGAGCCCGACGCCGACGAGGATGCCGATGGCCGCCGCCATCCAGATGAGCGCTGCGGTCGTCACGCCGTGCGGGTGGTTGTCCGTCTTGATGATAAGTCCCGCGCCGAGGAAGCCGATGCCGACCACGATGTTCGCGATCATCGTGAGGAAGCCGCTGTTGCGCGCGATCACATCCGAAAGATTGCCGGTTTGCGTGGAAACGATGTAGGGGAGCGCGAGTGCGATCATGGAAAATATCGCCGCGCCGCCCGTGACGAGCATCGTCGTGCGCACGCCGGCCGATTCCTTGCCCACGAGCTCGCGCTCCAGCCCGAGGATCGCACCGAGCACGAGTGCGATCGCGAACCGGACGAACATTTGTTCAAACGTCAACATTGTATTAATATTAGCATAATTGAGCTTATGAGAACCTATATTACCGACGTCATTAAGAAGGAAGGGGAAGTGGTCGAGCTTTTCGGCTGGGTGCACGCGCGGCGCGATCATGGCAAGCTTGTTTTCATTGATCTTCGCGATCGGACGGGAATTCTTCAAGTAGTGCTTGGCCCAAGCGTTGCTGGTGCGTCAGATTTGCGATTGGAATATGTGGTGAAGATCACGGGCACCGTGCAGAAGCGTCCGCCGAATATGGTAAACGACAAAGTGCCAACGGGAAGCGTCGAGCTTTCCGCGACCGCGCTCGAGATACTCAATCCTTCCGAGGCGGTGCCGATCTCCGTCGATACCGATGGCTATGACATCAATGAGGAAATGCGGTTGAAGTATCGCTATATCGACCTTCGTCGCGAGCGGCTCGCACACAACCTTGCATTTCGGCATCGCATTATCACCTTCATCCGTCAGCATTTGGATGAGCAGGGATTTTTGGAGATCGAGACGCCGAACCTCACGCGCTCCACGCCGGAAGGCGCCCGCGACTATCTGGTGCCGTCGCGCATTCAGAATGGCAATTTTTATGCGCTTCCGCAATCGCCCCAGCAATACAAGCAGCTTTTGATGGTGGCGGGCGTGGACAAGTATTTCCAGATCGCGCGGTGCTTCCGTGATGAAGACACGCGCGGCGACCGCCAGCCGGAATTCACCCAGCTCGATATGGAGATGAGCTTCATAGAGCAGGAAGATATATTAAAACTCAATGAAGAGCTCTTGATAAAGCTGGTGCAAACGCTCGCGCCGGAGAAAAAGATCCAGGAGATCCCGTTCCCGCGCATCACGTATAAGGAGGCGATGGAAAAATACGGCACCGATCGCCCTGATATGCGCACCGACAAAGAAGACAAGAACCTTCTCGCATTCTGCTGGGTAATCGATTTTCCGTTCTTTGAAAAAACAGAAGAGGGCGGATGGACCTTTACGCATAATCCGTTCTCCGCACCGAAGCCGGAATTCATGGCCGACCTTCTCGCCAAGAAAAATATCGGCGAGATCCTGACCACCCAATACGATGTGGCAATGAACGGCATGGAGATCGGCGGCGGAAGTATCCGCAACCATCAGCCGAAGGCGCTCGAGACGGTCTTTGAGATCATGGGATTCGAGACGGAGCGTATCCATAAGAACTTCGGTCATATGCTCGAGGCATTGAGCTACGGCGCCCCGCCGCACGGTGGCATCGCATGGGGGCTTGACCGGCTCATCTCGCTCCTCGCCGCCGAGCCGAACATCCGCGAGGTCATCCCATTCCCCAAGACGGGCGATGGCCGCGATCCGATGATGGGATCACCGGCACCGGTTGATAAAAAGCAGCTGGATGAGTTAGGATTGGAAATAAAGAAGGCGCCAGAGAAAAAATAAATTAAAATATTATAAAAGATGGCACACCCAAAGGAAGAGCGGACGTTGGTGGTAATAAAACCGGATGGCATTCAGCGCACGCTGATCGGCGAGATCATCAAGCGCTATGAGCAGAGTGGTTTGAAGCTTGTCGGCATCAAGATGCTTGTTCCTACCGAGGAACTGGTAGATAGGCATTATCTTCTCGATCCGGAGTGGCCGATGAAGACGGGAATGAAGACCATTGAATCATATAAGAGCAAGGGTCAGAAGCCGCCCTCCGAGAATCCATTGGAGATCACGGATGTCATTTTAAAGAATTTAAAGAAATACATGACGAAAGGACCGGTGATCGCCATGGTGTGGCAGGGCATTCATGCGGCCGGCATCGTCAAGAAGATCACTGGCGGCACGGAACCCCTGAGTTCGGCGATGGGCACTATTCGTGGCGATTACACGATCGATTCGTATCAGGTTTCCGACGTAGACAAGCGCGCGGTGCGCAATCTTGTTCACTGTTCGGGTAACGCGGACGAAGCAAAGCAGGAAGTGCCGCTGTGGTTCAAGTCGGAAGAACTGTTCGATTATCGCTTGATCAACGAAGCGATGTTGTACGATCCCGAGCTCAATAACATCCTCTAGTATCGTATAAAAATGCCCGCCCAAAAGATCAGCATCGATAAGGCAAAATCGGATAAGCTGTTCTACTTTGTGGCGAATGTCGTGATCTATCGCGAGAGTGATGGGAAGTGCCTTATCCTTAAGCGCGATGAGCGGGAGAAGGTGCATCCCGGTCGTTGGGGCGTGCCCGGCGGAAAGCTGGAATGGAACGATATGGATATCACCAAGCCCACGCGAATGAATGGTGATGTTTTGGATTTTGAGAACGCAGTCGAGCGATTATTAAAGCGTGAGGCATACGAAGAGGCGGGGATCGAGATGCAGGATGGCATTGCCTACATCAATAGCATGGCGTTTGTGCGTCCCGACGGAATTCCCGTCGTGCTCGTAAAGTTCGCCGCAAAATACAAAAGTGGTGAGGTGATCATCGAGAAGGGCGCGTTCACCGACCATGCATGGGTGGATGCGGAAGAGGTTAAAAAATATCCGTGCATCGACGGTGTGGACGAGGAGGTTCGGAGAACAATAGCGATATTCGGCGATCAAAAAAAATGAAGCAGACCACCCTCTGTTTTTTATTAAAAGACGATACCGTGCTTCTTGCCATGAAGAAGCGCGGATTCGGAGCGGGAAAGTGGAATGGCGTGGGCGGAAAAGTGGCGGAAGGGGAGGATGTCATTGCTGCGGCGATCAGGGAAATAAAAGAGGAGATCGGCGTGACGGTTGCCACTGAGGATCTCAGCCTCGTGGGCACGCTCGACTTCGACTTCAGTGATAATCACGAATGGGCCCAAACCTGTAGTGTGTTCATCGCGCGCCGCTGGGAGGGTGAACCGGCCGAATCCGAGGAGATGCGTCCGCAATGGTATCCAAAGAACGAACTGCCGTTCGGCGGGATGTGGATCGACGATCCGCACTGGCTTCCGCTCGTGCTCGCGGGAAAAAGAATAAAAGGAAAGTTTTTATTCGAAGATCAGGGCGGCTCAATGATCAACTTCGCCGTCTCCGAGATTCACTCTTGATGCCCACGCGAACGCATTTTAGATATTTTTAATCCGCATATGGTAGCGTTGCGGAATGGTAAGAAATTATTTTCTGCAGCTTTTGGATTGGTGGCGGATGGCGATAGTAATAGATGATAAGCGCGTGCGGCCGTTTTTTAAGGAAGGGGAGATCTGGTGGTGCGGCATCGGTCTGAATATTGGCCGGGAAATATTCGGGAAGGGCACACATTTTATTCGTCCAGTGATCGTTCTTAAAAAGTTGAATAAGGATTCATTTTTGGCGATTCCACTCACTACAAAACTCAAGAGTGGTAGTTGGTATGTCCCCATATCTTACGGCGGTGCCGAACGAAGAGCTATTCTTTCCCAGATTCGAGTTTTTGATGCAAAACGTCTTAGTGAGAAAATGGGAACGTTGAGCATGGATAATTTCAAAATCGTCAAAGACGCATTTCTCATGTTTTATGGTTCATAAAAATCCTACACCCCGCCATGGGCGGGGTGCGTTGTGGGTAATCCCAAAAATCTATTTTATTGTAGCAGCCTAGTGCAATCTGTCAAAAACTTTTTAATCAAAATTTAATCTTTGCCAAATGGTTATTTCTGCTCCGCGAACGCCTTCACGATCGGATCGAACTCGCCTTCGAGGATCTTTTCGATGTTGTGCCACTTCTTGCCGATGCGGTGATCGGTAATGCGGTCGTCGGGAAAGTTATACGTGCGGATCTTTTCGGAGCGATCGGCGCTGCCGATCTGGTCGCGGCGATCCTGGGCGATATTGCCGACAGCGCGGATCTGCTCCAACTCATAGAGCTTGGCGCGTAACACGTCCATCGCTTTCTCGCGGTTGGCATATTGCGAGCGCTCTTCGCGCGAGGCGACGACGATACCGGTCGGCTTGTGCAAGATCCGCACTGCGGTTTCCACTTTGTTTACATTCTGGCCGCCCGGGCCGCCCGCGCGCGAGAACGTGACCTCGAGGTCGTTCGGTGAGATATTTACCTCGCGCGCTTCCACGATCGGCAAAATAGCCACGCTTGCGGTGGACGTATGCACGCGCCCTGCTTTTTCTGTCTTCGGGATCCGTTGCACGCGATGCACGCCGGATTCGTGCTTCAAAGCTTCATAGCAGCCCTCGCCTTTTACCTCGGCGGTCAGGCTTTTATATCCCTGATTGTTCTCGCTGGAGTCCAAAATTGAAAAGCTCCAGCCGCGCTTTGCGGCGTAGCGCTGGTACATGCGCGCCAGATCGCCGGCAAAAATAGAGGCTTCGTCGCCGCCCGCGCCGGCCCGTATTTCCACAATAATTTTATTGGTGGTCATGGTTGGTAGTGACACTTCGATTTTTCAGTCATTATGGTATCATAATATTCATGGATCAGAAACCTCTCATACTTGTCGTTGACGACGAAGAAGCCTTCCGGGAGATCTTCGGCATGAAGCTCACCGCGGACGGATTTCGCGTGGAGACCGCCGAAAACGGAGAAGTTGGCGTGCAAAAAGCCAAGGCGCTCAAACCGGATCTTATCCTTATGGACGTCCGCATGCCGGTGATGGATGGTCCGACGGCGGTGCTCAAACTTCGTGACAACCCAGAAACGAAAGACCTGAGGATCGCGTTCCTCACGAGCCTTGGCGATCCGCGTCAGGAGATGCAGGAGATGAACAGCAAGATCGCGCAGGATTTTGGCGTGCAGGGATATTTGCGCAAGACGGACGATATCGATCTTCTCCACGACCGCGTCAAAGAGTTTCTTAAATAAATGAGGGAAAAACCGTTGATCCTCATCGTCGACGACGAGCACGATCTTCGGGAGATCATGTCGATGAAGCTCACCGCCTCGGGCTTTGATGCGGTGGTCGCTTTCAATGCAAAGGAAGCTGTCGATGCGGCAAAGAAAGTTCATCCGGATCTTATCCTTATGGACATCCATATGCCCGGCGAGTCGGGGACTGACGCCGCGCTTACGATCAAGCAGGATCCGGAAACGAAAGATATCAAGATCGCGTTTTTGAGCAATTTAAAAGATCCATGGCCGCAAACAATGTCTCCGCGCGAGAATCTTACGAAGGCGCTCGGTATGGAAGACTTCATCGACAAGACCGAGGACTTGGATGTTACCGTAACGAAAGTTCGAGAGATATTATCACGAAAATAAAAAAAAGGCTCTCTCATCTTTCAAACCACCGGTCCGCTGCGTGGTGGAAAGATGAGAGAGCCTTTTTTTTATTGTTTTTTGACGCGAACTTTCTTGGGCTTCGGTTCAACTTTGGCTGCGCGGCGAGATTTGAACTTCTCCACGCGTCCTGCGGTGTCGATCAACTTCTCTTCGCCCGTATAGAACGGATGACACATTGCGCAAATTTCAACGCGGATCTCTTCCTGGGTCGCGCCGGTTACGAATGTGTTGCCGCAGGCACAGATGACCGTTGCCTTCGGGAAATACTTTGGGTGGATTGCTGTTTTCATGATGTTGTCTATTATATGCGATAAAATTTAGTTAGTCAAATTGATGAAAAAGTGAAAGGGCTTCGCGTTGGCGAAGCCCTTGTTTGTTTTTGCCTTCCGGTGGCGTTACTTGAATGTCGGGAAGACCCAGTTCAGGAACCCGCCGTACGCGAGAACGGCGATGACCACCAAGATGAATATCAGCGTCCACAGCGGTGCCGAAATTTCTTTCTTTGGGGGTTCCGGTTGGTCTACCCGTTCAAGCTCTTTTGGGGTGAATCCCCTAGGAGCCTGATTTTGGCATTTGTCCGTCGCATTTGCTTTGCGATATATTCCCATGGTCCCTCCTAAGGGGCGATGCTGGGGTTATTCTATCACATAAACTCTAGATTTGTCAATGGTTGGTTGTAATGTGCACACACATATGGCGGATTCCCCTAGAATCAGGGAATGTCGATCCATATGGCTGAAAATATCAATCAAGAACGAATGAGATGGGTAGCACCCATTGCAGGAGGTCGAACAACC
>Ga0181520_10000319_pt1 | contig 106739 bp, 90 predicted proteins | sample PEATcosm2014_Bin_29_FD_132451 | JGI IMG/M metagenome (GOLD analysis project Ga0181520, IMG submission 132451) | Peatland microbial communities from MTU Mesocosm Facility, Houghton, MI, USA - PEATcosm2014_Bin02_30_metaG | ecosystem: Environmental > Terrestrial > Soil > Wetlands > Peat | place...
AGGAGCAGAAGCCCCCGGCTCCCGACGATGACTTCAACGTGGTGTAATCGGCCGCATGGCCGATCAATCCGGCTTCCAGCCGTAACCCGAAGCCACCGGCTATTAGCCGGTGGTCGTTCACGGGTACGAAACCGGCGTATGCGAGCCATAGGCAGTAAGGGGCCCACGGCGCCGCCTGCCCACCGCAGGTGTGCTGTACGATGAACAGAGAGCATCCATGACCGACAAAAGAATCCTTCCCGTTGAAATCCTTCTGCATCTTGCGCAATCTCTCAACCTGCCTCTGCGCGGCGTGACTTCGGTCATCGAACTGCTCGACGAGGGCGGCACCGTGCCCTTCATCGCCCGTTATCGCAAAGAAGCTACGGGCAATCTCGACGAGGTGCAGATCCGCGACATCGAAGAGAAGCTGGCCTACTTCCGCGAGCTGCTCGATCGCCGCGAGACCATTCTGGCTTCCATCGCCGAGCAGGGCAAGCTCACCGGCGAGCTCAAGGCGCGCATCGAGGGCACGCTCGACAAGAGCGAGTTGGAAGACCTCTATCTGCCCTACAAGCCCAAGCGCCGCACCAAGGCCACCATCGCCCGCGAGAAGGGCCTGGAGCCGCTGGCGCAGTACCTGTGGGCGCAGCAGAATACGGAGCAGCCGCTCAGTGCGTTTGCGCTTACATTTGTCAACGCCGAGCTGGGCGTGGCCAATGGGGACGAGGCGCTCGAAGGCGCGCGCCACATTGTGGCCGAGTGGATCAGCGAAGACGCCGACCTGCGCAAGGCGCTGCGCCAGTTTGTCTTCGACGAGGGCATCGTCGTCAGCAAGAAGGCCATGGACGCCGTCGACGAACAAGACAAGTTCAAGATGTACTACGAGTACAAGGAGCCGGTGAAGACCATCCCCTCGCATCGCATGTTGGCCATTCGCCGCGGTGAGACGGAGAACGTGCTTTACTTCCTCATCGAAGTCGAGCCGGAGCGCGCCATCGCCATTTTGCAGCGGCATGTGCTCAAGCAGGCCGGCGATTGGACTCCGCAACTTCTGCTGGCCATCGACGACGCCTGGAAGCGCCTGCTGAACTCTTCCATTCAGGGCGAGATTCGTCTTGAGCTCAAGCGCCGCTCCGACACCGAAGCCATTCAGGTCTTTCGCGACAATCTTTATAATTTGCTCCTCGCTCCGCCAGCGGGGCCTATCTCCGTGCTGGGCATCGATCCCGGCATGCGCACCGGCTGCAAGGTTGCGGTGGTCGATGAGACCGGCAAGCTGCTGGCTCACGATGTCTTCTATCTGCATACCTCCAAGCACGGCAACGCCGAGGCCGCGCCCAAGCTCGAAGCACTGCTGCGCAAGCACAACGTGAGGGCCATCGCCATCGGCAACGGGACAGCCGGGCGCGAGACCGACGCCTTTGTGCGCGAGTTTCTGCGCGATAAAGGGATAGCAGAAATCTTTTCCGTGACTGTCAGCGAGGCCGGCGCCAGCGTCTACTCTGCCTCTGCCGTGGCGCGCCAGGAGTTCCCCGATCTGGACCTTACCGTGCGCGGCGCCATCAGCATCGCCCGCCGCTTGCAGGACCCGCTTTCGGAACTGGTGAAGGTCGATCCCAAGTCCATCGGCGTGGGCCAATATCAGCACGATGTGGACCAGCGTCAGCTTCAGGACTCGCTCGAAACCACCATCGAGAGCTGTGTCAACAAGGTCGGCGTGGACCTCAACACATCGTCGTGGACGCTGCTGCGTTTTGTCGCCGGCATCACCGAGCGCACCGCTCTCAACATCGTCAGTTTTCGCAACGAGAAGGGCAGCTTCCGCTCGCGCGCACAGGTGCTGGAAGTGCCCGGCATCGGTCCAAAGACCTTCGAGCAGGCCGCGGGCTTCCTGCGCATTCGCAACGCCGACAATCCGCTGGATGGGACCGCTGTTCATCCTGAATCCTATCCGGTTGTCGAGCAGATCGCGCTGTCACTGAAGACCTCGGTGAAAGAAATCATCGCCCAGCCGCAGTTGCTGGCCAACGTGGACCGCGGCCAACTCGCCGTGGGCGCATTCACACTCGAAGACATTCTGGCAGAGTTGAAAAAGCCCGGCCGCGATCCGCGCGATAAGTTCGTTGCGCCCAGCTTCGATGAAGGCGTGCGCGAGATGGCCGATGTGCAGCCCGGCATGATTCTGGAGGGCGTCGTCACCAACGTCACCAAATTCGGCGCATTCGTCGATATTGGAGTGCATCAGGATGGATTGGTGCACATCAGCGAACTCTCCAATCGGTTCATCAAGGACCCATCGGAAGCAGTCAAGACCGGGCAGATCGTCAAGGTCAAGGTGCTCGGCGTGGATCTCAAGGCCAAGCGCATCGCGCTCTCCATCAAGCAACTCGCAGCGCCGGCCGGGAAGCCCGCGCCCCGGCCGCAAACGCAGGCAATCCCCAAGCCGCCCGCCTCGATGGAAGACAAGCTGGCCGCGCTCTCCAGCAAGTGGAAGGCGCGATAACGAGTTTCCGAGTAAGCCGATGTTGTGTAAGGATACGGTTTCTGTTTGAGACAGGGAAGAACAACGCAACCGCAGATCCTTCGCTGTGCTCAGGATGACAACTTTTGAAACAGGATGACAATTGCATGGGGCTTGATCGTTTTTGAGGAACAAAATCTATCCCTTTTTTAGACCCATGCTTAAGATTCCATGAAGGCTTTTCGGGGTCGCAGCGGGCTCGATTTTTATTTCTCCAGTGGTATGACCACTGTGTGTTTTGCAGCGTATGATGAGGGTGCAAGAAATCCAAATTCTAGCGAGGAATCGCCGTGATCCGCCAGAAATCTCTCCTGTCGCGCTGCTTGTTCAGCTTGATATTGCCTGTTGCGCTGGCCGTTGTTTCCGCCAGTGCATTTGCCGCCACTTCCACCTGCAATGTTCGCACTTACGGCGCCAAGGGCGATGGGGCAACGAAAGACACCGCCGCCATCCAATCGGCCATCGACGCCTGCGACAAGAAGGGCGGCGGCACTGTGCAACTGACTGCCGGAACCTATCTCAGCGCGCCCATCGTGCTCAAGAGCAACATCACGCTGCAACTGGACAAGGGCGCAACGCTGCTGGGCTCTGCCGACCACGCCGATTATCCGGCCATCTCCATGTTTCATCTGCCCGACCTGCAGCCGCTGGTGAGCGCGTTGAATGCATCGAATGTGGCCATCGCCGGTGAGGGCACCATCGACGGCAACGGCGCAAGCTGGTGGGAAGAAGCGCGCGCCACCAAAGACCATGGCGTGCTGGGCAATCATCCCCGCCCCAAGCTCATCATCTTCGACCACTGCAAGCATGTGCGTGTCGAGGGCGTCACCATTCAGAATTCGCCCATGTGGCAATTGGTTCCGTACTACTCGGACGACATCGTCATTCGCAACATCCGCGTGCTGGCCCCCTCGAACTCGCCCAACACCGATGCTGTCGATCCCTTCTCTTCGTCGCATATCGTGATCGATCACGTCTTTGCCGATGTGGGCGACGACGACATCGCCATCAAGTCGGGACCGATCAACTCGCCCGGCCCGGACGATCCCAGCCGCGACATCACCATCACCGATTGCACCTTCCTGCATGGGCACGGGCTCTCCATTGGCAGCGAGATCGCCGGCGGCGCGCAGAATATCCATGCCGAGCGCATTCACTTCACCGGCACCGACAACGGCATTCGCATCAAGGCCAATCGCGACCGCGGCAACGACGTGGGCCACTTCGTCTTCCGCGACATCGATATGAAAGACGTGAAGAACGCCATCATCATCAGCGAGTATTACCCCAAGGTGCTGCCGCCAGAGGGCGAAGCGGCCCAGCCCCTCACCCGGCTTACGCCGCACTTCCACGACATCGTGCTGGAGAACGTAACCGCCACCGGCAGCGCAAATGCCGGCGCCATTGTGGGCTTGCCGGAGTCGCCGGTGCTGGGCGTGGTACTGCATAACGTCAAGATCGGCGCCAGCAAGCCGTTGATCGTGGGTTATGCCGAAGTGAGCGGCGATGGCGTGGTGGTGACGGTGCCGGAGGGGAAGGGAATCTCCGCGCAAGTGGGCGCGAAGATCAATCTGAAATAGCGTCGGCGATGGATGTAGCGCCGGCCTCCTGGCCGGCTGTAACGCGGACGTCCTCGTCCGCGTTTGCCCAGGATGAAGGACGAAGTCATTTGGCTTGGTAAGAAAAATGCGTGGACCGGGAGGTCCACGCTACAGGATGAAGGACAAAGTCATTTGGTCTGGTAAGAAAAATGCGTGGACCGGGAGGTCCACGCTACAGCCGGCCAGGAGGCCAGCGCTACAAATTCAGGTTCTTCGATGGCGCAGATTGCAAAGAACGCAATCTGCTTCGTTAGGATGACAGTGCATTGAGCCGCAGATCCTTCGCTGCGCTCAGGATGACAACGTTTTCCTATTTGCCTTACTATTTGGCTGGAGGAAAACAGGAATCAACACAAAGAGGCTGCGCATCAGCGCAGCCTCTTTGTGTTTGCAGAGAAGAAAAACTTACTGATTGACGCCGCTGGCGAGGAAGCCGCCATCGACCACCAGGGTCTGTCCGGTGACGAAAGAAGAAGCATCGGAGGCCAGGAAGATCGCGACTCCGACCAACTCTTCGGTCTTGCCGAAACGGCCCATGGGGGTGCGCATCAGCAGTTCCTGTCCGCGCGGTGTGCTGTCCAGCAGTTGCGCGTTGAGTTCGGTGCGGAAGACGCCGGGAGCGATGGCGTTGACGGTCACGCCCTTCTTGGACCACTCCACGGCCAGGGAGCGAGTCAGCGAGCCAACGGCGGCCTTGCTGGCGGCGTAGGCGGCCACTTCAGTCAGCGCTACAAAAGCGTTCAACGAAGAGATGTTGACGATGCGTCCGTAGCCGCGTTCCAGCATGTGCGCGCCGAAGACCTGGCAGGCGCGCAGCGTGCCGGTCAGGTTGGTGTCGATGATGCCGGTCCACTCTTCTTCGGGCATGGTCAACGTAGGCGTACGCTTGATGCGGCCGGCGCAGTTGATGAGAATGTCGATTTTGCCGAAGGTCTCGAGGGTCTTGGCCAGCAGCGCTTCGAGCGAGGGGCGGTCGCAGACATCGGCGGCCATATGCAGGGTCTTGCGGCCGCGCGCTTCGATCTCCGCGGCGGTCTCATCGACCTGCTGCTGACGGCGGCCGGTGGCCACCACATCGGCGCCGGCCTCGGCCAGGCCCAGGCTCATGGCCCGTCCAATGCCGGAGGTGCCTCCGGTGACGACCGCGACTTTGCCTTCCAGACTAAGAATGCTCGTGCTCATTTCATCTCCATTTCGATCTGAGAAAGGACGGGCCGAAGCCCGTCCGATTGAAAAATTCTCGCACCGTGATGATACGCCTTTTATTTGCCCAGGAAAACGGGAACGATGTGCCGGTCGAAGAGATTCTCGGTGACGTTTTTGGCAATGACCGTCTCGTTGGCTTCGAGCAGCTTCAAATAGCGGTCGCCCATCTTGGCGGCCACTTTGAAGCCCACATGCAGCAACTGGCGCAGATGCTGGTTGTAACTGGGGTTGCTCTGCACATGGCGCAGGGCCGAGGTGTACTGCTCGCTGCTCCAGCCCTTGACTTCGGCGGGCGAAGGCAGTTTGCTTTGATCGATGTCGATCACCGTGGCGTAGGGCGCGCAGAGTTCGGCCGCGTGGGCGAAGGCTTCGCCATAGATATCCTTGGCCAGTTCCAGTGCATCGCCATCGGCCTCGGCCAGGCCGATCAGCTCTTCCAGCCAGGTGGTCCCCGCGGTCTTCAGATGCACGCCGGCGTCGAAGCGTTTGAGCGCCGCGTGAATGGCGGGATAGATGGAGAACTTGTCGCTGCCGGAGTGCACGCTGAGCTTGAGATTGGCGGGCAATCCAAAATGCTTTACAGCATAGGCAATGGCCGCCACATCGAGAAAGAACTCGCGCTCGAACTGGGCCACGTCGCCCACATAGTCCACGCCCTTGTTGAAGCGGCCGCTGAACTTGGGGGCGATGGTCTGAACGGGAATGCCTTCATCGGCGATGGCGGCGAGAATGATGAGCAGTTCGACCGGGCTCTGCGCCGCATCGGTCTCGTCCATGGAAACTTCGGGGATGAAGTTGCCCGCGCCCTTGGCGGCGAGAATGGTGCGATAGACCTCGCCGGCCTTCTTCACCGCGGTGAGATACTTCTGCGCGGTCTGTCGCAGGGTATCGGCGGTGATCTCGAAGGCGTCTTCCACGCCGGGCAGTTGAATGTGGCCGATGAGTTGCGGATGGCGGCTCACAAAGGCCTCGATGTCGGCGGCGGCGGCGGCTTCGCCGATGTAGTCGGCTACATCCAGGGTATAGAAGTCGCAGGCGTCGAGAAAGCGGCCGACGGTGCCGAGGTTGATGTGGTCGGCGTCGCAGAAGTAGGGCTTGTTCCAGCCCAGTTCCTTGACGGCAGAATCGGCGGCGGCGCGCACGGAGGCGGGCTCGGAGCCGATGATGGTATGTTCGCGGTTGGATTTGTTCCACACCGGTACGACCTCAACGCCGCTGGCGGCGGCCTTGATGCAGGCCTGCAGTTGCGCTTTGGCTTGGTGGGCGAAGCGGTCGCCGGTGCCGACGGAATACTTGGGAAGTGTCTGAGTGCTCATTTTTTTCTCCCTAAAGCCTGCTGCGGTGCGCCCACAGCCCCAATCCTGGATTGGAAATGAAAAAGACCTCTTCGCCATCGACCTGGTTCCAACCTAAGTCGAGCTTGGCGGGATCGTAGCGCTGAAGCATGGTTTGCAAATCGCCATAGTTGAACCCGACCCCCTCGACCTCTTCTTTGCTGAGATGTCCAGGGCACCAGGTGATGTTGAAGCGTCCCTCTGAAGAGCCATGAATCAGATGCGCAGCAGCGCTCAGATCGTTGGCCAGTTCGGGATTGTTTTCGACCGCGTGCAGCGTGGCGGGCGTGCCTTTGTAGCCATACTTGCGGATGAGCCGGTCAATGGTCTTGTCTTCACCGAACTCTTTCACGGCCGGGGCCAGCACGATCAACTCGGCGTCGTCGGCCAGCGCCATGCGGGTACGGTAGACGGCCTTGTTGCCCAACCAGGTGCTGTGAAACTCTTCGGGATCGAGATAGACAACGGCCTTGCGAATCTGCTTATCGAGGATCTCGAAGTTGACCTTGAGGCTGAGCTCGGCGGCCAGGTGGAAGCAATCCGCATCGTCGCCGATGAACAGGCCGCGCACCGCCAGTCCGCCCTCGGCGCGGCGGCCCACCACGGTGAGCACATAGACGATGGGAAGATCCTGAAGGAAGTGGTCGGAGGCGTAGTTGAAGACGCGGCGCACGGGATTGTCGGCGCGGCCCAGAATCCGCTCCATGCCGTAGACCGCGCCCAGATAGTGGCTGCGATTGATGCCTTCGCGCCCGCCCGTGCCGACAACAATGTTCTTGTTGTAGTTGGCCATGCCGATGACTTCATGCGGCACCACCTGGCCAATGGATAAGATGAGGTCGAAGCCACCCTGGGGCAGCATCTTGTTGACCTGCGCCGGCCAGGCAAAATTCAGCTTGCCCTCCGACTGATGGTAAATGAACTCGGCCGGGACCTCGCCCATGGTCTGAATGTCGGTGCGCCAGTTGTGCACCTTGAAAAGATCCAGCGGCATGTCGCCATACATGTGCGCGATCTGCTGCGCAGTCATGGCGGCGTGCGTGCCCAGCGCCGGCAGCACGGCTTGCAGCTTGTCGCCGTAATACTGCCAGGCGTAACGGGTCAGATCGCCGGCGCGGGAGTGCGCGCGGGTCTGATCGGGAGGCACAGCCAACACCCGCTTGCGCTCACCGAGCTTGCCCAGATTCTCCGCCAGCAGCGACTGCAACTGCTGGGCGGAGAGATCGGTATCGATACTGCCTACTGCACAATAGAGACTCATGCCTCGAAATCCACCTTTTTCAAACCGGGGGCAAGCAGGACCATGATGAGCAGCGCGGTAAGGTAAGCGCAACCGCAGGCGATAAAGATCACCGTGTAGTTGTGCGTATGCTGCAGCCAGTAACCGACAAAAGTCGCAAACAAGGTGGCGGCAACTCCTCCGGCCATGCTGCCGATACCTGTCACGGAAGCCACCTCGCTGCGCGGAAACATATCCGAGGCGGTGGTGAATAGATTGGCCGACCAGCCCTGATGCGCCGCCGTCACCAGACTGAACAGTCCGATCGCCGCCCACTCGGTGGTGACCAGGGTGACAGCGCAGATGGGAAGCGCCACCACGGCGCAGGAGAACATAGCCGCCAGACGCGCCTTGCTAGGCGACAGGCCCATCTTCAGATACGGCACCGGTAGCCAGCCGCCGAAGATGCTGCCGACGGCCGAGGCATTGTAGACAATGATCATCGGCAATCCCAGATGCGTAAGACTCAGATGAAATCTCGCGCTGAAGAAAGCCGACATCCAGAACAAAATGAACCACCAGACCGGATCGGTGAGCGCCTTGCCGAAGGTATACGCCCAGGTCTGGCGATAGACCAGTAGCGTAGCCCAGGGAGTAGACGGCTTCGCCGGGGCGGCGGCCATTCCCTCGCAGATGTGGCGCAACTCGCGGCCGGAGAGGGTGGGGTGGTCGGCGGGCTTGCGGTAGAAAAGATACCAAATCAGAATCCATGAGGCGCTGAAGGCGCCTGTAACCAGAAAGGCCGCATGCCAGCCAAAATGCACCGTCACCCAAGGCACGATCAGCGCCGCCAGCACTGCGCCAATATTGGTTCCCGAGTTGAAGATGCCGGTGGCCAGCGCGCGTTCCTTCTGTGGAAACCATTCGGTCGCGGTTTTGATGGCTGCGGGAAAGCTGCCCGATTCGCCCAGCCCGAGAGCGAATCGCGCCACGCCGAACTCCATCACGGTATTGGCCAGCCCATGACCCATTGCCGCCATGGTGCGGACGGTCATGATGGCCAGAAAGCCGATGCGCGTACCTACTTTGTCTACCAGCCGTCCGACAACCAGCAAACCAATCGAGTAGGCAATAAAAAATGCATCCACGACGTAGCTGTATCCCTGCTCCGTCATGCCGATGCTCTGCTCAAGAGTAGGCTTGAGGATCGAAATAACCGAGCGATCCATGTAGTTGATCGTCAAAGCAGCGAAAAGCATGGCGCATATAGACCAGCGCACATTGCCGATTCGCTCCTTCGGCAAAGATGTATTTCCACCCGGGACGTCCCGCGAGATAGCGTTCCCCATGTACTGCTCTCCTTAAAGTCGGTATGCCTGTTTGGCCAGCCCGTAGGCCAGTTGATGCGCTACGTCGAATGCTTCGTCTTCCTCCAGGCGGTGTTCGGTAACCAGCTTGGCCAGGAAGCCGCAATCCATGCGACGGGCGACATCGTGGCGCGCGGGGATGGAAAGGAAAGCGCGGGTGTCGTCGTTGAAGCCCACTGTGTTGTAGAAGCCGGCCGTCTCGGTGACCTGCTGGCGGTAGCGCAGCATGCCCTCGGGGCTGTCGTGGAACCACCAGGCGGGTCCCAGCCGCAGGCAGGGATAATGGCCGGCCAGAGGCGCCAACTCGCGGCTGTAAGAGGTCTCGTCGAGGGTGAACAAAATGATGGTCAGCTTGCTCTCGTTGCCCACACGGTCCAGTAGCGGGCGCAGTTCGTCCACATAGCCGGTCGAGCGGGGAATGTCGGCGCCCACGTCGCGGCCGAACTTCTTGTAGACCAACCGGTTGTGATTGCGGGTGCTGCCGGGGTGAATCTGCATCACCAGGCCGTCTTCAAGGCTCATCAACGCCATTTCGGTGAGCATCTGTGCCTGGAATAGGACCTTTTCGTCGAGCGAGGCTTTGCCGCTCAGGCACTTCTGGAAGAGCGCTTCGGCCTCGCCCTTGCTCAGGTCGGCGGTCTTGGCGGTCAGATGGCCGTGATCGGTCGAGGTGCAGCCCAGGGCCTTGAAACGCAGACGGGCTTTGCGCAGAGCATTCAGGTAGCCGGCAAAGTTCGAGGTGTCTTCGCTGTTCTGCTCGCCCAGCTTGGCGATCGACTCGCTGAAGCCGGCAAACTCCGGATCGACGACAGAATCCGGGCGAAAGGCGGGAAGAATGCGCCGCTTCCACTCCGAGGCCTGAATGGTCTGAATCTCATGGAGCGAGTCCAGGGGCGAGTCGGTGGTCGAGAGCACCTCGATGTTGAAGCGGTCAAAAAGCGCCCTGGGGCGAAACTCGGGCAAAGCTAGTTTTTCAGCGATGGTGTCGTAATAAAGGTCGGCGGTCTTCTCGCCAAAGCGCTCGGTCAGGCCGAAGACCTCCTGGAAGACAAAATTGAGCCAAAGCCAACTGGGGGTTCCGCGGAAGAGATAAAAGTGGCTGGCGAAGATGCGCCAGACCTTGCGCGGGTCCTTCATCTCGGCGACGCCGATCTCCAGGTCTTCCAAGGGAACGCCCTGGCTGTACAACATGCGGAAGACATAGTGATCCGGTTGCACCAGCAGTTGGGCGGGGTTGGGAAAAGGCAGGTTCTGGGCAAACCACGCCGCCTGGGTGTGGCCGTGGGGGCTGATGATGGGCAGGTTGCGCACATGCGCATAAAGCGATTTTGCTATCGCTCGCGCACCGGGTTCGGCAGGGAAGAGACGGTCTTCATGGATCAACATGGGTCGAATTCTACCTCGTAGCGGCGCCTTGCGGCGGTGCGCTCTGCGGTCTGACCGCAGAGGTCTGACCACAAGTATACACACATGGTTCGTTTCTGGCAGTATAGGAGTGTATTTTCTCGGCGGGAAGCGGGGCGGCGGTGTTAACCTCGTCTTTTCCCCAGGAATTCGGTTTGCAAGAGGGACTGGACAAAAAATGCCGCAGACAAAACAAGAACCAGATACGCTGCGCACCACGCAAGTCGTCAACCACATTCGAACCTTGATCGAGAATGGAACCCTCCAACCCGGCGACAAGATTCCGCCCGAGCGGGAGTTCGCCGCCACGCTCAACGTCAGCCGCGCCAGCCTGCGCACCGGTATCGGCTACCTGGCGGCGATGGGAGTGATGAAGGTGCGCCACGGGGTGGGGACTTTTGTCGCCGACGGCCCCCCAGAGTTCGGCAAGGCCTCGCTCAGCCTGATGGGAGCCCTGCACGGCTTCCAATCCTGGCACATGTTCGAGGCGCGCCTGATTCTGGAGAGCAATCTGGCCGCGCTGGCCGCCGAACGCGGCAAAGAGGAGCACCACGCCGCCCTGGCCGAGGAGGTGGCCGAGATCTTCGCCTCCGTCGACAGCCCGGCCGACTACCTGATCCACGATGTGCTCTTCCATCGCATCCTCTCCCAGGCCTCCGGCAACCCCATCATGGCGGCGATCATGGAGACCATCACCTCCTCGATGTACGACAAACGGCGGCGCACCGTCGAACGTTCCATCGATTTAAGGGAGTCGGCCGAGATGCACCGCAAGATCTATCGTGCCGTGCGCGCCCGCAAGCCGCTGGAAGCCCGCAAGTTGATGGAACAGCACTTGCGCATGGCTCAGACCGCGCAGGACCAGGAGCGCCCCGTCGAGCGCAAGGCCCGCCCCGTGGGCCGGCCGAGAAACCCTGCCGGTGAGACGCCGTCGTTTCTCTCCTGACGGCAGATCGAGGTGAGTGGTCTGTCCACTTGAACCCTGTCCGCGTGACCTGAAGATGGGAATGCGGGCTTATTGGAACGCCTGCTTCAAACTGTAGCGCCGGCCTCCGGGCCGCCTGGAGCGTGGACCTCCTGGTCCACGCCCGTCCAGAGGAATCACCCATCCCCGCGGACTCAACACGAGGTGCGCTTGCCATGAAAATGAATGTGGATTGCCGCCGATCCCTTTGCGCTTCGCTTTTCGTCCTGATGTGCGGCGCTTTCTCGATTGCCTCAGCCCAGGATCGTCCCTGGTCCGAAGGCGCTGCCCAGGCGGCGATGGCGCGCTGGCCGCAGGGCCGCCTGGCGCCCCAGGGCCAAAGCGGTGTGTGGAACTATGAGCTGGGCACGCTGCTCGAGGGCTTCGACGCGCTGTGGATGAACACCGCCGACCCCAGCTTCTACAAATACATCAAAAGCGCAGTCGATTCCTTCATCGGCCCCGACGGCTCCATCTCCACCTGGAAGGCGGAAGAGAACCAGTTGGACAGCATCCTGCTCGGCCGCCAGCTACTCTTGCTCTATGGCGTCACCCAGGACAAGCGCTACGCCACGGCCGCCACGCAGCTCTATGAGCAGCTTCAGCATCAGCCGCGCACACCCTCCGGCGGCTTTTGGCACAAGCAGCGCTACCCCAACCAGATGTGGCTCGATGGCCTATACATGGCCGAGCCATTTTATGCCGAGTATGCCGCAACCTTCCACCATCCTGAGGCCTTCAAAGATATTACGGCCCAATTTTTATTGATGGAAGATCACGCGCGCAACGCGAAGACCGGGCTGCTTTATCACGGATGGGACGAGTCGAAACAGGAGCGCTGGGCCGACAAGCAGACCGGGCTCTCGTCGCAGTTCTGGGCGCGTGCCATGGGCTGGCATATGATGGCGCTGGTCGACACGCTGGACGATTACCCAGAGGAGAACCCTTTGGGGCGAACGCTTTTGCGCGTTGCATTGGAGAAGGATGCCGAAGCAATCGTGAAGGTGCAAGACAAGCAGAGCGGCCTCTGGTTTCAGGTGCTCGACAAGGCCGCCGAGAAGGGCAACTATATCGAGTCCTCCGCCTCTTGCATGTTTGTCTACGCGCTGGCCCGCGGTGTCCGCGAGGGTTATCTGCCGGCGAAATACCTCGCACCCGCGCAGCGCGGCTATCAAGGCATCTTGAGCCGCTTTATTCAGACCGGCCCCGGCGACGATGTGACGCTGACCGGCACGGTGAAGAGCGCGGGCCTGGGCGGCGATCCCTATCGCGACGGCAGCTATGCCTACTATGTTGGCGAGAAAGTCGTCAGCAACGATCCCAAGGGCGTGGGCGCATTTCTGCTGGCCAGCGTCGAGATGGAGAACGCCAAGAATGCCACGGTTGGCCGCGGGCAAACCGTGCTGCTCGATGCCTGGTTCAATAGCCAGACCCGCCCCGATGCTTTTGGACAGCCGGTCTCGTTCCACTACAAGTGGAACGACCGGAGCAACAGCGGTTTCTCATTGCTGGGCCACATCTTCAACAACTACGGGGCCGCGACAAAAACGCTCTTCGCCGCGCCCACCGCGGAGAACCTCAAACAGGCGCAGGTTTACCTCATCGTCTCGCCCGATATTCCGGCGAAGAATCCGCACCCCAACTACGTGCGCCCCGAAGATGCGGACGAGATTGCCGCCTGGGTGAAGCAGGGCGGCGTGCTGGTGATTTTGGAGAACGATCCGGTCAACGCGGATCTCGATCATCTCAACATTCTCGTCGAGCGTTTCGGCATTCACTACAACAACGTGCTGCGCAATCAGGTCGAGGGCAACAAGTTCGAGATGGGCAAGATTGAAATCCCCGCCGCCGGTCCGATCTTTCACGCTGCGCATACGGCCTACATGAAAGAGATCTGCACCATTGCGGTCAAGGCGCCAGCCGCGGCCGTGCTGGTCGACCGTGGCGACACGCTGATGGCCATTGCGCGCTACGGTAAAGGCACGGTCTACGCCAATGTCGATCCCTGGCTCTATAACGAGTACACCGACGGCCGCAAACTGCCTGCATCCTACGACAACTTCGCCGCGGGCAAAGAACTGGCGCGCTGGATTCTCAGCCAGGTTCCCCACAACTGATTCTGTCTTCGCGGCGCATCATGGGTGCGAGGGCGCTTCATGCGCCGCTTGAATCATGGGGGCGAGTTCGGGGCAGAGCTTGGCCAAATCGCCGGCAACCATGCGGGCAAAGACAGCCGCACCCGCGGGGTTCAGATGGGTGCGATCCAGCCCCTTGTTGCCCGCCGCATCGGGATGACCTTCGGCGTCGAACTGGTCGGCCTGCTCCTGCGTCATGGTTTCGAGCAGCTTCACACTCTCGCCATTGAGATCGATCAGCGGAGTATTTTCTGCAATGGCCACGCGCTTGGCGGCTTGAGCGTAGGCGGCGAGATCGAGCACCAGCTTGCCGTCCTTGTAGCTGCGGCGCGAAAGGGAAGTGACGATCACCGGACGGGCTCCGGCGGCGCGCGCCTCTTCGATGTAGCGGCGCATGTTGGCGGCATAGGTGGTCTCGGGATCGGTCTCACGCGCCGGACCCTTGCCGGGCATATCGTTGTGCCCAAATTGAATGAGAATGTAGGCGCCGTGCAGAGCCAGCGCATCCTTCCATAAGCCTTCGTCGTAGTAGCTCTTGGAGCTGCGCCCGTTGCGAGCGGCGTCGATGCACTCGATGCTGGGCGCAAGCAGTGCGCAGAAGCTCGCGCCCCAGCCGCCGCCAATGGCCACCGTCGAGTCGCCCACCAGCACGATGCGCAGCTTGGCAGGCGCTGCCGGAAGGCCAGGGGCTTGTGCCGAGGCGATACAGGCAAGAAGGAAAAGGCATGCAAGGACGGCGCCAAAAGACAGTTTCATAAGCGGCATAAACTCCTGGTGGACCGAATCTCCAAGCCCACAATCAATGGCCGATTGTAATTCCGCAGAGGTCAGACCGGCAACAGGATACTTGGCGCGAGTCGCACTGCCTTTCCGCATTCATACGCACTCCAGAATGGCATTGGAAATCGACAAAAAACCACAGAAAACCTTAAGTGGCGCTGAAGTCCTTGACGGGAGGCTATGCTTGTCATGAAGATTGATTGCGGCAGGTGGTCAGTCCTCTGTGGCGATTCATCTGCTCATGTGTTCGGCCTTGCGCCGCCCCGATCGGAGTCTCATGCGTCTCTCCTCTTTTGCTTCGCTCCCTGCTTTGTTGTTGCTGACCTGTGCCCTGGCCGCTTCCGCGCAGGACACACGCACGGTGACCGAACCGCGCATCCCCACGGCTTGCGTCACACTGGACGCGGCGATTGCCGCTCCGCAGGGCGTGATTGCCGACAAGGATGAGCAGCGGCTCGACACTGCGCGCATTCAGGCCGCAATGGACCACTGCGCCGCTGGGTATTCCGTGGTGCTGCGCGGCAAGCGCGCCAAGAATGTCTTCCTCAGTGGCCCATTGACGCTGCGCAGCGGCGTGACCCTGGTGATCGCGGCGCACACCGCGTTAGTAGCCTCGCGCGATGCGCGGCTCTACGACATCGCACCGGGCAGTTGTGGAGTGCTGGCCGAGCACGGCCATGGATGCAAACCGCTCATCTATGCCGACGGCGCACACGACAGCGGCATCATGGGCGAGGGCTCCATCGACGGCCGCGGCGGCGCAACCATACTGGGGCAGAGCGAGACCTGGTGGGATCTGGCCCATCGCGCCAAGATCGAAGACCGCCAGCAGAATGTGCCCACCCTGGTGAGCGTGCGCCACGCCGACAACTTCACGCTGTACAAGATCACATTGCGCAACTCGGCCAACTTCCATGTTGGTGTGAATGAGACCGACGGCTTTACCGCCTGGGGCGTGAAGATTAAGACGCCGCGCTGGGCGCGCAACACCGACGGCATCGATCCAGGCTCTTCGCGCAACGTGACCATCGCGTATTGTTTCATTCACACCGGCGACGACGATGTGGCGATCAAATCCAGCAAGGCCGGGCCCTCACAGAACATCTCCATCCTGCATAACCACTTCTATAGCGGCCACGGCATGTCCATCGGCAGCGGAACCAATGGCGGCGTAGACCACATGCTGGTCGATGATCTGACCATCGACGGAGCCGACAACGGCCTGCGCATCAAGAGCGACCGCAGCCGCGGCGGCCTGGTGCAGGATCTGCTCTATCGCAACATCTGCATCCGCAACACCGCCAATCCGCTGGTCTTTACGCCGCTCTACACCACCTTCACGGGCGATCAACTGCCCGTCTATCGCGACATCGAGCTCGAAGATGTGCACGTAACGACCGCCGGCTCGTATGTCTTTCTCGGCCTCGACGCACAGCACAAACTGGGCCTGACCCTGAACAATGTCTTTGCCGGCGATCAGCAGCACTCCCGCTTTCTCAATAAGGATGCGGATCTGAGCATCGGCTTGAAGCGCGGCAACCTGGAGCCCGCGGGCGAAGACGTAACACTCAAGCAAACGCCCGGCTCCGTGGCCGGCGAGCCGTTGGCCTGCGATGCGCGATTTGTGCCCTTTCCAAATCTCAATACAGCCCCGGAGATGGCCGGCAAGGAGCCGCCCGAAGACACCAACATGTATGTGGCGGCGGACGGCACCGGCGACTACTACTCGATCGAGCGCGCGCTTGAAGCCGCGCCCAAGCAGGGAGCCTTGATTCTGGTTGCGCCGGGCGTCTATCGCGAGGTGCTGACCATCGACAAGCCCAACATTCAATTGCGCAGCCTCAATCCCGACCCCGCCAAGACGGTGATCGTCAACGACCGCAGCGCCGGAGCCAATGGCGGCACGCTGCACTCGGCTACCGTCAATGTGACCGCCGACAACTTCTTTGCCGAGAACATTACCATCGAGAACGACTTCAACCGCACTCATCCGCAACTGCCGGCGGGCTCACAGGCGCTGGCGCTGCTGGTTACCGGCGACCGCGCCGTCTTCCACAACGTACACCTGCTGGGCAACCAGGATACGCTCTACGCGGGCAGCCGCAACTGCACGCCCAATGGCCCCGACTGCATTCCGGCACGGCAGTATTTCTCCGATTGCCTGATTGCCGGCAACGTCGATTTTATCTTCGGCGACGGCAAGGCGGTCTTCGATCGCTGCGAGATTCGCAGCACGTCGCACACCGGCGGCTTTATCACCGCGCAGTCCAAACACTATGCTGGCGAAGACTCCGGCTTTGTGCTCAACCGCTGCAAACTGACGGCCGATCCAGGCGTCGAGGGAACGGTTTTTCTGGGCCGTCCCTGGCGGCCTTACGCCAATGTCGTCTATCTCAACACGGAGATGGGCGCGCACATTGACCCCGCCGGCTTTCGCGAGTGGCATCCCGGCGAGACCCACTCCTTGGAGACGGTCTTTTACGCGGAATTCGGCTCGACCGGACCCGGCGCGCATCCCGGCCAGCGCGACCCGCATGTAAAACAACTGACGCCAGAGCAGGCCAGGGAATTCGACCTGGCAACTTTTTTGCTGGGAATCGATCGTTGGAACCCGCTCGCCCCTCCGCCTGCGATAAAATGATAACGTTCATGATTATCGCGGAATTGATCCTGCCGCGAGCACGTTGGACGCAGCCCCAAGCGCGCGCGTCCCATCCTTGGAGGGAACGATGAAAAAGGTTCTGATGGCCGATCCGGTGCGCTACCCGCGCATGAATACCCAGGAACTGCGCGAGAGCTTCCTGCTAAGCGATCTCTGCGCGCCGGGCCAGCTCAGCATGGTCTCTACCGATCTGGACCGGGCGATGGTCGGCTACGCTGCCCCGCTCGATGTGCCGCTCGATCTGCCCACTTATCCGGAGTTGCGTGCGGAGTACTTCACCGAGCGCCGCGAGTTGGGCGTGCTCAACATCGGCGGCCCCGGCGTGGTGCGCGTTGCCAGAACCAGCTACGAGCTGAACAATCTGGACGTGCTGTACATCGGCCGCGGCAACGCCGAGGTCAGCTTTTCGTCCCTGGATGCCGCTGCGCCGGCGGTCTTTTATCTGCTCAGCTACCCGGCGCACGCTGTCTTTCCTGTCGCTCTGGTGCGCAAGGAAGAGGCCAATCCCATCGAATTGGGCTCGCTGGAAAGTTGCAACCACCGCACCATCTGCAAGTACATCCACAAGGCCGGCGCGCAGAGCTGCCAATTGGTGATGGGGGTGACCCATCTGCACCCCGGCAGTTCGTGGAACACCCTGCCTTCACACACCCACAGCCGTCGTACGGAAATCTATATGTACTTCAATATGGGGTCCGATGCGCGCGTCTTCCACCTGATGGGGCCGGTCAGCGAGACCCGCCATCTGGTGATGGCCGACCGCGATGTGGCGCTCTCGCCCGGCTGGTCGATTCACACTGGGGTGGGCACACGGGCCTACAGTTTCTGTTGGGGCATGGGCGGCGAGAATCAGGACTACGCCGACATGGACCCCGCGCCCATCGATGAGATGCGCTAGCATTTGCCATGCAAGCAGAGGGCTTTTTATGAAAACAACATGGAAGTTGGTCGCTTTGCTGGCGGTTGCGCTTCCCGCAGCGGCCTTGACCGGCGACAAGACCATGGTTTTTACCGCGCAGGATGTGCAGAAGGAATTTACGCGCTTGATTCCTGAAGCGCAATCCAAGGGCAGCAGCGGTTCGACGCTGGCGGCGACCGGCAATCTGGCGCTGAAGACTTCGGTGCGCACCACCAGCGGCGGCGCCGAGATTCACGCTTACTATGACGATTTGATGATCGTCGAGCAGGGCAGCGCGACACTCATCACCGGCGGTACGTTGGTCAACGCCAAGACCACTCCGGACGGGGAGAGCAAGGGCTCCAGCATTCAGGGCGGCGTCTCGCGCGAGATTCATGTCGGGGACGTAATCATTGTGCCCGCCGGCCAGCCGCATCAACTGCTGATTGCGCCGGGGACTGTTTATGGCGCCATGGTAGCGAAAATCAAAGAAGCAGGGAACGAGGGAACAAGGGAATAGGGACTAGTCCCTTAGTCCCTCAGTCCCTCGTTCATCACCGCGCCATCCAGCCGCCATCGACGACCAGAACTTCGCCGTTGACATAATCGCTGGCGGGCGAAGCCAGAAAGACTGCCGCTCCGGCCAGGTCTTCGGGCTTGCCCCAGCGGCCGGCGGGAATGCGATCCAGGATGGACTTGCTGCGGGTCTCGTCGGCGCGCAGGGCCTCGGTGTTGGTGGTGGCAAAGTAACCCGGCGCGATGGCGTTGACCTGCACGTTGCGGCCCGCCCACTCGTTGGCCAGTGCCTTGGTCAGTTGCGCCACGCCGCCCTTGGAGGCCGCATAGGCCGGCACGCGAACTCCGCCCTGAAACGAGAGAAGGGAAGCGATGTTGACGATCTTGCCCGAGCCTTTGAGCAGCATGGAGCGGCCGGCCAACTGGCTGAGTTGGAAGACGCTGGTCAGGTTCACCTGCACCACCCGCATCCACTCGTCAATGCTGTACTCCTCGGCGGGCTGGCGGTAGATCATGCCGGCGTTGTTCACCAGGATGTCGGGAGCGCCCATGGCGGCGTAAACCGCATCGTAAAGGCTCGCGGCGCCATCGGTCGAGCTCAGGTCGGCGGCAAAGCTCTGGGATTTGCGCCCCAGTGTGCGGATCTGAGCCGCGGTTTCCTCGGCGGGGCGGCGATTGCCGTGGCAGGCCACATCGGCTCCGGCCTCGGCCAAAGCCACGGCAATGGCGGCGCCCAGGCCGCTGGCGGCGCCGGTGACCAGCGCGGTCTTTCCATCCAGGCGAAAACGATCGAGAATACTCATGGCTTGGCAGCCTCCCTTGCGTTGATGAACGTTCACCAATTTGTCTCTTTACGATCATAAACCCCTCCCCATTGAATGCAAGGAGTCACGGGAAAGGGAGGGTGAAAAGGCCATAACCAAGGCAATTGGCAAAGAAACAAGGGATTTCATTCTGCCCCTGCGGGGGCGTAGAGGCGCTTTTTCGCGTTTACCCCAGGTTCTTCCTCGCTGTGCGCCGGTGTCACCCGGGGCTACTGATCTTCCAGCCCCGGTGGGGCGGGTGTTGGCGGCGGAGCATAAATCATGCCGCGGCGCAAAGATAATGCCGACGGCGTAACTCTCCCAGGGGTTCCCCTTCACGGCGCTCAGGGTCCACCCCTGGCTACTTTCATGCCGTCCCGTTGGGACGGTTTCTTCTCCAGTGCGAGGAGTAGCGGCGCTTCGCGCAATCCCTCCACGACGGCGATGGTGCGGGAGGAATCGGTATTTACATGTGTTGCGCATTGGTAGGATGGATCACCAAGCTTGCGACAGCGGCGAAAAAATGAATATCGGAAGAGAGAGAACGCGACTTTTCGTTCCTTATCTGCCGTCGACGATCGATTTGGCGATTTGCCACTATTCCAGGATCCACACGTGCGCAAGCGGTGATTACCGGAATCTATCTGTTTTAAGTCGCGGCTGACTCCCTCAACAACCGTCAGGCTCAGATATAAAGCATGTTTTCGATGTGCGGTGATCATCAAATATCGGTCTCTTTCAGATTATCGTGCCGCAATCGCAGTAAAATTGGGCCGGAAAGAGAGAATGTGGGCTCATCATTTGTCCATCACCAGGCCATTCTCAAGCCATCGAATGCTCCACTGCGCTGATATCGCAGATATAGGAGCTGTAGTCAGTCTGTCTCCCTAACATAATCGTGTCCCTGTTCCAACTTTAAGGCTCGCTGTGCGGAAGGACGAAAGAATATTCAAGGACTGCAATTCTTGGTTCAGCCAGTATTGTTGCCCAACCGATTTAATCGTGTGCATCATATTACGGATCGCAAGAAAGTCTCCTGTCCAACTGCTGCGTGCTCATTAAACCTGTATCCGACATATGCGTCCGTCAGAAGATATTGAGGATGATGCGGATCGTCTTCGATCTTCCTGCGTAACTGGCGGACAAAAGTGCGAAGGTATTCCAATTCACTTCCATACTCCGGCCCCCATACAGATTTGAGCAGGCGAGCGTGTGGAATCGGTTCGCCAGCGTGCATCATCAAGTAATGCAGCATCTCGAACTCCTTGGGCGTTAAATGAATCGGCCGCCCGTCCTTCATTACCCTGTACTTCACCGGGTCCAGCTCCAGCCGCCCATGGCGAATCGGCGCGTCCCGGTTGGTTTCCTGGGCATTGCGCCGACGCACTGCAGAGCGCAAGCGGGCCGTCAGTTCCCGCACTTGGAAGGGCTTGGTGATGTAGTCGTCCGCGCCGGCATCAAGCGCCAGCACCTTGTCGTCCTCACTATCCAACACCGTCAGCATCAGAATCGGCAGGCGCGCCAAAGATCGCCGGATAATGCGGCAGGTCTCCATTCCACCCATACCCGGCATGTCCACGTCCAGGAGTACTGCATCGAACCATGATACCCGAACCAACGACAATGCTTCTTCGCCGCGAGCCGCCTCTACCACCGTGAAACCCATCCCCGTCAATGTTGCACGCAACGCACGCCGGGTTGAACTGTCGTCGTCAACTACTAAAATGCTACCCTGCCCGGTAATCGTCATCTCTGTGTTCATAGCTCCATCCTCTTATTGATTGGAAGTGAGAGAAAAAACGTCGTCCCCTCGTGCTGATCGCTGATTACCCACACATGCCCATGATGGGCTGCAGCGGCCTTTTTAACGACCGAAAGACCGATGCCCGTGCCTGGGGCGGACTCTCGCGCTCCCGGCGCTCGGTAAAAGCGGTCGAATACGCGTTCGCGGTCTTCAAGCCGGATAGCTGGGCCCAAGTTATGCACGGATATAATCACTTCGCTGTGGCTGGCCCACGCCGCGATCTCTATTGGCGTCGCCGCGGTCGAGTACTTCAGCGCATTGTCAAGGTACTGCGTCACAATCATCGCCAGAAGACTACGGTCCACGTGCAAACTCAATTCCGAATCGTTCACTTCCACGCGGAATCTCGTGCTCTCAGCCTGATAAGGCGCGCTGGATAAAACCTCCGATATCAACTTCTTTACCTTGACTTCAACAGTATGCAGACCCATCCGGTTGGCATCGAGCTTGGCCGTCTGCAGCAGCCGTGTGCAGAGTTGATTCAAGCGCGTGGCTTCATCGTCGATCAGCGTTACCAGCTCGTGTTGCACCGGGCTGAGGCCGCCCAGCTCCAGCAAGCCGGAACTGGCCGTCTGCACCGCGGTCAGCGGTGTCTTGAGTTCATGCGCAAGAGCATCCATGACTGCGGCGCGCAACTGCTCGCCCCGGCTCGCGGTCTCCGCCCTCTCTTCCTTCTCGAAAGATTGATAACGTTCGATTGCCAGCGCAGCCAGCGACGCCAACGCATCGACCACCAGTGGTTTCAGATTTCCGCGCACGGCCAAAGCGCCAACGGGGCCGGAACTGCTCTGCAAGATGCGCAGCGATGTCTGCGTTCGAGGATCGTCCTCAGAAATATTACGCAAAAAACACTCTCTGGTCAGATTCTTCTCGCTCTCATCCCAATCTCCAGCTAGGTCCTGACGCCCAAGGTTCACGTCGTACAGGGCCGCCCCTTGCACTTGAAATAGCTGCTGAATCATAACCGCCAGTTGCGGGCCGGGAACCATGCGCATATCCAGCAGCAGCGAGTTCCGGCTCAGTTCATACAACCTCTCCATCGCCGCGCGCTGCGTTGCCGCCTCTCGCGCATTGCGCAATTCTTTTGCCGAAAGCCTGCTGACGATTAGCGCAGTTACTTCAAACTCGGCCAGCGCCACCCAGTCCATCGGATCGTCGAGGTCAAAGCGAAAGATGGGTGGAATAAATAAGTAGTCCAGGCAGAGAATCGCGAAGAATGACAGGATCGTGGCTTGCCAAAATCCATAAACCGCGGCGGTCATAAGAACCAACAAAAGATAAAAAAAGCTGATCGTCATCAGATTGACATGAAGATTGAATCCAATGTATGTGAGGATCGCCATCACCGAATAGGCACCGACAAAATGCGCCAGCGCGCGCAATCGGCCCGCCGTTTTGCTGTATCTCAACACATTTGCACTTTCCATATGCGCTGTCTCTCACCAGGTGACACATTCACCTTTCTCCCCAAGACTAACCCGGAATTTGTGAGCAAGGCATAAAGATTGCATTCGAACAAAATAAGAAGGCGATTGAATCTGCAAAGCCCGTCAGCGAGCTTTCCATCTTCAATCGCCCTTTACTTTTACCTATCCGGCATAGCGCCTATGCACAGCACATGGTTCAGCGTTGCGCAAGCGCATCGGTAGATGCCAACTGGCTGTACTTGGCCTCCAGCTCTGCGGTTTCGGAGGCCTTGTGCATGTAGTACTCGTAATAGTTGCGTGCCGAGTCCATGGGCCGCGGATACTTGGCATTGTTTCCGGCGACGTTCTGGCTTCTCCGTTCCCACTCCTGTTTTGCCTCGGCGGCCTTTTGCACGAAGCCTTCGTGCTGCGCACCGTAAAAGGCGGCGAGTTTATTGTACTGACCGGCGGTGTGCGCGGTGCTTTCCATCTGCTTCAATTCCGCCTTCGTGTAGCGCGGGCTGGTTCCGCTGGATGAGGCCGAGCCCTGTGCAAATGCAACACCGACGACCAAAGACAAAATGCAGCTTCCAAGCAAGTTGCGAATCATGTTTTCTCCCTCCTGGTTAACGAGTATCCTGCTATTTCATGAGGGGCGCATGAGGAAGCTCATAATAATGCGTAGAATCTTTCTCAATTATTTAATTTATTGACCGCTTGTTTGTGCGCCGAATGGGGGTGCCCCATGCCCCGACTATGAGACCTGAAATAGCATGTACAAATGCTTCGTCAGTAATAGGTCTCGCGCATTGCTCTTCCCTCCTGGACCATGGTGAGGAACCTGCGCGCCAGTTCGTGAATCCTCTTCTCCTGCTTGAAGGTAAGAGCCTCGACAGGAAGCAGTTCTCCCCCCACTCCGATGGCGCTGGCTCCAGCGACAATGTAGTCCAGAGCGTTCGTCTGATTGACTCCGCCGGTAGCAATAAACGGCACCTGCGGCAGCGGAACCCTGATTGCGCGGAGATATTGCACGCCTCCGATGTGCCCAGTGGGAAATATCTTGACGAAATCCGAACCCGCCTTCCACGCGGCAATGACTTCGGTGGGCGTCAAGGCTCCGGTCAGCATCGCCACATCCACCTTTTTGGCATAGTTGACAACTTCCAGAACAAAGCCAGGGCTGGTCAGGAAACGCGCCCCGGCATCAACGCACCGCCGCGCGGTTTCATCATCCAGCACCGTGCCCGCGCCGACGACCATATCCCCATAACGATTGGCCAAATCGCCGATGATACTCAGCGCTCCCGGTATCGTCATGGTGATTTCGACGATGGGTATTCCTCCCGTGTATAACGTTTCAGCGGCAAACCGCGCGAGTTCCCGCGAGCTCACGCGCACGGACGGAAGGATTCCAATTTCCTTGATTTGAGCGCATACGCCTTCTCGCTTCATTGAATCACCTCGTGCCCAACGGCAAGATTCATTTGTCCGGCGGCTGTTAAATACGCACCTATCAACTGCAGATAAGCCAGTTGAACCACCCGGTAATCGCTTTGCGCATTGAGAAAGTCCATCAAGGAAGCGCCTCCATGCTGATAAGCGAACGTCACCGTGTCGCGCACATACACGGATTGATCGAGATACTGTGCCTTATACGGCTTGATCAGAGCGATATTGCTGCGCAATAGCTCATATGCATTGTCCACGTCGCTGAAGACCTGCGCTTTGGCCGCCTCGGCTGCTTGACGGCTCCTGTCGATGTCGATCAGCGTGCGCTTCTTCTCACCCTGATTCCTATCGAAGATCCGCAGCGGTACGCTGACGCTGAGGCCGAGCGTATTGTAGTCGTTTGGATTGTTGAAGGACGGATTGTGCGTCCACCACGCGCCAAAGGTAGGATCCGTAGAACCATTGGAGACGGCCAGTTTATGATTGGTTTGCGATTGCTCGATGGTCTGGATCGCGGCGCGCAAGTCGGGCCTATTGTCCAGCGCAATCTGATGGTAATCGCCAAGCGGTTGCAATTCCGCGCCAGTTTCAAAGTCCCCGGTTACATCGAACTGGTCAACCGGAGTGCGGTCGTCGAGTAAAAGCAGAAGCTGAATCTTCTGCTGGCGTAAATTGACGATGGCAGTTTCAATCTCTGACTCGTATTGCACGCGCTGAAGCTCAATCCTCGCCAGGTCGATCTTAGCCAGATCGCCTGCTTTGAAGCGTTCCCTGCTAATCTCGATGATCTTGTCGTAATACTCCAGGTCGGCTTTGGCCAACTGCAGTACAGCCTTGGCCTGTAACGTCTGCACAAAGGCAGAATGCAGACCGAAAAGCAGATTGCGTTCGAGATCGGTGTGCTGCGATGCAGAGATCTCCGTACCTTCTTTGGCGCTTTGCAGGCGCAACTCACGCTTGCGCTCCCGCTCATGCAGGTAGCTGAAATTGGGCTGATACTGGGTTCCGGCCAGTGGCTGCCACACTCCGTTGTGACGAGACAGTTGAGTTCCATCCGTCGAGAATGTGAATTGAGGATTGGGGCGGAGAAATGCAGTGATCTCCTCGGCCTTCATCTCTTCCACATTGGCCGCATCCGCTTTCAACACCGGGTTGACCGCCTCAAACCTAACCTTGACTTGTTCCCAAGTCAGGCTCTGCTGCGCGCCGGAGATTTTACCAAACCCGGCGCCAAGCAGTACGGCAAGCACTATTTTCCGAAGAATATTGACTCGCAGATTAGACATCAAGAGAGACCTCCCGCGCGGGCAATTTGTCTGTATCGCGCGCAATCCACACATAGAGCGTAGGCAGAATGAAGATGCTCTGCACAAGAGCAGCCATGAGTCCACCCACAATGACAATGGCAAAGGGGCGCTGCGAGTCGGAGCCGATGGCGTGCGACATCGCCGCGGGAAGCAATCCCAGGGTGGCAACGAGCATCGTCATCATGATGGGGCGAAGCCGCAAAACGGCTCCCTCGATAGCCGCGCCTTTCGCCGTATAGCCACGCGCCCGCAACTGGTTGATGTATTCAAGCATGATGACGCCCGTCTGAACCGAGACGCCGAACAGCGCTAGGAAACCGACCCCAGAAGATACGCTGAAGAATGTGCCGGTCACAAAAAGAGCCAGCAAGCCTCCTACGGGAGCCATGGCCACATTGGCGATAATCAGCAGCGCCCATTTGAAGGAGCGGAACATGGCGTAGAGAATGATGAAGATGAAAAAGATCGTCAAGGGAAGGATAAAGAGCAGCCTTTTTTCGGCGCGCTTTTCGCTATCGTATTCTCCTGACCATTCGAGGCGATAGCCACGCGGTATCTGCACATTCTTGGCGATCTTGTCGATGGATTCCCGGACCGTGGTGCCCAGATCGCGGTCACGCACCTCAAAGCGGATGGCCACATAGCGTGATCCGCCTTCGCGGTAAATGTCGTATGCATCATCGCGGACCTGGACTTTGGTCAATTGCGCCAGTGAGACGCGCTCGCCCGAAGGTGAGAGCAGTCGGATATTCTGAATGGCCTCATTGGTGTCGCGATATGGCTTCATATAGCGCACGACCACGTTGTAGACTGCTTCACCCTGAAGGACCTGGCTGACAGGATTGCCGCCGATAGCGGTCTGGACGGCATCCTGTATATCGGTCACATTGATGCCGAAGCGCGCGGCCGCCTGGCGGTCAACAGTGAGATCGATATTTGGCTGGCCTGTATCGCGTTGAATGCCCAAATCCCTGACCCCGTCGATCTTGGCCATTACATCTTTGATCTCTTCGCCCTTTCCTTCCAGTACGTCCAAGTCCGGCCCGTACAACTTGGCACACAGTCCTCCCTTCGTACCGGTTAAAGACTCATCCACGTTGTCCTCTATAGGCTGAGAGAAATTCCAGAAGGCCCCTGGGTATTTCTCCAACTCGCGATCCATTGCGGCTATCAACTCCTCTTTTTTCTGATGAAAGACAGGCCGCCATTGTTCTTTGGGTTTCAAGTCGACGAAATATTCCGTGTTGCCAAATCCTCCCGTGTCGGTTCCAGCGTCGGGCGCTCCGGATTGGGAGATGACTTTGGTGACTTCGGGGAAGGATGCGAGGATATAACGGGAATGCTGGGTAAATCGCGTACCCTCCGTCTCGCCAACGCTGTTGGCCATGGCGCCACGCGCCCAGATGGCGCCCTCGTCCAAGTGAGGCAAAAACTCCGAGCCAATGACGCCGCTAAATGTCAGAAACAGAGCGACGGTTAACGAAGCCAGGCCAAGACCAACGGTGATCCATCGGTTCTCAATTGCCCACTTGGCTCCGCCGCGGTAACGTTTTTTCAAGAACTCCATAACCGGGTTACGCCATTCTTTAACTCCACGTGGGAAAAGAAAGGCAGCCAGCACAGGAACGATAAATACGGAGAATACAATAGCGCCGAGCAGTGCAAAGGCAACGGTCCAGGCCATGGGTCGAAACAAACGCCCTTCCACTCGCTGCAGCGTGAAGATCGGCATATAGGCAGTGATGATGATGGCGATGGCGTAGAAAACGGGACGCTGAACCTCGTGGGCGGCATCGCGGATCATCTCTACCGGCGACTTCATGCTCATGGTGATGCGGCCGGCCTCTGGCGAGCCGTTCTTGTGGGCATGGCTCAAATGTCGCATGATGTTTTCCATCATGACGACAGCACCGTCGACCACCATTCCGAAGTCCAGCGCGCCAAGCGAAATAAGGTTTGCCGGGATATGGCTCAGGTTGAGAAAAATGGATGCAAAGAGCAAGGCGAACGGGATGGTGAGCGCAACAATAAAGGCGCCGCGTACGTTGCCGAGAAACAGAAACAAAATGATCGTTACCAGGATCATTCCCTCGCCCAGGTTATGCAGCACCGTGTGCAAGGTGTAATGAAGCAGATCGCTGCGATCGAGCATGGGTACAACCTTCACACCCTCTGGCAAGATGTGATTATTGAGCTCGTCCACTTTCTTGTGAATTCCTTCGAGCGTTGGGCCTTCTTCGGCTCCCTTGCGCATCAACACGCCGCCCTGGATGACGTCGGGCTCATCGACAATGACGCCGTCGGAACGATGATCGGCTCTGGCCATATGCCCCAGGCGAATTCTGGGGCCCCAGTCGACGACTGCTATGTCTTTTACACGAACAGGAGTCCCTTTCGAAGTAGTCAGCACGGTGTTCTCAATATCCTGCACGCTGCGGTAGAGTCCAAGTGCGCGGACATTTAGCTGCTGCAGGCCTTCTTCGACGAAGCTGCCGCCGGCATTCACGTTATTTGTAGCCAGTTGCTGCTCGACCTGGGCGATACTCAGGCCATAGGAAATGAGTTTGTTGGGGTCGATGCGCACCTGATATTCACGCGCGGTGCCGCCAAAGTCGCTTACATCGACGACGTTATCGACTTTTCTGAATTCCTTGTACAAAACCCAGTCTTCGATGCTCCTTAGATTCATCAGGTCATAGGCCGGATTCGTGCTACGGATGGTGTACCAATAGATCTGGCCGGTAGGGCTCCAGTCGGTGCCGATCTGTGGCTGCACACCGGTCGGGGTAGTGACCTGCGTTAGCCTTTCAAGCACCTTTTGGCGGTTCCATTCGTTCACGGATTGATCGTCGAAGATCAACGTAACCAGAGAAAGCCCAAAGATCGACTCCGACCGCACGGTGGTGAGGTGGGGAATCCCAAACATCTGAATCTCGACGGGAACAGACACTTGCTGTTCCACTTCTTCGGCGGAACGCCCGGCCCATTGGCTAATGATGGTCACGTAATTATCGGCTATGTCTGGATAGACCTCGACGGGCATGTTGTGAAACGACAGCGCCCCCCAGCCGAGCAACAGCACCCCAATCGCCAGCACCACGTACCGATTGTTAAGAGCAAAATCTACTAGATTGCGAATCATGGTGTCTTCCTCGAGTACCGGAGTTGAGCGTCATTCATTGTCGATGGCATTTTGCAGATTGATCGCGTTGGTCACCACCTGCTGGCCAGGCTGCAACCCGGATAGAATCACCTGCATATTGTTCGGCAACTGTTCTCCACTGACGACCTGGATTCGCTTGAACTTCCCTTGCTCTGGGATGAAGACCCAATCGCGGTCGTGCAGGTGCACGATCGCCGATGCCGGGACATCGGTGTAGGATCGCTCCTCCTTGCCGAACAATGTAGCTGCGGCGAACATGCCTGGGCGCAGCATTTCGCCTGGATTGGCCACTTCGATACGCACCTTCGCGGTGCGGATATTCGGATCGAGAATCGAGCCGATGTTGCCGATTGCGCCTTTGAGAACTTTGTCGGGATAGGCGTTCAGCCTGATGTCGGCTGGCTGCCCGACGCGCACGCTGGCCATGTCGTTCTCGTAGACGTCGCAGACAATCCACACTGTGGTTAGATCCGAGATAGTGAATGGGCTGGGCGTAGAGTAAGCTTGAACGGAAGCCGCGCCCGTCACCTCCTGATCGGTAATCACTCCGGATACTGGGGCAAAGATATCGACAATTCCTTTTGGATTCTCAGGATCGCTGCCGAGAAGGCGAAGATGTTCCGTGGCCGTATCGAGGGTGGTCTTGACGTTGTCTTCGGTGTCTTGCGCGATCTCCAGGTCTTGCAGCGATATGGCGCCGTGCTCATACAAAACCTTTGCACGAGCCAACTGCTTGCGCGCAAGGAGTTCATCGGAGATGGCCTTGCGGTAGGCGTCAAAGCCTCCCGATATATCATCGCTGCGAATACGTAACAAGAGTTGGCCCTTCTTTACTGTGTCGCCGAGGCGAGCGCGGATGTCTACAACGCGGCCGGAGGCAAGGGAGATCACCGGGACCGTGCGTGCGATGTCGGGAAACACTGTGCCGGTGACGGACAATTGCGATCGGGCTTGGTATTTGCTCGCTGTTACGACTGGGTACTGTTCCGGATGTTCAACGGAGAAGAAAGTGACATCCACACCGGAAACTACCTTGGCGGGCGGCGGCGCCTCTGCGTCCGCACTTACCTTAGCGCTCTTGCAACTGTTTACCGTCAGCAGGACGCACAAAATCACAGGCAAATATACGAGTTCAATCTTTGCGCTCTTCATACATCCTCACAACCTCTTCGAAAAATGACGATCTGTGACGCACTGTTCTGCCAACAGCAACAACTCGTTGCCTTGTGCGTATTTTCAGGTGACCGATATTTGGAGGGTACAGCGCCGAATTTCTCAAGATTCAGCGCTGTCCATCAGTCGACGTAGCAGTCCACGGACTTCCGGTCTGCTCCTTGGGCAAAAGTTAGAAGCGAACCATAATCGCAATGGTGCTGACGGTCTGGTTGGTGCGCAGATCGGGCCACCATAGAGCTGTGAGCGGGTTGGCCCCCGATCCGACGTTGGCGCAGTAGTTTGCCGCAGCTTGGATATTTCCATACCCTTGACCGGAAGGCGAACCGTTGGCACAGGCATACTGCGTTGGCGCACCATTGTTGCCGCCAGGAGGCGTAATTCCGCCGCGTCCCGTCCAGTAGGGAACATCGGAGTAACGATACCCGGTCTCGGCGCGGAAGGTGATAAATTGGCTGGGCATATAGTCGAGGGTGATGGTGCCGTCATGCATCTGCGCACGATCGCCGCCGTTCTCGGTGAAGTACGGAGTGCCAGAGGCTGCGGTTGCCCCATTGATTGGAGGAAGCAGGGTGAGGTAACGGCCTGGGTTGTTCATTTGCCCGCCACCTAAGGTGATTGCATAAAGGTCCTTTTTGAACCAGAAACGGGTGTATCCCATCCAGCCGATGAAGTCCTGCTTGGGACGACCGTTTTTGCTGTTGTAGCAATTGACCCCGCCTGTATAGGTGGAGCTGCTGCCCATCTCCGGGGAGAGTCCTTTGGGATCATAAGGACCACTGGAAGGTCCGCCGCCGTATTCACAGCCGGCATCGCCGGTGAGGGTGAAGGCAATCTTGTCCAGGAATTGTCTGGGTTTGTCATACACCTTGACCTGTGCACTGTAGTCAGCATGAATGCGTGAACGTCCGGGAAATCCCAGCGCGTCTTCACCCATGCCGTAGTTGTTCCAGACAAAATCCAGATAGGGTTTGGGACGCCATAGGATCTGGCCGCCCAGGCCCGGCTTGCCGTTGGTGCGGGCATAAGTCTGCCAACCATTGATAATCCACGGTTCGATCTTCAGCTTTTTGGTTGGGAAGTACTGAATGCGCAAACCGTTAAAAAACCAAGGCGTGTTGGAAGAGACAAAGGACGGCTGGTAGGTCCAGTTGTCGAAGTTGTAGTAGCTGAAGAGGCCGATGTAGGAGACGAAGATGCCGGCATCTACATTCAAGCCATGGGCTACATCCCAGTGATACCCACCCCAGGCTTCAGAGAAGTACCTGTAAGCGTTGGACAAATCCCATTGGCCGCGGGTAGGGCTGGCGTCATTGCGGGGAGTCGTGGTGGCGAACAAGCCTCCCATCGTCAAAATGCGCCCGCGCACATTGTCGATATGAATATCGCCGCCAAAGCTGACCTGCTCCAACTGCCACTCATCGGAGCGGAAGGTCTCTGTGGAACCTCCCAGCGAGTCGTCCTTGGGGTGGTTGTAATCCAACGTATAGTTGGCGTCAAAACGTACTTCTGGGGTAAAGTACTTGGTCGCCATGGGACTGTCTACCTGGTGACCATTGCTGTTCAACCACGTCCAATCGCCCTCAAATGGATCTCCTTTGGTGGTGACCTGAGATCTGATCTCCGGAGCCGCGGGTGCTGCCGCAGGCGCCGGCGTGAGAGCAGCTTGTGGGATCGAAGCTGAGGGCGCAACCATGTCTTTCGCCGCGGTCTTAAGTGCGTCTGCCCCGGCTGCCGCCTCCAACTCGGCGATGCGGGCTTTCATCTCCGCGAGCTCTTTGAGAATCTCATCGCGGTTCAAAGGCAGGACGGTGGGCGCCGGCACCGGAGCGGATGGAGCCGATACCGGCGCGGGAGGAACCTCTGCCGCCACGATTATCGGGGCAGCCGGCTGTTCTCTGCCGGACGATAGCGCCGCCGCCGCGGCCTTTAACGGCGCCGAAAAGTTCACATGCGGCGCGGCCGCATCGTCGGGAGGAGAAGCGGTGCTCTGTGCATGACAGGCAGTTTGCGCAATCATCGCGCAAATCATCACTGCTGCTGAGATAGCGGTTTTTAAATTCTTGGTCATCGTATGCACTCCTTGCCGTTCGGCGTCGCTGGGTTGGAAACATCGTCATTCGCTCGGTTGCCGATGGCATCGCGAATCCGCCCCGGCAGCTTCAATGATGGAATGGAGACGCATAAACATTCCGTAAATCATGCCCATTGATTTTGTAAGTTCATGCAATCCTCATTTCATCGGCAGCATGTGATCTATACAGCCTGCGCATATCCTGAAATATGATTCGTAAAGATCGTATATGGTATTTGCAGATAGTTATAAGCGGCGCATGAGCGACTCATAAAAAACTCATAAACGTAACTAACCTTCACAGCTTTCCATCTGACTTATTGCGGCCGTTTATTTCGATGCCGAAGGCGCGTAGCCTTGCCCATGACGCCGAGTTGGCGCCCAGCGACTTGCCGTTCAGCAAAATGGCAGAAATGTAAATTTACAGGTTATCCTGTCTTCGCCTGGAGGGAGTGTCCGGACATATCAGAACATTACTGGGGCGAGCAGAGTGGCTGCTACGCACGCTGGCAGGAATATGAACAAAACCAAGGCAACTATTATTAAGATTGCGCTGCTTTGCGTGGTCTACCTCAACTTCCCCTAAAACATGGCTTAGAGGGAGGTTAAACCGATTAGGACTACCGTAAACTGCACTGGGCCGTATCTTGCATGGATACGATTCTTATTGACTAAACCGTGCCTGGGTATGCCCCGTTCGGTAGGGTTGATTGGAGGAATCGCCCTGTATCTGCAGAAGCGGAGCCAATGAATTCTTCATAGAGGATTTCTGGCCCTGCCCTTGTGTCGCAAAGCCCATTTTATGCAGCAGTCGCAGAATGGGATTCTCTGATTTAAGACTGGACCTCTTTTTTGCTCGATTTAAATCGCGTTGGGTTTCGACCAAGACAAAGAGCATGAACGCCGTGCCAGCGATTCCGAATGCGGCTATTACGATCTGTTCGATCAAAGCATACCTTCTTTCGACAGGCTGACAATCGCTGGCCTGCACAATTCGAAGGTTAGGGTTTTCTCTCTAATGAAGTCCTGATCGTTGCCTAAAATATTCCTAAACGAACGAACCGATATGGCCGCAGACTAGGCGTGGGAACCAAGCGGATTGCGAGCACGGAATGCCGAGAAACATGCAGCAGTCAGGCTTTATTGGAAGGCAATTGAAATCTGTACCCGAACCACGGCTCGGTAAGAATGTAACGCGGCTTGGAGGGGTCTGGCTCCATCTTTTTTCGCAATTGATTGATCAGCACGTGCAGGTATTCGACTTCGCCTCCGTAGTCTGGACCCCAGACAGTTTGCAGTATTTTTGCGTGGGGAATGGAAACGTTGGGGTTGGCAATCAGATAGTTGAGAACCTCAAATTGTTTGGGGGTCAAGCGCACATCGCGGCCCTGGATGGAGAGGTGATGGCTGCTCAAATCGACCTGGATTTCATCAAAGATGATCAAGTTCGGTCCCTGACGGGGCGAGAGCGGGGCGCGACGCAGGTTGGCTCGAATGCGGGCCAGCAATTCAGGCATACTGAACGGCTTAGTGATGTAGTCATCCGCCCCTGCATCCAGAGCTTCGATTCTCTCCGGTTCCGTCTTTCGAACTGTGAGCATGATGATCCCGATGTCGGAATGCTCGCGAATCGTCCGACAGGCTTCCAGCCCCCCCATCCCCGGCATATTGCGGTCGAGAAGGACAAGGTCAAACCGTTCTTCGCGCAGCTTTTCAAGCGCGGCTTCGCCACTGCGAACATCTCCGACGATGTATCCCTGCTTGGTGAGTGCGGCTTTCATTACTCGCCGAAGCTGAGGTTCATCATCGACAACAAGGATACTTGCCGTTCTCATTTTCTTTTATCCTCATGAAAGGCCGGCAGTGTGAACGAGAATTCTGCGCCACCCTGGGGTGAATTCTCCACCCACAGCTTCCCTTGGTGAGCGCTCACTATATCGCGTGCAATGCTCAGGCCCATTCCCGTTCCTGCAACTGACTCTTGTGTCTTTTTGCCCCGATAGAATCGTTCGAAGACCGCCTCTTGTTCATCCGGGGATATGCCCGAACCTTGATCTCGGACTCGTATTGTGACATTATCCTCGGCTTGAGTTGCCGAGATCGCGATGGCCGACTCCGGGGGAGAATACTTGGCGGCATTTCCCAGCAATTGTCTGAGAGCAAGGCCCATCATGTCGGGATCGGCATGAACATCCGATATGTTTTCCTGAATCTGAATATGAAGTGGACGGCCTTCGAGTAGGTTTTTCATGCGGAGAAGCGAGGGCCGAAGGAGATCTTGCACAGCTAGTTGGCGTAGCCGTATGCGCGGATTACCGGGCTCGATTCGCGCCATATCTGTAGTCTCGTTGATCATCTCGCCCAACTTGTCGGCCTCCTCCTCAACAACCGCGAGAAAATCATCTTCCTCGGCGTCATGCGGATATTCGGAGCGCACAGTTGTGATGGCACTCTTGATGGAAGTGAGAGGAGTGAGGAAGTCGTGTGCCAGCGCGTCGAGCAGCACGCTTCGTAGCCGTTCGTTCTGCCGGGCCACTTCGATCCTGCCAAAAGCGATTTGCTGCCGGGCGTTCTCGAAAGCCACAGCAACCAGATTCGCAATCGCTTGCACGGCTGGCTCAGACAGCGACGGACCTATCAATCCAAGACTGCCGATGATTCTACCCCCGAGTGCAACCGGGACGACGATGGTCTCGGTCCCCGCTGGAGCAGATTCCTTTTGCGCCACGAACCGCGCTTCCTCTCCACGGGCAATCGAGCGCAACATCTCCTGTTCAATCCTCTGACCTTCTGTGCCCGCGAGGTGAATCTCTCCATCTATCCCATCACAGAATACGGCGGCCTGGCATTCAAACTGTCTCATGACGTTGGCTGCTATTTGGGGCGCAAGACTTTTTGCCGTGTCGAGCAACATCAGCGACAGACTTAACTGGTAGAGGCGCTCGACCTCAATGCGGCGGGCCCGGGCTTCGGCTGCACCCTTCTGAACACTGGAGGAGAGTTGGCTCGCCGTGATCGCCGTTACCATAAAGGCGAAAAGCGCCACCCAGTTTTGAGGGTCTGCGATGGTGAAGGACAGGACAGGAGGTAGAAAAAAATAGTTGAGACAGAGCATTGCCGTGATGGAGGCAACCAGCGACTCAATCAGTCCCCAGCGAGCAGCCACGACGAGGACGACAAGCACATAGGCGAAGCCCACGATCAGGGCATTGACGTGCAGAACGAAAAAGGCCATCCATGTGATCCCCGCGACCATCAGGAGACAGGCCATTATCCTTAACGTTCGGATGGCAACCAATCTTACGGAAATGAAACTTCCAAAGCTCATAATGCATGACAACTCAACCTCAATATTACTCCTCGTTCCAAATTGAACCTCAACCTTCCGATAGTCGAGAACCAGAAGTAGGGGATGTTTTTCATTGACTTGCGTTCTTTGTCCATTATGTTGGCTGCGTAAAATTTCTTTTGTGAGTCCATGGCATCCAACCAGAAGGTGGCCACCGGGATGTCCTCCGCGCCGGGCTCTATACCAAACACGACGACGTCCTCACTACCCATTTGGCAGATAGAATCGATTACGTTGTCCTTGCCGATGGTGTTCTGGGGCTTGGCGCGGGCACGGACCTTGAGGACTGGGTCGATAAAAAGCAAGAGATTAGACTCCTCATCGAGGATCTTCACAGTCGCGGCCATTTCGGTTGCAGTCCTGCGGCGATTGTGAGTCATGCTGCCATTTTGGTCAAGCCACCATCGAAAGTCTGGTGGGCATTTTCGGAAAAAGTGCGAAGGATGGCTTCAGGTTTCGCGTCGGCGACGATGACGTTGCGTTTAGAGTCTACCGTCAGGGATCTGTAATCCCCTCGCCTTGAGGCGAAGGACGTGTTTTGCTGTTGGGCCGTTGCGTTATCGCTTCGGGCTGAAAGGCCACGATGGCAAACTTACCCACGGTGAAACTCAAAAGTTCTCCGGCGGATTGCTCTCGGATTGGCCGCAGGACCAATCAATCCGGCTTTAAGCCATAACCCGAAGCCACCGCCTGTTTGCCGGTGGAGCATTCACTCTGCCACCTTTGGGTAACAGCCGATTGCGCTTATTCAGCATGGTTTAGTCGCATAATTGCAGATTGGTCCTGAAAAACGCCGTTGCCGTCAATAAATCCTGGGGCTGCGCGGCTGGAGTTGGCAGCCGATCAGCCCCGATGGTTTGCTCGTTCTTCTTCTTGAACGATAAAAAGCTAAACGTTGTAGGTGGTGGAGGAGACACGGCCGCCGCGGCCAGTCCAGTTGGTGTGGAAGAACTCGCCGCGGGGCTTGTCGATGCGCTCGTAGGTGTGGGCGCCGAAGTAGTCGCGCTGGGCCTGGAGCAGATTGGCGGGAAGGCGGCTGGTGCGGTAGCCGTCGTAGAAGGCCAATGCCGTAGAGAAGGTGGGTGTGGCGACGCCCAGTTCGATGGCCGCCACGGCGGCCTTGCGCCAGGAGGCCTGGTACTGATTCAGTGCGCCCGAGAAGAAGCTGTCGAGCAGCAGGTTTTCGAGGGCGGGGTTCTTGTCGAAGGCGGCCTTGATATTGCCCAGGAAGCGGCTGCGGATGATGCATCCGCCGCGCCACATGAGGGCGATGCCGCCCATGTTGAGGTTCCAGCCGTTCTCCTTGGCCGCGGCGCGGAGCAGCATGTAGCCCTGCGCGTAGGAGATCATCTTGGAGCAGTAAAGGGCGCGGCGCACGTCTTCGATAAAGGCTTTTTTGTCGCCGGCAAAAGGCCTGGGCGCGGGTCCGGAGAGGATCTTAGAGGCTTCGACACGCTCGTTCTTGAGCGCCGAGAGGCAGCGGGCAAAGACCGACTCGCCGATCAGCGTGACCGGCTGGCCGGTATCGAGAGCGCTGATGACGGTCCACTTGCCGGTGCCCTTTTGGCCGGCGGTGTCGAGAATCTTGTCGACGATGGGCTGGCCGTCTTCATCCTTTTTGGCGAAGATGTGGCTGGAGATCTCGATGAGGTAGCTGTCCAGTTCGCCCTTGTTCCACTCGGTGAAGACTTCGTGGAGCTCGTCGGCGGTGAGGCCCAGGCCGCGCTGCAAGAGGTCGTAGGCCTCGCAGATGAGCTGCATGTCGCCGTATTCGATGCCGTTGTGGACCATCTTGACGTAGTGGCCGGCGCCGTCTTCACCGACCCAGTCGCAGCAGGGGGTGCCGTCTTCGACCTTGGCGCTGATGGCCTGGAAGATTCCTTTGACGTGGGGCCAGGCGGCGGGATTGCCTCCGGGCATGATGGAGGGGCCGAAACGCGCACCCTCTTCGCCGCCGGAGACGCCCGAGCCGACAAACAAAATGCCCTTGGCAGCCAGATCGCGGGTGCGGCGGGTGGAGTCGGTGTAGAGGGAGTTGCCGCCGTCGATGACGATGTCGCCGGCTTCGAGATAGGGCAGCACCAGATCGATCATGTGGTCGACCGTCTCGCCGGCTTTGACCATGAGCATGACGCGGCGGGGACGGATGAGCAGGCTGGCCAGCTCCTCGAGCGAGTGCGCGCCAACCACCTGGGTTCCCTTGGCCTCGTTGGCCACAAAGTCGTCGACTTTGGAGACGGTGCGGTTGAAGACGGCAACCTTGTAGCCGTGGTCGTTCATGTTGAGGACGAGGTTCTGTCCCATCACTGCGAGGCCGATCAGGCCAATGTCACACGATGCTTCGGGCATTTCGATCTCCAAATTCCTTTTCCTGGGGCGATCTTAAAACTGTTGCCGGATTTGATTCAGGATACTCCCGGCGCGATCATTCTTGCTAAGAATACCTGGGTCGATTGTAGTGGAGTGGTCAGACCTTTGCCAAGCGGCGGAACGATGGCCGGGGTTGAAAACGGTTTCCTCCCCTTGCTTTGCAGGACTATAATTCGGGCGTCAAAATCAATCGGTTGCCGGGGTCTTGAAAACCCCCGCGCACCGCGGAGTTCGCCATGAGGAAGTCCTTTTTATTGCTGTTCGCTGCTGTTCTCGCCGTACTTTTGCCCGTGTCGGTGGCCGGTGGTATCTCCCAGGAACCCGCCTCGGGGAAGGCCCCGATGAAAGCCAATCCTGAAACCATGGCCAAGGCCAAAAAACTGTACGCGCAGGATTGCGCCATGTGCCATGGCGACGATGGGAGCGGCAAAACCGACCTGGCCAAGGATATGAACCTGAAACTGCTGGATTGGAGCGACCCGAAATCGCTGGCCGACAAGACGGACAAGGACCTTTTCGATGCCATTCGCAAAGGCAAGGGCGACAAAATGCCGGCCGAAGAAGCGTCCCGCGCCAAGGACGACGAGGTCTGGCACCTGGTCCTATACATCCGCGGCATGGCCAAGGCGGACCAGCCGGCGGCTGCGCCTGCTCCCGCAAAATAAGACGGTTGAACGGCGAAGAGACTGCATCGAACGCCCCTAGCGGGCCTTCGATGCGTCGGTCGCGTTGGGGCAAATTGCTCGCTGCGGGTCGTTTTCGACGTGCGCTGTTTCGCCGCGCAGGATCTTCACGGCATGGGGAAGCGCGGGCAGAACGGCGCGCAGATTCTCCGTGGCGCCTTTCAGGCTGCCGGGCAAATTGAGGATCAGGGACTGGCCGCGTATGCCGGCCACGGCGCGGGAGAGCAGCGCGTGCGGCGTTACCTGGGCCGAAGCAGAGCGCATGGCCTCGGCCAGTCCGGGCACCTCGCGGTCGAGGACGGAGCGCGTGGCCTCGGGGGTCACATCGCGGAGCGAAAGGCCAGTGCCGCCGACGGTGATCACCAGATCGATCCGCCGCTCGCACAATTCAATCAACTCCGCGGCGATCTGCCCGGCTTCGTCGGGAAGCAGGCGAGTCAAAACGACTTGCGCGGCGAGTTCCTGAGTAAGCAGCAAGGCCACGGCGGGGCCGGCGGTGTCACGCATGGAGCCCGCCGCGCAGCGATCCGAGATGGTGAGGACGGCTGCCTGCATCGGGGCGTCGAGTGTGGGTGAGAACGCTCGATCAGGCATGGGAATCCTCGGCGCGATAGTCGCCGCTGCGCCCGCCGGATTTGGCCAGGAGGCGGAGCCCATCGAGGTGCATCTCTTTGGAGAGCGCCTTGAGCATGTCGTAGAGGGTCAGGCCGGCAATCGAGGCGGCGGTGAGGGCCTCCATCTCGACGCCGGTGGAAGAGCGGGTGCGGGCGCAGGTGCGGATGAGGATGCGGTCTGCGAGCATCTCCATGTCGACCGAGACGTGGGTCAAATTGATCGAGTGGCAGAGGGGAATCAGCTCGGGAGTGCGTTTGGCGGCCATGACGCCGGCAATGCGCGCCGTCTCGAAGATGTTTCCCTTGGGGGTAAGGCCGTCGCGAATGGCGCGCACGAGTTCAGAGCCGACCCAGAGCACGGCTTCCGCTTCGGCCTCACGCAGGGTCTCCGGCTTGGCCGACACGTCTACCATGCGGGGCAGACCGTGTTCGTCGAGATGCGTCAAATCCGTCATCGTGGACCCCTATCAGCTTCCAATGTACCTCGCGTAGAGGCTGCGGGCCAGGCCGACATCAGTTGTGCCCTTGAGAATCGCCCGCCCATCGGGAAAGACAGTGATGTCGTAAGCCTCGATCTGGGCCCGCAGAGCGAACTCGTTGACTTTGACCGTTCCCAGCGTTTCCATGCGGGCGGCGAGTTCCTTGAGGTTGAGTTGACGCTCGCGGCCATAGATCTGTACGGCATTGCGTCCGCAGAGCGCGATGGGGGCGCGACGTTCGCCGTTGAGATAGGAAAACTTGCGGCGGCCGCAGGCCGGGCAATCGGGATTGGCCGGCGGCTGTGGGGTCTGCACGATCTCGCCCGACCAAACATCGACGACGGTAAGGCGCCGGGCAAGCCGATCGGTGTGGCCGGTGAGGATCATCAGCGCGTCCGCAGCCTGCAACGCTGCAATGGTGCTGGTGACCGGGCCGAGAACGCCGGCGGTTTCACAGGTCTGCTGTGCTCCAGTCGGAGGGTCGGGCAAGAGACAGCGCAGGCAGCAGGTCTCGCCGGGCAGGATGGGCATCTTCAGGCCGTAGCTGCCCACGGCGGCGCCGTAGATCCAGGGAATCGCGCGGCTGAGCGCGAAATCGTTGATCAGATAGCGGGTCTCGAAGTTGTCGGTTCCGTCCAGGATCAGATGCACATCGGCAAGCAAGTCGCTGGCGGTCGCGGGGGTGAGATCGGCGACGGCCGGATCGATCTCAATGGTGGAGTTGATGGCGCGCAGGCGGGTGGCGGCGGCGACGGCCTTGGGGAGCGAGGCTTTGGCATCCTTTTCGTCATACAAGGGCTGACGCTGCAGGTTGCTCCACTCGACAAAATCGCGATCGATGAGGCGCAGAAAGCCGACCCCGGCCCGCGCCAGCAGCTCCGCCTGGGCGCTACCCAACGCGCCGCAACCAACGATTGCAACCCGCGCTTGCGCCAGACGGCGCTGGCCTGCTTCGCCGATGCCGGCAAAGCGAGTCTGGCGGGAGTAGCGGTCATAATCGGCAGAAGGTGCGCTCTCACTCATGATCTTCTCTCCAGTATCCGCATCGTCCGCAAAAAGGTTGAACAGCTTGGAGTACGGCAGACTGCGCTTCGATCCGTCCCTACGGGACTCCGTAGCGAACTTGTGGCATTTCTTTCCCCACGCTGAAGCGCGGGGCTAACCAACACTGCGCCTACGGCGCGGGTTTGAAGAGCATATCAGCGCCAGTTTGCCGAGAGTATCAGACCCCGTTTATGGAGACAATTTCGATCAAGAAGCGCCTCATAACGCTTCCTTCAGAAGCGCAAATCACAAAGTCTTTGAATTCGCAGGAAGATATTTACTCTTTGGTTCCTTCCAGCAGTTTCCAGATGGGCACATCCTTTTTGATGCGGTCGATCAGCTCATCGGTCAGGTGCAGGGCGGCCTTGCGGTGCTTGCTGAGCACTCGGGTGAAGAGCGCTGCTTGGCCGACCGGCACAAAACCTAACCGATGGATGATCCAAACTTCCTTACACGGGTGCAAGAGGGCCAGATCGGCCAAGATCCTCTGCATCATGGATTGCGCCATGGGTTCATGGGCTTCGTAATTCAGTCCGGCGATGGGCTCTCCCGCTTCGCTCTCGCGCACAATGCCGAGGAAGTCGACCTGCGCGCCGATCTCACGGTCGTCTGTGGGCAAGGGCGGTGGAAGGATGGCTTGATGGGTCAGTTCGATATGGGTCTTCATGAACTCATCCACCACTGACCAGGGGAATGATGGCCAATTCGAAGGCCTCTCCCACAGGCTTGTCCCAATCGGCGTATTCGCGATTGACCGCGACGCGTACGGAGCTGTCGGGACGATACTCTGGCGCGACCTTGGCCAGGATCGCCCGCGGGGTCTCAGTTGCAGAGCACTCCACGGTGCTCTCGGCGAAACCGAGTTCGATGCGCACCTGGGCAAAGGCAAGCAGCTTGATCTTCATCTTATCCGCCAATGGCCGTCATCCGTCGCAGGGGCACGAATTGATGACGGAAGGAGTGTTCCTCGGGCTTTTCCGCGAGGGTATGGAGAAAGAGCCGACGCAAGGCAGGCTGATCGACGGCTGGGCGCAGAGCGGGCATCAGGTTCGTCTCCAGATGATTGCCCAGGCAGGGCCGCAGCTTGCCGTCGCAGGTGAGGCGCATCTTGTTGCAGCGGTCGCAGAAATGCAGGTCGCTCATGGCGCCGATGAGGCCGACGGTGGCTCCCAGCCGGGCCAGACGATAGTATTTCGCTGGACCAAAACCAAGATGATCGTCGAGGGGAATCAGTTCGTCCTGCTGTTGAAGGCGCGCCTGGACCTCACCGATGGGCAGAAAGATGGTGTCTTTGAGCATTTCGATGGAACTGACCGGCATCAGTTCGATAAAGCGAATGGCGATATTCTGTTTGGCGGCAAAGTGCAGCAGGGGCAGAATCTCGTCCTCGTTTTTGCCGCGCATCAGGACGGTATTGAGCTTGACCGAGGGGAAACCGATCTGGCGGAGCAGTTCGATGCCGCGCAGAACCGGCTCGACATCGCCCCCGGTGATGGCGCGATAGGTGGCTGGATTGAGTGCGTCGAGGCTGACGTTGATGCGGCGCAGACCGGCATCGTAGAGCGGTTGCGCGAGTTTGGGCAGAAAGACGCCATTGGTGGTGAGCATCACCGATTCCACGCCGGGCAGCGCGACAATTTGGCCGATCAGATCCACAACGCCCGCGCGTAGCAGCGGTTCGCCGCCGGTGATGCGAAAGCGGGAGAAGCCCAGCGACACCGCCGCCTGCACGATGGCCAGGAACTCCGCATCGCTCAGGACACCGTCGCGCGGCATCCACCCAGCATGATTTTCGGTGATGCAGTAGAGGCACCGCTCGTTACACCGGTCGGTTACCGAGATGCGCAGATAATCCACACGCCTCCCGGATGGATCGATCAATGGATTCATTTCAGCCCTTCGGGTATTGGATGCTGGAGTCCCGCTGAAGCTGCAAGGGAACGGCTCATTTTTCCACGGTGAGGATTCCATCGCTGAGGATGCGCGCCCGTAAGCCGCCCCGGCCCTTGAGGAACTCTTCGGCGCCGGGCGCAATCGCCTGGTCCATCCAGTAGCAGGGGCTGCACTCCGCCACTCCGGCAAAACGCAGGCCCTGGACGGAGAATTCTTTTCCCACCAGTGCGTTCAGGTCCACGCCCGCGGTGATGACATTGCGTCTGGTAGCGCCGGGGGAGACGTGGTGAACACCCAACTGATGGCAGAGTTGGGCGAAGACCTCGGAGGAGAAAAAGGTGATCTGACCCTTGTAGTCGTCCTTGTAGTCGAAAAAGCGGTCCCCTTCGACGCCCCGGCCGGCCACACAGCGCAGTTCCGCGCATTCGACGAGCGGATGCTCGCCGGGCGGCTGCTGGTGGCGGCCAAAAAAGTTGTGGCCCGGGGAAATGTACAGTTGGCAGACTCTCATCCGGAACTCCGGGTTTTATTGTAATAGGAATCGCATTTTCGACGGCTTTCGTCTACTTTCGATTTCGCTCGTTTGGAGGGCAGTGCACTCGAAGGATCGACCGGAAAAAGCCGGCAATCGCGCGATTCCGCGGCTACGAATCCACGCGCTCCGGTTCCCACTCATCCACCCGCCAATGGTTGAGGCGGTCTTCCCGATCCTGGCGCTCTTCCTGCTCGCGGCGCTTTTCCTGCTCTTCCCGCTCTTCGCGTCCATCGCTCATGGCCGCCTCCTTTTCTCTGGACAAAGAACAGAACGCATACATGTTCCGTTCGGGCAGGCCTGCGTCCCGATCACAGGGGTAGATCGGGACGCGGGCCAACTGGATTCAGCGCAGCGGATAGGCGCCGGGCGTTTTGGCCTCCGCCTCGCTCCATCCCAACAGCGCGCGAACCTCGGGGGGGAGCAGGTTCTTGGCCGGCGCATTGGGCAGCGCGCCCTGCAACTCGAAACGCCCCATGTCGGGCCCGCGCAGAACCGAGCGCGGTGAGCGGTCGATCTCGATGCCGTTGTTTTCAAAGGCAGGCTGGAGTTTGCGGAAGTCGTCGAGCGAAGCAAGCCGCGAGGTGCAGCCCTCGGCTTGCGAGGGGGCATAGGTGATAAGTGACGCCGGGGTTTCCATGTCAGTGCTCGCAGCGGCGCGGATGTAGACGTTGCCGTCGACCTCGCCGGCCTGCGCGCGCACCAGCTTGCCGCAGAGCGGGGAAGGCTTCTGCAGGAACTCCAGCAGCGGGTCGTGAAAGGTATCCGAAGCGGCCATGATGTTATGAACAAAGATATGGCCTTCGCGCTGTTCGAGTCCCGGGCCGGTGGTGGCATGCCAGTCGAAGACGTCGCCCGCGGCTACCCGCTCATTGCGCTCGAAGTGCACCCGCGAGTTATAGAAGGTGTTGTTGTAGGCATGCACGTCGGCGGAGTTCAACACATACAGGCCGCGGTAGGAATTGACCACCACGTTGCCGGCGATGGTGGCGCCGCGCGAGATCTCGATGAAGATGCCGTTGATTGCGCCTTCCACGTAGTTATCGACGATCACCGCGTCGCGGTTGCCCACGTCGTACCAGACACCGTTGGAGTAAGGCTGCTCCAGAATCAGGTTATCGCGGAAGGTGACGCGATGGGTCTGATTGAAGATCTTCACCGCCGAGGGAAAGTAGCCGGTGAGCTGCTTCATGTTATTGCGGCGAACGATGTTTCTCTCCAGCAGCACATCCGACGAACCAATGACATAGATGCCTTCGGTGCTGGTATCGCTGACCAGCGAGTTGCGGATAATCAATCCGTCGCCGCGGAAGTAGCCGGCCACATGAGAGCAGTAAGTGATGGTTACATTCTCGATGAGCGTATTCCTGACTTCTTTTCCATAGGTCGCGGGATCGGAGATGCCCACAGGTTCATTGGTGGGCTCGTCGTTGGCGGTGAAATGCTTTTTGCCCTCGATCTCCAGGGCGCGATAGGCGTATTGCGTGAAGGTAATGCCGCGAATGACCGGTCCTTTTCCGTCCGAGACCTTGCCGTGCGCTGGCCCGCTGGTGCGCACCAAAGCGCTGTCGCAGGCGGTGATCTCCACTTGGCGGTGGGCGGGGTCGACGCCGATGTAGACGAAGCCGTTCTTGTAATCAATATAGAAGGAATGGGCGTCGAGCTCCCCCTCCCAACCTTTGGAGCCGAGCAACTCGCCATCGACGAAGACCATATCGTTGTTGAAGCGGTGCAGGGGGGTCTTCAGGCCCTCGTGCTTGCGATTCCACCAGGGCAGGGGCTCGGCCGGGAAGAGATGCGACCAGCGCGTTCTCCAGACGTTATTGGGCAGAGCCTCCCACTGCGTGGCGATCTGCGTGCCCTTGAGGACGGGATGCTCCTCCAGGTAGGGCTGGAGGGTGATGCCCTGATTGAGCACCAGGCCTCCGGTTCTGTAGACGCCGCCGCGCAGAACGATGGCGTCGCCGGTCACGACGCGCTCCATGGCCGCTTCGAGGGTGGTGGGTTGAGCCAGATCGACGCCGGTGGCATCGCTTTTGCCCTGCGGCGCAACGAAGTACACATGCGCGGCCTTGGGAATCTCATAGCGCTGGTCGATCGGACCGTAGGGCCCCCCGGAAGGCTGTGCGACGACTAACCCGGCAACGAAGAAAAGCAGAAAAAAACAGAATGAACGAAGCGTCTGCATGAGATGTCCTTGGAGTGAACTTTGCCCGGCGCCCAGGCGGATGAAAGATGGGGCAAGGCGCAACGAACCGCGGGTCTATTGTAGGGCATTGGGCAGAGACCCATAGTCGCGGCAGGCCGGGGCGGCCGACGAATCGCGCGATTCCAGTGCTGTCCGTCCGGTAAATGCTTGTTGATGTTTTGATTAACACGGCTGAGGCCCGGAGGGACGCAGCGCGGAGGCGGCACGGTGGATTCGAGCAGGCTGTTGGAAGATGCTTTGTGATCGCTTTCTGCGCTAGTTTTCTGAAATCGCAGGCAACGTCCGGTCACCAAAGGCGGGCGCATTTTTTATTTACTTCCTAATCACTCTCTCGATTTTCCGCATTTTTCGCGTGCAAATATTTCATTTAAAAACGCAAAAAGCACTTGCAAGGGCATCCCCGGATCGGTTACAAAGGGGGCCTCGCTTCCCTGTTGCGAACGCTCTAGCGAGAATCATCCAAGAATGCAGTGACCGAGATCACGTCTCTTACGTTGGGTAACGTTTTTTTCAAAACGTACCTGGCAGGGGGTCCGTTTGCTTGGCGAATGTCAACGGTGTCGATGAGGAGAGGAACGATGTGCCAGCGGGTATGGATGAAGTCGATTGTGGCGGCAGCAGCTTTTGTCATGGCAGCAGGCGTGGCGCACGCCACACAAGCCACTCCCAGCGGGGATACAACCGTCAACAGCGCCCAACCCACCAGCAATTTTGGTAGCCTGTCGAACCTGTATGTGGGCGGTGGAGAGACGACTCTGATTCAGTTCAACCTCTCGAACCTGCCCTCCGGCACTACCGCCAGCCAGATCGGCAAAGCCACCCTGACGCTTTTTGTGAACCGGATCAGCACCTCCGGACTGGTCAGTGTGCAGCCGGTGACCAGCGCCTGGAGCGAGTCGACGGTGACCTATGCAACGATTCCCACGCTGGGTACGGCCCTGGCCACCTTCACTCCCACCACGGCAGAGCAGTTCATTGTGGTGGATGTCACAGCGCAGGTGCAGGGATGGGTCACGACGCCGGCCAGCAACTTCGGCTTGGCGCTCACTTCCGCGGCGGGTTCCATCGTGATCGATTCCAAGGAGAGCGACGAGACCAGCCACCCGGCGGTGCTGGATATAACAGTGGTCTCGCAGGGGCCGCAAGGCATACAGGGTGTGCAAGGAATCCAGGGCGTGCAAGGGCCTACGGGCGCCACCGGGGCTGTCGGCCCCACGGGTCCCACCGGGCCTACAGGTCCGGCAGGTCCTACCGGTCCGCAAGGGCCGACGGGCGCAACCGGCACCATTGGCGCGGTGGCGAATTATGCGAGCGCCACCAGCTATTCCACCGGCCAGGTAGTCTTCTGCGCCGGGGCCTGCTCGACCAACGGCTCCAGCTATATTTCGTTGGCCAACAGCAACCAGGGATTCGATCCGCCCACCAATAGCTCGAAGTGGACGCTCATCGCGCAGGCGGGAGCAACGGGCGCAACCGGCGCTGTCGGTCCCACCGGACCTACCGGTCTGACCGGCGCTACCGGCCCCACCGGTCCGCAAGGGCCGACCGGCGCAACCGGAACCATCGGCGCGGTGGCGAATTATGCCAGCGCCAGCAGCTATTCCACCGGCCAGGTGGTCTTCTGCGCCGGCGCCTGCTCGACGAACGGCTCCAGCTACATTTCGCTGGCCAATAACAACCAGGGATTTGATCCGCCCACCAACAGCTCGAAGTGGACACTCATCGCCCAGGCTGGGGCGACGGGCGCAACCGGCGCGGTTGGTCCCATCGGCCCCACCGGACTGACCGGGGCGACGGGCGCAACGGGTCCAACCGGCCTCACTGGGCCGCAGGGACCAACGGGCGCGACCGGCACGATTGGCGCGGTGGCAAACTATGCGAGCGCCACCAGCTATTCCACCGGTCAGGTGGTCTTTTGCGCGGGGGCCTGCTCGACGAATGGCTCCAGCTACATCTCGCTGGCAAACAATAACCAGGGATTCGATCCGCCCACCAACAGTTCGAAATGGACGCTGATTGCCCAGGCTGGGGCGACGGGCGCGACGGGCGCCACCGGTCCCATCGGTCCCATTGGGCCAACCGGCTTGACCGGCGCGACGGGTCCGCAAGGGCCGTCCGGACCACAGGGGCCGGCCGGCGTAACCGGCACCATAGGTACGGTTGCGCAGTGGGCCAGCGCGAGTACCTATCCGAACGGTCAGGTGGTTTACTGCGCGGGGGCCTGCACGGCCAACGGATCAAGCTATATTTCGCTGGTGGGTAGCAACCAGGGATTCGATCCGCCGACAAACGGCGGCAAGTGGGCGCTGATTGCGCAGGCGGGCGCGGCGGCGGCCATCACCGTGGGCACCACAACGACCAGTGCGCCAGGAACGTCGGCCAGCGTCAGCAACAGCGGCACCAGCAACGCACCCATTTTGAATTTCACCATTCCGCAGGGGGCAACGGGCGCGACGGGCGCGACCGGGGCCACGGGCGCTACAGGAACGGCCGCAACGGTTACTGTGGGCACGACGACGACCGGCGCAGCGGGCACCTCGGCAAGCGTGAGCAACTCTGGAAGCAGCGGCGCGGCGGTATTGAATTTCACGATTCCGCAGGGCGTCGCGGGCACCCCGGCGACGGTTTCTGTAGGCACGACAACGACTGGAGCGGCGGGCACCTCGGCCAGCGTCAGCAACTCCGGAACGGCCAGCGCACCGGTGCTGAATTTTACTGTCCCCGCGGGCGCCACGGGAGCACAAGGACCGCCGGTGGCCTTCAGAAATACCTGGGCGATCGGAACGCCTTATTCCATCGGTGACGCGGTCTCCTTGAACGGGACCAGTTACATTGCCCTGGCCGCGAATACCGGGGTGAATCCGGCAACGGATGTCTCTGGATCGGGCGGCCACTGGGCGGTTCTGGCTCAAGAGGGAAGCGCCGCCACGGTTGCCGTGGGGACCACGACCACCGGTGCGCCGGGCTCCTCGGCTACGGTCAGCAACTCTGGAAGCAGCAGCGCGGCGGTCTTCAATTTCACCATTCCCCAAGGCGCGACTGGCAGCACCGGACCCGCTGGAAGCGCCGCTACGGTTGCTGTCGGCACCACCACCACCGGCGCGGCGGGAACTTCGGCCAGCGTCAGCAATACCGGCAACAGTAGCGCGGCGGTATTGAATTTCACCATTCCCCAGGGCGTCGCGGGCACTCCGGCAACGGTCTCGGTAGGGACGACGACGACCGGCGCGGCAGGCTCCTCGGCCAGCGTCAGTAACACCGGGACAGCCAGCGCGCCCATTCTGAATTTCACCGTTCCCAGGGGCAACACCGGTGCGCAGGGCCCCCCGGTCAACTTCAGGAATGCCTGGGTCAGCGGCACCTCCTATAGCGTCGGCGACGCGGTCTCGTACAACGGCTCGAGCTATATCGCGATTTTGGCGACCTCCGGCACCACCAATCCCGCCACGGATACGACCGATTGGGCGCTTCTGGCGCAAGAAGGAAGCGCTGCTACGGTTACCGTGGGCACCACCACCACCGGTGCGGCGGGAACCTCGGCCAGCGTCAGCAACTCTGGAACCAGTAACGCGCCCATTCTGAATTTCACCGTTCCGCAGGGCGCTACCGGAGCCGCGGGCACCCCGGCGACGGTCTCCGTAGGGACGACGACGACGGGCGCGGCGGGTACTTCGGCCAGCGTCAGCAACACCGGCACGGCTAGTGCGCCCATCTTGAATTTCACCATTCCCCAGGGCGTCGCCGGAACCATAGGATCGGTGGCGAATTACGCCAGCGCTACCTCCTATTCGACCGGGCAGGTGGTTTTCTGCTCCGGCGCCTGCACGACCAACGGCTCCAGCTACATTTCAACGGCGAATAGCAATCAGGGCAACGATCCGCCCACCAGCAGCTCGAAGTGGACCCTGATCGCGCAGGCCGGGAATTCATCTACGGTTACCGTGGGCACCACCACCACCGGCGCGGCGGGAACCTCGGCCAGCGTCAGCAACTCGGGAACCGCCAGCGCGCCCATTCTGAATTTCACCGTTCCGCAGGGCGCAACCGGCGCCGCGGGTACTTCGGCGACGGTCTCCGTAGGGACGACGACGACCGGCGCGGCGGGTACTTCGGCCAGCGTCAGCAACACAGGCACGGCTAGCGCACCCATCTTGAATTTCACCATTCCCAAAGGCGACGCCGGCGTCGCGGGTGTGGTGCAGTCGATCGCCCCCGGCACAATCCAAAACACTGCGGCGGTGGGATCGGGCACCCTGACCGTTACCAACGGGTCGTCGGCGAATCCGACCATCAATGTCAACTTCCCCGTCGGCGTGGCTTCGATTGGAGTGGGAACCGTAGCAACCAGTGGCTCGACGGGTACGTTGTCGATCGACAATACAACAGCGACAGCGCCCAAAATCAATATCAACTTCCCATCAGGGTCTAGTTCTTCGGCCGGATTCTACTCGACGGCTCTTATCCTTCCGAGTAGTACAGCCTCAGCCTGGCATCCTGTCAGCGGAGTTCCCGCGGGAATCTCCAACGAAGCCAATCCCGTTACTCAATCCACCATGAACGACTCCATTCAATTAACTGTCCCAGCCGCTTGTACGTTAAACCATTTGAGCATTCGCATTTCGCCCAATCTGGGCGGTTATGGCGGCAACGACACGCTGGACTTTTATGTCAATGTGAACAACGTGCCTTCGGCGATCACCTGCAGTCTGACCTTATCGAGCTCGGCCATCGAAACTTGCAGCGATTCCACACATACTGTTGCGCTTTCGACGGGCGACCGATTCGCGTTTTACTTTGTCGACACCAACAGCGGCGATGCGAGCAATACCCCGTATGCGTTCGTTACCTCGTCGGTCATCTGCAATTGAAACAGCCGAATTCAGCACTCGGGTCTGATTGGGCTTTTGGATACTTGGGGTTCACGGCGCAGTTTGCACAAGGATTTTTCGATATGTCCCCGGAACCCCATTTGAAGGCTTTAGCGATTCTGGAATCGCTCTAAACCAAGGCGTTGCGAAGGGAATTCTCGCAATGCACGATTCACCGACAGGGCAACCGTGAGCAATCACGAAAGGAAACGAACATGGAACAGTATTTAGGCGAGATTCGCATGGTCGGCTTTAACTTCGCGCCCATCGGCTGGGCGCTGTGCAACGGACAATCGCTGGCCATCTCCTCTTACACAGCGCTGTTTTCGCTGCTCGGCACAACTTTCGGCGGCGACGGCATCAGAACCTTCAACTTGCCCGATCTGCAGGGACGCGTACCCCTCAACGTGGGGAACGGCGCCGGATTGCCAAGTTATGTTTGGGGTGAATCCGGGGGCGCGGCCAATGTGTCGATTCTGTATAACAATTTGCCCATTCATACGCATCCCATTGCGCCGCCGGTATCCAATGCCAACGCCACCTCCAGCACTCCCGTGGGAGGGTTTCCGGCGGTGGATGTCACGGTTATCACTGGAGGCGCCCATGGCGAGACAGCAGTGACAAAGGGCTGGGCCGCAAGCTCTGTCTCCGGGCAGACGGCCGGCAGCTACCAAAGCGGCGTTGCCGGGGGCAACATTCCGCTGGCTATCGAACCGCCGTACCTGGCGATTTATTTCATCATCGCTCTCACCGGCATCTTCCCGACGCGCGGCTGAGCTGTAGGCACAACGGAGATTGCCCATGGAGGGATGGGTTGCAGAGCCGCCCGCGGTGGATGAGAAGGCCGCATCGCGGGCGGTGCGCCTGCGCCCAGCCGGCCCCCAGGACGAGCCGCTGCTCCATGGGCTTTTTGCCGAGGACAAAGCCGCGCAGTTGACCGCGGCGGGGATGGCCGAGGCCCTGGTGCATGGGCTGATCGAGATGCAGTATCGCGGCCGGGCGATGAGCTACGCGGTGCTGTATCCCCAGGCGCAGGATTTGATCCTGCTGGGGGCGGACGGCGCACCGGCGGGCCGTTTGCTGCTCGATCGCAACCGGGAACGCTGGCGGATTGTGGATCTTGCGGTAGGTGCGGCGCAGCGCGGCCAGGGAATGGGAACACAAGTCTTGCGCCTGTGCCAGCAACAGGCCGCCGCCGTGGGCGCAAGGCTGGAATTGCAGGTAGCGGCCGGCAATCCGGCGCGGCGGCTCTATGTACGGCTGGGTTTTCAGGTATGCGGCGGCGACGATGTGACCGTTGAAATGTCTTGGTATGGAAGTGAACCAGGCGATGCGTGAACGCAATGGAGAGTCCATGAAGGCGACAGTGAGTGCGATGCGGCCGATGCGATCCGCACGGTTTCTGTTGGGAAGACTTGGCGTGCTTGCCGCCGCGGCCGGGCTGATGCTGGGCCTGGGTGCGTCCGGCGCAGGTGCGCAGAATGCGGCGCAACAAAAGGCGCTGGACCACCTGAACAGCGCACGCCGGCAAACTCCCGGAGGGAACTCCACGGAGGCCATCAACACTCCTTTGAACCAGCCCAGCGGTCTGGCCTTCGACACCGCCGGCGACCTGTTCATCGCCGATACCGACGGCAATCTGATCCTTGAAGTGAATCTGGTCGGCCTGGTCAGTGTGGTGGCCGGAACCGGTCAGCAGGGCTTTGCCGGCGACGGCGGCCCGGCCACCAGTGCGCTGCTCGACGCACCCCTCGGGGTCGCCGTGGACTCTGCCGGCAACGTCTATTTCGCCGACATGCACAACCAGCGCATCCGCATGGTCGCCTTCTCAACCGGCATCATTACCACCATTGCGGGGACCGGAGTTGCGGGCTTCTCCGGCGACGGGGGAGCGGCCACCGCCGCCACGCTCGATTTGCCCACCGGTCTAGCCATCGACTCCAACGGCAATCTCTATATCGCCGACACTAATAACAACCGTATCCGCAAGATCGCCGCCGCGACGATCACGACTGTGGCCGGCAATGGCGGTCAGAACTACTCCGGCGACGGCGGCCCGGCCACCGCGGCAGGTCTCGATTCGCCCACCGGCGTGGCTGTGGACAGCTCCTTCAATCTCTACATTGGCGACACCCACAACCAGCGCGTCCGCATGGTCACCTTCTCGACCGGCATCATCACCACTCTGGCGGGAAATGGCGTCAAAGGTTTCAATGGAGATGGAAGCGCCGCCACGGCGGAATTGGCCCGTCCCCGCGGTGTCGCCGTGGACTCATCGGGCAATGTTTATGTGGCCGACAGCGACAACCAGCGCATTCGCAGCATCGCCGGCGGGCAAGTCGTCACCATCGCCGGCAGCGGCGCGCAAGGCTATGGCGGCGACAGCGGCTCGGCTACCGGCTCTGTTTTGAATTCGCCCCAGGCGGTGGCCGTGCAGAATGGCACAGTGGCCTTTGCCGATACGCAAAACCAGGCGGTGCGCGAGGTTGTCGCCAGCACCGTCAATACCGTCAGCGGCCAACCCTCCGCCGGCTCGGAGATGTTTGTGCTGGGAGGCCCGCTCTCGGTGGTCTATGGAACCGGCTCGCTGACCGCAATCTTCTCGAACGGCTCCAATACAGCATCCGGTCAGGTCTCCTTCTATGACGGAATAGGCGCCAGTCCCGCTCTGGTGAGCACGACGTCGCTGGCTGCCAACAGGGCCGCGGTGAGCACCGCACTGCTCCCCGTCGGCGTTCATCACCTGGCCGCCGTCTATGCCGGGGACGCGAATGACCCACCCATCGCCAGCGGCATCTACGTCTTGCCTATCACCCCGGTGCAGTTGACCGCGCTGGCCAAAGCCGTCACCATGCTCTATGGCCAGACGGTTCCGGCACTGACAGGAACGCTCAGCGCCCCGTTGGCGCAGGATGCGGGCAATGTCACCGCCGTTTTCTCCACCACCGCCACGCCCACTTCGACGCCCGGAACCTATCCTATCGCCGCCTCTTTGACCGGTTCGGCGGCGGGCAACTACACCGTGACGCTGGGCGCAACTTCCGGTTCCCTGGCTGTTGCCCAGGCCCCCAGCAGGGCCACGCTGACGGCCTCCAGTCAGACTCCCATCTTTGCCACCACAACGACCCTGACGGCCACCATCGCCTCCACCACCAGCGGCACGCCAACCGGCACAGTCAGTTTTTATGATGGAAGCACTCTGTTAAACGCCACGCCTGCCGCTCTCAATGGAGCGGGGGTGGCGACGCTGGCGCTGACTACATTGCCGGTGGGAGCACAGAACCTCACCGCCGTCTACAGCGGAGACGTCGATTTTATCGCCAGCACCTCGCCGGCGATTGTGTCCACGGTCTTGTCTCCGGAGTTTTCCATCACGGCATCCCCCTCCACGCAGTCGGTCGTTCCCTCTCATGCGGTCAATTTCACTGTATCTTTGACCCCGGTGAACGCCACCTTCGTCTATCCCGTGAGCCTCTCGGTCAGCAGCGGATTGCCCCCCGGCGTTACCGCCTCGTTTGCGCCGTCTTCCATCGCCGTGGGTGCGGGCGCATCCACCACCGTATTGACGCTCACCGCCAGCGCCCAGGCCCGTCTAGAGAACAGCCGCCGTCCCTGGGAGCAAATGGCCGGCACGACACTCCTGGCTTTGACCATGCTCCCGCTGGCCTTCAGCCGCCGTCTGCGCAAGAGCGCGCGCCGGCTCTCCCGCGCCGGCAGAGTCCTGATCGCCGTACTGGCGCTGGCTGTCTTCGGCGTCATCGCCGGCTGCGGCGGAGGTGGGTTCTTCAGCCATCCATCGCAGAGTTATACCGTGACGGTTACCGCCGTCAGCGGGCCCAATAGCCATTCCACCAACCTCACTCTGACGGTGCAATAGGAGAACGGATGTTCAATCGCGGCTTGATTCCCGTCGCTCTGCTCGGCCTGGCGCTGCACTGCGCCGCTCAGGTCAGGAGCTATCCTGCCGAAGCCAGCCTGCGCTTCAGCGAGCAGATTTCCAATGGCCCTACCGGCGCCTGCGGATGCTTCCAGATGCAGGGCGCGGCCGCCGACTTCTTCTGGATCTTCAATTCGTCGCAACCGGGCCTGCATACCGGCCTGGCCTTCGATGCCAGCCTTGAAAATACCAACAATATCAACGGCGTTGGCTATGGACTGACCCTTTCCACTTTCACCGCCGGCCCGCGCATCAAATTTCCGGCCAAGAAGATGCGCATCTTTGGTCAAGCCCTCTTCGGTGTGGCTCACGGCTCCGGCACTCAGTTCCCGCAGAGCAGCAGCAACACCCTGCTGCACTCCGCCAACTCCTTCGCCCTCGATCTGGGCGGCGGAGTCGATCTGCCGCTGAGCAGGCGCCTGTCGCTGCGCTTTCTTCAAGCCGACTATGTACGCACCTCGCTGCCCAACAACGTCAACAACTGGCAGAACAATCTGCGCCTCTCCGCCGGCCTCACCTTGCGCTTCTAGGCTTATTGATCGTCCAATAAAATGGCTGCCCCACCTCGGCGCGTTTTTACTTTTGCACTTGGGGTGGGAGGGCCCGCATTCTCTCCGCCGCCAACCTCTTTGCGCCCATTGGAGCCGTGGCTTAAAATCCTGTGTGACGAAAATGGGCGCCTCGCAGGACGCGCCGAAACAGCGGTTTTGCCCGCAGGGTACCCTATATCTTCATCTCCGAGGCTCGCACCCATGCTCTATACCGGAAAGGTGGAATTCGCGCAGGAACGCAAGCTGCGCGAGCGCAATACCCGTCTCTATCGGCTGGCCCATTGGCCCATTTGGATCTGGGTATTTTTTCTTGCTCCCGGACCCCTGGTCTTCAGCTTGTTTGCGCATGGATTCGGGCGCGGCAATCTGATCTGGCTGCTGGCCGTGCTCGCCGGAACCGGAGTGGCCGGTCCGCGCGGCCGCATGCCGGGCGTGGAACCGCGTCCTTACATCCTGCGCTTCGACGAGGACAAGCCCAATCCGCTCTATCGCCGCGTCTGTTACACCTTTGCCTGGAACGCTGTGCTCAGCTTTGCCTTGCTCAATCTGAGCGCGCTGCTGATCGCCGCTGTGACCGGCTTCTGGTATATGCGGCAGATCTACCACTACGCCTATCCGCCGCTCTGCGCCACCATTCTGCTGCTGGGCGCACTGGGTCTGTTGCCGCGGGTGAGATCTTCCACCAAAGGCGAGGGCACGGAGCGCCGCTACTTCTATGGCTCGGTGTGGGCCGTGACCGTGGCTCAGACGCTGCTGCTGGTGCTGTGGAAGGTGCTGCCCCCGACGCACACGGCCGGCCTGCTGAAACTGGGCTGCTTTGTGGCCACTCTGCTGGCCATGGGCTGGGCGGCGCAGCGCGGCCTGCTGCTGCGCACCCGGCCCATCTTGCCCGGCGAATCGATGGTCGCGGACTGAGGCAGGAGGGTTATGATCTCTTTTGGGGGGCGGCATGAAGGTACTTTTTATTGGCGGCACCGGCTTGATCAGCACGGCTTCAACACAACTGGCGGCTGAGCGGGGCATTGAACTGACGCTTCTGAACCGCGGGCAGCGCAGCGCCGATCTGCCTGAGAATGTCCGCACCATCACCGCCGACATCGGCGACGAGGCGGCCGTGGCCGCGACCCTGGGCAATCAAATATTCGACACGGTGGTCGACTGGATCGCCTTCAAGCCCTCCGACATCGAACGCGATATTCGCCTCTTCCGCGAGCGCACCCGCCAGTTCATCTTCATCAGTTCGGCCAGCGCCTATCAGAAGCCGGCGGGCCATTACCTGATGACCGAGTCGACGCCGCTGGCCAACCCCTACTGGCAGTATTCGCGGGACAAGATCGCCTGCGAAGAGCTTCTCCTGCGCGCCTATCGGGAAGACGGCTTTCCCATCACCATCGTGCGCCCCTCCCTGACCTATGGCGACACGCAGATTGTGCTGGCGTTCAATAGCTGGCAAAAGTCTTACACCGCGTTGGACCGCATGAGGAGGGGTAAGAAGGTCATCGTGCCGGGCGACGGCTCCTCGCTGTGGGTGGTGACCCACAACAGCGATTTCGCCCAGGGATTGGTGGGCTTGCTGGGCCATCCACAGGCCATTGGCCACGCCTTTCACATCACCGGCGACGAGGTTCTTACCTGGGATCAGATCTACAAGATCACGGCGCGAGCCGCCGGCGTCGAGGCCCAGATCGTGCACATCGCCTCGGACTTTCTTGGCGCCTGCCTGCCCGATGAAGTGGGCAGCCTGACCGGGGACAAGGCGGTGAGCGTGGTCTTCGACAACAGCAAGATCAAACGCTTCGTCCCCGGCTACTGCGCCAAACTGCCCTTCGCGCAGGGAATTCAGAGAACCATTGATTGGTTCGATGCGGACCCGCGGCGCAAGGTGATCGACGAAGGCGCGAATGCCGTCTGGGACAAGCTCATCGCCGCCTACGAGAGCGGGCTGGACCAGGCCAGGAGCCTCTTTCTGCCCTGAGTTTGCGCGCCTTTCCGTGCCGGAAGAACACCCGCCCGCCAACGGGCTTTTTTACGCCATCCGGTGGAAATCAGGGAAGATTTGATCTTTGTTCGGGGAATTCTCTCTTTGATGATGAGAAGAGGCCGCGATGGGCGCCAAAGTCGTATACTGGGATTTCAAAATGGCGCATCCGCATGAGCGTCCCGGCGCTTTTTGCCTGCCCGGCGGTTTCTTCCCTTGTGACCTACGCAGGTATCGGCTTCGCTGCAAAGTGAGATGAGCCCCTCGGCAAAACGATGCGCAAAACGCGCAACACGGGTAATTGACAACAGGAGTGCACGACTATGGCAAAGAGCGTCAACAAGGTCATTCTTTTAGGCAACGTGGGCAAAGACCCGGAGATTCGCTCCACCCCCGGCGGGGCCATTGTAGCCACCTTTGGACTGGCCACCAGCGATCGGTTTCAGGATGCGCAGGGCAACTGGCAAGACAAGACAGAGTGGCACAATCTGGTCGCCTTCAAGCGCACCGCCGAGATCGTTCGGGATTACGTGAAGAAGGGCGCCAAACTCTATATAGAGGGCAAACTCTCCACCAGCAGTTGGGACGACAAGGCTTCTGGACAGAAGCGTTATAAGACGGAGATCGTGGTCTTGGACCTTTCGCTGCTCTCGGGCCGCGACGAGGGCTCGGGCCGTGCCGCCAGCGGTTCCGGTTCGTCGGCGAGCTTCGATCAGCGTGCTGCATCCCCGGCCAACGAATACGCCCAGTCCGCCGAAATCTCCGATGACGACATTCCGTTTTAGGGTGTATCTGCGACTCGATTTGTGAAATTTCACTATACCGCCCTGATTCTAAAGGGCGGTATTCCTTTGATCGCCTAGCCGTGGCCGCCGCACCTTGTGGGCAATGCCCAAAAACTCGAATGCCAGGATGAAGTACCATCCGACATCGATCTGCCACCAATGCCACCCCAGCCTCGCCGAACCTGGTTGGCGGTGATGGTTCTTATGCCAATTCTCGCCCCAGGCAGTGAGTTGGAAGGGTCCAAGCCACCAGACGTTCTGGCTGGAATCCGTGTCTCCAGCCGGGCCCAGATGAGTAAGGCTGTTGACCAGACATTGAAGGTGCAAAGAATAGAACAAGCGAATGGGGCCGATCCAGAAAAAGCCGGGCCATCCGTAGATAAATCCGCAGACCAGGGAAAGGGCAATGATAGGAGTTTCGGAATACTCCCAAAACTTGTATATACCCCGATTCAACTCCGGGGACCAAACTGCTGTCTCTGCGGGAGCCGACTGATAGATCCAGCCGAGATGAGCCCACCAGAATCCACCTTGCTTGGGACTTGAGATGTCTTTAGGTGTATCGGTGAAGCAATGATGACGGCGATGGTATGCCACCCAGGTGGTCGGCGCCCCCGAACCGTTGAAGATTGCGAAAAACACCAACAGGTGCTCAACGACCTTATTGAGAGTAAAGGTTCGATGGGCGAGCAGGCGATGATATCAAACACTCGTGCCCAAGCCCCCGAGAGACATCAGAACCAGGCTTACGACAAATATCTTCAATGGCGGGATCGGGTAGAGAATAAAACCGCACAAGGCGGACAAATGAATCAGGATCAAGTAAATAAAGATGGGAATCTTGGCGGAAACGGGCGACCAGAAGGGCCGTTCCCAGGGACGAACTTCCTGAATCGCAATTTGGTTCATTGACTCCCTCCCGTATTGGCCCGCACTCCTCTCCAATTGCCCTACGATCTGACCGATGTTACCACTTGCGGAACTGCGCTATCACTCAAGCTCCCCATCGCCTTCATCCATTTGAGGTGAGCCAGAAAGGCGCCCGCGATGGTTTTGTTTTCCCGGTAACGAAGTCCATGCTCCTCGGCAGTGGCTTTTACAATCTTGGTCAAGGCCGAATAATGCACGTGACAAATGTTGGGAAACATGTGGTGAATGATATGCAGGTTCAAAGATCCCAGCAACCAGCACGCAAGGGCGTTTCCACGGGCATAATCGGCGGTGGTGTCGAAGATATGCTGAACATAGTTGTTGTCGATGTGGCCGTCTTCGCCGGCTTGCGGAAACGTGGAATCCTTGTTGAAATGGTTGGGCTGAAAGATGAGCGCAATGGTGAACCCAAGAAACAGGTGCATGACCGTGAAGCCGAGAATTACCGAGTACCAGGGCGCATGAAGATAGATCAAGGGCAGCACCAGCATGTAGGTATAGTAAAAGGCCTTGATCGAGAACAAAAGGACCAACTCGCCGCGCGGATGCCTGGTAATCTTGCGGTTGCCAAATCGCCGCTCCATCAGCAGCCATCGATAATCCTTGGCGAGGACCCAGTCGAGCGTCGACAGGCTGTACAGAAACGGCGCGTAGAGATGCTGGAAGCGATGCAGGGGCTTTCTCCGGTCCTGTGCGGAAAAGCGGAAGATATTGCCGGAGACCAGCGTGGTATCTGCGCCGCGAATATTGACGAAGGAGTGATGAGAGTCGTTGTGCAATAGCCGCCACATATAGGAGCTGACTCCGACCAGATCGAAGACGCAGCCCAGGACTCTGTTCACCGTCTTGCTCTTTGAATAGGCGCTATGGTTGGCGTCGTGCGCAATGTTGAATGCCATGAAGAGCTGGGCGAATCCGTGGACGACATAGACGCCCACGACTTGCCACCATAGAAACCGGCCGGTCATCAGCCAGAGATAGGTAGCAATCCACAGGAAAAAGCCAAGGACCGTCTTCAAAGCCATTCCTAGATTGGCGTGCCTCGATATGCGGCGCTCCTGGAAGTAATTGTCAATTCTATGCGAGAGCGTGCGTGTAAACGGTGAAGATGCGCCGGTGTACTGAAACTTGGCCTGATCGATTCCGCCCATTTCCAACCTCCTCCTCATGGGTCTGGCACTGGACTGCGAGGGGCCTCTGTCATCGTCCGCGTAGTCTTAGGTCTAAAAAAGGCCTTCCCGTCATTGCCGGGGAGTATAGAATAGATTTCGCTTGAGCACAAGGGGAAACTCTCTTCTGGAATCCATGCTGCGAGTCATCCGCTGGACAGAGATAAGCGGATGACTGCATCTGCAAGAATGTAAACGAAATACGGCCCACGTGTGGCGATGAGTTAGCGGCTATGAGTTTGAGCGGATTGTGGATTGGAGCGACGCTAGCACTGGCGGCTCTTTTGTCTGTCTGGATCGTGCGTTGGGGACGGCGGGCTAGAGACAAAAGCCGGCTCGTCTGCACATGCGGCTATCTTCCCGATCCTCCCACAAGATCCTCGCTTCGTTGGATGAGAGTTGTGGCTCGTTTGGTGGTGTGGATTCAGATTGGACGAGTAAGAACGACCGGCCTGGCGAATATCGAGAGCGCGGAGCCAAAGATCATCCTTCCCACGCATGGGCACTATCTCGATCCGTTTGTCCTGGCGCACTTGTTGCCGGAAGGCGCGCGGATTATGGCGGCGCACGGATTGTTGCGGTTTGGAGGAGGGCTAGGCGCGCTGCTGTTTTCCAAGTGGGGCGCGTTCTGCACCGATCTGGACGAGGGCAAAGGCATTCCGGCGCTTAGAGCCGCAGTACGTATCCTGGTGTCGGGACAAACTCTTGTGATGTTTCCCGAGGGCTGGGCGCATATGGATGGGGCCGTAGGTCCCTTCCGTCAGGGCGCTGCGGGAATCGCGAGGATGGCAGAGGCGAAACTGCATCGGCCGGTTGCGGTTGTTCCGGTTTATCTGCGTTACGGCAGGTATCCTGGCCCCTGGATCAACCGCTTCTCGACCACCTTTCAGTGCCTTATCCTTTTTGCCGGAATCATCTTCTTCCGTCGCGGAGTTTGTGTCTCGGTGGGCAAGCCGGTGCTTTCTTGCGAGTTATCCAAAGATAATACACTGGCTACCGAGACGCTGCGACGGGCGGTTCTTGATCTTGGTGAAAGTCCCGGAGTTCCGCTGAACCGAAATCCGCGCGGCCGAGAATCCTCATCCATTTCAAATGAGATAGAAAAGCTCCGCTGATGGTTCTGTTCTCGCGGTAATGAAGTCCATGGTCCTCGGCGGTTGATTTGATGATTTCGGTCAAAGCTGGATAGTGCACATGACAGATCCCGGGAAACATGTGGTGGATCATATGCAGGTTCAGCCCGCCCATCATCCAGCAGGCGAGAGGGTTTCCCCGGGCATAGTCCGCGGTGGTGTCGAAGATATGCTGAACATAGTCGCTGCCGATGTTCCCGTTCGCGTCGATCTCGGCATAGGACGAGTCTTCGGTGAAATGGTTGGGCTGAAAGGTCAGCGCCAGGGTAAAACCTAAAAAGAAGTGCATGACCGTGAATCCAAGCAGGACCGAGTACCAGGGTGCATGGATAAAGATCAGGGGCAGCACCAACATGTAGGTGTAGTAAAAAGCCTTGGCCGCAAAGAGGAAGATAACCTCTCCCCAGGGGTGGCGAAGAACCTTCCGGTTGCCATATTGACGCGCCGAAAGGAGCCACTTGTAGTCTTTGACCAGAACCCAGTCGAGCGTGGCCAGACAGTAAAGGAAGGGCGCATAGAGATGCTGGTAGCGATGGAGAGGCCGTCTGGTATCGTGCGGGGTAAAGCGAAAGATACGCCCGGAGATCAGAGCGGTGTCTGCCCCGCGCACATTGACAAAGGTATGATGGGCATCGTTATGCATCAGCCGCCACATATAAGAACTCAAGCCGACGCAATCGAAGACGCGTCCCAGAGCCTTGTTGATGGTTTTGTTTTTGGAGTATGCGCCGTGGTTGGCGTCATGGGCGATATTCAGGCCCATGAATAGCTGCGTGTAGCCATGGATAACATAGATTCCTACTACCTCCAGCCAGTTGAACCTGCCGGTCATCAACCAGATATAGGTGGCAATCCACAGGACAAAGCCAAGGACAGTCTTGAAAACCATCTCAGGATTTGCGTGCCTGGAGATCTGCCGCGCTCGAAAGTAATCGTTGACCCTGTGCGCAAGGTCTTTGCTGAAGGTTGAGGAAGTGACGGTGTGCGCAAAATTGAAGCGTCTGGTCTCTAACATCTCTAAACCCTCCTTTACCGGCATGGAATGCGCATGTGCAGGCTCTTGAAAAGTTCTTGGGCGTCCGCATCCGAGCTTGCGGGAATGCGCACTGGTATAAGCAGCGGTCTGACGATAAGGCAACGAACGGGAGGCAAACCACCCAAGTTGCTAAGGGGAACTTATGTCCAGAAAAATGTTACTCGTAGAGCCGCCATGTACCGGACTTCCCGAGTAATTCACAGAAGCTGTCTCAAAGGCTTGGCGGCGCGGTATGAATCTCTACAATTAGGCGCGAACGCCATCTGCTTTATCGTAGCCCACAACTGCCGCTGCTTCAAGCCGTTGCATTCCTAATGCAGTGGATCGGTCGCGATCATGGATGGTCGAAGGGATTCTTGTCGAAAGGTGGATTCAATGTATCGCGGAAACCTCGGGAGATTCAGACACAATTCAGGGGTGATGCCGACAGCTACAAAATCGACTACAGTGCCGAGGCGGTAAAAAGCAGATGCGTGGCCGAAATGGTCCATATCGCTTGAAATATCAATAGTTTACGATGGTCGGGGCGGAGGGATTCGAACCCCCGGCCCTCTGCTCCCAAAGCAGATGCGCTACCAGGCTGCGCTACGCCCCGACGTACTGCTTCGATTGTAACGCGAATCGCTGCAACATTGACGGTTCGCCTGCACGGTTCCAGACCAGGGGCCGAGCACGGCAGGCTTGCTCCGCCATCACTGCGCTCCTGCACACTACCAGCGCCCCTGCACACCACTGCGCCCCTGTAGACCAACCAACCGCACTAGCAACGCCTTGCATGAGCAGCAACGTTCTTGCGCGGCAGCGCCAACGCAGAGCTTTTTACAGTTTGAACTGATGCACCACCTCGTTAAGCTGGTGAGCCGAGGAGCGGATGCTGGCGCCGGCCTGGGTGACCATTTTGCAGGCGTCCAGCGAGGCCGAGGCGAGATCCGTCACCCTGGCGGCGTTGCCGGCGATCTGCTGGCTGGCGGAGGATTGTTCTCCGGCGGCAGTGGCGGCGCCTTCGGCCAGGGTCTCGGTCTGGCTGGCGGTGCGGATGATCTGGTTGAGCATCTGGTGCGCCTGTTGGGTGCGGAGCTGCCCATCCTCGATGCTGTGGCGGCTGGACTCGACGGCAGCGGTGGTGCTGGCCGTCTCCTGCTGAATGCTGGCGACCATGCCGGCGATCTCTTCGGTGGCGGAGCGGGTGTGTTCGGCCAGGCGACGCACCTCGCCGGCGACCACGGCGAATCCACGGCCGGCCTCTCCGGCGCGGGCGGCTTCGATGGCGGCGTTGAGGGCCAAGAGGTTGGTATTTTCGGAGATCTCGCGGATGGCGGTGACCACCTTGCCGATCTCCCGTGCACGGCCATCGAGGCGGCCCATCAATTCGCGGATGGTGGCGGAGGCGGCGGCTACCTGCTCCATGGTGGCTGCAGCGCTGGCCATGGTTTCACTGCCGCTGGCGGCGGTTTGCGAGGATTCGCGGCTGGCCTGAGCGGCTTCCTGGGAGTTGCGGGCGATCTCCGCGCCCTTCTCCGCCAGCAAACGAGTCGCGTCCAATACCTCCCTGGCCAGATCCACCTGTGTATGGGAGTTGTCCGAGCTGCACGAAGTCTGGCTGTTCAGGTCGGCTGCCGCATTCTCCAAGCCTTCCGAGGACTCGGCCAGATTGGCCAGCACGTCGTGCATGGTTTGGATGGTTCGGTTGAGCGCCGCGCACATCTGCCCAACCTCGTCCTCGGAATCGACATTGGCCTCGACGGTGAGGTCGCGATGGGAGATTTTATCCAGAACCTCACAGGCGTGCAGAATAGGGTCGCCGATGATGTGGGTGAGCCGCCAGGCCATCAAAAGATCCACCGCAAGAATCAGCGCCAGCAGGCCCAGAATGACCGATTGAAACTGAGTGGCAACCGCCTCGGTCTGGTCACCTGCGTTGTTGGCGGCATCGGGGGCGGTACTGCCGGTCAACTGCGATGCGGCTCCAGGCGACGGATGCTGGTTCGCTGCTTGCCGGATGCGATAGATCCCGCCTAGACAGACGACGCCGAGAACGACAGTAAAAAGGCACATCCAGCCAAAAGACATATAGAGCTTAGTCTTCAGGCGAAGATTCCCAAACCAGATCAGGCTCGATCTCAATATCCAAAACATGCAGTATATCCCTCCAAAATGACGAGAAAAGCAACGCAACAGAGGATGTTATCGGCAAATGAATCGGAATTGTGATGGATGAGAGAAAGCAAATCTCCTCTTTCGCAAAAAATTTCCCGTAACGGTTGTAACCTGCAATGTGCTTCCGGTCACCGGAAAGCCGCTCGTGCAGGACGGGATTGCCGAGCGGCGCCTCGATTGCCTAGAATCTGCCAGTGCGGAACAATGCGTGGAATTCGACCTGGAAGTATGGGATGGATCGGCGGCCATCAAGGACGCAGAAAGAAGGGAAGTAAACGATGCAAAAGCTGCGCATGGGAATGGTGGGAGGCGGGCCGGGCGCCTTTATCGGCCCAGTACACCGCATGGCCGCCGAGTTGGATGGACGGATCGAGATGGTGGCGGGGGCCTTTTCGCAGTCCGCAGAGCGCTCGAGGGCGGCTGGGGCGGCCTTTGGGATCGATGCGGCGCGGGCCTACGCCGGCTACCGCGAGATGCTTGCGGCGGAGCGGCAGCGGGCCGATGGGATCGATTTTGTGGTCATCGCCACCCCCAACCACCTGCACCTGCCGGTGGCCCAGGCGGCGCTGGAGGCGGGCTTCGCGGTGGTCAGCGACAAACCGGCCACGGCTACCTATGAAGAGGTTCTGCAACTGGAGTCGGTGGTGAAGAGTGCCGGACTGCCCTACGCCCTGACCCATACCTATGCTGGATACTCGCTGGTGCGCGAGGCACGGGAACTCTGCGCGACGGGGCGCCTGGGCCGGATTCGCAAGGTGGCGGTCGAGTACCTGCAAGGATGGCTGAGCCAGCCGCTGGAAGCGACGGGGCAGAAGCAAGCCGCGTGGCGCTCCGATCCGGCGTTGAACGGCCCCGGAGGCTGCATCGGCGACATCGGTACCCACGCCTTTCACCTGGTGGAGTACGTTACCGGCCTGCATGTTACCGGCTTGAACGCCACGCTACGCTCGGTGGTGGAGGGGCGCAAACTGGACGACGACTGCAACGCATTTCTGCGCCTGGAGAACGGTGGGACCGGAACACTGATGGCCTCGCAGGTGGCGACGGGCGAGGGCAACGGCCTGCGCTTGCGCCTCTATGGCGAACGGGCCTCGCTCGAATGGCGGCAGGAGGACCCCAACCGGCTGATGGTGCGCAATCTAGATGGTCCGGAGGAGATTTATCACGCATCTGGAGGCTACCTGGGCCACGCTGCCCGCTCCGTGACCCGGCTGCCCGGAGGTCATCCCGAGGGCTACATCGAGGCCTTCGCCGTGCTCTACCGCGAGTTCGCCGATGCGTTGCTGGCCTGGGGACAAGGGGCGGCCGATCCGCTGCCTGCAACCCTGCCGGGGATTGAAGCCGGGGTGCGTGGGATGAGGTTCATCGAACGCGCCATCGCCAGCAACCGCACCGCTGGGTGGGTTGAGTTTTAGAACATTTCTCCTGTTTATCCCACCCTAGCCGCAAAAACAAAGGCGCGGCGAGGGTGGGGCATCCAGTGGGCTTTATTGCCGGATTTCGAAAAGCGAATGGAAGTCAGAGGGAGTAACGATGAAGACCATCAAGGGACCGGGAGTTTTCCTGGCGCAGTTTGCCGGGGATGAAGCGCCGTTCAATACGCTGGCGGGAATGGCCGGCTGGGCCGCGGAACTGGGATTCAGCGGGGTGCAGATTCCCACCTGGGACAGCCGCCTCTTTGACCTCGCCCTGGCCTCTGAGAGCAAGACCTATTGCGACGAAGTGCGCGGCGTGCTGGACGAGGCGGGGCTGGAAGTAACCGAACTGGCTACCCACCTGCAAGGGCAGTTGGTGGCGACCAATCCTGCCTACGACGTGCTCTTTGCCGGTTTTGCTCCGGCTGAGTTGGGGGGCGACCTGAAAGCGCGGCAGCAGTGGGCTGTGGATCAGATGCTGGCAGCGGCCAAGGCCAGCCGGAATCTGGGTCTGATGGCGCACGCTACCTTCAGCGGAGCGCTGGCCTGGCCGTATTTCTACCCATGGCCGCAGCGGCCGGCGGGACTGATCGACGCGGCTTTTGGTGAGCTGGCGCGGCGCTGGCGGCCGATTCTGGACGCATTCGACGCGGCGGGGGTGGATGTGTGCTACGAGCTGCATCCCGGCGAGGATCTGCACGACGGCGTTACCTTCGAGCGCTTTCTGGCCGCGGTCGGCGACCATCCCCGCGCCAATATCTTGTACGACCCCAGCCACATGGTCCTGCAACAGATGGATTATTTGGCCTTTCTGGACATCTACCACCAGCGGGTACGGGCCTTCCACGTGAAGGATGCGGAGTTCAACCCCAGCGGCCGCGCCGGCGTCTACGGCGGCTACCAGGAGTGGATCGACCGGCCGGGGCGCTTTCGCTCGCTGGGCGACGGGCAGATCGACTTCGGCGCCATCTTCAGCAAGATGGCGCAGTACGACTATCCCGGCTGGGCGGTGCTGGAGTGGGAATGCTGCCTCAAGCATCCCGAAGACGGGGCGGCGGAGGGGGCGGAGTTCATCCGCCAGGGGATCGTCCGGGTTACTGAACGCGCCTTCGACGACTTCGCCGGGGCCGCGCCGGATGAGGCGAGGAATCGAAGGGTTTTGGGGATCGAGGAAGAGAGATAGCGGAGTTAGCGGGGTTAGCCGCGCAGCGCTGTGTTCGTCCTCGCTAAGGATCTTCAATACCCACCCTAGCCGCAAAAACAAGAACGCGGCGAGGGTGGGGCACCCTATTAATTTTTTTCTGACCGCAGACCACAGACCGCAGACCACAGACCACTGACACTGACCACTGAGAACTGACAACTGAGAACTTTTATTCGCTCCAGTCATTGAAGGCGCCGTTGCGGAGGGCGGCGGCCAGGGCTTCCATATCGCCGCTGAGGACGCGGTCTTCTTCCAGGCGGGGGACGACGGCGCGCACCGCTGCGTAAGCTGCTTCCACGGCCGGGCTGGCCTTGAGCGGGCGGCGGAATTCCAGGCCCTGTGCGGCGCACATCAGCTCGATGGCCACGATGCGCTCGGCGTTCTCGACGATCTGGCGGAGTTTCAAGGCGCCGGTCATTCCCATCGAAACGTGATCCTCTTTGCCGCCGTCGGTGGGGATGGTTCCCGTGGAGGAGGGGTGAGCCAGCACCTGGCACTCGTTGATCAGCGCCGCGGAGACGATCTGGGCCATCATGAATCCCGAGGAAAGCCCCGGATCGGGAGAGAGAAAGGCGGGCAGGCCCTCGTTGATGTCGGGGTTGAGCAGTCGGTCGATGCGCCGCTCGGTGATGCTGGTCAGATCGGTCAAAACAATCGCCGCGTAATCGAAGGCAAAGGCCAAGGGCGCACCGTGGAAGTTGCCGCCACTGATGACGGCGGCTTCCAGATCGGTGCCCAGCGCATTTTCCGGGAAGATGAGGGGATTGTCGGTGGCCGAGCCGGTTTCGACTTCGAGGATGCCGCAGACATGCTCGAGCGCGCCGCGCACCGCGCCGTGCACCTGGGGCATACAGCGCAGGCAATAGGCGTCTTGCACGCGGGTGTCGTGCTGGCGATGGGCCTCGCGAATCTCCGAGCCGGCCATCAGGCGGGTCAGGTGCGCGGCCACGGCGATCTGCCCGGCGTGCGGACGGGCGAGATGAATGCGGGGATCGAAGGCCGCCGGTGTGCCCATCAGCGCCTCCAGCGACATGGCGCCGGCCAGGTCGGCGATCTGGGCGACGCGCAGCGCCCGGGCCACGGCCAGTCCGCCCACGGCGGTCATGGCCTGAGTGCCGTTGAGCAGCGCCAGACCTTCCTTGGCCTGCAATTGCAGGGGCTGCAAACCGGCGCGGCGCAAGGCTTCAGCGCCAGTCATCCGCTCGCCATGATAGAAAGCCTCGCCTTCGCCGATGACCACCAAAGCCAGATGAGCCAAGGGCGCCAAGTCGCCGCTTGCGCCCACGGAACCCTTTTCGGGAATCACCGGATGGACGCCGCGGTTGAGCAGGTTCACCAGCAACTCGACCACCTCGGGACGGCAGCCGCTGAAGCCCTTGGCCAGCACGTTGGCGCGCAGCAGCAGCATGGCGCGGGCTTCGGCCTCAGCCATGGGCTGGCCAACGCCGCCGGCGTGCGAGCGCACCAGGTTGGTCTGCAACTGGGCGAGCTTGCCGGGTGGGACGCTGACGTCGGAGAGCTTGCCGAAGCCGGTATTGACGCCGTAGACGGTCTGCCCAGCGGCCAGAATGTCTTCAATGAGTTGGCGGCTCTGCGCCATGCGGGCCACGGCGGCCGGGGCGACGGAGATGGGAAGGGCGTGCAGGGCAACGGCTTCGAGCTCGGCCAGAGAGAGCGGCTGGCCATCCAGAATGAGATGATCGTTGGGCAATGAAGGCATAGGCCGATGGTAAGCCGGCTGGGTTTTCGCGTACAGCGGGAACGGCCCTTCAGGATGGGTTTCTCCACTGAAATCGGCTATGATTGTCCATTATGGCAATGGATTCCACGGCATTACTCGATTCCTTCGGTCGAAAGCTCCTCGACGAGCTGCAAAACAACGCCCGCCTCAGCCTGGCGGAGTTGGGCCGCCGCGTAGGCCTCTCGCCCACCGCAACGGCCGAGCGCCTCAAGCAGATGGAAGAGGTGGGCATCGTACACGGCTACACCGTCGAGATCGACCGCGAGGCGCTGGGGCTGGAGGTGATGGCCTTCATCCGCATGAGCTGCGGCGGGCACAACTACCATCGGCTGCTGGATTACGTGCAGAACTTAGAAGAAGTGCGCGAGTGCCACCACCTGACCGGGGGCGACGACTTTCTACTCAAGGTGACCACCACCTCAATGGGCGATCTGGAGGCGCTGATCGAGGCGCTGCTGGCCTACGGCAATCCCATCACCAGCCTGGTGCTTTCGACGCCGGTGGAGCGGCGCAAATACGCCATTACCGGTAAACTGGTCACGGTGGGACGCAAGGCAACCGCTGCGCGCAAGCGCTAGAATTGTTCGCAAAGAAGAAGACTTCCATTTGTTTCTCACTTCATCAGCGAAAGCAGGAACCATGCTTCTGACGCGCAGAGATTTCACCCGCCTGGGGGCACTCGGGATTGCCGCCCAGCTGACTCCCGCGCTGCGTGCGCAAGTTGGCCGCAAGCAGACCGGCTACGCGGTGATCGGGCTGGGGCGCATCGCCGAGCATTTCATGGCCGGGGTACGCAACAGCACCAACTCGCGGATCACGGCGCTGGTCAGCGGCCATCGCGACAAGGCCGAGCGCATCGCCGATCAGTACGGGATTCCGCACAGCGCAATTTACAACTACGAGAACTTTGAGGCCATCGGGCACAATCCCGAGGTGGATGCGGTCTATGTAGCGCTGCCCAACTCGATGCATGCCGAGTACACCATCCGCGCCGCCAAGGCAGGCAAGCACGTCTTGTGCGAGAAGCCGATGAGCACCTCGGTGGCTGACGCCGAGGCCATGATCGCCGCCTGCCAGGCCGCCCGCGTGCAACTGATGATCGCCTACCGCTGCCACTACGAGCCCACCAACCTGCGCGCCGTTCAGTTGATTCGCCAGGGCGCGCTGGGCCAGGTGCAGGCCATCGAAAGCGCCTTCGGCTTCAATATCGGGGCAGGGGAGTGGAGGCTCAACAAAAAACTGGCCGGGGGCGGGCCGCTCTTCGACGTGGGGATCTACAGCTTGAATGCTTGCCGGTATCTGACCGGTGAGGAGCCGGCGCAGATTGCGGCCTTCGCCTCGACCATCGACCACGACGGGCGCTTCAGCGAGGTCGAGGAGAACGTCAGTTGGACGATGCGCTTCCCCTCGGGGATCGTGGCCAGTTGCAATACCACCTACGGCGCTCCCATGGAGGGCTTCTTTCGGGTGCACGGCAGCAATGGCTGGCTGGAAGTGGGCTCGGCCTTTGTCTATCAGGGACCGCACCTGCGCGCCGAGTTTGGCGCAACCAAGCTGGACGAGCCCAACCCCGCTCGCGACCCGTCGCACTTTCAGGCCGAAGCGGAGCACTTCTCTCGCTGTGTTCAGAACGGCACGCCGAATACCTCGCCCGGCGAAGAGGGCCTGCGCGACATGCGGTATATCGCGGAGATCTATCGCTCGGCGGGGATTCCGCTTTGAGAGCTAACCTATGAGTTTCGTTTGAAACAATGTGCTGTCATCTTGAGCGAAGCGAAGGATCTGTGTTTCGTGCGTCAACCAATGGGTTAACGTGAAACCGCAGATCCTTCGCTTCGCGCAGGAGGACAGATCCTCGGCGAAATAAACATGGATCGTTATTTTTGTCCCAGCGGGGCGACGGGAACCGGGACCTGTTCGACGATCTCCAGGCCGAAGCCCTCCAGGGCGGGGATGTGCATGGGGGTGTTGGAGAGCAGGCGGATGCGGTGAATGCCGAGGTCGGAGAGAATCTGCCCGCCCAGGCCGATGGCTCTCAAGATGCGTCCGGTGCGGGCCTGTGTGCCTTCGAGAGCGCGCAGTTCCTTGTGCAGCAGCAGGCGCGGGCAGGCGGTGCTGGAGGCGATGGGCAGAGCCGTGGCGCTGCCGGGATCGAAGCCGGTCTTGGCCGCAGCCGCTTCGCCGATTTCGAATCCGCGCGAGGTGTTGTGCAGGTAGAGCACGGCGCCACAGCCCTCGGCTGCGATCATGCGCATGGATTCATCGAGCGTCTCGCGGCAGCGGCAATCGGCGCCGAAGAGATCGCCGGCGGTGCAGCGGGTGTGCACGCGGACCAGCACGGCGCGTTCGCAGGCCGGGCGCGCCTCGCTGGTGGAGTCAGGTTGGGGTGGCAAGGTTCTTCCGCAGGCTTCGCCGGCAGGGCCAAGGTGCAGGGCGGGGCAGTCGGCGCAGAGATCGCCGCGCACCAGCGCCAGATGGCTCTCGCCGCCGTTGACCTGGCTCTCGTAGGCAATCATGCGGAACTCGCCATGGCGGGTCTGGATGGTGCTCTCGCCGGCGCGCACAATGTAACGCTCGTTGCGCAGCCGGTAGCGGATCAGCTCGGCCACGGTGAGAATCAGCAGCCCGTGTTCCTTGCAAAAGGGAATCAGATCGGGGATGCGGGCCATTTCGCCGTCGTCGCGCATGATCTCGCAGATCACGCCGGAGGGATGCAGACCGGCCATGCGGGCCAGGTCCACCGAGGCCTCGGTCTGGCCGGCGCGGACCAGCACCCCGCCCTTGCGCGCCCGCAGGGGGAACATGTGGCCAGGACGGGCCAAATCCGCGGCCACTGCGCCAGTGGCGATGGCGGTGCGTATGGTGTGAGCGCGGTCGGCGGCGCTGATGCCGGTGGTGACGCCCTCGCGGGCCTCGATGGTCTCGGTGAAGGCGGTGCCGAAGCGCGAGGAGTTCTGCTGGGTCATGGGAAAGAGCCGCAGGTGGTCGGCGAGATCTTCGGTCAGCGTCAGGCAGATCAGCCCGCGACCGAATTTGGCCATGAAGTTGATCGCTTCAGGGGTGACGAATTCGGCGGCCATGGTGAGGTCGCCTTCGTTCTCGCGGTCTTCGTCGTCGACGACGATCACCATGCGTCCGGCGCGGATCTCGGCGAGAGCGCCGGGAACGTCGGTAAAAGGGGGCTCGAAGGTGCGGGGCGTATGCGGCATGGCGATGCTTCCATTCTCGCCTATCGCGCAGGGAAGGGCAAAAAGCTGCTGAGACGGAAAAAGCGCCGCCCGCGGGCGGCGCTTCGACAGCCAAGAGAGAAAGACAGCTTACAAGGTCGATTCGATCTCGAATCCCCAGGCTTCCAATAGCGCCTCGGGAATATACTTGGAGTTCTTGTTACGGCGGGCCCATTCGCGCAGGCGGGTAGACCGGATGTATTGGTCTGGGGTAAGTTTGAACTCCTTGACGATCTGCTCGAAGGAGGTCACAGTGGGTACAACGGGCCCGATGGGCTCAGGTTTGCCCCAATTCGGATTACCACGACGCTTTGCCATCGATTTGGTGTCCTCAGAAAAAGGTGGATTGTCACACATCCTCGGAAGCAGGCTGGGGATCCTGACAATCCAGAGGAGACTGTAGAATTTCATTTTACGAATTTTTTATCCTAAAATCAATAGCAAAGTGAGAGGAATTGTGCTTTCAATTGCGTTGCCGAGTTTTTGCCCGGCTTCAGTAACTTATTTTACAGCAGATAGTTGCGGCGCTAATTGCCTCTAATGAGAGCTTTGCGGCGGCCTGCGGCGGTGGAAAAACTAGCCCTAACTCAGTCGAAAATGGCACGATAGTTGTATGAGTATTCCTTCTTACAGAACCCTGGTGCTTGGCATTTTGCTGAGTTTCATCGCCGCGGGGCAGTGCCGCGCCGTGGAACTGAAGGTCAGCCGCGAGGCCCTGCAACGCACCCTTCGCCAGCAACTCTTCAGCGGCCCCGGCGGCCGCTATTACCTGAAAGGGGATGCACAGAGCCCCTGTTACGCCTATGCCGACGACGCCCAATTGAGCTTTGTCGGAGATCGCGTTCTGGTGGTCATCAAGACCCACGCCAAGATCGGCAAAGCTCTGCGCGGCAACTGCCTGGGCCTCTCGCTTTCGAGCGCGCCGGAGGTTTCGCTGGCGCCCTTCGGCGAGGGGGAGAGCATCGGCTTCCGCGACGCGCGGCTGAACAAGATCGTCGATCAGAAGGAGATGAACTTTCTGCTGACGCCCTTCCTCAGCCGCCAGCTCCCGTCGGAGATGAAGATCGACGCCGCCGACCTGCTGCGCAAGGCGCTGGAGGGCTCGACCGCCTCATCGGGCTACAAAGTCACCCTCGATAAGCTCAAGATTCACTCCATGCAGATCGCGGGCGACGACCTGGTGGTGGATGTGGACGGGGAGATAGGCGTGAAGTAATCTGATCTGACCGGAGCAAGAATCGATCGGCCGAGCGCCGCGCCAGGAGAAACCCCTATGACTTCGATCATGCCTTACCTTTTGTTCGATGGAAACTGTTTGCAGGCAATGGAGTTTTACTGTACTTGCCTGGATGGGGAGTTGAAGGTCCAGAAAGTGAAGGATTCACCTGCCAAAGGCGTTATGCCCGAGCAACAGCAGGAGAAGGTTGTTCATGCGCGGCTGAAGGGCACGGGCTTTGAGATCGCGGCTTCGGATTGGTTGGCACGGAATCAGACGCCTGTACAGGGCAATACTGTTTGCATTTTTCTGGAAAGTACGGGTGCGGAAGAACTGGCGGTTTTGTTCGAAAAGCTATCTCAGGGCGCGGAGATCACAGATCCGCAGAAACAGCAGTTTTTCGGCAGCTACGGAGCTCTCAACGACCGTTTCGGCGTACGCTGGATGTTCAGGGCGGGCCCACCGGCGATGTAAGATTTAGAACTCTTTGGAGATGAGTAGAAGGGTAACTTCAAAGGCGCAGCAAGAATAGGACGGATGGGTGGAGAATGAGGATTCTTCGGTGCTCAGGAACAGGGCCGAGAATATAGCTTCTCACCGCGCCGCCCGCGGGGCGCGAGGTAGATTTTGGCATCCATCCCAGGGGTTGCCCCTTCCCCTTCGCTGCGCTCAGCGTCAGGATGACAAGTACTTGGAACTATGAATGTTATATGACAATGAAGACTCCTGAACACGGGAAAGTCTGCCGGATTTAGGTTCAATGCTTAACTGCCAACGCAAGTCATTTGCTCAGGAGTACAAATCTTGGTTTCTGTTAGATCTACTGAACCTTAACCCTTAACCCCCGATCCCGAGGGAACCTCCGATTAAGTGCTCTTTGTAAAATCCAACCGTCCCTCAGGGGCTAAAGCCCATTGATTCCTCTGGCTTTATGTACGGGCTAAAGCCCGTACCCTTCAAATCTCCGACTTAATCAGGGGTGCCCTAGATCTCGTCCTTGCCGGGGCGGAGCATGAGGCTCTTGATGGCTTCGCGGGGGTCCTTGCCTTCGTCGAGGATCTGCTCCATCTGCTCGGTGATGGGCATTTCGATGCCGCGCTGGCGGGCCAGGCCAAGGGCAGCGCGGGTGGTCAGCACGCCTTCGGCGACCTTTCCCCCCAGGGAAGCGAGAATCTCGGGCAATCTGCGCCCTTTGCCCAGTTCCGCGCCGACGGTCCGGTTGCGGCTGAGCGAGCCGGTGCAGGTGAGCACCAGATCGCCCACGCCGGAGAGTCCGGCCAGGGTCTCGCGCTTGCCGCCGCAGGCCACGGCCAGGCGGGTGATCTCGGCGATGCCGCGAGTAATCAGAGCGGCGCTGGAGTTGTAGCCCAGTCCCACCCCGGCGGCGATGCCGGCGGCGATGGCGATGACGTTTTTGAGCGCTCCGCCCAGTTCCACGCCGATGACGTCGGTGGAGGTGTAGAGGCGCAGGCTCTCGGAGGAGAACTCCTGCTGAATGCGGGCAGCGATCTCGGCGTCGTCGAAGGCGATGGTCACGGCGGTGGGCTGGCCCTGCGCCACTTCCAGGGCGAAGGAGGGGCCGCTGAAGGCGCCGATGGGCAGCGTGAGGCCTATCTCGGTCAGGGAGGCGGCGATGACCTCACTCATGCGTAGATAGGTGTTGTTCTCGACGCCCTTGGTGGCGCTGACAATGATCTGGCCGGGGTGCAGATGGGTGCGCAGGCGGGCAACGGTGGAACGCAGAAATTCGGAGGGAATCACCGAAACGATGATCTCGGCATCGGCGACGGCCGCGTCGCTGCTGCTGACCTGGAGCGACGGAGGAAGCGGGAAACCGGGAAGAAACTGCCTGTTTTCACCAGCTTCGAGAATCTGAGTGGCTTCTTCGAGGCTGTGCGACCAGAGCGTGACCTGATGGCCTCCGCGACGGTGGAGGGTGAGCGCGATGGCGGTTCCCCAAGCGCCGGAACCGAGTACGAGAATGCGGCTCATAGGGCTTTCTTCGCTCCGAGTTTCTTTGTTTCAGATCTCTTGGTTCCAAGACGGGATTCAGTGCCCGCCAGCAGACGGCGGATGTTCTGGTGGTGCTTGACGATGATCAGCAGAGCAACGATGGCCTGCACGGCGATGAAAAAGGCCGGCCGGTCGCCCCGCACCAGGTAATAGGCGAAAAGGGGAAAGATGGCTGCACCCAGGATGGAGGCCAGCGAGACATAGCGGGTAATGGCCAATACTACGGCAAAAACCGCGATGGCGGCCAGCGCGGCCCAGGGGGCGGCGACCAGAAAAACGCCGAAGCCGGTGGCCACGCCCTTGCCGCCACGAAAGCGCAGCCAAACGGGGAAGACGTGTCCCAAGACGGCAAAGAGGGCTGCCAGCGCTTCCGCCGAACGGACCGGAGCGTGGGAGTGCGCCAGCCACCAGACCAAAGCCCCAAGACCGACAGCAGCGCAGCCCTTGAGCATGTCGAGCAAAAAGGTGACCGCTCCCAGGCCCTTGCCGCCGGAGCGCAGCACGTTGGTGGCGCCGATATTGCCGCTGCCGACGGAGCGGATGTCCTGCTTGCGAAAGAGGCGCATCACGATGTAACCGCTGGGGATGGAGCCCAGCAGGTAGGCGGCTAAAACGAGGATGAGGAGAGCGAGAGGCATGGCAGGCGTTCGAGTTTACTCGCTGCGGCGAGCGCGGTTTAGAGCGGTTCCAGAATGGCTATACCTTACATCCTTGACGCCAGGTCGTCGCTCACTGAGGCTCGCACCGACTTGAATGCATCAGCTTCTAGGACCACCAATTCTGGAATCGCCATGGGTCCGGGGGAACGGGCCAAAAAAACGCAGCCGGGCAGGGAATCGATCCCGGCCCGGCCCGTGCGGCTCATGGAGCCCGCGGCGCGCTTAGAAGTGGTAGGCGACGCCCAGCGTCGGCATGTAGATATTGTAGTACTTGTTGGTGGTAAAGGGCTGGCCGCCGCTGAAGTTGGGCACCTTGGTGACAAAGCCGCGGAACTCGGTGCGGATGTCGAAGCTGGGACTGATCTCGTAGGCCAAACCGGCGCCGTACATGGCTCCCACCGAGGTCTGCTGCTTGACGTCAAGCGAGGTGGTTTGCGAGTTGCGGATGGGCAGGAAGATCATGGCTCCCGGGCCGGCTTCGAGAAATGGATTGAATTTCCTGAAGTTGAAGGTCCGCACATAAGCGCCCGACAGCTCCTGGGTGCGGGTCAAGACCTGGTAATGGTTGGTGCCTTCATAGAGAAAATTGATCTTGTTCTGGTAGGTGATGCCGTAGTTGAGCTCCAGGGCGCTGGAGGGCGTGAGCATGAAGCGGTAGCTGACCAGCGCGCCATAGGCGGCGTTGGAGTGAACCTGCACGTCGGTTTGAGAGGCGATGAATGGCTCGATGAGCCCGGTACCGCTGATGCTGATGTCCTGGCGGCTTTCCTGGGCGCGGCCTGCGGCCACACAAGCGGCCAACAGAAATGCAATGAGTGCGATCTTCTTCATTCGGTCCTAAACCTCACGACTGCGCAACCGTCCGGTTGGCAACGAGCTTGTCGATTCCGGCGCCCGGTTTTCCCCCGGGACCCGCTCTCAGCATTGTAACTGCCCGGAACGGTCTTGGGCAGAGGAGGATCGCCAGAAGTCGATGGCTTATAGACGCAAGCGGTGGAAAAGGGGTGGTGCAGAGACTTCTCAATGCCAGAAAGCAAAGTTTCAGAGCCGGTTACCGACAGCCAGGCAAACTCCCTCAGGGGCTAACGCCCTCTTGATTTTGCAGGTCTTATGTACGGGGTAAAGAGGTTAGGGAAAAAGGCCGAATGGAGGGCGAAAACCGGGAGATACATCCCGCAGGGGCTGAAGCCAGTCCATTATTATCAGCAACATACGGCACGACTAAAGTCGTGCCCTGACACAAAACCTGTCCAAGTAGGCATTTTTCCGTAGCCTATAAAGCCCGTATCCATCAAAACGGGTAAATAATCCACTGCCTGAGGCGCACAACTAGGTGGCGCGCTCCACATGGTAGTAAAAGGGAGGTCCCTGCTCTTTGGCCAGGGTGCGGACGGTGCGCAGAAAGGCGCGGGCGGCGAAGGAAAGGGTGGCCTGGCGGCGGTGAACCAGGCGAAGAACCCGCTTCACCTCCAACTCGTCGACCGGAACCCGCACCAACTGGCCCGTGCGCAGTTCGTTGGCCACGGTGAGGTGGGGAACCAGCGCCACCCCGGCGCCCATGGCCACAAAACGCTTGATGGCCTCGATGGTGGGCAGCTCGATGCCCATGTTGAGGGGGGTACGGTAGCGCTGAAAGGCCTCGACCACCTTGCGGCGCAGCGGCGAGGCCACGGCGTGAGCGATGAAATTCTCCGCGCCCAGGTCGTTGATCGAGACCCGCAGGGCTCCGGCCAGCGGATGCTGAGGGCTGACGATAAAGGCCAGACTGTCGCCATAAACGGCGATGGTGCGGAACTGCTCGAGGTCGGCGCGGAAGCTGATGACGCCGATCTCGAAGGTGCGCAGGTTGAGCTCCTCCTGGATGCGGCTGGCCAACATGCGGTGCACGGTCACGTTGATGTGCGGGTACTGGCGGCGAAAGGCGTCGATGGCGGGAAGCAAATACATCGAGGTGTACTCGTTGGCCGCCAGTTGCAGACGGCCGCGCTCCAGGCTCTTCAACTCGTCCAGGGCGCTGACCGCCTCGCGGCGCAGAGCCAGCAGGCGCTGGGCATAGTCGCGCAGCAGCACCCCGCTGGCGGTGAGAGAACCGTCCCGGGCGGCGCGGTCGAAGAGCGTCTCGCCCAGGGACGCCTCCAATTTGCGGATCACCTGGCTGACGGCCGGCTGGGTGCGGTGCAGACGCACGGCGGCCTTGGAGAAGCTGCGCTCCTCGGCGACGGCGAGAAAGGTTTCGAGCTGGTTCAGGTCCATAAGCAGAGAACAAGGGAACGAGGGAACAAGGGAATGAGAGTTCAGTTAAGCGGAAGTGCGCGGGGCTCTTCGGGGCAGGGTTTGCAACCGGTCGAGCGTGTCGGGATAGTGCGCGACCAACTCCACAAAAGTCGCAGCCAGTGGACTTATCTGCCCACCTTGCTCCCATTTCTCCACCGTACGCGGACTCACCCGGAGCATCTTCGCCCAGACTGCGCGTGACATATTGAACTTCTGCCGCACGGCGAGAAAAAACTCCGGTCCCGGCGCTTCCTCGACGTCGGCTTGAGGCAGAGTGTGCGTACGCAGTGTCAGCTTTCCCTCGCGATGTTGCCGCATCGCGGTGACGCCTTCCATCAACTCCGAAAAAACGCTGCGTCTGGCTTCAACCGCGTTCTTCATGGCTGCCGGGCCTGCTTGCGAGCGGCGCGTTCGGCTTCCAGTGCCTGGCGCAACTGCACCTTCTCGTCGCTCGACAGGTCCGAGGCTTCGTTTTTGCCGTACAAGGTCAAGAGCCATATCTCCCCCTCCGACAGAAAGCAGTAGTACAGGATGCGCAAACCACCCCGCTTTCCCTGGCCACGCCGGGTATCTTTCCAGCGTAGTTTGCGCACACCGCCGGCGCCTGGAACGACCGCTCCCGCGTCGGGGTGTGCGGCCAGTGCGCGCTGCAACTCACGCAATCCATCGTCGTCCAGGAGCTTCTCGCGGTGCCGGCTGAATGCTGGGGCTTCGACGAAAAGAAAGCCCCGCGGGCTGGGTAAACCTTCCATCTCTGCCTGCCTTACTGTACCCATAATGGGTATAGATTGCAAGAAGGTTGGATGCTGGCGATGTAGACCGGGTTGTCTCCCCCGGCGGTATCCGGCCAAGGAGGGCGCATTGATGGCCCGTCAATCATAGTATAACGAAGACTTATCGAAAACCAAACAATAATAACTTTGCCTTATGATGTCGGGATGCGCGAAAATACTGGAAATCGTCATCATCTTCCCTTGCAGGCACAAGAATGAGTCCAGATCGGGTAGTGTTTTTCGATACCACGTTGCGCGACGGCGAGCAGAGCCCTGGCTGCAGCATGACCACGCAGGAAAAGCTCACCATGGCCCACGCCCTGGAGGACCTGGGCGTGGACATCGTCGAGGCCGGCTTCGCCATGGCTTCAGAGGGCGACTTTGCCGCCATCGCCACCATTACCCAGGCGGTTCGCAAGCCGCGCATCGCCTCGCTGGCCCGGGCCAAGACGGAAGATATCGAGATGGCCGCGCGCGCACTGCAATTTGCCGACCGCGCCCGCATTCATGTCTTTCTGGCCTCCAGCGACCTGCATTTGGAGTATAAGCTGAAGATGAGCCGGGAGCAGGCGCTGGAGACGACCGGGGAATCGGTGCGCCTGGCCCGCTCGCTGTGCGACGATGTGGAGTTTTCGCCCGAAGACGCCACCCGCGCCGACCGCGATTACCTGGTCGAGATGGTGCGCGTGGCCGTCGAGGCGGGCGCGACGACCATCAATATGCCGGATACGGTAGGCTATACCACGCCGGAAGAGTACGGACAGATGTTCCGCGAGGTGCGGGAGCGGGTTCCGGCTATTGACGCCGAGGGCGTGATTCTCTCCTCGCACTGCCACGACGATCTGGGGCTGGCGGTGGCCAACTCGCTGGCCGCCATCGATGCCGGAGCGCGGCAGGTGGAGTGCACCATCAACGGCATCGGCGAGCGGGCCGGCAACGCCGCTCTAGAAGAGATCGCCGCCGCGCTCTATGTGCGCCGCGACCGCTTCAACGTGCAGAACGGCATCGTGCTGGCGAATCTTTATCCGGCCAGCCAGGTGCTGGGGCAGATCATCACCTTCCGCCCCTCGCCCAACAAGGCCATCGTCGGCGACAACGCCTTTGCCCACGAATCGGGCATTCATCAGCACGGTATGCTGGCCAACCCGCTGTGCTACGAGATCATGACGCCGGCGCTGGTGGGGGTGGCCCGGACCCACCTGGTGCTGGGCAAGCACTCGGGCCGCGCCGCGCTGCGCAACCGCCTGGAGCAGTTGGGATTTACCCTGACCCGCGAAGAGTTGCAGCAGACTTACTACCGCTTTGTGGCCCTGGCCGACCGCAAGAAAAACATCTACGACCAGGATCTGGTCGGCGTGCTTCCCGATCAGATACGGGAAAAGCGCCATCTGCCGGTTTCAGAACTGGATTGATTTGCCGCCAGCCCGAAGTCACGGCAGGTAATGGGGAAAACCCTCTACAATCGAAGTACAAGGAGAGTTAAGAATGAAGCTGAAGGTACTCGTCACTCCCGGAGACGGCATCGGCCCGGAAATCATGGAGCAGGGCATCGCGGTATTGCAAGAGGCAACGCAGGCCGGCGGCCACACGTTGCAGCTCGACTACAAGCGCATCGGCGGCATCGCGATCGATCAGGATGGCACCCCTCTTCCGGCGGATACGGTAGCTGCCGCGCTGGACTCCGAAGCGGTGTTTTTGGGCGCCGTGGGTGACGACAAATTCGACGCTCTGCCCACCAGCAAGCGGCCCGAGGCCGGCCTGCTGGGATTGCGCGTGGCTCTGGGCGGCTTCGGCAATCTGCGCCCCGTCTTCGCCTTCAAGGAGTTGACCGTCAACAGCCCGCTGCGGCCGGAGATTATCGAGGGCGCCGATATCATGTTTGTCCGCGAACTGCTGGGCGGCCTCTATTATGGCCAGCCACGCGGATGGGACAAGGAAAAGGGCGAAGCCTTCAACACCATGCGCTACACCCGCTCTGAAGTCGAGCGTGTGGCTCGCGCCTCTTTCAAGCTGGCGCAAAAGCGCCGCAAGAAGCTGTGCAGCGTGGATAAGGCCAATGTGCTCGAGGTCTCGCAACTGTGGCGCGCCACAGTGATCGAAGTGGCCAAGGACTTTCCCGATGTCGAGCTGGAACACCAGTTCGTCGACGCCATGTCGATGCACCTGATGAAGCGTCCGCGGGATTTCGATGTGGTGGTCACGGAGAATACCTTCGGCGACATCCTCACCGACGAAGCCTCGGTCATTACCGGCTCGCTGGGCATGTTGCCCTCCGGGACCGTGGGCGGCAAGATCAATCTGTATGAGCCGGCGCACGGCTCCGCGCCCAAGCACGCCAACAAGAACATCGCCAATCCGCTGGCTACCATCCTGACCGCGGCCATGCTTCTGCGCCACTCCTTTGAGATGGACGCCGAAGCCGACGCGATTGTGAAGGCGGTGCGCAAGGTGCTCGAAGCCGGCTTCCGCACACAGGATCTGGCCCGCACCAACCCCGAGGGATTGACCGTGCTGGGTACGCGGGAGATGGGCGCGAAGGTCCGCGAGATGGTCAAGTCGCTGCTGGCGTAAGAGCAGGGAACAAGGGAACGAGGGACTAAGGGACTAAGGGAACGAGGGACTAAGGGACTAAGGGAACGAGGGAACAGCGGTTTCCGGTCCTGAACACAAACTGGGCGCCCCACCCTTGCCGCGTGTTTGTTTATGCGGCCAGGGTGGGATCGAAAAGCACTTCACCTTTGGAAAAATGGGGAGTTCAATGAGTACCGGCGCAAAGACTTTATTCGAGAAGGTCTGGGAGCAGCATCTGGTGGCGGAGCCCGCGGGCGAGCCCACGCTGCTCTACATCGACCTGCAATTGGTGCATGAAGTGACCTCGCCGCAGGCCTTCGAAGGGTTGCGGCTGGCGGGGCGCACCGTACGCTGTCCCAACCGCACCGTGGCCACGGTGGACCACAACATTCCCACCACCCTTGCCGGCCGGTTGAACATTCTGGACCCCATCGCCTCGAAACAGATCGTCACGCTGCGCAACAACTGCGCGGAGTTCGGCATCGAGCTCTTCGATGTGGATTCGCCCGACCAGGGCGTGGTGCACGTGGTCGGCCCGGAACTGGGCCTGACCAAACCGGGCATGACGATTGTCTGCGGTGACTCGCACACGTCGACACACGGCGCGTTTGGAGCGCTGGCCTTCGGCATCGGCACCAGCGAGGTCGAGCACGTGCTGGCCACGCAGACGCTGCCGCAGTCCAAGCCCAAGACCTTCCGCATCTCGGTCGAGGGCGCGTTGCCCACGGGCGTCACGGCCAAGGACATTATTCTTGCCATCATCGGCAAGATCGGGACCGACGGGGCCACGGGCAGCGTGATCGAGTACGCCGGTTCGGCGATTCGCGCGCTCTCCATGGAAGGCCGCATGACGGTCTGCAACATGAGCATCGAAGCGGGTGCACGCGCCGGCATGATCGCTCCCGACGAAAAGACCTTTGCTTATTTGAAGGGTCGCAAGCACGCACCGCAAGGCGCGGCGTGGGATGTTGCAGTGGCCGAGTGGAGCAAGCTGGTGACCGACGAAGGCGCCACCTTCGATCGCGAACTGGTGATCGACGCCGCCACGCTGGAGCCCTATGTAAGCTGGGGAACCAGCCCAGGGATGGTCGCTCCGATCTCGGCGAGTGTGCCCGATCCGGCAGCGGCTACCAATGAGATCGAACGCAAGGGCTTCGAGCGGGCGCTCGAATATATGGGATTGAGCGCGGGAACACCGCTGGCTGAAGTCGCAGTTGACCGCGTATTTATTGGCTCCTGCACCAACGGGCGCATTGAAGACATGCGTGCCGCGGCCCGCATTGCCAAGGGCTATACGGTTGCCACAACGGTCAACGCCATGGTCGTTCCCGGCTCGCAGGCGGTAAAGGCCGAGGCCGAGCGCGAGGGGTTGGACAAGATCTTCCGCGCGGCCGGCTTTGAATGGCGCGAACCGGGCTGCTCGATGTGTCTGGCCATGAATCCCGATGTGCTAGAGCCCGGCCAACGCTGCGCCGCTACCAGCAATCGCAACTTCGAGGGCAGGCAGGGACGCGGCGGACGCACCCACCTTGTCTCGCCGGAGATGGCCGCCGCAGCCGCCATTGCCGGGCACTTTGTCGACATTCGTAATTGGCCCATCAAAGAGGAGGCAAAGGCCTAATGGAAAAATTCCTGACGCTCACTTCGTTGGCCGCGCCGCTCGACCGCAGCAATGTCGACACCGACCAGATCATTCCCAAGCAGTTCTTGAAGCGCATCGAGCGCACCGGCTACGGCGACTTCCTCTTCTTCGATTGGCGGCAGAGCGCCGAGGGCGCCCTTATCTCTGATTTTGTGCTCAACGACGAACGCTACCAGGGCGCGCAGATTCTCATCGCCGGCAAGAACTTCGCCTGCGGATCGAGCCGCGAACACGCCGCCTGGGCGCTGAGCGATTACGGCTTTCGCGTGGTCATTGCACCCACCTTCGCCGACATCTTTTTTTCGAACGCGGGCAAGAATGGGATTGTTCTGGTCCGCTTATCGGAAGACAAGGTCGATGTGCTGATGCAGCGCGCGCAGTCGCTCTCGCACTACAAGCTGACGGTTTCACTGGAAGGCCAGATGGTGACCGATAGCCTGGGCTTTCAAGGGTCTTTCGAGATCGATCCCTTCCGCAAATTCTGCTTGCTCGAAGGGCTGGACGACATCGGCCTGACTTTGCGCCACGCGGCGGCGCTGGATGCGTTCGAGAAGAAGCACGGCGCGGCGGGATGGTTGAAGCCGAAAAGCAGCTTCTAGCTGCTAGCTTCTAGCCTCTAGACCGATAAGCCGCGGCGAGCAGTATCGATCGAACCGGGTATTTGTTTTAACGCGGTAAGGTTTTAAGGAAAGAGCAACAAACGATCATCACTCGAAGCCGAAAAAGCTAGCAGCTAGAAGCTAGTAGCTGGCAGCTCAAAGGAGTCCATCATGGGCAGCAACTCGCAATCATCGCTTGACCATCTGAGTACACCTACCCGCCTGACCGGGGCGGAGATCGTATGGGCCACGTTGGTGGGCGAGGGCGTAACCGACGTCTTCGGCTATCCGGGCGGAGCCATTCTGCCGGTCTACGACGCGCTGCGCAAGTTTCCCATCCACCATACGCTGGTGCGTCACGAGCAGGGCGCGGCGCATATGGCCGACGGCTATGCACGGGCCTCGGGCAAGGTGGGCGTGGCTATCGCCACCAGCGGTCCGGGCGCGACTAACCTGGTCACGGGCATCGCCACCGCCATGCTCGACTCGATTCCCATCGTCTGCATCACCGGCAATGTGTCGAGCAAGATTCTGGGCACCGACGCCTTTCAGGAAGTGGACATCACCGGCATCACCCTGCCGGTGACCAAGCATAACTTCCTTATCAACAAGGCCGAAGACATTGCCGCGGCGATTCGCTACGCCTTTCAGATCGCCAAGAACGGCCGTCCCGGGCCGGTGCTGGTCGATATTACGAAAGACGCGCAGCAGGGAACGGCGATCTTCGACTTTGCGGCGGCCAAGCCGCGCTCGCATCGCGCGCATCCCATGCTCAAGGCTGACGCCACCGATCTTGCCGCAGCCGCGGAGATGATTCAGAGCGCCAAGCGCCCGGTGATTCTGGCCGGCCACGGCATCATCGAGTCTGGCGCCATGGAGCAGGTGCGCACACTAGCCGAGCGCGCACAGATTCCCGTGGCGCTGACGCTGCTGGGATTGGGAGGCTTTCCCGCTTCGCACGCGCTCAACCTGGGCATGATGGGCATGCATGGGGAGTCGTGGGTTAACCACGCCATTCAAGAGGCGGATCTGCTGATCGCCTGCGGGATGCGCTTCGACGACCGCGTCACCGGCACGCTGGCCACCTATGCGCAAAAGGCCAAAAAGATCCACATCGAGATCGATCCCGCCGAGGTCAACAAGAACGTCAAGGTGGATGTGGCGTTGATCGGCGATCTGCGCACGGTGCTGGAAGACCTGCTGCCGCAGATTCCCAGCGGCGAGAACAGCGCGTGGCTGAAGTCCATCGAGGCCAGCAAGGGCGCTTGCGCGGTGCGCGACATCAAAAACCTGCCCGACGACGGCCACTTCTATGCAGCGCATGTGATCCACGACATCTGGCGCATCACCGGCGGCAACGCCATCATCGTCACCGACGTGGGTCAGCATCAGATGTGGGAGGCGCAGTACTACCACCACGAGCAGCCGCGCACGCTGATTACCTCGGGCGGCCTGGGGACGATGGGCTTCGCCTTGCCCGCGGCCATCGGCGCCAAGTTCGCTTGCCCGGAGAAGGAAGTCTGGGTCATCGCCGGCGACGGCGGCATCCAGATGACCTCGCCGGAACTTTCGACCATTGCCCAGGAGGGGATCAAGATCAATATCGCCATCATCAACAATGGCTACCTGGGCATGGTGCGGCAGTGGCAGGAGTTCTTCTACGAGCGCAACTACGAGGCCACGCCGCTGGTCAGCCCGGACTTTGTGAAACTGGCCGGGGCGCACGGCATCGCCGGCCGCGCCGTGCATAACCGCGTCGAGCTGGCTGAGGCGGTGGCCGAGGCGCGCAGTTGCGAGGGCGCATTCCTGCTCAACTTCCATGTAGAGAAGGAAGATTCGGTTTACCCCATGATTCCCGTCGGCAGCGCGCTGCACGAGATGATTCGCCGGCCGGAGAAGAGCGCGCTGGTGGAGTCGGCGGACGACAAGTAAGAAAAACCAGCTTCCAGCTTTTAGCTGCTAGCTTTCAGCTCGTTGTTGCACTTGTCATTGGCTTGGCGAGATTTCGAGTTGGAGGGCAAAGGCTAAAAGCTAGAGGCTAGAAGCTAGAGGCTTGTTATGCTGCATACGTTTGTTGCTTACGTTGAAGATCTGCCGGGCGTGCTGACGCGCGTGGCCTCGCTGTTTCGCCGCTTGAACATCAACATCAACTCGCTGACAGTGGGCCGCAGCGAGCGCGCCGGCCTGTCGCGGTTGACGATGGTCTGCGAGGCATCGGCCGAGGCCGGCCACCGCATCCGCGCCAGCTTGTATAAACTGGAGAACGTGGTCGAGGTGGACGACATCGCCCAGGCGCCTTCGGTCACGCGCGAACTGGCGCTGATCAAAGTATCCGCCACGCCCAAGACGCGTTCCCAGATCTTCGAACTGGTCGAGGTCTTCCGCGCCCGCATCGTCGATCTGGCGCCGGAGTCGCTGATGATCGAGATGACCGGCGTGGAGAGCAAGATCGAAGGGCTCATCCAGGTGCTCAACGAGGGCGAGAACCGGATTCTGGAGATCTGCCGCAGCGGTAAAATGACCATGCGCCGCGGCGAGCACACCAGCCGTGTGATTCAGGCCCTGAGTGTGGTTGCAACCGAGCCCGAGATCGAAGAACTGGCGGATGTTTTGCCCGACGGCGTGGCCGTCGAGCCGGAATGAGACCGCCTTGTCATCCTGAGCGAAGCGAAGGATCTGCGGTTGCGCCTCGTATTGGGATCGCGCTTTGAACACAAGATTGCGGGCCGGCAGATTTCGGCTCAGACAGCACCATCAACCCAGAACGCAAAGGAAGAACCGAGAACATCATGGCCAAGACATATTACGATCACGACGCCGACCTTTCCCTGATCCAGTCCAAGAAGGTCGCCATTATCGGCTACGGCTCGCAAGGGCACGCACACGCTCTCAACCTCAAGGACTCCGGCGTGCAGGTCAAGGTAGGGCTGGCGGCCGGCTCCAAGTCCATCGTCAAGGCGCAGAAGGCCGGGCTGGAAGTGGGCACGGTCGGCGAAGTCACGCAGTGGGCCGACGTGGTCATGGTGCTGGTCCCCGACCAGACCGCGGCCAAGCTCTATGCCGATGAGATCGGACCCAACCTGAGCGCCGGCAAACTGCTCATGTTTGCGCACGGCTTCAACATCCACTACAAGACCATCGTTCCCGATGCGGGCATCGATGTGGGCATGGCTGCTCCCAAAGCGCCCGGCCACCGCGTGCGCGAGGTCTTCACCGAAGGCGGCGGCGTCCCCGGATTGATCGCCGTCAGCCAGGACGCCACCGGCAACGCCCACGCGCTCAGCCTGAGCTACCTCAAGGGCATCGGCTGCACCCGTGCAGGCGTGCTCGAAACAACATTCAAGGAAGAGACCGAGACCGACCTCTTCGGCGAGCAGGCCGTGCTCTGCGGCGGCGTCAGCGCGCTGATCAAGGCGGGCTTCGAGACTCTGGTGGAAGCCGGCTATCAGCCGGAGAGCGCCTACTTCGAGTGCCTGCACGAACTGAAGCTGATCGTCGATCTGATCTATCGCGGCGGCCTGGCCTACATGCGCTATTCCATCAGCGACACCGCCGAGTGGGGCGATTACGTCTCTGGCCCGCGCGTCATCAACGACGAGAGCCGCAAGGCGATGAAGGCCATTCTGACCGAAATTCAGAACGGCGCCTTCGCCAAGCGCTTTTTGGCCGACCAGAACTCCGGCCGCAAGGAGTTCATGGCCTTCCGCGAAGCCGAAGCCAAGCACCCGGTGGAGATCGTCGGCAAAGAACTGCGCGCCGCCATGCCCTTCCTCGATCCGGTCACCGTGGAAGAAGTCGCGAAGAACCGCTAAGCAGAGAATCACAAAACCGGGTGCCCCACCCTCGCCGCGTTCTTGTATTTGCGGCTAGGGTGGGGTTCTCCTTCTTGTTTTGCAGATTGGTGCAGGAGTAGACTGCCGTTGCCATGAACTCCCGGCTCGAACGCTTTCAACAGACGGGAGACCTGCACTTTCTCACCTTCAGTTGCCACGGCAGGCTCCCCTTTCTCGACCCGTCCGCAGCGCGCGATCTCTTCGAGCACACGCTGGAAGAGATGCGCCGGCGCTACGTTTTCTTTGTTGTAGGCTATGTGGTGATGCCGGAACATGTGCATCTGCTCCTCACCGAGCCGCGACGAACGACTTTGGATCGCGCGATTCAAGCATTGAAGACCTCCGTTGCCAAGCAGTCGGATCGACGCCCATTCTGGCTGGCGCGTTACTACGATTTCAATGTCTTTACTTCCAAAAAACGAGTTGAAAAGCTCAAGTATATGCACCGTAACCCAGTGACCCGCGGTCTGGTGAACCGGCCTGAAGACTGGCGATGGTCAAGTTTCAGGCATTATCTGACCGGAGAGCGCGGAACGGTCTAAATTGAATCGCTGTGGACGGCGGGAAGACGCGAAGGGCTTAAACTGCCTGAGAAATCGGGCTCTGTGTTGAACGCGAACCCACCCTAGCCGCAAAAACAAGAACGCGGCGAGGGTGGGGCACCCATTTTCCGCGGAGGGCGAGCACCCAAATCCTTATCTTGTTCTGGAGCGGGATTCCTGCTGACGATTAAAAGTCCCGGTCTTCGCTGCGGAAGCGGAAGGAGCGGACCTCGTGGATGGCTTCGCCCTTGTTGGTGCGGAGTTTGGGCGGTGTGGGAGCGCCGTCGAGCAGGGGTTTGAGCAGATCGCTGGCGGTTTCTTCGCGCTCCAGAGCCAGCAGGGCGGCGTGGATCAGTTCCTCCAGGCTGCCGTAGGCGCCGGAACGAAGGCGGCTCTCGACGAAGGTCCGCAGGGGGCCCAGATTGACAATCGCGCTGTTTTCCGGCTCGTCCACACGGTTCTCCGTTGACCCGATTGTAGCGCGGTTGTTGCGGCGTTCGCCAAAGGAATCTATTGGATAGATCGTGGCTGACCAGATGCCGGGATGCGCATCGAGCCTGAAAGCGATCTCCGCTTGACGGAATTGAACTGCACTGGGATACCGTACCTTCTGATCGACAATGCTGGAAAGATGCGTCGAGGATCAAAACAAAGGCAGCAAGTCAGCCCCTGCCGCGCAGGGAGAGCAAGTCCGTGCGTCAGCGCGATGCGGGCGGAGGGAAACGGCAGAGCTCCGGGCGGGCCGGCAGCATCGCGGCGAAGACGGGATCACTGTTTGCCGGCAATGAATAAATCGGTTATGTAAAGGAGTTCTTTGGAGTCTGCGGAAGAGGCAGCGTATGATCGCTGCCCCCGCGCCGGCGCAGACTTGGCGGGGAGGCTGGAGAAGAGACGGCTGGGCCGGATAACTCTGTCTCCTCTTTGAGTTTGTTTGCCTCATGCCCTGTGACCACAGTCACAGCCGGGGGTGAATGGTATCACTGCTCCTTGATCGTTCGCGGGCGCAGACTCGAATTCCTGTAGGTAGAAATCCAGAGCCAGCCCGGAGATAGGAAGCTGCGGCGGTTCTGGGGCAACCTGCAGGGGCCAACGGTTGTCGTGGAGCGCAATGCCTGCTCACCCCCGTTGCCGGCTGGTGGGCCACAGAGTGCAGGGCGGAGATCGGTCGATGCGGAACAAGAGCCGGGGGGCTTGACGACCGCGGAAGCCGAACAAGGCCCGAGACGCTCCATTTTCTTTGATCGCAGGACTCTCATCCGAGCGATCCTTTTCTTGGTTTCATTCTCTGGATTTGCCGTGGGGAGGGCTGTGCATCTCCCGCGGACTTTTCGCAAATCCGCAGCATCCAACGCGCTCGAACGCAGCCGGCCGGCAGGGGTGCCTCGTAGTAGCTTCGCTGGACTGGAGTGGGACGGAAGTCAGGGAGATGCACCATGCAAGCAGAAGCAAGATCCTGGCGCAAGGAAGCCGTCGCAGCGCATCCGCTGGCAGATTTGCTGGCTTGCCCCGCGGCGACCGGGACTCTGCTGAACCGTGCGGCCCAGGGCATCGATTTCCTCGCCGGGGAGACGGTATTTCGCCAGATGGGAATCTGCCGGGGACTGTATGTGATTGTGGAGGGAAGGTTTTTACGCAAAGCGGAGCGTATGGAGACCCATCTGACGCTGGGTACGGCCCGCGCCGGCGACTTGGTGGAGTTGGCTGCCACGCTGGGCAACCGGCTGCATACCTATACGCTGAGTGCGCAGTCGGCCGGATCGGTGCTGTTGCTGCCGATGGAGGCGCTGGAACGGGCCTTTGAGAGCCATCCGCCGCTGCGCATGCAGTTGCTGGGAGAGTTGGCGCGGGAGGTCTCCCGGGCCTATGACGTCTGCTGTTTAGACCGGATTCTGCCCGCCCGGCGGCGCAGTTCGGGTGTGGCGCAGGCATAGGGAGTACGAATTCGGAGCAAGAATTTCCGCTTTCCGGCGACGCCACCGGAGGGCTGCGGAAATTGCCGGAAAATCCCTGCCTTGGGGCCGCTCAAGTGCGCTATACTTCAACTTGACTCGCGACACCCCTATGGCATCATTCCATTCCCATCGCCCCCCGGAAGATTGTCTGAACTGCGAGCATCGCCATTTGCGGATGTTCTGCAATCTCACGCCCGAGGCATTGCACGACTACGACGGCATCGGCATCATGATGAGCCATGCACGCGGAGCCAAGCTGTTTTCAGAAGGCGACCCGGCGCGCAACGTTTTTGTCATCTGCTATGGCCAGGTCAAGATCTCCTCAACCTCCCGCGACGGCAAAACCATGATCCTCAAAATTGCCGGTCCCGGCGATGTGATGGGTTTGAGCGCCGTTTTGGCCAACGTGCCCCACGAGGTCACCGCCGAAGCCATCGAGCCCTGTCAGGTGAAGACCGTGCGCAAGCAGGAGTTTGTCGATTTCCTGGGCCGCCACGGCATCGCCTCGATGCATGCGGCGCAATCGCTCAGCGGTGAATACCTTACCGTCTTCCACGACGCCAAGCGTCTGGCGCTCTCCGGCTCGGCGGCCGGCCGTCTGGCCCGGTTGCTGCTCGATTGGGGCCGCTCCAGCACCAACGGCAACGGCAATGGAAGCGCCGCGGCCAAGACCGAGATTCGCTTCACCATGGCCCTGACCCATGAAGAGATTGCCAACATGGCCGGCACCTCGCGCGAGACCGTCACCCGTCTGCTCAATCAATTCCGCCGCGACCAGTGGATCACCATCAAGGGCTCGAGCATGACCATTGTCAAGCCCGACCAACTGGAACGCCTTACCGCCTGAGGCCGGTTAACTGCTTCAGAGTTTTTCGGATAAACGCTTTATAGTATGCGAGATGCACCGCAATACCGGGATTCCGGGCGGAGTGCTGAATGCAAGAGATCGTCGATTTCATTCTGGAAGTGGACAAGCTCAAGGGCGTGACGCGCAAGACGCGTCCCCTGGGCTTGGATCGTTTTGAGAACTCCGCCGAGCACAGTTGGCAGATCGCCTTGTTGGCCGCATCGCTGGCCGGCTACGCCGAGAGTGCCCTCGACCTGCCCCGTGTCATCGTCATGTTGCTGATTCACGATCTGGGCGAGATCGACACCGGCGACACGATCTTCTACGCCGAAGGCGGCTGGGATGAACGCAAGGCCGCCGAACTGGCCGCCGTGCAGCGGATCTTCGGCTTGCTCCCCGCGGATCGGGAGGCGCAGTTTCTGGCGCTCTGGCAGGAGTTCGAAGCGGCGGTCACGCCGGAAGCCCGATTTGCGCAGGCCGTGGACCGGGTGATGCCGGTGCTGCTCAACCTGACCAACCGGGGACAAAGCTGGCGCGAAAACGGCATTCGCTACGAGCAGGTGATGCGCCGCGTCCGCCCGCCGATCGAGAATGGCAGCCCGCGGCTGTGGGCTTACATGGAAAAGCGTCTGCGCGAGGCGCAGGGCACGGGCATCTTCGCCGAAGAACCGGCGTAGGCCAACTTCTGTCGGCCAGCCTCCGCAATTCGCCGCAAAATCAGCTCAATTCTGCATGGCCACGCTGACGGCCAGGGTTTCTGCCGGAGTGACGATGGGCGCGTGCAGCGTCAAAACCGGGCAACGCGCATGGGCCAGTACGCGAAAAACCACCCGGTCGCGGGTAAGATTTTCAAAGGCCGAGCGGCTGCTGGTGCCCAAAACGATCAGGCCGGCATGTTGCTCCGCAGCTTGAGCGAGAATCTCGATGTGCGGATTGCCATGGACCACGATGGCCTCGACAGGTACGCGGCAGGAGGCGCCGGTCTGCTCGGCGAGCAGCCGCAACTCGTGCATCGCCGCCGAATCCAGGCCGGTTGGCAGTCCCTGGTGCTCCATCTCGTCGATGGGGGGAAGCACATGCAGCAACAGCAGGCGGGCGTTCTGGCTGGCGGCTACCTGGCAAGCAAGCACTGCGCTCGGGCGAGAGGTCTCTCCTAAAGTGGTGGCGTGCAGAACGACCGCCTGGCGATCGCTCCCATCGGCCTGGAGATGAGCCTCGGGTCCCACGGTCATGACCGGGAGGTTGACCGAGCGCAGCACTTGTTCGGCCACGGAGCCAAGCAACAACTTCCCCAGTCTGCTTCGGCCCCGGGTTCCAATGAGCAGGCGGTCGGCGTGAAACTGGCGAGCGACGACCGCAATCTGCTGGGCGGCGTTTCCCTCGCGCAGCAAAGCATCGCAAACCATGCCTCGCCGGCGCGCCTCTTCACAGTATGGATTCAATGCCTTGGTGGCAAACTCTACGGCCGCCGACGGGTCGTAATAGGGCATGCCGGCGCTGTCCATGGCCATACCCGCTCCCCCGCGCAGCACGTGGAGCAGAATCAGACGCGCCCTGGTTTGGGCAGCCTGCTCGAAAGCAAAGGGCATCAGTTGCTCCAGATCGCTCAACTCCGAGGCAACCAGAATCACGGCCGGATGCGTCCAGCGGTCGGTCAGCGTCCCTGCGAAGGAACCCAAAATGGAATCCTGCATGGCGACCCCTCTCGTACAGAACAGGTTGACGCCGATTCTATCCCCGAGATGTGCGCTCGCGCACCTCTCGAAGTGATCCAAATCACGCACCGCGTTCCAGCCAAAATGGCGAAGATGGGATTGTCTCTTAACGTTTCCCGATATTCACCCGATAAATAAAGGAGCAGCGAATAAGTTGGACGGGTTCCCGAAAGCGGAGGTTGGCGGATGCAGGCGCAGGTGGATGAACAAAGCATTATCAATGCCAACTCGCAGTTTTGGGAGCAGATGCTGGCCATGACGCTGGACTCCATGCCCGCTCCCGAGGAGTTCTGCGTCGATGCCGGACACCTGCTCGGCTTTGTGGCCCTGGGCGGCGCCTGGAAGGGCCGCATCGAGGTGCGCATGGCCGAAGGATTGGCCTACCAGGCCACCGCGGCCATGATGATGCAGCCGGTCGAATCGGTAGCCGAAGTCGACGCCCTGGATGCCGCCAAGGAGATCGCCAACATGATCGCCGGCACCATCAAGTCTTCGCTTCCCCGGCCTTGCTCGATGAGCGTGCCGGAGTCTGCCGTCGCTAGTGAGGGATTCTGCGGACAATCCCAGACCGCCGATTCATTGGTGGTCGGATTCCGCCACTCCAGCGGCGATCTGATGGTGCGCATCCTCGAAGAGGAATGCCACCTCTCCTAAACGTCTCAAATATCACCCTTATCTCATTCGATCCATTTATCGTGAAGCGAACTGCGCCGGTGCGGCGGGCGCAGCGCGCGTTTTTGCGGGTCCGATTGGGCGATCCACTTGGGCGACCTACCCGCGAGCATCGCTCCCCAAAGCCGGTTTTTTCTTGACAATCGCAGCCGTTCTGGCTCATTATATGACCACTGGTCATATATGTTGAATGGGTCGTATATGGACGATAGTCATTCCAAGCAACTCGGCGCGCTGTCGGCCCTGGATGCGAGCGCTGGGCGCCGTCAGCGACGCGCCGCCGAGACCCGCCTGCGCATCTTCCGCAGCGCCATTCAACTCTTCGCCGAGCGCGGCTTCTCCAATGTAACCGTGGGCGAGATCACCGAAGCGGCCGATGTGGGCAAGGGAACCTTCTTCAACTACTTCGAGAGCAAGGATCACGTGCTCGAAGTGATGGCCGAGATCCAGTTGGGCAAGATTCACGATGCCGCCCGCATCGCGGCCTCTGGCAAGCAGTCTATGCGTGCAGTGCTGCATCGCTTGGCGCTGCGCCTGGCCGAGGAGCCGGGCCGCAGTCCGCAACTGGCGCGCGCGGTGGTCTCTTCGTTTCTGGCCAGCGATGTGGTGCGCTCTCTGATCGAAATGCAGATGATTGACGGGCGCCGCATAATCGCGGAGATTGTGGCCCAAGGACAAAAGAACGGGGAGATCCGGCCGCGTTTGAAGCGGGATGCGGTGGCTTTGCAATTTCAGCAGGCGGTGATGGGAACCATTCTGCTCTGGTCGATGCATGGAGCGCCGCCGCTCAAGCGATGGATGGAAGAGAGTTTTGCGCACTTCTGGCGTGCAGTCGCCCGCCAGGACCGGGAGCGGAAACGATGAGAAAAGCATGTGTACGGTTGTTGGCTTTAGGCTTGTTGGCGGGCTTGCCGGGCTTGACAGGAGCTGCGGCGCAAACGCCTGTAACGCAGCGTCTCACCTTGCAGCAAGCCATCGCCGAGGCGCTAACTGCCAATCTCAACGGCCTGCTGGCCTCGGCACGTGTAGATGAGGCTCAGGGCGCGCGGCTGCGCAGTTATGCCGCGACGCTGTTGCCGCGCGTCAGTGCGCAAAGTTACGCCAATGTGCAGAATCGCGATCTGCGCGCCTTCGGTATCTCGCTGCCGGGAATGCCGGAGGTGGTGGGACCATTCTCGAATTACTACATCGGCTTCGCTGCCCAGCAGAACCTTGTCGATCGCTCCGGCCTGCATACGCTGCGCGCCGCAGAGCGTACAGTCGATGCGGGCAAACTCGATGAACGCGATGCGCGCGATCTGATCGTGCGCATCACCGCGGCGCTCTATCTGAATGCTGAGTCTGCTGCGGCGCGCGTCGAGACAGCGCAATCGCGGGTTACGGATGCGGATGCGCTCTTGAAACTGGCCAAGGATAAGCACGATGCCGGCACGGCAACCGGTGTGGATGTGCTTCGCGCCCAGGTGCAACTGGCTAACGACAAACAATCGCTGCTCATTGCGCGGAATCAGTATCGACAATCTTTGCTGGCCTTGCAGCGCGATCTGGGCGTGACGCCGGGCGCGCCGCTGGAGTTGGCCGAGACATTGCACTATCAGGCGCTGAACACGCAGCAGGTGGAGACCCTGGTGCAATCGGCGTTGACCGCGCGCGCCGATTTTCTCTCACTGGCCAGCCAGCGGCAAAGCCTTGTAGAACAGCAACTCGCCAATCATGCCCGCTTCTATCCCAAGCTCAGCATCAATGGGAACTTCGGCGGCATCGGTCGCAGCATTGGGGGCATGGAAGGCACAGGGTTGTTGCAAGGGCAAATCGATTTCACGCTCTTCGATCACGACCGCGAGGGCGAGGCGCGGCAATTGGCCAGTCGCCTGCACTCCATCGATGAACGCATCGCCGACCTGCGTCGCGGCATAGAAGAAGATGTGCGCGAGGCGCTGCTCAGCCTGGACTCCGCGGCAGAAGAGGTGGATGTAGCCGCGCAGGGCCAGCAGTTGGCGCATCGCGAGCTGGAGCTTTCACAAGATCGCTTTGCCCAGGGCACAGCCAACAACGTCGAAGTGATTACGGCACAGGATGAGTTGGCCCGCGCCGAGGAGAACTACATTCTTGCCGTGAGCAGTCATGTGGATGCGAAGTTCGCCCTGGCCCGCGCACTGGGCGATACGGAAAAGACGATAGCCGAGTTTGCAGCGAGCCGTTAGGCCCGATCGGAAACGTCAGGCCCGAGGGGATGAGGTGGAATGCGATGAAGCGAGCTATTCCTGTATTGATTCTGTTGGCCGCGGCCATCGCGGCGGGCATTTATTTCTATCCGCGCTTGAAGTCGAAGCCTACGGTGCGCAATGAAATAGCGCTCTCCGGAAACATCGAAGCGCATGAGAGCCTGGTTAGTTTCAAGGTGCCGGGGCGCATTGTTTCCTTGCCTGTCGAAGAAGGCCAGCAAGTGGCGGAGGGCGCAGTGTTGGCGCGGCTTGACGATGCGGATTATCGCCAGCATGTGGCCATCGACGAGGCTAACGTGCATGTGCGCGCGACCAGCCTCGATCTCACACTGGCCGGCACGCGTCCGCAGGAGTTGAAGGCCATCGAACAGAATATGATGGATGCGCAAGCCGATCTCGATGAGAAGAAGCTGGACAATGTTCGCGCTCAGAGCCTCTATGGAAAAGATGAGATCTCCGCGCAAGAGCGCGATCTGGCGGCCACGGCATTGAAGCGCGCAGAGGCCGTTTATCAAGCGGCGCGGCAGCGCAACAATGAAGCAATCGAAGGCAGCCGCAAAGAAGAAATCGCCGTCTCTCGCGCCAATCTCAACGCGGCCATTGCAAGTTTGGGGCTCTCGCGCGTCAACCTGGATTACACAGTATTACATGCGCCCTCTGCCGGCGTCATTACCGTGCGCGAGGCGGAGTTGGGCGAGGTCGCCGCTCCGGGAACCCCCGTTGAGACGTTGGCCGATCTCGATCACATTTGGCTGCGCGCGTATGTCGCCGAAACCGATCTGGGCCGCATTCATTGGGGGCAGGCAGTTGCTGTGACCACTGACACTTATCCCAACAAGCGCTACGCTGGGCGCATCTCATTCATCTCTTCCGAGGCCGAGTTCACGCCCAAGAGTGTGCAGACCACCAAGGAACGCGTCACTCTTGTCTACCGCATCAAGATCGACATCGACAATTCCAATCACGAATTGAAGCCGGGCATGCCCGCCGATGCGCACATCGATATTCATTGAAGGAGACGTGCCGATTTCATGAATGAAGCTCTCCAATCCGCGATTATCGCCGAGGTTCTCCGCAAGAGCTTTCCCGGCGTCTGTGCGGTCGATGCGCTGAGCTTCGATGTGCGCGCTGGCGAGATCTTCGGTTTGGTGGGTCCCGATGGCGCGGGCAAAACCACTACACTGCGCATGTTGGCCGGCATCCTGACGCCCGATGCGGGCCGGGCCACGATTGCCGGCATCGATGTGGTTCACGATCCAGAGAGCGCCAAGCATGCGCTCAGCTACATGCCGCAGCGCTTTGGCCTTTATGAAGACCTCACCGTCGATGAGAACATCGGCTTCTATGCCGATCTCTTCGGGGTCAAACGTGCGGAGCGCAATACGCGCTCCACTCAGTTGCTCGAAGCCGCGGGGATGAGCGAGTTCCGCAAGCGTCTGGCGGGCAAGCTCTCCGGCGGAATGAAGCAAAAGCTGGGGCTGGTTTGCGCTTTGATTCATCGGCCCAAAGTGATCCTGCTCGATGAGCCGACTACCGGTGTCGATCCCGTTTCGCGCCGCGACTTCTGGCGGATTCTCTACGAACTCACCGCCGAGGGCGTCGCCATCCTCACGTCTACGGCCTATCTCGATGAAGCTGAACGCTGCCACCGCGTGGCGTTGCTGCATCAGGGCAGGCTGCTCTTTTGCGACACGCCCGCGCATCTGAAGGCCAAGATGCACAAAGGAGTGCTCTCGATTTCCGCACCAGACCCGCGTGCGGTGCGCGCACAGTTGCAAGGCGCGGAGGGCATATCGAGTGTGCTGCTCACCGGCGACGGACTGCACGTTGTGGTCGACGATGCGGTCACGAGAAGCGCACAGTTCGCAACACTGTTGCAGCAGGCGCAGGTGGCCTTCGATGCAATCCAGGCCGTCACTCCGACGATAGAAGATCTCTTCATCGACGCGGTGACCAGTGGAGGGCCGGCGCATGGATAGGATGGATGCAGTTGCGGTTGCAAGCACGGCGATGAACGGAGAGAACTCCGTGATTGTAGAGAACCTCGTCAAACGCTTCGGGGATTTCATCGCCGTCAACCGCATCAACCTGGAGGTGAAGAAGGGCGAGGTCTTCGGCTTTCTTGGACCGAACGGAGCAGGCAAGTCGACCACCATTCGCATGTTGTGCGGACTGCTGCGGCCCACTTCAGGGCGGGCCATTGTCGCAGGCTACGATGTGGCCCGCAAGCCCGAGGCCGTGCGTCAAAACATCGGCTACATGTCGCAGAAGTTTTCTCTGTACAACGATCTAACTGTCATCGAAAACATACGGCTCTTTGCCGGGCTCTATAGCGTTGCCGCAAAAGATTTGCCGGAGCGCATCAACTGGGCGCTGGAGATGTCGAGCCTCAAGGGCAAAGAGAAGTTGATCACGGGAACCCTGCCGGGTGGCTGGAAGCAGCGATTGGCGCTGGGTTGCGCAGTGTTGCACAAACCGCCGATCGTCTTTCTTGATGAACCGACATCGGGCGTCGATCCCATCTCGCGGCGCCAGTTCTGGGAGTTGATTCACACCATGGCCGGTGAGGGTGTGACGGTATTTGTGACCACGCATTACATGGAAGAGGCGGAGTACTGCAATCGTCTGGCGCTGATCTTTCGCGGCAAGATGGTTGCACTGGGAACGCCTACGGAGTTGAAGCGCGATGCGATGAAGGGCGAACTGCTGCTGGTGGAGTGCGATCCTCTGGGCCAAGCTGTGGAGTTGCTGCAATCGGCAGACAAGGTCATCGATGCGGCGGTCTTTGGCAATGCACTGCATCTGGTGGTTGAAGACGCAACGGCAGCGGCGCCGGTGCTGCGCAGGCATCTGGAAGAGCAGGGAATCGTTGTCAGCCGCATGGAGCAGATCCGGCCCAGTCTGGAAGATGTTTTTGTTTCCATGACCACTGGCCGCGAAGCGGCAGAGGAGCGTGCGTCATGAGCCTTACGCGTCTGCTGGTGATGGCCAAGAAGGAAGTCATCCAGATTCTCCGCGACCCGCGCAGCCTGGCCATTGTCATCCTCATGCCGGTGGTGCTGGTGCTGCTTTTTGGCTATGGCGTCAACCTCGACCAGAAGGGTTTGCCGGTCTATGTCTACGATCAAGAGGGAAGCCAGCAGAGTCAGGATCTGCTCAAGCACTTTCAGGCCAGCGAATATTTTCATGTGGTCCGCGTGGTGAACAATCAACCGGCGCTGACCCGCGCACTCGACGACGGGAGCGCGCACATGGGCATTGTGATTCCATGGAATTTCTCCGAGCGCTTGCGTCAGGGCGGTGCGGTGCAGGTGCAGGGACTGGTCGACGCCACCGACGACAACACCGCCAATGTACTCATCGGTTACACCCAGGCCGTGGTGCAGGGCTACTCATCGCAGGTGCAGATGGACTGGCTGCGGCAGCGCGGCGTAGCACTGCAAGCTGCTTCTTTGAGCGTGGAGACGCGCACCTGGTACAACGAAGATTTGGAAAGCAGCGCCTTTATCATTCCCGGCGTGCTGGCGCTGGTGATGTCGGTGATCGGCGCGTTTCTCACCTCGCTGACCATCGCGCGGGAGTGGGAACGTGGCACCATGGAGCAGTTGATTTCTACGCCCGTGAGCGCCATGGAAATCATGCTGGGCAAGCTCACGCCCTATTTCGTATTGGGCATGGTGGATACGATCATCACCGCGCTGATCGCTATCTATTGGTTTCGCGTGCCCTTTCGCGGATCGTTTCTGACGTTGCTGTTTGCTTCCGCATTGTTTCTGATTGCGGTGCTGGCTCTGGGCTTCTTCATTTCGGTGCTTGCAAAGAGCCAATTTGCAGCAAGTCAGATCGCACTGCTCATCACCTTTCTTCCCGCGTTTCTGCTCTCGGGGTTTCTTTTTGCCATCGAGCAGATGCCGCCGGTGTTGCAGGCCATCACGCGCATTCTGCCGGCGCGGTATTACGTCTCGGTGCTGAAGAAGATCTTTCTCAAGGGAACGCCGGCGGGGCAACTCTATGGCGACCTGTTTCCCATGGCGGTGTTTGCCGTGCTGCTGGCGGTGCTGGCCACGCGCTCTTTCCACAAGCGGCTGTCGTAAAGGAGATGTAGCCATGCTGGGTCGCCTCAAGCAGATGCTCATCAAAGAGTTTATTCAAGTGTTGCGCGACAAGCGGACGCGCTTCATTCTCATCGGCCCGCCTATCATCCAGATGATGGTCTTCGGCTATGCGGCGACCTACGAGATTCGCCATGTGCCTACGGCGGTGGTCGATCGGGATCATAGCCAGGAGAGCCGCGAGCTGGTCTCGCGCTTTACATCGAGCCCTTACTTCGACGTACAAAGGCAATTGACGGATTCACAGCAACTGGGCGATCTCATCGAACAGGGCAAGGAGACCGTGGGCATCGAGATCGACGCCGGTTTTGCGCAGAAACTGCGCAAGGGCGAGACGGCCCCGGTGCAGGTGATCGTGGACGCCACCAATTCGAATACCGCATTGATCGCGGCCAGCTACATCGGGCAGATCGCGCAGGGCTTTGCCATCGAGTATCAGCAGGACCGCATCGGGCGCATCGCTCCGCAGATGGTTGCAGCGATGCCGCGCGTGGAGTTTGCGCCGCGGCCCTGGTACAACCCCAACTTGAGCAGCCGATGGTTCTTTGTGCCGGGCATCATCGGCAGCTTGACGCTGGTGTTGGTGATTACGTTGACGGCCTTTGCCGTGGTGCGCGAACGCGAGATCGGCACCCTGGAACAAATGATGGTCACACCCATTCGTCCAGTGGAATTCATATTGGGCAAGACGCTGCCCTTCTTTCTTATCGGCATCTTCGATGTATCGCTGATTGCCGTGGTGGGTTCGCTGTGGTTCCAGATTCCCTTTCGTGGGCATGTGAGCGTGCTGGCGCTGGGATCGGTGCTGTTTCTGTTGTGCATGTTGGGCGTGGGCCTGTTGATCTCCACCGTATCGTCGACGCAGCAGCAGGCGATGGTTACGGCGTTCTTTTTCATCATGCCGGCCATTACCTTCTCGGGCTTCGGGTTTCCCATCAGCACCATGCCGCATTGGTTGCAACTGCTGACCTATCTGAGCCCGTTGCGCTATTTCCTGGTGGTGCTGCGGGGCACGTATTTGAAGGGCGTGGGAATGGAGATACTGTGGCCGCAGATGGCGTCCATGGCCGCTTTTGGCGCGGGTTTGCTGACGTTGGCCATCCTTCGCTTTCACAAGGCGCTGGATTGAGGATCAGGGCAATTGCATGGAGGTAATTCCGATGACAAAATCGCCGTTTTGCGCCGTCCCTACGGGACTCCGAAGATTCTATTGGTTGCTTTCCCAGCGCTGAACCGCTGGGCTAACCACCCCTGCGCCTCCGGCGCGGTAAAAATCGGGCCAGGCTCTTGGATTCGGATTCATGCGATTGCCCTGGATTGAGAATCGCCCCGCGGCCATGGACTCTGGCGCATGATTTATGATGCTTCGGAGAGCAGACAGAGGAGAGAATTCGATGAGAGCGAAGCGGATTGCCTGGATGGTTTTTGTGGCGGCATCTACCTTGGTTTTGCATGCGCAGCAACCGGCCTGGCAGCCAGCGGCTGGACATATCACTTTGCCGGTGTGGCCGGCAGCCGCGCCCGGAGCAGCGGCCAACTTGCCTGCCGAAGCAAATATGACGACTCCCAAAGACAATCTCATAGCGGGTAAGCCGGTGCTGCGTCTGGGCAACGTTACCACGCCGACGCTGACCGTTTATTCACCCAAAGAAGGGAATACAGGCGCGGCGGTGGTGGTCTTTCCCGGTGGCGGCTATCGCATTTTGGCTATCGATCTGGAAGGCACCGAAGTTTGCGATTGGCTCAATCGCATCGGCGTCACCTGCGTACTGCTCAAGTACCGCGTTCCCGACACCGGCCCCTATCCCAAATCGGCTGCGGCCTTGCAGGATGCGCAACGTGCTCTCGGGTTGGTGCGCCAACACGCGGCCGAGTGGGGCATCGACCCCAAGCGTGTTGGCGTGCTGGGCTTTTCAGCGGGAGCTCATCTGGCCGCGGCGCTCAGCACACACTATGAGCAGCGGCTCTACGATCCCATCGATGCGGCCGACAAGTTGAGCTGCCGTCCCGATTTTGCGGTGGTGATCTATCCCGGCTACCTGGCCTGGGCGGAGAAGAACTTTGCCGCCAACGCCGATATTCAACCCACGGCGCAGACGCCGCCCACCTTCATCGTGCAGGCCGAGGACGATCCGGTGCATGTGGAGAACGCTACCGTGTATTTTCTGGCGCTGAAGAACGCCAAGGTTCCCGCGGAACTGCACATCTATGCGGAAGGCGGGCATGGATACGGGCTGCGGCGCAGCGAGATTCATCCTGGTTGGCTGCCAACCGTCGGGCCTCCAGTGACGATGTGGCCTTACTTGATGGAGACCTGGATGGAGACCATCAAAGTATTGCCACCTTCCGCCGAATAACGAACAGGAAGGTACAGCAAGTCAGCCCCCGCTTCGCGGGGGGAGCAGGTTAGCGAGTTAGAGCGGCGCTGGGAAAACGATTGCTGAGAAAATGAGAAGACGATCCTTCAGACGCTCTTCAGATTTCAGCCCAGCAAAGGTGAACCCGGTCGAAAGTACCGTATTTGTGCGATATGCAAGAAATAGAGAATGAACCAGTGGCCGGGAAACAGCGAGAAAGCGTACAATCTTTTCACTTGTGAACGAATCAGGAAGCAATCCTTTCAGCCGTCGCCGCGCTGCCTCGGTGAGTATCCGCGATGTGGCCTTGCGCGCGGGCGTCTCCATCGCCACGGTCTCGCGCGTGGTGAACCATGTTCCCACGGTCGATCCCGAACTGGCCAAACGTGTATGGAAGGCGATTGACGAGGTTGGCTACCTGCCCAATACCCAGGCGCGGGCGCTGGTTTCGGGACGCAGCCGCATGTTGGGGCTGATTGTCAGCGAGATTACCAATCCATTTTTTCCTGAGCTGGTGCAGGAGTTCCAGAATCTTGCCGTCGAGCAGGGCTACGAGGTTCTGATTGGTTCCACCAACTACGAGGCGGAGCGCACCGAGTCTCTCATCTGCCGCATGTTGCAGCGCAATGTGGACGGCGTGGCGGTGATGACCTTTGGCATCGAAGAAGAGCTGATACAAAAGCTGGTGGAGAGGGAGTTTCCTCTGGTCTTTGTGGATGCCGGTCCGCCCCTGCCCAACATTCGCGTTCTTAAAGTGGATTATGGGGAGGGCATACGGCAGGGGGTTCAGCATTTGGCTGCGCTGGGTCATCGGCGCATTGCCTTCATCAGCGGTCCGCTGCGTTTGCGCTCCGCTGTGGCCCGGCGGGACGCATTTATCAAGTCCATGGCGGAGATTGGTCTTGTCGTGCCTGCGAAGGAGATCGTCGAGGGCGATCACACCATGGAGGGAGGCCGCGCGGCGATGGAGCGGTTGCTAGAGCAGCGCGAATTGCCGACCGCCGTGATGTGCTCCAACGACCAGACGGCGATTGGCGTTTACCATGCGCTCTATCGCACCACCCATGGTGTGCCAGGGGAGATCTCGGTGGTGGGCTTCGACGACATTCATCTGGCGCAATTCATTCTGCCACCGCTGACAACGGTGCAGATGTCGTGCCGGGAACTGGCCAGCGCGGCTGTGGAAGCGCTGCGCGCCGGCATCGAGCCGGATCACCCGCAAAAAAACCAGACCGAGTGGAAGATTCCAACGCGATTGGTGGTGCGGCAGTCCACGGCGTTCCCCAGGGGAACATTGCCGGCGTTGCGGGCGGTTCCCGCGGAATGAAGACGGCTTTTTGAGCGGATACGCTTGCACGCGCATGAATCCCGCAAAGGAACCAATAAGGGATTTATGCCGCGTCTCTTACGCCAAGCTCGAGATCGTCGAAGCGACGCCACTTATAGATGACGATGGAAAGTATCCAACTCACTACAAAGAGCCCGACGATGCCGTAGCCCAGCAGACCGAAGTGGTCGTTGAGTTTGGCGACCAGGCTCCATAAGCCGCCGGTCAGGTGGAATTGGCCGGCCAGCAGCCCCAGCGCTTCGATCCCGCCCACCGCCAGGGCTACTACGACGGAGACAGCGGTAATGGTGATGTTGTAGTAGAGCTTGCGAATGGGCTTGACGAAGGCCCAGCCGTAAGCGCCCAGCATCAGGATATTGTCGGTGGTATCGACCAGCGACATGCCGGCGGCAAAGAGCACCGGGAAGACCAGAATCGAGGAGAGCGAGAGCCCCTTGGAGGCTTCGGCAGCGGAGATGCCGAGCAGCCCGATCTCGGTTGCGGTATCGAATCCCAGGCCGAAGAGAACGCCCAAGGGATACATGTGCCAACTGGATTGGATCAGGTTGAACATGGGGCGAAAGAGGCGGGAAAGAAATCCGCGGTTGCCCAGCAGCAGGTCGAAATCTTCATCGACATAGGGCTCTCCGCGCCGCACCCGAGCGAAACTGCGGCAGATCGAATAGAGCACGATGAGATTGACCAGGGCAATGGCAAAAAGAAACAACGCCGAGACCAGCGTGCCGATCACGCCGCCAATCTGCCGCACCGCATCGAGGCGATGCTGCAACGCCAGGGCGGTGGCGGCGATGGCCAGCGAGCCCACCACGACGATAGTGGAGTGGCCCAGCGAGAACATCAGTCCCACGGAGACCGGACGCTTGCCCTGCTGCATCAGCTTTCGTGTGACGTTGTCGATGGCGGCGATATGGTCCGCATCCACGGCGTGGCGCAGTCCAAAGCTGTAGGCGAGAAAGGCCGTGCCCAGGAGCACCGGAAAGCGGTGAAAGGCGGCAAAGGCCCAGACCCACGCGGCAACATTGAAGAATGTCAACAGCGCATACAGGGCCGCGACCCTGGCTTTGGTGCTGCCCGGCTTGTCGTTGACCAAACTCAACAGCAAGGTTCGCATCGGCTTCCTTCTGCATCGTGCAACGATTCAGGCCGGATCGCCTGTGACCGGTAGCACGTATATCAAATAAGTATCACGTTTTGCGCTGCTGCGCGGGTTACTTTGCTGCGCCAAACCGCCAGGAGATGGAGCCTCCCGCCCACGACACCATGCGGATGCCGACGCTCTGCTCGTTGGTTCCGCAGTCGAAGTCGTTGCCCGCGCCACTGGGGCCCGATCCCGGCGCGCAGTAGGGGACCGCGCCCAATTGCCAGCCGGGATTGAAGGTCTCGGTTGTCTGGCCGGTATAACCGCGCGCCAGCATTCCGTTTGCGCCCAACTCCAAGCGGCCGCTCAGGAAGGGCCGCACCACGGCCAGGCGCGTTTCACCCACGGGAATGGCCTCGTAGGCGCTGGGGTGCCGCGGGTTGGCCAGGTCCAACTGTTTGTGGCCCACATACTCATACTCACTGCGCCCGCGCAGGCCCATGGGCAGGCGGTCCAGCGTGGCCAGCAGGTCAAAGATGGTGCGCGGCGCCTCGGGCGTAATCTGCGCTGCGATTTGTTGGCCGTCGATGATGCCGCCCAGCAGGCGCGCATCGGCTTTGGAGAGGACCGCTTGCAGTGTGCCGAAGCCGCTGAAACGATGTTCCACGCTGGCGGTGAGAAAGTTGAGCGTTCCTGGTCCCAACGGCTGCTCGGAACCATTGTCGGGATCGATCTTGCCCAAGGTCTCGGTGGTTGTGGTTCGGCCCAGCGTCACGCGCAGATCGGTACTTGCGAACGCCTTCTCCAGCACCAGTTGCTCGGAGTGGGAACGCTCAAAGCCCTGCGGGGTGGCGGAGGATTCGACGGAGATGCGTGGGTCCTGGGTAAAGAACGCCTGGCCGATACTGAACGAGGCCGCGGGCAGCCAATGAATCGAGCCAGTCCCCGGAGTCCAGGCCAGCGTGGCTTTGGGGGCCAGGAACGTGCTCCATCGATCGAAGGAGTGGGCGGGGTTCATCGTGTCGATGTTCTTCAACTCGATGGTATCCGGGCGCAGACCGGCGTAGAAGCGCAGATGCTTGCCCAGCTCGCCGTGCAGTGCCGCAAAGGGAGTCAGATCGCGGATGGTTACGTCGCTGGAGAGGACTTTGAGAAACGCGCCATAGACATGAACATCGCTGGAGAGAAAGTGGTCCAGGTTGTCGCGGTGAATATCGTCCTGGTGATAGTCGAGGCCGATCATGCCCTCAAGCAGCGTTGTAAAGGTATGAGTCTCGCGCGCCTGCGCGCCCTCGACTGTGCGGAATTCGCTCTGCCGGATCAGTCCCTCGCCGAAGTTTGAATAGAGAGCGAGATTGTAGGTGCGAAAGAATCCGGAGAAGGCAAGTTCATCGCCGGCGGTGAGCTTCGAGCGGTCGTCTATGGCCAGCAGAGCGGTATGCGTCTGGTCTTTCTGGCGCGGATCGAGGGTGTCGTTCACCTGCGCAGCGAATCCGATAGGAACCAGATTACCCTCATGGGAGGCTCCAAAATATCCGATGCCGACGAGCGTGATCTCCTGCTTGCCGGGATGGTAGACGCGCTGGCCATTCCACTTGAATTGACGGCGATGTTCCAGGTCCTTGAGCAATCCGTTGCCGTAGTTGGCCTGCACGGCTAGCCACTCCTTCTTGTCAGGATTGAGGGGCGCAAAGCCTGCGGTCAGATCCACGTCGCGGTAGTCGCCGGTGAGAGTAAAGAAGCGGCTCAGCCGCGGTCGCAGGCTATAAGTGGCGGCGAGATTCAGCGCGTGATTGCCCTCCAATACATTGAACGCGCCGCCATCGGTGGCCACACTGCCCAACGCTGCGGAGACGTAGATGTTGGGGTCGGCGTAACCGTTGCCGTGGGCGTTGGCGGAGAGGTTGTTGGTGAGCAGATAGCCGCCCACCGCGATGTATTGCGCGATCGGCTCGCCGTGATCGCCGGCCACACCGGGCACAAAGTATTGCGGCGCTTTGATGCCGCCGGCCGCGGTTTCGATGGGCAGGCCGGGAATCGAGATGGGCGCGCCGGGGCGTCCGGGGTTGGCGTCGAGCAGTTGCTCGCGCACAAGAATCTTTTGCGATGGATCGGGAGCGTCAAGGGCAATCTCGCCGATGCCGCCGTTGACCACTACGTCTTCACTAGCCGCAGCCAGCCTGGTCAGACGCAGTACCAGGGACTGAGATGTTGGAGTCCACATGAAACTGTGCTCGATGGGAGCAAAGCCCTTGGCCTGTGCGCGCACCGTGTACTCGCCCCAGATCAAAGCCACGCTGAAGCGGCCATCGCTGTCCGTGGTAGCGGAAGTGCGTCTTCCAGAAGTGGAGCGCAAATCGACGCGCGCCGCCGCCAGTGGCCTTCCCACAGGGTCGAGCACTACACCGGAAAGGCGCTGTGCGCCCTGCGCCGCCGCCATCGCAGAGAAGAACGCGGCGAGCACGAGTATTACGATAATTGTTTTCGTGCTACTCGCTCTCATGCCTTAGTCCTTATCGGCTCTCTTCTGGAAATGTTTTAGTGCTTGTGCGCTGTGGAATGTGCCGGTTTGCGGGCGCTTTTGTGCGTATGGTCGAGGCCATGCGCCGCCACCGACATCACCAGGCGGCCGTGCTGCACGCCCTTCAGGCCGATCAGGCGGCCGGCGAAGTGCTCCACCTGCGCCGATTTGCCGTGCACGATCAGCACTTCGAGGCAGGAGTCGTGGTCCAGATGGGCGTGGCTGGTGGAGACCACCAGTTCATGATGCGCGTGCTGCAACTCGGTGAGTTTTTCACTGACGCCATGGGCGTGGTGGTCGTAGATGAGGGTGATGGTGCCCACCACGGTGGCGTTGGGAGCCGCGATCTGCTCGCCCACCAGGCGGTCGCGGATAAGATCGCGAAAGGCCTCGGAACGATTGGTGTATCCGCTGAGGGCGATGGAGCGGTCGAAGCGCCGCAGCAGATCCGAATCGAGAGCAATGCCGATCCTGCTCAACACGCCCATGCGTCCTCCTCAATCTGTCCGCAAGAAAAGCCCATCGTAGCACGAATGGGAACAATCTTGCTACTGGGAACGGGTGGGCAAATCGGGCCGGGATCGAGATCAATGCTCATTTAGAGTCCCCGATAGGGGATCCGTAAACCCCTCGCCTTTAGGCGACGGAAGGTACTAGGCTTGTAGTGATGGAAAACTATAAGCGTGGCAGCCATACGGTGTGGGATTGCAAATATCAC